>Ga0134121_10004203_pt1 | contig 11816 bp, 6 predicted proteins | sample KB301_FD_96463 | JGI IMG/M metagenome (GOLD analysis project Ga0134121, IMG submission 96463) | Terrestrial soil microbial communities without Nitrogen fertilizer from Kellogg Biological Station, Michigan, USA - KB3-0-1 | ecosystem: Environmental > Terrestrial > Soil > Unclassified ...
TCGCCGGCTCGTCTGGTGGCGATGCTGAGCGGACGGGACGGCGAGCTGATCGACCGATCGAGCGAGCGCTCCTCGTTCGCCGCGCTCGGCGTGGTTCCCCAGGTCGGCGACGCGCTCTACGTCGGATTCGACGGCCCGCTCGTAAGCACGTCCGGGCCGCTGGCGCTCTACGTGACAACGGGCGAAGAAGCTCGGGACCGCCGAACCCGCGAGCTCCTGCAGGCGGAATGGGAGTCCGTGGCCGCCGAGGCGCTCCGCGATGCCGCAACGGCATCGACCGCGGTTGTCATCGACGTCAGAGACCACTACGGAGCGCGCGTCGTGTGGGAATACCACACCGGCTCCGGCGTCTGGGCCGCGCTCGCCGCGATCAAGGACCAGACGCGCGCGCTCACCCTGAGCGGCCTGGTGCGCTTCGAAGTCCCCGCAGCCGCTCACGCACCCGGCGGCGTCAGCCTGACCGGACAGTCGACTCGATACTTCATCCGTTGCCGGTTGGTAAGCGGTCGTTACGATTGCGCACCTCGGATCCAGACCATTCTGCACAATGCGCTCGGCGTCCGCCACGCGCTAGACGAGTCCCGGCGGAAGCTCGGCACCAGCACCGGGCGTGCGGGCCAGGTCTTCGCGCTCGGGGCGGCGCCGGTCGTGCCGGGGAGCACGCGGGTCGAGGTGATCGCCAACGGGCTCGCCGATGGTCCCTGGCGCGAGGCGCCGGTGTGGGACGGGATCGGTCCGCATAATCGGGCCTACGTCCTGGCCGACGACCGCGGCGAGATCGTGTTCGGCGACGGCCGGATCGGGCGTGTCCCTCCCGCCGAAGCCACGATCTGGGCGGCGTATCAGACCGGCGGAGGTCCTTCCGGCAACGTCGCACCCGGCACGCTGACGGAGCTGGGCGGCACGTCGAGCGCAGGGAAGGTGACGCAGCCATTCCCAGCGCTCGGAGGCGAGCCGGCCGAAGATCTGGAGCTCGCGATCGGCCGCGCGCTGGCCAAGCTGGCCACTCCCAGCCGCGCGGTGACGCTGAAGGACTTCGAAGACGTGGTCCTCGCCATGCCAGGGGTGCCCATCGCGCGGGTCCACGCGCTGGCTGACTACCACCCGGACCTGCTGTGCCTGCCAGCGCTGGGCAGTGTCACGGTGGTCGTCGTTCCGCATTGCCCGCCCGCGCGCCCCGAACCGAGCCCGGAGCTGCTCTGCGCGGTAGTGCGCCACCTCGAGCGCCGGCGCACGCTGACGACGGAGCTCCACGTGGTGGGCCCCTGCTACACCACGGTGTCGGTGCGGGCGCGGCTCCACCCGGTCGCCGGTGCCGACGGGCCAAAGCTCGCCGGCCATGCCCGAGCCGCGCTCGAGCGCTTCCTCGATCCGCTGCTCGGCGGACCCGACGGGAACGGCTGGCCGATCGGCCGCGACGTCTATCGCGCCGAGGTCATGGCCTTGCTCAACGACCTGCCGGGCGTGGCCTTCGTGGACGAGGTCGTCATCCAGATCGGGAACCAGCCGGGCGCCCGCTGCGGCAACGCCACGGTGTGCCGCCACGGGCTCGTCGCGTCCGGCACACACGTCATCACCATTGCTTCCGGGAGTCGGTGCCAATGACTGAAAAACCGCTGGACAGGCTCAACTACTTCAACGGGCAGCGGCTCGAGGCCAGCGACCTCAAGACCGAGCAGGACTATCACATCCGGGTCCGCCGCTGGCTGAACAAGTCGCTGTACTCGTCGGGCATCGCCCGAGGGCTCGAGGTCCGGGCGGTGACGGGCGAGCCGGCCGTGATGGTCAGTCCTGGCCTCGCGCTCGATGCGCAGGGCCGCGAGATCATTTTGTGGGAGGAGCAGAAGATCAAGATATCGAGCGAGGCCCGTCCACGTCCCGGTAATACCGAGGCCGAGGTAGAGGGGCTCTATCTGACGATCCGGTACAGCGAGGAAGTGACAGCCGTCGAGAAGGATGGATGCGAGGCCGTAGGCGGAACGACGCGAGAGGACCACCCCGCATGGGGCGGCCCTACGCGCGTACGGGCGCGAGCCATCTTCGAACAGCGAGACTTCCTGCCGCCCGAGACCAGCGGCGAGGTCATGCTGGCGCTGGTCGAGCTCGATAAGGATTGCAAAATAGTTCAGAAAATAGACGCCAGTGTTCGACGCTATGTGGGCACGGGATCGGCGGCGAAGGTGCGACAGTACGCCTTGGAGGGAGAACGCGAAGTTGCCTGCATTCCCAAGGAATCGTTCCCCCTGGGGATGCGCCCAACCAGCGACGTCGTAGTTTCTGCCCGCGTCTATTTCCATATTCGCGGTAGACAGCCGAATTCCGTGACTCTTTATCTGCGAGCTGAGGAGTTTTCGCTTCTTCACTACACCGAGCTTGGCGTCCACAATCATACTGCCAATGTATTGGGACATACCGATGATACAGAGATGACCATCAAGGACACTGCACATTTTCACGATGCAAAGGACAAAGAGCGTGGCCTATATGCCTTTGCGCAAGACATTAGGCCAAACCAGACGGACCCCTCAATAACTCACATACATGACCTGTTTGCTCGCAAAGGTTATGCACCGACTCTATTACCCAGGAATTATGACCCGAACAACGGCAAGGCGGGCTTCATCGTGGCCCAAGATAATGAGCTTATTACCCTCACTGGGGCCAACATCCATATCAAAGTTCTAGGAGCCGATATTGAACTTCCCCTTCCTGGCCCGTCACGGATTCCAGTTCCTGACGTCCCGGAATCGATCCTGGATGACGTAAAAGGCAAAATCACAGGTGGTGAACACGGTCACGGGATTGAGGGAGCTACCAGCTCGGGTGGCTTTCGTTACGTTCATAAACATCCTTTGTCAGCCTCGGGTGGGACTGGGAATACTCCGACAGAAGATCCAACACAGCCGCTCAAACGAGCGCGAACCGGCGCGCCCTTGGGCCACATCTACGATCTTCGCGTAGCTGTGGACAGTAATGATCAAACCTCGGCAATCAGCGACCAAGTCAAGGTGTCGCGCCCTTCTGCGGAAGCTACTTCATGGGACCTGCTGGGCAATGGAACATCAGGCCATCCGCTCACAGACAAGGGCACAGGTCCTATCAAGCTCGATTTCCTCCCGGGCGTGGCCTTCGACGAAGGGGAGCACGTTATCGAGTTCTCTGTTCCGTTGGGCCCAAACGGCGTAGCCAACGGCGGCAAGATCCTCTTCAACCTGTACATCGAGTAACGATGGACCGCCCACCCGTTCGCTACGCCGTTCTCCGTCACCTCCGCGATTGGGAGGAAGCGGCGACATGGAGCGGGCTCGAGCCCGAGCCGGACGGAGTGCTGACTCTCGCACGATTGCCGGATCCGTTAGATGGACAGACGATTCGAGAGCCGGTCTCCGATGACGCCTCTCTCTCCGGACTCGTTGTGGGACCGGACGGTGACGTCTACCTCGCCGACACCGCTGGCCATTCCCTGGTCCGGGTCATGGGCGGCTGTGGCGAGAACCGGTTCGTGCTCGCCCACGGCCGAGGCGACGCGCCCGGTCGCTTCAACCGGCCTCGCGGGATGGTGATTGGGCGAAACGGACTCTACGTCGCGGACAGCGGCAATACCCGCATACAGATCTTCCGGCTGCCAACTCTCGAGCTGCGTGACGTCTGGGAGGGATCGTTGCAAGAACCGGTGGCATTGGCCGTCGATAGCCACGAGCGGATCTACGTCCTCGATCGAGGACTCGAGCGCGTGCTGCGATTCGACCCGGCGGGTGTCCCCGACGAGAGCTACAACCTGATGATATCGCGATCGGCGCTGCAGTCACCCGCGGCGATCGCCATCGACGCTGCCGGGCATCTCTGCGTCAGCGACGAGCACCTGGATCTGATCCTTCGTTTCGACGTCGATGGCCAGGCGTTGTCGGTCCTCACGCCGGAAGGCGGACCGGCGCAGCCGCGTGCGCTCGCGGTCCACGGCAATCGACTCTACGTCGCCGACGCGGAAGGTGGCGGCATCTGGGTTCACCACGAGAGCCACGGCTGGCTCGGAATGCTCCCCGGTTATCGGGGACCGGTGTCCGCCTTGGCGTTCGACGGCACCGGCCGCCTCTACCTCAAGCCTGGGCTCGATAGCCGGTATCATGTCCTCGAACCGAACCGCGCCTGTGTCTCGTCCGGCACCCTCGCCGCGGGTCCCTTCGATGCCGGGGACGAGTCGCAATGGGAGCGCGTTCAGGTACAGCTCGACTCCCCGGCGGATACTAGCGCTGAGCTGCGGATCTTCACCGCGGACTCTTCGGCGTCGGCGCCCACGGAGACGGACTGGGCATCCCCCGCGACGCTGTCCCCCGCGCTCGACACGCTGGTGCCGCCGCAGCAGCTCGGCGAGACCTCGACGGGCGGCCGACGGTATCTCTGGCTGCGGGTGCAGCTCCAAAGCGAGGATGCACATACGAGCACTCGGCTCTTCCAGGTGCAGGCCGCGACCACCGGCGAGAGCTACCTCGACCACCTGCCGTCGGTCTATGCACGTGACGACGCCCCCACGCAGCTCCTGGCGCGGTGGCTGGCGTTGTTCCGCGCCGAATTCGGGGACTGGGAGCGAGCACTCGAGGAGATGCCCCGGCGGTTCGATCCCGACACCACGGAGGAGTCGGCGCTTGAGCGGCTCGCGGCGTGGCTCGCCTTCGAGCTGCCCCGCCGCGTAGGCCCCGATGCGTGGCGGCAGCTGATCCCGGAGATCCATCACCTGCACGAGCGGCGAGGTACGGTGTTTGGCGTGCGCGAGCTCTGCGCGCTGTACACCGGCGCGCGGCCGCACCTGTTCGAGGCCTTCTCCGAGCGGCACGTGTGGCAGCTGGGACAGACCTCGCGGCTCGGCTTCGACACCGCGCTGGCGGCGTCGGCCCCGGCGGGTATGGTGGTCGCGGGCTTCGTGCGCTCCGATCCGGCGTACGCAGGGCTGCTCGGCGACTACTACGCCGGCACCAACTTCGATCAGCTCAAGCATACGCGGATCGACGACGCCGTGATCTTCACCTGGGATACCAAATCACCGCCACCCGACGGGGTGCCGCCGCATGGCTTCTCGGTGCGCTGGACGGGACAGATCCGACCGCGGCACTCCGAGGTCTACACCTTCATCACGACCTCCGATGACGGCGTCCGCCTGTGGGTTGACGGACGGCTGATCATCGACGAGTGGAACGATCACCCCTCCACCGAGCACAGCGGCCGGATCACGCTGCAGGCGGAGCGCTGGTACGCGATCACGCTCGAGTACTACGAGGAGATGGGCGCCGCGACCATCGCCCTGGCCTGGTCGAGCCGGAGCCAGCGTCGCGAGATCATCCCGCAGGATCGGATGTACGCCCTGCTCGACGAGGGGGCCCAGGCCGGCGGAGGAGCGGCGCCCGCATCCGACGAGACCCTGCTGGTGGGGCAGACGGTGGTAGGCGCCAGTGGACCGCTCGCCTCGTCGGACTTTGGCGCGCCGCTGTTCCAGGACGAGGCGCACCTGTTCACCGTGCTCGTGCCGGCGGCCAAGCTGAGGAAGCTGCCGGCGCGGGAGCTGCTCGGTCGGGTGGTCGAGGCCGAGAAGCCCGCTCACACCGATTTCCACCTGTGCTTCGTCGAGGCGCGGATGCGGGTGGGTTTCCAGGCCCGGGTCGGGATCGACAGCATCGTCGCGGGGCCGCCGGCGCCGATGGCGATGACCGGGACGGTGCTGGGGCAGAGCTCGTATCTGGGTGAGGACGAGGACGACGCGCGAACGGGCCGCGTGGGTAAACGCGCCCACGTCGGCCACGCCACCATCGTGGGTTAGGAGAAATCATCAATGAGTCACGACGACAACCCCAATGCCAAGCTCCTCGAGCCGCACCGGAACAACTATTTCTACGGCAAGCTGCTCGACGTCCGTCACCTGGAGATGGAGCAGCGCTACTTCAACCGGAAGCGCTGGCTCCTCAATCGGCTGGGTATCGGCTCGGGAGTGCTGTGCGGCCTGCAGGTCAGCGCCAGCGGCAAGAAGCTGAACATCGCTTCCGGGGTCGCCGTCGATCCCTACGGCCGCGAGATCATCGTGTCGGCGCCGGTGGAGATGGATCCGTGGGTCGTCGTCGATGCCGGCGGCAAGGAGACAGAGCTGTCCAGGACGGTCGCCCAAACAGTTCGTATCTGTATCGAGTACCGAGAATGCAAGACGGACTTCCAGCCCGCGCTCGTCTCCGATTGCGGGCCGGAGCCGCAGGGGTTGCCCGGCACCATCGTCGAGAGCTTTCGCCTGCACGCGCGCCGCGTGCCAGAGGACGAGGAGGTCGACGAACACCCCCTCAGGATTGCGCTATGCGACGCCCTGACGAGCGGCGAGAACGAAGCGGACAAGCGGACCAAGCTGTGCGAGGTCATCGACGAGCTCTCCTGCTCCCCGCGCACGCTCGACGCCTGTGTCGTGCTCGCAACCGTCGAACTCCCCGCCGACGGACCGATCAAAGACGTCCCCGACGATTGCAACGGTCGGTCGCTGATCTTCAGCAATGAGCGGCTGCTGGATCTCATCCTGTGCCTGGCGCAGAACGGCGGGACTGGGGCGCGAGGGCCACAAGGGCCACAAGGACCAGCAGGACCAGCAGGGCCACAGGGGCTACAAGGGGACAGCGTCACAGGGCCAGCTGGGCCAACAGGGCCACCCGGCGCCGCAGGCGCCACCGGCCCTGCAGGTACTACAGGCCCCGCCGGCCCCGCAGGTCTCGCAGGCCCCGCAGGCCCAACGGGCGCCACTGGGGCCACCGGGTCCATCGGAGCCACCGGCCTCACCGGGGCCACCGGGCTACAAGGGCTACGAGGGGACCCAGGGCCGCCAGGGCCGCAGGGGCCCGGGCTGAATCAGAACCTCACGAGGATCGACGCGATCAGCTGGAACCACGACAACCTGCAGCTACCGATGCGGCTGAGCGACTTCATAGCCAAAGGCTTGGAAGTTACTTTCTCGACACCGGTAACCTCCACGCAAACTGGTCGAGGGTGGTTCATCGTCGAAGCGGAGTATCCGTCGCAATCTGACGGAACGATCATTGTGCAGCGTGTGCTGGACGCTCGCATCGAGCTGCTCGGGATCACTGCTACTTTCATTCCCCACCTGAATTTCGAGCCGACGTTCAAGACGTTCGCCAAGGGACTCGAAAAGGTGCTCGTTCGGGTGGTGCTCAAGGGCAACTTCGTAATCGATCTCGGTCCCCAAAAAGAGGCGGTCGACGCCGATCCCATCGCCGACAATCTCAAGACCGGAATCAAGCACCTTTCCGGAACAGGCGTTCCGGGGGGTGATTTCACGAGTTGGTTTTTCCTCCAGTCCTAGGCCTTCAGAGGAGAGCGTCATGGCAGATATCGATGAAACCTGCAGCCGCGGCGAGACCCTCGGCCTCGAGCGAGTGCGATACTTCCCGCGCCAGCTGCTGACCGCCGATGATATGCGCGCGGAGCAGGAACACGCTCGGCAGAGGCAGCGGCGCTTCAATCGATTCGTGATCGGTTGGGGCGTCGTGTGCGGGCTCGAGGTCAAGCCCGACCCCGACACGCCCGCTGGCGTGCTCGTGTGCCCCGGATATGCACTGAGCCCGTGGGGCGACGAGATCTACGTTCCGGAGGTCGTCACGGTAGCGTTCGGGCGGCGGCTCACCGATCCGGCCGACCCGTGCAAGCCGACCACGGCCGCGGGCGGCCCCCCCGGATCATCGACGACCAAGACAATATACGTCGCCATTCGATACCACGAGTGCCTGACGCGGCCCGTTCGCACCTCGCCGGCCGGCTGCGGTTGCGACGAGACGGCGTGCGAGTATTCGCGACTGCGCGATGGATATCAGGTCGAGTTCCTGCGCTCCTTGCCGGACTCTCACCTCCCGGTCACTGTCCAGAGCACGGAAGTGATGCCTTGCCCACCCTGCCCGAAGGACTCCTGGGTCGTTCTCGCGACCCTGACCTTCACGACCAGAACTGGCGTCATCCCGACCGCCGGCAACACGTTCAGCATTGACTGCAGCAAACACAGGCGAATCCTCGTGAGCGTGGCGCGGCTCCAGCCGCAGCTGATCTAGTTCTGCAATGACGACTCCCGAGGCGCTCCCGAAGCCCGGCATTCGGTCACAACTCGGCGCGGGGGCAGGACAAGCACCTCCATTACAGCCGGGGCGTGACCGTGGAGCAGGTGCGACGGGACTCGATCGCCGTCATGCAGCTGGTTCCTACCAGACCGGTCGCAGGACCCCAAGGTAGGGCCGGCGGTAGGGACGGGATCGGTAGGGACCGGACCTCGGATGAAGAATCCGCGATGAGTGCGAGCCGTTAGCGGCGAGCAGCGAGATTTTGTCCGGTGTCGGGCCGAATTTCCCGGCCAGCGGATGGGTTCCCCAAGATTTGGAGGTTCGCATGCGCGGCTGGTAGGCTGGCGCGATATGGCGGCGCCGGCTCCCGAGGCAACCTCGCTGCTCGAGATCCGCGATCTGGTGACGGAATTTCGCACCGAGCAGGGCGTGGTCCGCGCGGTCGACGGAGTGTCGTTCAAGGTCGCCGCGCGCGAGACGCTCGGGGTCGTCGGCGAGTCGGGTTGCGGCAAGAGCGTGACCGCGCTGTCGATCATGCGGCTGGTCGCGCCGCCGGGCCGGATCGCCAGCGGGACGATCACGTACGCCGGGAAGGATCTGCTGGCGCTGCGGCCGGCCGAGATGCGCGCGATCCGCGGCAACCGGATCGCGATGATCTTCCAGGAGCCGATGACGTCGCTGAACCCGGTGTTCACCGCCGGCGATCAGGTCGGCGAGGCGGTCAGGCTGCACCAGCGCAAGTCGCGCCGCGCGGCGCGCGAAATCGCGATCGAGATGTTCCGGCTGGTCGGGATTCCCTCGCCCGAGGCCCGGATCGACGCGTACCCGCACCAGCTGTCCGGCGGCATGCGCCAGCGCGTGATGATCGCGATGGCGCTCGCCTGCAAGCCGGATCTGCTGATCGCCGACGAGCCGACCACCGCGCTCGACGTCACGATCCAGGCGCAGATCCTCGATCTCCTGCGCTCGCTGCAGCGCGAGCTCGGGATGAGCATCCTGCTCATCACCCACGACCTCGGCGTCGTCGCCGAGACCTGCGACGAGGTCATCGTGATGTACGCCGGCCGGATCGTCGAGCGAGCGCGCACGGAGACGCTGTTCGTGGCGCCGCGCCACCATTACACGGCCGGGCTCCTGCAATCCGTGCCGAGCTACGGCGAGGGCACCGAGGTTGGTGAGCGCGCGCGGCTGCGCGAGATCAAGGGCATGGTGCCGGCGCTGAGCGAGCTCCCCAAGGGCTGCAAGTTCGCCGATCGCTGTCCGGCGGTCGATGCCCGGTGCCGCGCCGAGGAGCCCGCGCTCGTCCAGATGGGCGCGTCGTGGGTTCGCTGCCACTACCCTATCGATCTTCCCAGTCCTCCGGCCGATCGTCCGGCGGGTAAGCCACCCGGTGATCCGCCGGCTGGATCTTCGAGTGAGCCGGCGGAGGAGGCCGCGCCATGACGGCCGAGCCCGAGCGCAAAGCCAACCCGGATACGCCTGCCGGCGGTGCGCCTGCCAGCGCGCCTGCCGGCGATGACGTCCTGGTCTCGGTGCGCGGGGTGTCGAAGCACTTCCCGGCCAAGCTGGCCTGGCCGAAACAAGCGGGCCTGGCGCCGCATGTCCGGCTGTGGCGCGCGATCAGCCGGATGCCGGCGACCGTGCAGGCCGTGACCGAGATCGATCTCGAGATCAGGCGCGGCGAGACGCTCGGCCTCGTCGGAGAATCCGGCTGCGGCAAGTCCACGCTCGGCCGCACGATCCTGCGCCTGCTCGAGCCAACCGCGGGGCGCATCATGTTCGGCGCGACCGAGCTGACCCGGATGTCGCATCGCGAGCTGCGCCCGCTGCGCCGCCACATGCAGATGATCTTTCAGGACCCCTACGCCTCGCTCAACCCGCGGATGGCGGTCGGAACGGCGATCGCCGAGCCGCTGGTGATCCACGGCCTGGCGGCATCGGCGAGCGAGCGCGACCAGCGGGTGGCGGAGCTGCTCGCCAGGGTCGGCTTGCGGGCGGACGCGGCGCGCCGGTATCCCCACGAGTTCAGCGGCGGGCAGCGCCAGCGCATCGGGATCGCACGGGCGCTCGCGTGCCGGCCCCAGTTCATCGTGTGCGACGAGCCGATCAGCGCGCTCGACGTCTCGATCCAGGCGCAGATCGTCAATCTGCTCGAGGATTTGCAGGATGCCGAGCAGCTGACCTACCTGTTCATCTCGCACGATCTCAAGATCGTGCAGCACATCTGCGACCGCGTCGCCGTGATGTACCTCGGCCGCATCGTGGAGCTCGCTGACGCCAAGACGTTGTACCGGACTCCGAGCCACCCCTATACCCGGGCGCTCTTGTCGGCCGTGCCGCGGATCGATCCGAAATCGCGGCGCGACCGCATCCTCCTGGCGGGCGACGTGCCGAGCCCGATCGACCCGCCCAAGGGCTGCCCGTTCCATCCGCGCTGCCCCGTCAAGGACAAGCCCCCCGCCTGCTTCAGCGAGCTGCCCCGGCTACGGGTGCTGCAGAACGGCGCAAAGGCCGCCTGTCACGTCGCCGAATGATAACATCCGGGCAAACAATGGTCCGGTCGGGCGAGCTAGCGATGCGATCGCTGCCCGCGGTCTTGCTGGATCTACACGAGGATCTTGCGACCGGCCGGCTCGTGCTCAAGCGCGGCCGGGTCTCGAAGACGGTCGATCTGGTCAATGGCAACCCGGTCAGCGCGTCGTCGACGCCGCGCGATGAGACGCTGGGGCACTTCCTGGTCTCGAGCGGCGCGATCAGCGAGGATCTGCACCGCGCGGCGGTGGCGCACGCGGCGCGCGCCGGCATCAAGCTCGGGGAGGCGCTCGTGGCGCTGCAGCTTCTCTCCGTCGAACAGCTGATCGACCAGCTCGGCCGGCAGGCCCGCTACAAGCTGGTCCAGGCGCTGCGCTGGCCGCAGGGCGCGTGGCGGTTCGACATCGCCACCGAGCCCGTGGAGGGCATCCAGCTCCGCATGGTCGAGGTCGTGCTCGAGGGCCTGCGCGAGACCGCCGTCGAGGATCTCGAACGGCTGGTGCGGCTCGACGCGATGACGTTCGAGCTCACCGAGCGCGGCGAGCGGTTGCGCCCCGAGCTGCGGCGCGTGTTCGGAGACGCGCCGATCGAGGCGCTGTCGTACGGCGCGATGATCGGCGAGATCGAGCAAGCGTTCGGCGATCGCGTGCAGGCGCGCAGCGCGGTCGACGCCATGCTGATGTGCGATGCGGTCGCGGCGATCGTCTCCGACATCGGGCTCGGGACGCCGGTCGCGGCGCTGCCGGGTGGCGCTGCCGGGTGGGCCGCGACGGTGCGCGAACCGGCGCGGTCGCCGTCGCAGGGCCCGGCGCTGTTCGACCTCCTGTTCGACGACATGGGGCTCGGCGACGGTTCGCCCACCATCGGCGGCGCCGTGCCGATCGACCTCGAGGATGAGGCCGACTCCGGCGTGGTGTCGGTCGCCGACGTCGAGATGGCCCACCTGCAGAGCGACGACGCGGTGTCGGCGCGGCAAGCGCTCACCGCCGAGCATCACCGGATCCAGAACGCCGATCACTACGCGGTGTTGATGGTCGGCCCGCGCGCCACCGCCGAGGAGATCGACGCCGCGTTCGTCGTGCGCTGCGCGCTGCTCGATCGCGACTCGCCGGTGATCCGCGACCCGCGCGATCGCGCCAAGCTCGACGAGCTCCGCCGGGTCTACGAGGAGGCGCACGCCACGCTGCTCGACGAGCA
>Ga0134121_10004204_pt1 | contig 11816 bp, 9 predicted proteins | sample KB301_FD_96463 | JGI IMG/M metagenome (GOLD analysis project Ga0134121, IMG submission 96463) | Terrestrial soil microbial communities without Nitrogen fertilizer from Kellogg Biological Station, Michigan, USA - KB3-0-1 | ecosystem: Environmental > Terrestrial > Soil > Unclassified ...
TAAAGCCTCTGTCATGCATTTGCTTGGCCAGGTTCAGCTTCAGTATTTTGCTTTCATTCCAGTCGTGCAAAATTAGAATCGTATTTGCATTGGAGTCATTCACAGGGATGAACCAGCCGCGGAGCATGTATCCCTCCATGGTCTTCACGTCAAAGTCCTCGTAGTCCAGGCCCAGGTCTTCGGGACTGAAAAAAATGGTTGAATCGATGGATGCAAAGTTGGCCGGCTGATCCTGGTAGATCTGCATCCTTTGAAACTGAATGTAGGCTGAGTCTATCCGCTGAGGTTCCAGCAAGTCAGGACTCAGCAGTGACGGGATCCACAAGATGAAAACAGCAATGCAACCCAGCAAGGAAGCGAAAACGAAAAAAACTCTGTTGCGGTTCATTGCATTCTTTTCAAACCACAATATTTACAATCCTCCCCGGCACCACGATAACTTTTTTGGGACTTTGTCCGTGGAAGAATTTTTTCACTTCTTCCGAGCCCATCACTTCTTTTTCAATTTCATCTTTTGAAAGCGCCAGTGAAATCTCCAGGTTCATTTTTGTTTTGCCGTTGATGCTGATGGGGTAAGCAAAGGAATCTTCAGTGAGGTATTCTTCTTTATAGTCAGGCCACTGTGCGAAAGTGATACTCCCATCGTGACCGAGCAGTTGCCACAATTCTTCCGAGACGTGAGGGGCATAAGGCGAAACGAGGATAGCCAGTGTTTCAAGGATAGCGCGCTTGTCGCATTTCAGGTCTGTGAGCTCATTTACGCAGATCATGAAATTACTCACCGAAGTGTTGAATGAAAAGCGCTCAATGTCTTCCGTCACTTTTTTGATCAGCTTGTGCAGCGACTTCAGTTCCTTTTTATCCGGGGCTTCGTCAGAGACTGTAAATTTATATTCCTTGTGGTATAATCTCCAGAGCTTCCTGATAAAGTTGGAAGTCCCGCTGATGCCGTTCGTGTTCCATGGCTTTGAAAGCTCCAGCGGACCCAAAAACATTTCGTACAGGCGGAGGCAATCGGCTCCGTATTTATTCACCATGTCGTCCGGGTTCACCACGTTGAACCAACGCTTGGACATTTTTTCTATTTCAAAACCGCAGATGTATTTTCCATCCTCAAGAATAAACTCCGCATCTGAATTCTCTTCCCTCCATTGTCTGAATTTTTCCAGATCGAGAATATCGTCTTCCACAATATTTACGTCTACATTCATTGCACTTGTTTCATACTTGTCCTTCAGATTTTTTGAAACATATTTGTTAGAATCCTTGATTCGATACACGAAATTCGACCGGCCTTGTATCATTCCCTGGTTGATCAGCTTCTTAGCAGGTTCCTCCACAGGAATAAATCCCAGGTCATAAAGTGCTTTTGTCCAGAACCGGAAATAGAGCAGGTGACCTGTCGCATGTTCGCTTCCGCCGATATACAAATCCACGTTGCCCCAATAATCAAGCGCCTTCCTTGATGCAAACTCATTTTTATTATTCGGGTCCATGTAGCGCAGGAAATACCAGCTGCTGCCGGCCCAGCCGGGCATTGTGGTGGTTTCAAGCGGGAATAAACTCCCCTCTCCTTTAGAGAGAGGCCTGTAGTTCCAGTTTTTGGCGCGGGCCAAAGGTGGCTCGCCATCTTCTGTCGGCAGGTATTTGTCCACTTCCGGAAGAATCACCGGCAAATCTTTTTCATCGACTGCTTTGGGAATTCCGTCCTCATAGTAAATGGGAATTGGCTCACCCCAGTAACGCTGTCTTCCAAATACGGCATCGCGCAAACGGTAGTTGATTTGTCTTTTTCCAAATCCACGCCTTTCAACTTCATCAATTGCTTTCCTGATCGCATCCTTTACCTGCAGACCATCCAGGAACTCAGAGTTGATGCACGTGCCTTCCTTGTCATCGTAAGATGCTGTCGAAAAATCCCATTCCCCTTTCGGCTGAATTACCTGTGGCTTTGGCAAATTAAAATGAGTTGCAAAGGCATAATCACGCGTATCATGCGCCGGTACTGCCATCACAGCCCCTGTGCCATAACCTGCCAGCACATAATCTCCCACCCAAACAGGAATTTGTTTGCCCGTAAACGGATGGATGGCATAGGCGCCGGTAAACACGCCGCTGATCCTTTTCACTTCTGCCATCCGCTCGCGGTCGCTGCGGTTCTTTGCTTCGGCAATGTATTTCTGCACTTCTGCCCGCTGCGATTCAGTTGTAATTTTTTCCACCAGCTCATGCTCCGGAGCAAGTGTCATATAAGAAACTCCGAAGATTGTGTCGGGCCGTGTGGTAAATATTTGTATGGTGTATTGTGCATTGTGAATCGTGAAATGTATTTCCGTTCCTTCCGATTTCCCTATCCAGTTCCGCTGCTGCTCCTTGATAGATTCGCTCCAGTCGATGTCTTCCAGGCCCTGTAGCAATCGTTCGGCATAAGCCGTGATGCGCATGCTCCACTGTTTCATCTTTTTTCGCTCCACAGGATAACCACCGCGCTCACTCACGCCGTCTTTTACTTCGTCATTGGCAAGCACTGTTCCCAGCGCCGCACACCAGTTCACATACGCTTCGCTCAGGTAAGCAATGCGATATTCCATCAGCACATCGCTCTTTTCTTTTTCATTCAAATTATTCCAGTTCTTCCCGGCTGTTCCGCTTGTGATCCCGATAGCTATCGGGATTAACTTTTGACTTGTGAATTGTTCCACAAGCGTATCAATCGGCTCAGTCTTTTTGGTCTCCGGGTTGTACCAAGCATTAAATAATTTAAGGAAAATCCATTGCGTCCACTTATAATATTCCGGATCGGACGTGCGCACTTCCCTGTCCCAGTCAAAAGATAACCCGAGGTTATCGAGCTGCTCCCGATACCTGATGATGTTTTGTTCAGTAGTAACTGCAGGGTGTTGTCCCGTTTGAATCGCGTACTGTTCGGCAGGCAAACCAAAAGCGTCAAAACCCATCGGGTGCAGAACATTCAAACCTTTCAGCCTTTTGTATCGCGTGTAAATGTCTGAGGCAATGTATCCCAGCGGGTGACCCACGTGCAATCCCGCACCGCTCGGGTAAGGGAACATGTCAAGCACGTAGTACTTTTCTTTTGCAGAATTATTTTCAGCGCTGAATGTCTTTTTCTCAGCCCAATAGCGCTGCCACTTTTTCTCTATCTCGCGAAAATTATATTCCATACTGCCAATCGCAAATCTTTAAAAATTATTTCAATTACAATCAACCGCGAATGTAGAAATTCCAATCGATGCGTTTCTCAACCGGGTGCAGGTATTGAAAAATTGTTATTGGTAATTTGGCTGATCCACCCGTTTATCGTCGGTTTGGTTTATATATTTTCGCAGTATTGGTTAAAATCATGGCTGAAACAAAAAACTCAGGCAAGCGCCTCCGGTCCTCCTATCTTTCTTCTGTCATCAGTATTTCCCTGGTGCTTTTTATGCTGGGCTTGCTGGGGATGCTTGTACTCGATGCGAAAAAGATCTCTGATTATGTGAAGGAACACGTCCAGTTGAATGTTTTCCTGAATGACGAGGTCAGCGATCAGGAAGTGAGTGCTTTTCAGAACCTGTTGGAGAAAGATCCCGGAATCAAGTCAGTCCGGTATATCTCCAAGCAGGAGGCGCTCGACAGTCTGAAAAAAGATTTGGGTTCAGATGCCACCAGCATGCTTGAAGTGAATCCATTGCCTTCCTCTTTCGAGCTGAAGCTAAACGCAGCTTACACAGGAGCAGAGAATTTGAAAAAAATTGCAGAAGACCTCAGGAAAAATAAAATGGTGAGGGAAGTTACCTACCAGCAAACGGAAGTCGACAAGATGAATGAGAATTTCAAAATGGTTGCCCTGGCAATATTGCTGTTCTGCGCACTTTTGTTTTTCATCGCCGTGGCATTGATTAACAGTACCATTCGTTTATCAATGTATTCGAGACGTTTCCTTATCAAGAGCATGCAGCTCGTGGGAGCGACCAAAAGCTTTATCCGGAGGCCCTTTATTTCGCGTGCCATCGTGCACGGACTTTATGCCGGCATAATTGCCTGCCTGTTGCTGAGCGGGCTGCTTTATTTTATAAGGACCAAGCTGCCTGAATTTGTTCAAATGCAGGATTTAAAAGAGAACGGGATCCTGTTTGCCGGCGTCATCTTATTGGGTATTTTGCTTTCCGTGGCCAGCACCTTTTTCGCTGTCAACCGTTTCCTGAGGATAAAAGTAGAAGAGCTGTATGGATAGCATGCATTCAGTGCAAAGTTCTCCTTTGACTCAAAATTCAATCATGTCAATATTCCATTCTTCTTTTATCTTCGCACGCTCAACTAACTACAATGGCTAAGAAAGAAATAAAAACATCCAATGATTTTGCATTCGGACGGGAAAATTATATGTGGATGCTCATCGGCATCGGCTGTATCTTTTTGGGATTCATCCTCATGAGTGGGGGCGGAAGCAAAGACCCTAATGTTTTTAACCCTGACATTTTTTCTTTCCGCAGGATTACTTTGGCTCCGATCATTGTACTCATTGGATTCGTGGTTGAGATTTACGCCATCCTGAAAAAGACGAAAGAGTAATTCGATAGGGCATTTTGAAAAAGGCAGGACCTGAGATTATAATTTTGAATGTCTTCCTGGCGAAGTTTTTCAAATGCCTTACCCTCAAATCATGAACCTCATCCAGGCCATTGTCCTTGCCGTTATCGAAGGGCTCACGGAGTTCCTTCCTGTTTCAAGTACCGGCCACATGATCATCGGCAGTTCTGTGATGGGAATTGCTTCGCAACCTTTTACTAAAATATTTACGGTTGTAATCCAGTTCGGAGCGATCTTGTCCGTAGTCGTAATTTATTGGAAGAGATTCCTGGGAAAGATTGACTTCAGCTTTTACAAAAAACTTTTCATTGCATTTATTCCTGCAGTGATCTTTGGGGTGCTCTTCAAGAAACAAATCGACGCCCTTCTCGAAAATGTAATCGTGGTCGCTGTGGCGTTGCTGGCAGGAGGAATCATTTTTTTACTGCTCGACAAATGGTTTCATAAGGCGGAGGAGAAGGGGATGAGCGAGCTGAACAGCGATGCCTCTGCATTTAAGATCGGGATGTTCCAGGTGCTAGCCATGATACCGGGGGTATCGCGTTCGGCGGCAACCATCATCGGGGGACTCACACAGCGCCTGAATAAAAAAGCAGCAGCAGAATTTTCTTTTTTCCTTGCCGTACCTACGATGTTCGCCGCCACCTGCAAGGACATTTATGAAGTATATAAAGAAGGAGTTGGCTTCTCAGCGCAGGAAATTAACCTGCTTCTGGTTGGAAATGTGGTTGCATTCATAGTGGCCTTCCTCGCCATCAGGTCATTCATCAGCTACCTTACCAACCATGGATTCAAGGTCTTCGGTTATTACCGGATTGCCATCGGGTTGTTGATTCTCGTTTTGCACTTCTGCGGAATCAGCCTGGATATGATCTGAGAACGTTTTATTCTTTCGGCGCGAATTCCAGGATTACTTTTTTAGATCCTTTTCCTTCACTTGAAATAAAAAGATGTCCTGCCGGGGAAAAGGTCATCCCTTCAGGATGCGCTGCAAAGGCAGGATCAAAATCTGCGGCTTCCTTGATGGTTCCGTTCCTGTCAAGCACAACAATCATCTTCCCCACGCTGGAAAGCACGTATATGTCATGCGTAAACGGATGTATGGCAATCTCTGATGGTTCAAAAAAAGCATCAGCATCTGAAGTTACAGGTTTAATGACATGGCTCTCTTCCAGGAATTTTTCAAGCGCTTCCAGGTGGATCTTGTACTCTGGCTTTTTTTCAAGCTTGTCGCTTTCCAGGTTAAAGCGATATATTTCTTTCACGTCCTCCTTTTCTTTTTTGTGTGAAACGCCTTTGCATGCAATCAGAAGGCTGTGCGTGGTGCTGTCGTAACACAAACCTTCAGTATTGTTTTCTTTTTTCAGGAAAGTATCGTGCTTCTTCGTCTGCTGTGAATCAGTATCAAAACCTGTTACCTCGAACAGGGTACCAGTGCTGTGCAGAACAAAAAATGTATCGTTCACCAGCGCTATGCCTTCATAATCCTTGTCAGTTCCGAATTCAATACTCTCTTTCACATCTTCCTTTTTCAGGTTATAGACATAAATTTTTCCCTTTTCATCCTGGATGCAGGCCATCTTATGTTCGCCTGAAAATGTAATTCCCGAAATCTCTCTCAATGAATGCGGAAGCTCATACTCTTTTAAAGGATGCCTGAGGTCATAGCCAAAACCTGGTGAATGGTCGGCTTCGGGGGTGCATGAAAAAAGAAACGGGAGGAGGAGGAATGCAATGAATGAGCGCGTTGAAATCATGGCGCAAGGTGCTTTTTCCTGATTAGCGATTCGTGAATACTTGAAGGCTGCTGACGGGGAAGGTCCAAATGAGATTGAATACGTCAGGCTTTTGATTCGTGTGGAATTTTTTTTTCGGCGGCATCCACGCCCGAATTTTAAAATCATTTCAATTATGTCAAGCAAAAAAAATCTTCTCATCGTAGCCCTTGTGCTTACAGCAAGCTACACCCTGCTTACAGCATTTAATGCAAATGTAAGCGATCATGATGCCCGGCCTTCTGCACGTGAATCGGATGAAACCACGAACGTGTTGCCTCCTCCTCAGCCCATCGAGAAACCCGTAGAGAAACCGAAGGGATGCGTATTTAAAACTGTCTTTGGCGAAGAAAATTCTGACTCCATGTTCATCTACAAAACCCCCGCAAAGGTTTCCTTTTCAATTGATGAGGCGCTTGAATGGATTGCAAAAGCACAGCTCAACAACGGCGGATTCGGCGCGGGTACGCATGCCAACCAGGGCATCATGGATCCACATGCTGTCCAGGCTGACCCTGCAACCACGGCCATGGTGGCCATGTCCATACTTCGCAGCGGGAGCACCTTGAACAGCGGACCCTATTCGTCAAATCTGAAACGTGCGCTTGGATACCTGCTCGACCAGGTGGAAGCATCCGGGGACAATGAATACAATATCACCGATCTGACCGGTACACAACCCCAGGTAAAACTCGGACAAAACATCGATGTCGTTTTGACTTCACAATTTTTCACCAACCTGATGGACCACCTTCAGAATAATTCCCAGACCAAAGACCGGGTTGTAAAATGCAACAACAAATGCCTTGTAAAAATTCAACGTGCAATGGCTGATAACGGAAGTATCAAAGGCGCAGGATGGGCCGGCGTTCTGCAATCATCTTTTGCGACCAATGCCATGGAAACTGCGAAGGACAAAGGATTGAAGGTAGACGAGATCAAACTTGAGAAGGCAAAGGAATACCAGAAAGGTAATTTTGACCTGGAGACAAACACACCTGAAACTTCCGAAGGCGCAGGCGTGATGCTTTACTCGCTTTCCAGCACCACGCGTTCCAGTGCGAAGGATGCCCGTGAAGCGAAAGAATATGTTGCAAAGGCGAAACGGGAAGGAAAAATTTCAGCGGATGCGCCTGTAAGCATTCAGTCACTGAAAAAATCCGGGTTGAGCGAAAGTGAAGCCCTGCGCTATGGAACCGCTTACGCAGTAAACCAGGCCGCCAAACAGCAGGCACAGCGCGATGACGTCATGGATGGCTTCGGCAGCAACGGTGGAGAAGAGTTTCTGAGTTATCTGCAAACCGGAGAGGGCCTGATCATGGGGAAAGACGTTGACTGGAAAAAATGGTACAGCAACATTACGGGCAGGCTCGTGAAAATCCAGAACGATGACGGAAGCTGGAACGGGCATCACTGCATTACGAGTCCTGTGTTCTGCACTGCAACAGCGTTACTGATACTTTCAGTGAATAACGACGTGGATCACCTGATGGCGAAGAAATAACAGGAACTCCCTCTGATGATGCTGAATAATGAATAGATGACAATTCATTATTCAGCATTTTTATTTTCCCGTTTTTGCCGAATCGGCATTTGCTCCCGACTACAGACTACTCACAGTAATGAGTAGCTTTGCAGCTCATGGCCGACCAGATTCTGCTCATCAATAAGCCTTACAACTGGACCTCTTTTGACGTCGTAAAGTACATACGCAAGGCATTGTCAGGCGAAAAAATCGGGCATGCCGGTACCCTTGATCCGCTGGCCACAGGATTACTGATCCTGTGCACCGGGAAAATGACAAAGAAAATTTCTGAAATTCAGGATGCGGAAAAGGAATATACGGGTTCAATATCGCTGGGTGCAACCACGGCTTCCTATGATCTGGAGACAGCAGTATCTGAAAGAAGAGACTTTTCTGACATTTCAACTGAAAAAATCATGGATGCTGTCGGGAAATTTACCGGGGAAATAAACCAGGTTCCGCCACCTCATTCTGCTGTGAAAGTAGAAGGCCGACGGGCTTATGCAATGGCCAGGAACAAGGAGGTATTCGAGCTGAAGTCAAAGCAGGTAGTAATCTCCGTGTTTGAAATTACAAAAATCGAAATGCCCGAAGTTTTTTTCAGGGTGGTATGCAGCAAAGGAACCTACATCCGCTCCCTGGCTCATGACCTGGGGAAGGAAGTCGGCTGCGGAGCTTACCTAAGCGGTTTATGCCGTACCCGCATCGGGGATTTTTTGTTGAAGGACGCATTAGATCCTTCACAATTTAGTCGCAAACCTATTGACAGCGAATCCATTAAGACCTGATTATTGCGCTGAAAATATTTCTTCCAAAACCCTTTACAAAGGGGGTATGACGAATGTATATTTGCGCCCCGAATTTTTTAAAATACCCTCTAAACCAACCGCCAATTAATGAAATTATCCCAATTTAAGACCCATGTCCCTGACGCGCTGATTGCTACCCATCCACCAAAACATCGCGGTGATTCAAGGCTGATGGTCCTCGATAAGAAGACAGGAAAGATTGAGCACAAAAAGTTTAAGGACATTCTTGGGTATTTCGACGACGGCGATTGCATGATCCTGAACAATACCCGTGTTTTTCCGGCACGTTTATATGGCAACAAGGAAAAGACAGGCGCGAAAATCGAGGTGTTTCTCCTGCGCGAACTGAACCGCGAAAGCCGCCTTTGGGACGTGCTGGTTGATCCGGCCCGGAAAATCCGCATCGGTAACAAACTTTATTTTGGCGACGATGACCTGTTGGTGGCAGAAGTAATTGACAATACCACTTCCCGTGGCCGCACATTGCGCTTTCTTTTTGACGGTCCGTATGAAGATTTCAAAAATGCGATTACCGTTCTCGGGAATACGCCGCTTCCAAAATATATCAAACGGAAAGCTGAACCTGAAGATGCTGAAAGATACCAGACCGTTTTTGCAAAACACGAAGGCGCCGTTGCAGCCCCTACAGCCGGCCTGCATTTAAGTATGGAGATGATGAAGCGCCTTGAACTCAAAGGTGTCACGTTCGCTGAGCTCACGCTGCATGTCGGTTTGGGTACGTTCCGCCCGGTGGAAGTAGAAGACCTTACCAAACACAAAATGGACAGCGAGCAGGTGATCATTCCACCTGAATGCTGTGAGATTGTTAATAAAGCGCGCGCCAATAAGAAAAGAGTCTGCGCAGTGGGTACCACAGTCATGCGTTCCATTGAAACTTCCGTTTCCACGCAGGGCGACGTAAAGCCATTTGACGGGTGGACGAATAAATTTATTTTTCCTCCTTATGATTTTAGTGTAGCCAATTGCATGATCACTAATTTTCACATGCCTGAGAGCACACTCCTGATGATGGTGGCTGCTTTTGGCGGCTATGACCATGTGATGAATGCATACAAGGTTGCCGTGAAAGAAAAATATAAGTTTTATAGCTATGGCGATGCCATGCTGATCATTTAAAAGAATAATATCATTGCCGATAATCCGTTATGCAAAAAGGCGTAACGGATTTTTTTATTTCCTTCGCGGGAAGAATACATGTCTTCGTCAAATTACGTCATCATAGTCGCGGGTGGTTCCGGTTCACGTATGAATTCGGAAACTCCGAAGCAGTTTTTATTGCTGGCGGGTAAGCCTCTGCTGATGCATGCGTTGGGAAAATTTTATGAAGCTGATGCTTCCCTGAAAATAATTGTTGTGCTGCCCGCAAAGGAAATTGAAGAATGGAAGTCACTCTGTGAAAAATACAGTTTTCGAATCGCGCACCAGGTCACCGCTGGCGGGGAAACCCGGTACATGTCAGTTAAAAACGGCCTGGCGCTGGTGGGAGGGAAAAGTGTCGTGGCAATTCATGATGGAGCGCGCCCCCTTGCAAGCGTTGCACTGATCAGGAAATGTTTTTCCGTTGCAGCGCAAAAAGGAAATGCAGTTCCCTGTCTCCCTGTCCGGGAATCGATGCGAAAGATTTCAGAAGGAAAAAATGAGCTGGCAGACAGGAGCGGGTTCGTCACCATCCAGACGCCGCAGTGCTTTGCTTCTGACATCCTGAAGAAGGCTTATGAAGGAGCATTCAAATCTTTTTTCACGGATGACGCATCTGTGGTGGAAGCGGCGGGAGAAGCAATAAATCTCGTGGAAGGAGAACAGGAAAATATCAAGGTCACTTTTCCAATTGATCTTGGAATTGCAGAAGCGATTATCAGGAAGGGCTGACGGTTCAGTTCTCGACCATTTCCGTAAGATCAACAGGAACAACCTGCGTTACGCCCGGCTCAGCCATCGTGATTCCGTAAATGATGTCGGTGGCCGTCATCGTGCGCTTGTTGTGCGTGATGATGATGAACTGTGATTCCTTCGAAAACTTCTTGATGATATTATTGAACTTGTCAATATTGGTATCATCGAGCGGTGCGTCTACTTCATCGAAGATACAGAACGGCGCAGGCTTGATGAGGTAGATTCCGAAGAGGAGTGCAATGGCTGTCAGCGTCTTTTCTCCGCCACTTAGCTGCGAAATGCTCAACGGGCGCTTGCCCTTGGGCTTGGCTATGATCTGTACATCACTTTCAGTAGGGTTTGCAGGATCAAGAAGGATCAGGTCACAGTCGTCATCCTCGGTAAACAATGAGCGGAAAACCTTGATGAAGTTGGTACGGATCTCTGTAAAGGCCTTCATGAAATTATCTTTGGCCGTCATTTCAATCTCGCTGATGGTTTGCAACAGTGATTCCTTGGCCCTGGCGAGGTCGTCCTTCTGCTCAATGATAAATGTATGGCGTTCCTTTATTTCATTGAAAGCCTCGACAGCCATCGGGTTGATCGGACCATAATTGTCGAGCTGTGATTTCTGCTTCATGACCTTTTCACGAAGCAGGTCTTCTGTCCAGTCTGGGGACGGATCTTTTTCGAACAGCTCATTGATATCGATTCCGAACTCTACACTCAGACGCTCCTTCAATCCGTTCAGCTGCATTTTGAGTTCCATCGTCTTGTCTTTAACGGCCTGCGCAAGCTGGTCACTTTGCTCCTTACGGTGGCGTAGTTGCCGGATGCCGTTCTCCAGTTCGTCAATGGCGCCGCGTGCTTTAAAGTAATTCGTTTCAAGCGCTGCCACCGTTTGCTCGAATGATTCCTTGTCGGCGTAGAGACTGATGAGGTGCGTATCAAACTCTTCGCTCGTGCTGATCAGTTGGGCGATCTGGACCTGGATATTTTCATACTCCGCGGTATTGGAAGAGATATTTTTCTCCAGCGTTTCCAGCAAAGTCACCTTGTAATTCAGGTCGCGCACTGTAGTCGCAAATTTATTCTGTTGCTGGATGCACTTGATGTGATGCTGGTTATACTCATGGCTTTGCCTGTCAAGCTCTCCGGCGGCGTCATTGTACTGCGACTGCAGTTGGGTCAACCGGTCATTCAGGGCGTTGTATTCAGATTTCA
>Ga0134121_10004205_pt1 | contig 11816 bp, 5 predicted proteins | sample KB301_FD_96463 | JGI IMG/M metagenome (GOLD analysis project Ga0134121, IMG submission 96463) | Terrestrial soil microbial communities without Nitrogen fertilizer from Kellogg Biological Station, Michigan, USA - KB3-0-1 | ecosystem: Environmental > Terrestrial > Soil > Unclassified ...
GCCGACGTATATCACAGACCGCCGCGAACCTCTATCTACTATGCACAGATTCCACAGATTGTTTCATAGCACCGGTGTAATCCGTCGACGAGGAAACGGGCTAAGGTCGTTCTAATGCGATTAGCTTTCTTCGATAGTCAATTGTCAAAACGAAATCTTTGAGAAACACGTTACCGATGTTTATTCCCCACTTCTTGTCGCGGCCGGTTCCTTTCGCGAAGAAGAAGGAATTCAGACCTTCAACCGCGGCCCACATACCGCAGTTCTCGAATGAAGCGTAACCTGTGCCAGTACGCCGAAGACCAGCTGTAAGCAAGCACCAACCAACGTGATCATCAGGCCACCAAGTAATGGCCCACCGCAGCGCTCATTCGGATGAGCCTGATAGTATCGATAGATAAAAATCATCCACGAGAAGAAGATCGACATTAGGATCGGAGTGATAAAGCTCAGAGCATGTGCAAGAAAATGCGGTCGGCCTTTCAAGAGGAAGAACAGCAGGACGCCGAACAACTGCGGGAAGGCCAGCAAGGCAAGCAATAAAAGAAAACTCCAGATTGTGTGCAATGCTTCCATATCAACCAGTTCGTCACCGCCGCCATTATTCTGCTCGTCTCCTGGTAATTGCAAGAGACGAGCTCTCTGACGCGCCCGTCCCACCAGCTTTTTTCTGCACTACCCGGTCAATGACGTTATGACGCTTTGCACAAAAAGTCACGAACGCGCTCTTCTCTGTGCAACCTCTGTGTTCTCTGTGTCTTTGTGGTGAATAAATTCCGAGCAAAAACACCACAGAGACACAGAGAACACGGAGGTTGCACAGAGAATGTAGGGACTTTTGTGCAAAGCTAAGTTATGACGCCATGACGCACCTGTTCCTATAAGCACGTACAGACGCGGACTTGACTGGAAATGGCCGCCGTTATGTCTAAACTCCTGCAATGCAGTGTCAGCCGCGAAGCGGTGCACGCTGGGCCAACTCGTGGTGAAAGAGATAATCGATTACACGTTTCCCGGTGAGCACCAACGATCTGGCGAGGGTACGCAGGCGGGAGGCGCCGGCGGTGCGGGCGCTGTCATCATGCTGGTCCATGAAGTGCCACGCGCGACGTTCTCGCCATAGGTCGCACGATTCGGGCAGACCGTAGCGTTACCGAGTTCCGCCGGCGTTAACTTTGTTGGCTCGACGTCGACGATTTCCAGTTGCAATTTGTTGTCCGGGCCGAGCCGGGTCACCATCAATTCAATTGCGAATGCCATCAGGTTACCATCGGCTATCGCGAGACTCAGTCGCGAATAGCCAACCGCGTTCGCTAGCGACGGTACCTGCGTCAAGGACCACGCGCTTCCGGCCGTAACGACATCGATCTCCGCGCTTGCCGAGAGCGCGGCGCCCAGCGTTTCAATAGCGTTGACAAGCTCCGCCGGCACCGTCGCCTTATCCAGCGCGCTCACGACAGCCGCGCTAACGGGAATCGTTAACACCTCGACCGATGAAATCGCCACGGACAGACGACCCAAATGCGTATCGAGTGTCAACGCGTAAGTAGGATATTGTTCGATCACCCACTCCGAGCCAAGCGTAACTGTGTAGACTGCGGCCGACTCGCGCAGCGGTTGGCCATTCTCTTGAAACACTGCCCGCAGCGCTGCCGACACGTGATTCCGGTCGAGGTCCGGTCCCCAAGTCGGGAGCTGCGCTAGCACGAAGAGGGGCACACCCTGACTCAGCGCGACTACGGCATTATCCAGATTGGCACCGTCCAGATGTGCACCGCGAAAATCCGCGCCGATCAGATTGGCGCCGACAAGCCTTGTCGCGTTGCCGTCGGTTGTGGGCGTGAGGTAGACCTCCCTAAGAGACGCATTGACGAGAATCGCACCGTCGAAGATTGCGCCGCGAAGCTGCGCCTCATTGAGATTCAGCCCCGCGAGAATACTGTTCGAAAAATCCGCTTGCTGCAGGTTGGCATGATCCAGTAGCGCGGTTCCATAGAGTTGTGCGCCGGCAAAACTCGTCTTCGCGAGGTTTGCTTCCGTCAGCACCGCATTTACCAGGTACGCCGAACTGAAATTCGCGCCCGGCGCAGTGTCGGTACGCGAAGCTTGAATGTTCGTGAAGTTTGCGCCCACGAGCTTGGCGCCGGAAAAGTTTGTGTTGTGCAGCGTTGCGCCTTCAAACGTCGAGACAGGCTCGTCCAGCGACGCGCTAAAATGTGAGTTACTAAAGTCCACTGGGACGTCAGAGTCGTCGCCGATGTCAGCGTGACTGAAATTGGCGCCGACCAGTTTCCTGCCGCTGAGATTGAGATCAGTTCCGGAGAGCTTCGCATATTGGGCATTAACACCGGAGAGATCGCCGGTTCCGATGAGCTCCGTGCCGCTCAAATCCAGCATGGTCCAATCCAAACCGATTGCGGCCACCGGTAATTTGGCTTTAACGAAGCTGGTGCGCGGGTTCGTCGCGGTTGGTGAAACAATGAGCGGCGGCCGCAAGTTCGGAGTTGGACCAAAGTCAGTGGCAGTCAGGTCAACGCCATCGAACTTCGTTCCATGCATCACGGCGCCGGCGAAGCTCGTGCCCGCGAGTGTCGCACCGGAAAAGTCGGCACTCGTGAGGTCTGTTCCGTTGAAGACTGCGCCGGTGAGGTTGCCGTTTGAAAATTCAGCGGTCTTGAATGAGCAGCCGGTAAAATCAATCCCTGTAAAATCCACCCCGGCGAGATCGAGCCCATCGCCGTTCTTCTTTGACAAAATCGTTTTAGTTCCCGGGGTCAGGCGTTCGAGTTGAAAGTAGTCTCCATCGCCCGCGACCAGGGTGAGCACTGGCTGAGAATCCAGAAGCGCCGCGTTGATCAGGAGGTTGCTATCGGTGGCTGAGGCCAATTGAGTGAAGGATAGCAACAGATCGTCGGGACTCGGGTCTGTCACCACGAAAGCCGCGGCACTGCTCAGATCCTCTACCAGAGGTAAGTAACCGGACTTGAATCCAGCATACTGGCCCGTGTTGAATTGAAAGCACAGCGCGCCGTCCGCTAGACGGGTGATGAGAGCAATGTGCGTGGAACTCGGAATCGTTTGCAGGTCGAGGGACCGCAAGACGTCAAGCGGCGGTGCCCAAACGCAGGAACAGTTTGCATCGACCTCTGCCACACGCATTGTTCCGCCAGACCAAAGCGTCGTGCCCACCAAGCCTCCCGTAAACGGACTGGGCACGAGAGTCATCATCATGCACTTTCCGAGAAAGATGGTGGTTTGAGTCGACATGGTCTTCCTCAATTCGATTACGATTTGCCCTCTTCGGGTATCCACGAACTTACCGACGGCTCGACTCGACCACCCGGTCCGGCAAAGTGCTGATAATCGAGCGTGTAAACAGTGCGCCACTGATTGACCACCATTTGCGCGGCATTCACGCCGTTCGTAGCACTGAGCCAACCACCACCGGGTTCGTAAATATCGAGAATGTAGTCGTCGACTGAATTGCCCTGGCCGTTGTAGCTGAGGATGTAGATATAGCCTTTCAGCTCGTTCGACATCGACAAGTACGTTCGATCTTCGGCAGAGTGGAGCGGAAAGAAGGCGAGGTAATCCAGGACGGTGATTTTCTCGCCGTCGCCGAGTGTCAGCTTATAACTCGTCGCCTTCGGCTGATCGCGAACGATCCATTCGGCGCCCACTCGGCTAACCGCGACGCGAATGTCGTCGCGTACCGTCGCATCAGCATTCAGAGTAATGTCGCGCGTAGCCAACGCAGTAACGAGTTCGACAGGAACCTTACCCAACGCGAGTGACGCTTCGGCGCCGTCACGCGTTATCGACAGCCCGTTCCCGGTAACCATCGCTTGCAACGATAGCTCGAATCCCTGCGCCTTGAATGCAGCCACGATGTCAGAGCTCACAGATCCGAGGTTCAGCGTTTCCTGCGCATCTGCGGGTAAGTTGAAATCCGCTGCTCCCGGAACCTGGACCACAACTGCGCCGTTGCTTACGACGAGATGATAAGTGTGAGACGTGTCCGCGACGTCCCAGGTCGTCGACAATTGCGCACCGTTGTTGCGAATCACTAACTGTGCGCCGTCTGCAGTCACCTCCAATTGATCGGTGCCGTTCGGAATCAACCAATGCCCGGTCAGTTCAATATCGCTGGCGGCAAGCGCCTGGCGTAAGGCAATCGGAACGAAGCCGCTGTCGAGCGTGTTCGCAACGGCCGGTACACTCAGGACAGCACGCTGAGGTCCATCAAAACTAGGCGCGGGATTGCCATTCAAATCGAACGCCTGCACGCGTAGATTGCCTTTCTCCAATACCAGGATCCGTCCGTCACTGGCGACGGAAAGCGCCGTTGGTCGATTGAGCAATCCCGGCCGTATTCCTTGTCCGGCGACCGTAACGGCAAGCGGTGCCTCGTCGTCGGGCAGAGCTTGCGGCGGCAGTTTCACGATATCCAGGCGACTGTGTTGCAGGCTCGCTCCGATTACGTAACCCGCGGGATGAACGGCAAACGCATCGAGGTGCGGAAAGTTAAAGCGTCCCCAACTCAGCGCCGGCTTCATCTCGAAAGGTGTCGAGTTGTCGAGCGTGACCTGGCGCAAGTGAAACTGGCCGCCGCGCGGATCAACGTAAAAGTTGCGCGGACTGAACGGCGGATCGGGAAAAGCTCCGACGTCGATGCCTACGGGTGAACGTCGTAGTGAATACGCAGGACTGGTGAGGCGCGGCCAGGCGATGGTCCATTCAGCCGTCTGCGTTTTCGTCGCGACCGTCGCATCGCTGGGCAACGCGCGATCGACGGCTTTGAAAGCGTTGCGAATGTCGTCGGTTAGTGTATTGCCGTCGAGTGCGTCGCCTGCGGACAAGGGCAGGGTCAATAGCGGAGCCGGACCAAATTGATCGTAGATCAGCGCCGGTTCGGCGGTGAAGCCGCAGGTTGGAAACTTGAGCGAAGCTTCCGGCGTCGCGCCGATGTTGATGTTTTGAAACGCATACACCTGATCGCTGTCAGCTTTCGTTTCGCCGTCGCAGAGCGACAGGTTCTGATGCGCCGTTTGCCAGGTGTATCCGAGCATGTAGGCTTTATCGTTGATGGTCAGACTGGCGGGCAGGCATAGCCCCTTGTCGCAATCCAGGTCCTTCACCAACGCGGTCGGTTTATCGTTGGCCCATGCGTGTTCGCTGCCGTTGTAACGAAGGCTTTGTTCGTACGTGTACTGAGTTTTGGTCGTGAGTCTCGCGAGGCTTTCGATAATCGAGCCTTCCATCGTCATGGCGCTGCCGTGTGCCGGCGCGACCGCATCGACCCACGCGCTGGTCCATTGTCCGGCGAGCCAGTCGTCTTTCGAGTAGACGCCGAAAACCACTTGCAGTTTGCCGCCGGCAGGGAGTCGCGGGAACTTGCCGACGATCGGATCAGAGCTTGTCGTCAACGGCATGTCCAAACGCAGCGAGTAATTCGTTCCACCCTGAATCTGCACCTGAAACACGCAATGTCCGCCACTCGCCGCATCCGGCCACGTCGGGGCAACGAATTGATTGCCCTTCGTCGGATCGGGGTGAATGGTCACTTCCAACGCGAGAAAGCGACGAACTTCGGTGAAGTACAAGCTCGGCGACAACATTATCTCGACGGTTGTCTCGAGCAACGAAGCGGCAGTGATGAGACACGAGGCGACGCGTGCGATCCAACCCACGACCGGCACATCGTCAATCACTTCTGCGGCCGCCAATTTCACGGCGATGAACATGCCGATTTTTTCGGCTGCCGTGCTGACGATGAAGCCGGCGATTCCCGAAGCGGCGGCAGTCAACGCAGAAGCCCAGTTCGTCATCGATGGTCCAGCGGAGGCCTCAGACTCTAAAGCGCCCTTCAGGCTTCCGATCAACGCCGTGCGTAGCGCGCTGGTGAGCAGGCCCTTGTACCACGCACCGTCTTCGAGCGCGGCGCCGGCCGCGAGAAAGATCACGGGCACGGTGTATTGAAAGAGGATCGTCAGCAGGATGGGAGCATTCGCCAGGTCTTGCAGGTTCTCCGGTGGGTTGGAACTGCCGCCCGGGCCCGCCATCAGGATGCGCGCATAGTGCGCCGTTTCAGGCCACGGAAACGTGAGGGTGGTTGGAGGAGTGGGGATCGGGATGGCGATGATGGTGTTGACCGAGGTGATAACTCCGATGCCGATCTGTTCGTAATAATTTTCGAGCCGTCGTGTGCCGGTGCTGTCAATTACGTGCCCGCCCTGATCGACATACTGCACATAGGCCCAGAGGATACGCAGAAAGGAATTCGACATATCGATCGAAAACGTTCCCGAGTCGTCTGTTGTCTTGCCTGTGAACACAATCGACGATGGGTCGTAGGACACGCCTGGCCCGGGAGTTTGGCTGTTGAGAACGAAATTGCTTTGCGTGCGGGCGGCGATCAGTGCATTGCGATTCTCGGCTGAGCTGTCTGAGGTCGAGTGTGTTTGCTGATTTGTTTGTCCTTGAGAAATGTTCCACTTCTTGCCCTGCAGCACGGGATCGTCTTGCGAGGTGGTGCACGCTCGGCCCGCGGGCTTGGCAGTTGCATCAACAGTTCTCTTCGTCAGGTCGTAGTGATAGACCGTTTGTCCTTTTCGATCGCCCCACTGGTCGCCCCACTTGAATTCATTACCATGCACGTCGACTGCCGGTTTACTCACGGCCCATCCGTCCTCGCCCTGCAATGAAACCGCGGTCACCAACTCATCGATGCCGTCGGCATGCGCGATGTGGTTGTTCATCACCTGCGCGGCCGCGTCTTTGTCGCGCGTCGCCAGTTGCGGATGCTGAAAGACGATTGCCTGCGCGGCAGCTCGAGGTGTGTGGTAACGATCGAGCCCGTCGGCAATGGAGAATGCAAGTTCGGCCTGGGCGGGACATGCTATCGACAGCATGGCAAAGCGTGGATCGGGCCGCGCAGTTTCACTCCTCCGGCGACAGGCGAGCATGGCATCCGGTGGCACATGCACTGCGCAAAGCGCAATCGGCGGCAACTCGTTGAGTGCCAGCCCGTCCACTTTTTTCGTCACGTAGACAAACCGGGCCAGGTCAGCGGGCAGCGGTATGTCGGTTACGAAGTGAGTGACGTGGGCCAGGTGCTCTTCTGGGAGTGCGGCCAGTCCGGCGTTTTCCTGACAGGCTTCAGTGCGGCTCTGATCGTCGTGGAGAACAAGGTCGAAGAGTTCGCCGCTAACGTGAAGCTGGTAGTTCTCGGTTGGACCAGCATGACGGAGATCGAAATGCAAAGTAGTTGGCAGCGTGGGACCACGATGTGCCATACGAGTAATGACTCCTTTGGGATTAGTTGGTCCTGATCAGATGGACTCGGGCAGCCAACACGGCTAATGGTCAGACTGGACAGTCAAGATTAGGAGCAGTTGCCGAAACTTGCAAGCCGCTGAGGAAAGAACAACAACAAAAAGAACAACAACTATTGACTTTCTCAAGGAACAGGACTATCGTCCGCCCGTTTTTATAGTTTGCTGGATTCTTCACGAGCTTGCTCCTCGCATCTCGCTAAATGCAGTTGTCAAACCGTGATTTGTAATGTTGCTGTCCGAAGACGACAAGTCGTAAGCAGCACCGCTAAATCTTTAACAAACTGTCTGAAATTTGCCGAGGTTAAACGATGGCGAATCTCTCCTCCCGCTCAAGGCTGCACGTCGCGGTGGCGTCGACCATCCTTCTATTAATGTTTGCGATGCCGGAACTTGGGGCTCAATCGCTCCCGGACGCCGGTTACGTACTCTCGATTAATGGAAACTGGAAATCCAGCAGCTCTAAAAACCTTCTTAAGCAGTTTCAGTCTTTGCCAAGCGGTGCAAGGGTAGTCGCAGTAAAACCAATCACCAAAGAAAGCGTTATCGCAATTGCTCTCTTTGACGGAACAACGATCCGCAATCGCTGTAAAGCAGGAACTTGTCAGAAGATAAACCTTCCCATTACTAATCCCTCGTCGAGCACTTTCAGCCGCTCCGCAGAGGTAGCAAAAAAACCGGAGCCCTCTTTCAAAGACAGGGTTGCCGCAGCCTTTGTGAGTCTTTTTCATAGCACTGAAACCTACTTCATTCCCGTAATCATAAGAGAAGAGACAACAGCCAATCTTAGAGAGGCGGTGCTGGAGAGCAGTTCGGGCCAGGTGGCGCTGGGCCCGGCGCTCAAAGACCTTCCAAACGCGCGCTATCGCTTGATCGCGAAGGAACTACGAGAAGACCAGCCCGAGGCGTCAACCAAATCTGTTTCCCTGACCATTGACTGGAATCCAAACCAGCCCGCCCAGGCGAAAGCTGCTCTCGATCCCGGTCTTTACGAGTTAATCGGTCCGGGAAATCTTCAATCGTGGGTCCTGGTAACCTCGAGCGATCGATACCCTGAAGCAAGAGACTCTTTCGCCAAAGCGCTTGAGCTAAGCACCCAGTGGTCCAACGAAGTCGATCCCGCTTCTTCTCGCATGTTCCTGCGCGCTTTTCTGGCCACCCTGTCAAAGAACAGTGCCGAGTCTATAAAGTAAGTGCGATGAAGTCCGTGGTTCACCTCCGGAGTGAATCGATGACAAAACAGACGAATCAAAAAACTGCTCGCATCAAGTCGCTGCTAACTAAGCTCTATCAAAAAGCTCGCCCCAGATTGGTCTTGATCATTCAGATCGGGCTAGTGGTAGTGTCCGTCACTCTGATTACAATCGTACTCGAGGAAGCCGGCTGGTTACAGGGCTTCGAACGCGCCGCTATGGATGCGTGGCTCCGCGCAAATTTCAACTTCTCTACAGTCGCTCCGTCAAAGCAGATTGTTATAGTCAATATCACCGATCAGGATTATGCGGACATTTTCCTACGAAAAAGTCCGCTCAACAAAACAGGATTGGAGCAAATAATCAATGCGCTCGCACCTGCCAAGCCCTTGCTGATCGGCGTCGACATTGATACGTCCGAAGAAGATTTCAGAGACATCAAGTATCCCGAGGACATTCCGATTATCTGGGCAGAGGCTCCGTTGATCGATGAATCGCACCACTCGGATATACAGACATTGCCCGCTCTCGGCGGCGCGAAATCCTCTTCAACATTGACGGGTGTAGCCTTGATGCGGAGGGACAATGACGGCGTTGTTAGATCATACGTGCGCAGGGCTGGTCCGCATGACTCTTTTGCCTGGGTTCTGGCAATGAATTATTGCGTGCAGATCGAGCAAACAATGAAGAACCAACAGATCGAGCCGGATGCAAAGATATCAGAGCGTTGCGCGGTCATTCGCGCGATGCCTCATGACGCCATCACCGACGAAGAGCTCGCGTTAGACTTGCTCGGAGGTGAATCAAGATTCCAACAAATCTCTGCCAGAGAACTTCTTGATGCCCAAAGGTGGAATCGAGTTGAAACACTCAGGAAACTGACCGGGCGTGCCGTGTTAGTAGGCGGAACATTTTATGCCGGGCGCGATGAATACACTACCCCACTGGGACGAATGTCAGGTCTTGAGCTAGTCGCTCACGCGGTAGACTCGGAACTGCATGGGCCATTTCGAAGGCCGAGCAAGACTACTATGATGGTGCTGAACCTGGTGGGCGGAATCGTCATTTTGCTTTTGTTCATTCAATTCGGCGTGCGCAAGGGATGCCTGCTCAGTCTTCTAACTATGTTCGTCATTGCTCCGCTTTGGAGTTGGATCGCTTTTGGCTCAATCTGGCGTGCAGCCTATTTCGCCGTGATCTTGATTGCCCTTTTAATTCATCAACTATACGAACAAGCCCATTACGTCCAACATCAGTTTCTTCATCATCTAAAAGCTGAAAAGCCGCCGGACGCTAAACGGTAACCGTTCATTTCGCGGGTCTCAGCAAACCGAGATCTGCATCGCCGAAGTAAACATAAGCGAGAAATGTCGGATCGCCATTCTCAAAAAATTTGGTTCGTGTTTGCATGAGTGTTTCCGCCACGGAGGCGCGGCCGAGTTTTAGACGCCGATCAAATTCACGATAGAAGGTGGTGCCGAAAGAACCTGCCCCATGCTGGCTTACCGGCCATAAAGCTCCGACATACCCGCTTGCTCCGGCATCCAACACCGCGGGCGCCCAGCCGTCTACAAAGTTTGCGATGTTTTGCGTTTGACCCACTGAGCAGGCGTTGAAGAATAAAAGAGGATGGTTTTTAGCTTGCGACGTTATCATTCCACGCCACGTCATCACATCGAGTGGTCGATCTTCCAATTGAATCGAGTATCGATAAAGATTTCCCTGAGTTGCGAGGATGGAGCCATGGCCGGCGAAATAAATGATTGCGAGCGGAAAATCCTGAAATAATTTCTTCACATCGTCAAACTTGCCAGCCACCGGTTCATAGCCGCTCATCGACTTCAGGGTCTCGATCTCTGTCGGCAAACCTTGCGTGGGCGCTGCATAGTGCGGAGCTATCACGACGAGCTTATTTATCGAAAGGTCCTTGGGTGGTACCTCCAGACCTGAAGAAGCGGAAGTTATGTGCCACCTGCCAATTGCGAACTCAGTTCCCAAGAGCCCGCGCTCTTTGCCATCAATGTTGATGGGCCGCATCAACTCCCACGGAAACTCGAAATCATCTGAATAGATCTGAATGGTCTTAAAATTCGCACCAATTCTTTTCGACAACACCCAAAACGCATCTTTAACCAATGGAGGACAGAATTTCTCGTAAAGATCGCCGCTGAAGACTCGAACAAATGCCTTAGTCTCTTCGGCTAGTTTTATTCTGGCAGTTGCATCGTCAGCACTACTAAATTGCGCCAGTTGAGCACTCTTATTAGACAAATCGCTGTATCGCGTCATTAACCAGTCAGAGAGACCTGATTGCGAATAGATCTGAGGAGCCGTGAAGCCCCCCAGGTATCTAGAACCAATGAAGATCTGTCTTTGGTCTGAATTCGGAATTTTAACAGTCACGATGGTGAGGTCTGCACCAAGCAGATTCGACTTCATACGGATTCCGCTTTGCTGTTCCGGTGCGCTGGTTGCTTGCGGCGTCACGCTGGCGGGGGCAGGCGCCCCTTGCTGAACAGCAGCAGCACTAACGATGGTTGCATCACGTTCGATCTTGCCCAGGAAGGCGTCTTTGTACCAGAAGGTCGCAAAAATTTTTGAAATTTGCTGCGGTCCTCGAACAGGCTTTGCACGCAACTTGAACCGGGCGGGCGTCGAATCGCCGATCTTCTGCAGGAAGAGAGTTGCGCGGTTTCCTTCCGGCAAGACAAAATCTGGGGCCATCAACACGACCTCTATGGGCCAGCCGTCCTGCTCCGGAAGTTGAAGCGAAATCTGCTCCGGTGTTTTCGCATTGCCTTGCGTCACCTTCACTTCTGGCGTCTTTCCGCCAGCGCCAGTAGTTAGAGAAACCAACACATCGAAGTCCTTTGACTCCACAATGGGATCTGGAACGTCCAGTGTCGGTTTGCGCTCAATTTCGATATAGCCCGCAGGCGGTGAATTTGCTTCCAGGGAGTGGCGCTTAATTATGGCGTTCTCGTATGTGTTCTCGAATAGCTTGTGGACGCTAGTCAAAGTTTCGACGCCGTTGAGGCGACCTTTAGCCTGGTTAGCAAAACGCCCGCCAGGAAAGTGATTCAGGTAAACGGCGAAACCCAGCGGGTCATTGAATGAATCGAGTTGCTGCCAGAGCGCGTCTTCCGTAGCGGAGTCAAAAAATTGCGTCCGTGATGTGCCGGCAGTTATTTCGCTAGCTCTGTTGGCTTGCTTTGCGGTCTCTGATGGGTCGGTCGCGGCACTAGCGGGTGCTCCGGTAGCTAGTGGGCCGGTCACGCTGCCAGCCGCC
>Ga0134121_10004207_pt1 | contig 11814 bp, 7 predicted proteins | sample KB301_FD_96463 | JGI IMG/M metagenome (GOLD analysis project Ga0134121, IMG submission 96463) | Terrestrial soil microbial communities without Nitrogen fertilizer from Kellogg Biological Station, Michigan, USA - KB3-0-1 | ecosystem: Environmental > Terrestrial > Soil > Unclassified ...
GGTCAATAGCTCCTTTGAGCGCGGGTAATCTATTTCAAGCTTCAGTGACCTGTCAATATGAATAGCCTGCTGGGCCTACTTCCAATCGCACCAGTCGCGATCCGCCCGGCTCCACCAGTCCATCCCAATCGGCTGGCCATCGGGTGGGTCGTTCGCTTTGGTGAGGTTCATCTTCTTCGGGTCTTCCTGAAAGCGTTTGATCTGGTTGCCCGCATAGGCGAGAAATGCTTTCTGATTTTCATCACGCGTCAGCTCTGGTTGCAGAGATAACCAACCTTTCAACGCTGCCAACTTGGCTTCAGCAATTGCCCGGACCTGGTTCGAGGCGCGCTCGCCCGAGGCCAGTGACATCAGATCAACCAGCACGACCATGTTTACCGTGCGCTGAATCTCGGCGTTATAGCCCGTACCGGCAGCCGTCTTCCACGTTGAAGCGATGATCTTGTCGAGCGCTTCATCAAACCCGGGATTGCGACTGTCGCGCGCGTGATATTCGACGAGACGCGCGGCGCGTTCCTGATTAAGCAGAAAATCGCAGACGTGATCGGCGAGTGCCTCAGCCGGCGCGAGCGCGTCAAAGTTGGGCGCTGTGCGAATGCGGAAGTCCTCGCGGGTGCGTGGATAGCCCGGAGGCCGCGGCGGAATCAAACGCAGCACGGATTCAGGAAGCGCCAATGCTTCCGGCTTAAGAGTGTTTAGCACGGCGTTGAGCGCGCGTCGCTGCTCTTCCGGTGAAATAATTTGCGGATTGGTATCACCCTTACCGCGCAAACTGAATGTGTAGTCTTCACCTCCGATTAACTTCGCGGCAGCCTCGACCTGATAACGGTGATACATGTAGAGCGGCACCAGAACATCTTCGAGCGTGGCCATGGGCGCGCCTTCGCGAATATTGTTTTCGCCAAAGCGGCGCAGCGCTGCCGCGCGCACCTTCATCACATTATCGAGTCCATCGAGCACGTTGCTGCCGTTGTCCCAAAGATGCGCCACGGAACTGGATGCGCTGGCGGGACGCGCATCCTGATCGGTGAGATACATCAGACCGCGTTTGAAAGCGTCGCTCAGGATTTTGTCGAGCGCTTTCTGCTCATCGGTGCCGGCAGGGAAATCCTGATAGCCGTATGCGATTGTCACCTTGTCCCATTCGCCGATGCCCTTTGCATAAGCATCAGAGAGATCGGGAACGCCGTCCGCCCCCAGCTTTACCAGAGGCGCCGGGTAATCCATCACCGAAGCCCGGTTGGTTATGCTGGCTGCGAAGTTGTGTTGCAGGCCCAGCGTGTGACCGACTTCGTGCGCGGCGAGTTGTCGCAGACGGGCGAGCACCACCTGCTCCATTATCTTCGCCGTCTGTGACTTTCCTTTTTCATACGGCGCCAACAAACCTTCGGCGATTAGAAAATCCTGCCGGTCACGCAGGGAGCCAAGCGAAACTCGGCCCTGAATGATTTCTCCTGTGCGCGGGTCGCTAACCGAACTGCCATACGACCAGCCGCGCGTGGATCGATGTACCCACTGAATCACGTTGTAGCGCACATCCATCGGATCGGCGCCGATCGGCATCAACTCGACCCGAAACGCGTTTCGATAACCAGCGGCCTCAAAGGCCTGGTTCCACCAGCTCGCCCCTTCAATTAACGCCGAGCGCACAGGTTCCGGCGCGCCGCGATCGACGTAATAGACGATGGGTTTAACGGGATCGCTCATCGCCGCCGACGGATCTTTCTTTAGCAGGCGATGATGACTGATGTAGCGCTTGGTGATTGGGTCGCTTATCGGCGTGGCAAAGTCCATGAAGCTGATGCCGAAGTAGCCGGCGCGGGGATCGTTGACGCGGGCCTTGAAACCGTTTGGGGGCAACTCGACAAACGACACATGTTCGCGAACCGTGATGGCCTGGGATACGGGCGTGACTTGTCTCACCAGCGGTCCAGCTTCGGCGTCACTGGCGAAAGTAAGAGTAGTTTCGACTTCAGTATTTTTCGGAAAATTCTTTGTGTTCGCGAGATAGAAAGCACAGCGCGCCGGGTCCAGCCGGAAAACTCCCTGTTGATTGCGTTGCAGCGTACCGGGAATCTGATGCGCATCGTGCAGGTAGAACGCGGTAGCGTCGACCAACGCGCGGCCGCCTTCTTCCGCCGCAACTTCAAATCCCCACAGCGTCGATTCGGCAAAAGCATCTTTGACCGCGCGACGTTCATCGGCGTCATCGCTGTTGGCGCGGAACCCATAGTTGGAAGCAATCAGCAGGACTTTTGGTCCAGTGCGTTCAAAGCGCACGATGTAACTTTGGCCGAGCTGTCCCCGATCGAGACCGATGTCGTTTGACCCGATGCCTGCGGGCAACGACTCGACGTAAAGAAATTCAGAATTCCATTTGTCGATCTCGAGCCAGAGTTTGCCGGCCCGGGCGTCCCAGTAAAACGGAAAATAGCCGGGAAACTTTTCCATGCCCGCAACTCTATCGGCGATGGAGGGCGGGTTTTTTGCGGTATCGGTGTTGGGGCGATTTTGAGCCAAAACGCTTGAGCAAAACACCAGGAACAAGATCAGATGGACAACACGCTTCATTCTTCGCTTCCTCCGATTCGGCCGTTGGACTGGATGGTGTGCAGAATTCCCTTGCTTTGCCCAAAAAGTAGAGTTATCAGTCTGCAAGGCGGACGAAGGATAGTAGCCCAGCAGTTTACTGCTGGGGATAGGAGCGCGAGGATTGGTACGTGAAGCGGATGGTTGAATGATAATCATGAGATCCTCTAACCTTTTCAATCGTCCGCTTCACGGACTTCGTCTCTGTTCCAAGCGATCCCAGCGATAAATCGCTGGGCTATTTTCAATCGTCCGCTAAGCGCGGACTCACTCGAACCGACCTTTTGGGCAAAGCAGAATTCCCCCTGGGCGCAATACTTCTACTATCAATCGCCTCCCCTCGCAACTATATGTGTCAGAAACCCGACCGAGGGAACCTCAGATGAAATGCATCGCCACTTTTTTTCATTCCATATAGCAACAGTTCGCATCCAGCCAGCGGTTATGCGCAGCGCTGATCATTGTGGCTGGCGGGTGTTCAGGAGGCCGAAATGAAAAAGATCGCAATCCCACTTTTTCTGATTTTACTCTTTCCCACCTTTGCCCTCGCTGGGCAAATCTTTGGGAGTCTGAAACAGAGCGGTGTGTCAATCGGCAAGGGATCGGCAGTACTTATCAAATGCAGTGAGACCGAGAAATACGAGGGCCAAACGGATGCCTACGGCTCGTATAACATCTATGTCCGGCGCGCAGGGAAATGTGCCTTCTCAGTCTATTACGAGGGACGATGGTCGCCGCCCTATTCCGTTTACTCAGATCAAACAGATCCGGTCCGCTACGACTTCGAACTCGTCAGACAACCCGACGGCTCGTTCAGACTGGAGAGGAAGTAGCCATGCCCGACGAAGAGGCTATACCCGATGGAGAAAGGGCAACGCCCGATGAAAAGGCCGTGTCCGACGAAAAAGCCATGCCCGCTGAAAAGACGGATGCATGGGGGCGCATTGACATTATTCTCAAGCCGCTGGGCGGCATATTGACTGCCCTCGCCGTCGGGCTGGTTGGATATTACGGGTCGCAGGCCTTGAACCGCAGCCAGGCACTGGACACCGACGTCCGCCTCTACGCACAGTTGATGAGCCAGAGAGAAGATGCCGAGACCTCTCTGCGGAAGGACATGTTTAATTCAATTATCGGGACCTTTCTCACATCGAAGAAAAAGACCGGCTACGAAGAAAAGGTTCTCAACCTCGAACTCCTGGCCTACAACTTCCACGAAGCTCTGGATCTGGCCCCGCTCTTTAAGACGGTTTACCGGGAACTAGATGACTCTCCAAAATCAGGCGCCAATGATTATCTGATGCACCGCCTGGAACAGGCCGCGGATGAAGTGAAGAGTAAACAAATCGCGGCCCTCGAAGACGCCGGCGGGAAATTAGATACAACTCTTGATCTTGATGAGCTCGAGGCAAAGCCCGAGGGCCTGAAGTTGATAGACGGAACCATTAATTTTCGTTCAACTGGTAAAGACAAATTGGATCCGGCGCTCCAAAAAATACACTTCAATGTAGAAGCTCTGTTTGTTGATCGAAAGAAGAGACAGATACGGGTGAAGCTGGAGGTGAAGACTCCGCGGAATCAAAATGGAGATTCCACGTCAACAGAAATGGACACATCCTATTCGGTCTTCTGGATCAGTCCGTTTGATTTTCCCATGATTGACAACACTCGCCTGCCGTACGGTCAACGCTGCTCGATAGTGTTGCGCAAATTTGGAAATCCGACCGCACAATTGACTCTGGTTTATTTCCCGGGATCGCGCGCCAGTCTCAAGGAGAAACCGTTCTTTGATGAAGCCATGCGCGATCTACTGCATACGCGCAGTCTGATCGGCGAGGAAAGAGTCAAGTAGTTCTGGTGGCGGGATCGTCGATATCGAGCACCACCAGCAGTGAAGTTAATTGTAAGGAGTTAGGGCAATGGCAAAACAATTGCGAAAAAAGGCACTCTTGATTTGTATCGGGCTTGTGTTCGTCGTCTCTACGGCCGGGTTTCCCAAGTCGTTTGAAAGAGGAAAGCAAAACCGGACAAATCTGCACGTCGAGGTAACCGGCAAGAAAGCGAACGGCCGCGGCCAGGCGGCAATTGTGGGAGCCGATATTCTGGTCAGGTCTTTGGCGAGTGACCAGGATTTTCAGGAAACCTCACAGACCAACGCTCAGGGGGTTGCCAGCGTGGCCGATGTTCCTTACGGTACGACCCTGATACAGGTTACCGCGCAGGGATGGAAAAACTCCGGCAATCGCTACGAATTGAATAAGAGAGATCAGACTATCAAGATCCAATTGCAGGAGGTTGAAGAAGCCAGGCCCTCGCCAACACCCGCGCCCTCCGGGACGCCGCTTTGATGAGTTTAGTTAGAACGTTTGGTATTCACTTTGCCGGCTTACAGAAAGCAGCATTGATTCAGGTTGCTTGGTAGGATTCGTGTGATTTCGTGGATCGCGGGCTCAGGATTCGGCGCCATACATCCACGAAATCACACGAAGCTAAACGAACGAACACGAAATAAGAGTTCTTGTGCAACGCCACTTCGATTCAGCTATTTCCCGTCCGCCTTTCTGCCCGCGTTCAAATTATCGAAATTGAGGATCGCGTTGAAAACGAGGAAGTAGCTGCCCGAAGTCTGGCCGCGCCAGAACGGATTATTCGAGAAGAGCACGATGTGGCCGCGCTCAAGCGGCGAATCGATCACCGCGGCGTGCTGAGCGATTTCATCCCCGCCGTCCAGTAAACCCGAAACCAGAAGTTCGCGCGCGTCGGCATAGCGGAGGACGACGCGCGGACGCAATCCCGCTGGAATCAAGCCAATCAGGTTGCGGCGCTGCTCTTCCGTTATGGGCGTAGCTTCCCAAACTTCAGAAGTTGGGGGCGGTTCGGGCGCTTCGGCGGGAGGCCGTCCCTGGACCACATCAGGATCTTCGATCGTGCCGCGACCAGTAGTCCGCTCGGCAGCACCACCGCGACGACGACCGCCGCCGCCACCGCCGGCAACGTTACTGACGTTGAAGATTGGTCCGTTGAAGCAGTAGATCGAAAGCGAATCACCATAGCCGTAGGCGATGGGGCTGGTTGAGTCGACAAACTTTGTGCGTAGCACGTCACCGATAGCCTTCAAACGCTGCGAGCGTTGGATCGAAACTCCCGGTGTCATCCCGGTTGAGACGGCGAGATCTGCAGTATCCATCGTGCCGATGTAGACGCCGCCCCGCTTTACAAAGTTTTGCAGGTTTGTCAGTCCGTTCCATCCCAAACCCGGGCGCATGTCATCAGTGGAAGCGAAGCCGCCCATGTTTGGTGTCAGCTCGGTCTTCTTCCACGGCAGAGGATTCCCGTACATCGGCAGGCCCTGAATGATCGCATTGAGGTTGCGGCCCACGGGGCCAAAGACGATCACGTCGTACTTGCGATTCAAGTCCGCATCCTTCGCCACGTCCTGAGTACTGATGTAGTCGTAGGGAATTTGCATCTGATCGAATGCGATCCGCCACCAGCCTTCATCCTGAGTGCTGAGCCAGGTATGCAGGATCGCTACGCGCGGAACCTTGACCACGTGCATCTTCACTGATGGCACCTGAGCGACTGGTATGGCCGACAAGCCCAACTCAGTCGTAACCCGTTTCACATCGTCAAGCGAGGTATTACGAATAATGAATGAGCCGCGATTGAATTTCACGCCCGCGGCTTCAAACGGTTCTTCGGCAGCTTCGAACGACGATTTGTTCAGACGATAGCGCAGAGTGATCAAGCTGTTGTCGGCATTGTGATTGACGATGAATACAGGACCAGTAACGACTGGAGTGGCGGATACAACTCCGCCATTTGCTTTGACGTCGCCGCTGACCCGATCCATCGCGGCGCTGAGGACTTTAACGTCCGTGACCCGTACGACCTGCACATTGCTAAGCTCGCCAAACGTCCAGCCCGTATCGTCATAGACATCCTGTTGCGGATCCTTCGGGCTCCAATATTGATAGTCGAGTAAGGCGTCCGCGATGCGGCTGTAGGGTTGATCCATGCGCACAATGTAGCTGTTTGCGGGAAATGTGCGCGTCTCTGTCTCCGCCGGTTTGACGGGAGCTGCAGCCGGCGAAGGCGAGGCAACGGCGCCCGGCCGGCCGCGCGCCGCCGTCTTCTTCCTGACAGTAACTGTGAAAGGCGCGGTGGCGCGATGAATCTCACAACCCTGAGCCTGGAGCAGGCGCAACAGGGTCGCCTGGTTGCCGAGTCGTGGATCGTCTGCGGGAAAAACGTAGGCGGCCGGTCCTTCGTTCTTCGGCTTCTCGATCGAACGCTTGGATTTCAAATAAAAGTTCTTCAGGAAGAGCTTCTGCTCACGATTAAAATAATCAAGCGAGATCAGCAGCGCTGATTGTTCATAGTTATTATTATTTCGCTGTGACCATTTTACGCGCGGCAGGGGCGGGTTCTGGCGATACCACGTGCGCGACGTTTCCTCCGGCGAAAGCGTGCGCACCAAAGTGTCGGCGCCGCCATTGCCAAAGGTTTCGTAGAGCCGGCTGATGCCGTTGTGTGTGGCGGCGATGAACATCAGATAACCCGGTGACCAGGTGTCGAAGTTGCCATGGGCGAAGACGCCGGGCATACCGAACTTGGTCATCTCAGAAACGTTCTTCCAGCCAATCATCTGCCATTCGTCAGTCAGAATCGGATCGACCCAGGCGTTGTAGGGCCCATCGCCGATCGTGTTGTCGTAAAGATAGGGAACTGACTCGTGCAGATCGTGCAATACCTGCGGCTTCCAATTCAGATAGACGTTCATGATGTTACGCGTGAGTTTGAGCGACATGCCCATCGCATCGCGATTGTTGTCGTGCGCAACATAGTGGCCCCAGTACAGCAGCGCAGGCCAGTTTTCATTCGGATGCGCGAGGTGCCAATTGTAGACGTCAACCATGCGGTTGCGGCCGTCGACTTCAACCACGGGCGTGATGAGGGTAACCATCCCTTCGCGGATCGACTTGATGTAAGGGCTTTCATCGACGGCGAGACGATAAGCAAGTTCCATCAGGGCAGTCGGTGCGCCCGTCTCACTCGAATGGATCGTTCCGGTGATGTAGTAAATTGGAAAAGACTGATCGACCAGACGATCTGCTTCCGCGTCGTCGAAATTAATCGTGCGCGGGTCGGCCAGCTTGGTTAAGCGGGCGCGATTCTCGTCCAATTTCGCCAGCAAGCTCTCGGAGGCAATGGCCACGGCGATCATCTCGCGGCCTTCCTCAGTCGTGCCGATGGAAAACACTTTCACGCGCGGGCTCGCTTTCTCGAGCAGGCGCATGTAGCGATAGACCTCTTCCGCGTAGGGCAACTTACCCGGCGCGCCCGCCACATCGCCGAGCACGGCTTTTGGCGTCGGCACGTTTGGCGATGCGGGCAGATAATCGGTCAGCGGCGAGTTGAAGAAAGGTTCGGTCGTGTACTCGCGAATCTTCTTTGTATATTCCTCGTCGATGGGTTGATTGGGATCGCGGCCCGGTTTGTTCTGTGCCTGAGTAGCATGCGCAACCGCGCCAACCAACACCACGCTCGCGACGAGCAAGCGCGCCAACTTTTTGAAGGTCATATTGGGTTCCTCGATACTGATGGCTTGATGCCCTTGTTCTTAATGAAAAACTGATAAAGGGAAGAAGATGCTTTTAAGCTAAACGGGGGCGGCAAGTCAATGATTAAGGTACAGAACCGGGAGCGGTAGCGACCGGATCCAACCATTCAAGCGAGTGGGTCAAGCAAATCCGAGCCGCGTCGTAGGCGATACCAGGAATCGATCGCTGGGAGCCTCGTTGATCAGTTGTGTTGAGCGTCTGACCCGGTCGCTACCGCTCCCGGTTCTGTACCGAGTGGCAACCTAACGATCAATCATCGGCATGACTGGAGATCCGCCCTCCCTCATGGTCAGGCTAATGCCCCGCTAGCGACCTCTTGCAAAATTCTGCTTCAGCCCTAAAATCAGAGCCTCAATCAATTACGAAAATGGAAGTAGATCAAAACAGAAAGCAGCTCACCGAGCGCGGCCAGGTATCCGCGTCGCGCGATGCGTCGATGCCTGACGAGCTTTCTCCGGAAGAAACGGCTCCTCCGACCGTCAAACCCATCAGCAAAGTTGCCGGCGGCTTTCCAGCGGTGCTCAGCTCAGCGAAATACACCTTTAGAGAGATGGGCCCGATACGCGGGACGCGCACGCTGCTGCAACTGAATCAGAAGCAGGGCATCGATTGTCCCGGTTGCGCCTGGCCTGAACCGGACGGCGAGCGTTCGCATTTCGAATTCTGTGAAGAAGGCGCCAAGCACGTCGCCGACGAAGCCACGACCAGGCGAGTCACGCCTGAGTTCTTCAAGCAGTGGAGCGTGAACGCCCTGGCACATCAGTCCGATCAATGGCTGAACGCGCAGGGCCGCATTACACATCCGCTGGTTTTGCGCGCGGGAGCAGATCATTACGAGGCTATTGATTGGGCAGATGCGTTTGCGTTGATCGCAAATGAATTGAATTCACTGGCCTCGCCGAATGAGGCGATCTTTTACACCTCAGGCCGGACCAGTAACGAAGCCGCCTTTCTTTATCAGCTTTTCGTACGGCAGTTTGGCACCAACAATTTGCCGGACTGCTCGAACATGTGCCACGAATCCAGCGGCACGGGAATGAAGGAAACCCTCGGCTTCGGAAAAGGGACGGTGACGCTGGCCGACTTTGATCTGACCGATGCAATCTTTGTCATCGGGCAAAATCCGGGGACCAATCATCCACGCATGCTGACTTCGTTGATGCAGGCAAAACGGCGCGGCTGCAAAATCGTGCATATCAATCCACTGCCAGAGACGGGCCTCGCGCGCTTCAAACATCCGCAGGAAGTTTGGACCTGGCTGGGCAAGGGTACGAAGCTCGCCGATCTCTTTCTGCAGGTCCGAATTAATGGCGACGTGGCTTTGCTGAAAGGAATCATGAAAGAACTGTTCGACGCCGAAGAACGCCGGCCGGGCAGCGTACTGGATCACGAATTCATAAATAGCCACACCACGGGGTTCGCAGAATTCAAAGCAGCGCTGGCTGGAATTCACTGGGGCGACATCCTCGAACAATCCGGCGTGACTAAAGTCAAAATCGAAGATGCCGCGCGGATCTTCATCGAATCCGAGCGCGTGATTTTCTGCTGGGCCATGGGCCTGACTCAGCACAAGAACGCCGTCGCTAACATCGAGGAGATCGTCAATCTAATGTTGCTGCGGGGACAGATGGGAAAGCCGGGAGCGGGCTTGTGTCCCGTGCGTGGTCACAGCAACGTACAGGGCGATCGCACCATGGGCATCTGGGAACAGCCCAGCACGAAATTCCTTGACGATCTGGGAAGGGAATTCGAGTTTGAACCGCCGCGACAACATGGCCTCGACACCGTGCATGCGATCCAGGCGATGCATCGCGGCGAGGCAAAAGTTTTCTTTGCCTTAGGCGGAAATTTTCTTTTGGCTACTCCCGACACTGAGTACACGGCCCGGGCTCTGCGTCGTTGCCGGCTAACTGCGCAGGTATCAACGAAGCTGAATCGCGCGCATTTGATAACCGGCGAGCAGGCGCTGATTCTACCGTGTCTCGGCCGCACTGAAATTGATTTACAGGAAAGCGGTGCGCAGCTGCTGACTACGGAGAACTCGATGGCTGTCGTTGAAAGTTGGGAAGGGCGGCTGCAACCTGCGTCAAAGGATCTCTTGAGCGAACCGGCAATCGTGGCGGGACTGGCGAAAGCAGTCCTGGGCACGCGATCCAGAGTTGACTGGAATGGACTGCAGGCGAACTACGATCGGATTCGCGAACATATCGAGCATGTTGTGCCCGGCTTTACCGACTACAACCAGCGCGCGCGACAGCCGGGCGGTTTCTATCTGCCGAATCCGATCCGCGATTTGGAATTCAATACTGACGACGGTCTGGCGCACTTTACCGTTCATGAATTACCGCGGCACGACCTAAAGCCAGGCCAGTTTCTGATGATGACAATGCGCAGTCATGATCAGTTCAATACGACCATCTATGGGCTGGACGATCGTTACCGAGGAATTCATAACGGCCGCCGCGTGGTCTTTCTCAACCCGGATGATATCCGGTTGGCTGGATTGCATAATGGGCAGATGGTGGACTTGATTTGCCACTTTGAAGGCGAAGAACGAGTGGCGCCTCGATTCACGATTGTGCAGTACAGCATTCCGCGCCGCTGTGCGGCGACTTATTTTCCGGAGACGAACGTACTGGTGCCGGTGCGTAACTTTGCGGATAAGAGCAATACGCCGGCATCGAAGTCGGTGGTGATCAGTATCCGGCCCTCGGGTACAGAACCGTTCGCGGTAGCGAGCGGGTAACGTCGCAGAAGAGACCCGCTTGCTACCGCAAGCGGTTCCGTACCAATCTTGTCGGCATCATCGAAGGCTCGGCATGCGTTCTTGATTTATATTAATGATATTGACGACATTGAAACAAGAATCCACTTCCAAAAGTGATCTCTACAACCAGCTCGCGGCACAGCTTTCCAGCCTGCTCGCCGGCGAAAGCGATCTGATTGCCAATGCGGCCAACTTCTCTTCGTTGATTTTTCATTCGCTTCCCGATCTGAATTGGGCCGGGTTCTATTTTGTGAAGGACGATGAACTGGTGCTGGGACCGTTTCAGGGCCGGCCGGCATGTGTGCGCATCGCGTTGGGCAAGGGCGTCTGTGGCAGGGCGGCGGCAGAGGGTGTGACCACGATTGTTCCCAACGTTCATGAGTTTCCCGGACATATCGCCTGCGACGCCGCTTCGAATTCAGAGATCGTGGTACCTTTGGTGAAAGGTGGGAGATTAATCGGCGTCCTCGATCTTGATAGTCCTCTCTTCGGACGATTCGATAACGAGGATGATCAAGGATTGAATCGGCTGGTATCGGTTCTGATCCAATCGAGCGAGTTGCAATAGACCGCTTTTTAGCTCCGTAGGCGTGAAATGTTTCTAGCTGTGACCAAACGTAGATCGAATGCTGCGACATGGCCGCCTCGCTGGTGCCGCTCCTGAAGGAGCTCGGTAGTTTCTTAAGACGAAAGAGCTATAAATATTTCGGCCCTAACGGGCCTGCGACCTGATTCCTTTCGAAGATGACCTTGTCGGCGAACATGACTCAATGGGAAATCACGGACCGATAATCGTTGCTGTCAGTGGCTTGTCGTCGAACACGGGCAAGACCA
>Ga0134121_10004208_pt1 | contig 11811 bp, 9 predicted proteins | sample KB301_FD_96463 | JGI IMG/M metagenome (GOLD analysis project Ga0134121, IMG submission 96463) | Terrestrial soil microbial communities without Nitrogen fertilizer from Kellogg Biological Station, Michigan, USA - KB3-0-1 | ecosystem: Environmental > Terrestrial > Soil > Unclassified ...
AAGAATGTTTCCGGCGGAGAGATGGAGCGGGCTGCGCCCGCTGGCGGACAGGATGTCCGCGCTCCGTTATCGCTTCCGGTACTGACTCCTTCATAACTCGGGCCGTCATTCATCCGCCGGCTCAGTCACCACCGGCTCCTTCAAATACTTCGCGAAAAACTTAACATAGCGCCGCACTCGATCCATCTGGTGACGAGGCTCCGTAAAGCCGTGGTTCTCTCGCGGGTAGACCACGAACTCAACCGGGACATTCATCTCTTTCAGCGCCATGTAAAACTCCTGCGCCTGCGCGATGGGCACGCGCGTGTCTACCTGCCCGTGCATGATCATCGTCGGGGTCTTAACGTTTTTGATGTATTTCATCGGCGAACGGTCCCAGTACAGTTCCTGCGCTTCCCAGGGTGACTTATCCGAATAGAACCAGCGCAGGTAACGTTGGATATCGTTCTGCGAGTACATCGAATAAATGTTCGATATGGCCGCGCCTGGCGACACCGCCTTGAAGCGATCCGTCTGCGTCAGGATCCAGAACGTCATGTAACCGCCGTAGGACCAACCGAACGCGCCGAGGCGATCAGGGTCAGCTAAGCCTTTGGCGATCATGGCGTCCACGCCACTCATGCAATCTTCGTAGTCGCCTTTGCCCCACGTGTTCTTGTTTGCCTGGGCAAACGCCAATCCCTTCCCGGTAGATCCGCGAAAGTTTGGTTGCAGCACCGCAAAGCCGTTAGCCGCCAGGACCTGGGCCGTGCCGTTGAAGTTGTTAAGTGAAGCCCCGGTCGGACCACCGTGAGGATTCAGCAGGAAAGGAGCTTTCTTCCCCGCTTCATAGCCAACTGGTTTCGTCAGCAGGCCTTCGACTTCGGTCCCGTCTTTGCTCTTCCACTTTACGATTTCGGTTTCGGCTGTGGCGTAGTCTTGCAGCCATGCGTTTTGATCAGTCAGGGTTTTTTCGGCACTAAAATCCGCGTTCGCCGTATACAACTCGGTAGGATGTTTGGCCCTAGATGAGGTGCCCACTATCCGTCCATCCCGGCTGATTTCTGTGATCCCGGTTGATCCGCCACGTCTGGAAAGTTGCTTTACCTCGCCGCTCGCTACATCGAAAGCGTAAACTTCGATCGCTTCCAGGACATTAGTGCTGAAGAAAATTGTCTTGCCGTCGCGCGACCACACGGGGGTGCCGACACTCAAATCGAATTTCGGCGTTAGTTGTCTGGGCGCGCCGCCGTTCGCGGAAATCAAATAGAGATAGGTGGTGGAAACTCCGCCGCCAGAATCGGTATCTCCCGTGTACGCGATCCATTTTCCATCCGGCGACCATCGCGCCAAATCACTCGACCCGGCCAGCCCTTCCAATTTCTTCTTTGCGCCGCCGGCGATTGTCATGATCCAGACGTCGCTCAAACTGCCATCGTCTGCTTTGGGTGTGGGTCGCGTCGTATAAGTGATGTGCGTGCCATCCGGTGACCACTGTGGATCGCTGACGGTGAAGTTGCCTTCGGTCAGACGCTTCTCTTCTTTCTTATCGATGTTCCACAGCCAGAGGTGGGTCATCTTTATGTCGCGGTCCATCACGATCGTGTCGTCTTTAACTTTCTTTCGATCCTCTTCATCTTTTGCTGCTTGATCTGTCGCACTTAGCAACAGTTGTTTTCCGTCCGGAGCAAAACGAAAGCCACTGACGCCACCCTTATGCGTGGTGACGGCCCAGGCTTCGCCGCCATCGGCGCGCATCATCCAAACCTGCCGTTCGCCGTCCTTCTCGCGGTCGCTGAGAAACGCCAGCATGGTGCCGTCGGGCGACCATTCGGGCGCTGTGGCGCTCTTGTCGCCGCGAGTGTACTGCTGCGACTTGCCGCCGCCGCTGGGCACGACCCAAACGTGAGTGACGTTCTTCCACTCTTTGTCCTTCTCCATCTTTGTTTCGGTGACGGTGTAGGCCACTCGCAATCCATCCGGAGAAATTCGGGGATTGCCGACCACCGCGATCTTCATCAGGTCGAGAGCTGTCAAAAGTTTCTTGCCGTCTTTGGCTCGTGGTTCGGGCGCTTCGTTCTTTACCGGCTGTTTGTCTTCCGGCGCAGGCTGGGCCCAGGCGGTAGCCGGCGCTATGAAGCAAAGCAGCAACCCGAGCATGATTGAAAGGTGTTTGGGGTTCATCGAGCGATCCTCCAGAAAGAAAAGTTTCTGTTTTGAGTTCAGAAGTGAGAGGCGCAAATTATGTCCGACAAACTTCAGTTTGTCGACTGGTAGAATGGAACAATGTGAAGTGCGCCGACTTGTCAGCGCTTTCAAAGCGGCGCCGAGTCGCCGCATATCGATTGTCCGTCGCTATTTTTGTCCGAGGCGCGAGTGTGCGGCCACTTTCAGCAGGACACGCCCATTCCGGGCATTCGCCTTGTCTGGCGCTTGGTCCAATAGATCAGAACGGCGCTCACCAAAAAATAAAGCAAACCTCCCGCCGCAAATATTACTGTGCTTTTCAGATTGTCGGACTGCGATCGATAAGCCGGGTATTCGAAGACCGTCATGAAGAAAACCATGACGATGACAAACGACAGAATGATCCAGACGGCCAACGCGGCAGCGGCTTGCAATATGATCAGACCCTGGCGCAACTTGTCGCGCGTGAAATTTACGATGCCCAGCACCAGAATTACCAGCGGTGTGATTACCATTACCCCAAAGAACAGGAACACCGATATTTGACCAAGGATGTCGCTTAACTGTTGGGACAATGTTTCGGTTCTTTCTTAACCGCCGATGAAACTCATCGACCGCGAGGGCGCGACGAAATCGGGCTCGTTGATGTAGTGGCGCGGTTCTTTTTTCAGCACCACGTCTTTGATGAAATCGATGATCTCCGCCCTTGATGCTCCGTCGCGAACTACGTCGCGCAAAGAGTGTTCGACGGTCGAGAAAAGGCAGGTCCGAATCTGGCCGTCGGCAGTCAGCCTGATTCGCGAACAGGCGCCACAGAAAGCCTCGGTGACCGGAGCGATAATGCCAATCTCGCCGGGAGCGCCATCGGCAAAGCGTAAACGCGAGGCGGTTTCGGAACCGCGGTTTACCTCCACGGCCTCGAGTGGAAACCTTTCTTCAATGCGCCGGCGAATTTCGCGCCCGGAAACCACATCATCGCGCGACCATTCGTGACCGGAATCAAGCGGCATGAATTCGATGAAGCGCATCTTCACGTCGTGTGCGCGCGCGAACGCCGCAAAGTCTGCTACTTCATCTTCGTTATGCCCGCGCACGATCACGGCATTGATCTTGATCGGTTGCAAGCCGGCGGTTTTTGCGGCATCCAGGCCCTGCAGAACTCGATCCAGCACATCGACACCGGTCATCTGCTTAAAGACATTGCGCTTCAAACTATCGAGACTGATGGTGATGCGATCCAGGCCGGCATCTTTCAAACCCTGTGCGCGATCGGGTAGAAAATATCCGTTGGTAGTCAGCGCCAGATCTCTTAGTCCGACAACCTTCAGCTTCGCCAGCTTGCCGATGATCACTTCAATGTCCTGGCGCATCATCGGTTCGCCGCCGGTCAGACGAATCTTTTCGATTCCCAACTCGACAAAAATCTCGCAGACATATTCGATCTCTTCGTAAGAGAGCATTTGCTCTTTCGGAGCAATGGGCGGCTCGCCGTGCGGCAGGCAGTAGAAGCAGCGAAAATTACAGCGATCGGTAAGCGACACCCGCAAGTCGCGGATCGGACGATTGTAGGAGTCCTTCAACAGTTCTGTGACTGGGGCTTGGCGTATTTTCGCGATAGCGTTCATTACGGTTTCATAATACGACGCGCGAGCGTGAGCTTCAAACCATCCGTTAGCGGTTGGAACAATCTGGGTTTTCTCTGAGTGATGAGGTCAGTACCGGGAGCGGTAGCGACCGGGTTCCAATCTTGGACAACATCGACCGTTGCGTCGATTGAGACCCGGTCGCTACCGCTCCCGGTACTGACCCGTCCGCAGAGCAGGCGCAGAGACTATGAGATCTGGCGCGGCTGGAGCGAACACGGTTACAATCAGGATCAAATCAAACAGGCTGAACTTTCTAAGAACACGAATGAAACGCTGCCCGGCATGCTATCGCAATTATGAGGATGAATCGCTAAAGTTCTGTCGGGTTGATGGAGCGGTTCTGGTCATCGCGGCGTCAGAGTCTCAAGATACTCTGATCAAACTGCCGAGCGTCGGGCAGACATCACCAACAACCAGAAGTTTGCAGGGACCGCGGCTGGCGCAGATTACTTTTGACGAAGCCATTGAAGAATATCCGGCGTGGTCGCCGGATGGAGACGAAATATTTTTCAGCCGCGAACGCGGTGGCTTAAGAAAGATCTTCCGCAAGAATATTGTTACAGGTGAAGAAGCGCAGCTGACCGACGGGCCCTTCGATGAGATCCAGCCGGCGTGTTCGCCCGACGGAAAGACAATTCTGTTTGTGCGATCGCGGACCGCCGGCATCAAACTCGAACCTGGCGATGTCTTCGGGCTATTCATCGATGGCGACATTTGGGCAATCGACTTGCTGTCCGCCAGGGAAATCAAACTAATCCGGAATGCTTTCAATCCTGATTACTCTCCCGACGGCAAGCGAATCGCGTTTGATGCTTCGTGGGCCGGTCCCAGACGCATCTGGACGGTTGATAGCCTGGGCCACAATCCACAACAACTAACCTCCGACACTTCCGAGGCCGTAACTCACATTCGTCCTCGCTGGGCGCCGGACGGAAATAAAGTTGTCTTTCAAAACATCGAGCGGACCAAGTTCGACGTCCGCATATTCGATCTCAGCTCGAGCCAATCGACCTGGGTCACCAACGATGCGGTCCAGGATCTCAACCCAGTCTGGTCGCCTGACGGACAATACATATATTTCTCGTCCTATCGAGGTGGGGGCATCAACCTCTGGCGGGTCCCGGTATCTCAAGACGGTACGTCCGCGGGTTTTCCGCAACAATTAACGATCGGAGCAGGCCAGGATGTCGAGATTGCTATTTCTCGCGACGGTAAGCGCCTGGCCTTCTCGATTCTGCGACAGAATGCGGACATCTGGCGCTTGCCGGTTTCTCCTGAAACAGGCAAACCAACGGGAGCACCGCAGGAAGTCATCACGACCACGCGAGAAGAAAGTCGCGGAGCGTGGTCACCCGACGGATCCATGATCGCCTTTAACTCGGACCGCACGGGCGAGATGAATATCTGGCTCTATTCGATCGCGGAGCGAACCTCGCGGCAATTAACTAAAGGAGCCGGCGGTGATTATCAGGCTAACTGGTCGCCTGACTCAGACAGAATCGTGTTTTTCTCGTCGCGCGCCGGCAACGCCGATATCTGGTCAGTCGAAGTAGCCAGCGGCAGCCTTAAGCCTTTAACCAGCACGACGTCGATTGACGTCAATCCTTTTTATTCACCGGACGGAAAACTGATCGCTTACGTCTCCGACCAAAGCGGCCGCCCTGAAGTTTGGCTGATGCAACCAGACGGTTCCGGCGCCCGTCAGTCAACGGATGTCGGCGTGATGGGCCATTTTCTCAGATGGAACCGCGATAACAAGATCATCTTCCGCTGTCCGGGCGACGGAAAGCCGCAGACCATGAAGATATCGATTGATGGTTCGGAGCCACAGGTCTTGGCTGAAGTCGTGGGCGGCTCGCACATGTCTCTGTCACCTGACCAATCAATGATTATGGACGTGATTGGTCATAAGACGCTTTGGGTTTCACCGCTCGTTTCAGGAAAGCCCGAGAAGGTCTTTGAATTTGACGATCCGGATGTGCGCATCGATTATCCGGTGTGGTCGCCTGACGGGAAATGGGTCCTCTTCGATCGCTTCAGACCTCAGGGCGGAGACATCTGGATGATGGAGAATATTGAATGATGAAGACAATCTATGAGACCAAACGACCAGTATCCGCAGAATCGATTGCTCGTCTAGCGGACGAAGGACGCGATGTATCTCCCTACTTTACGAATAGTGGCAAGATGATGCCAGCGGTTGAGATTGACATAGATGAGGACGTAATCAGGGCTCCTGGGATCCAGGATCGGGAAGGAAGGGATTCGTGACCTTGACGCCGTCGTAGTCCTGACCGTGGCTAAGATCTTCGGAGTAAATTGTTCGGCAACCGAGTTCGCGAGCAGCGGCGATGATTGCTGCGTCCCAGTAACTGATTTGAAAGCGGTCCCTGATCCCGAGCGCGCTGACAACCGTCGACGGATGAAGCGAAGCTGTGGGGAAGTTGAGCCAGGTCTCGACGTACTCCATCGCTGAAGAGTGCGGCAATCGAAACTGGCGCCGAGCAGAAGTGGCGATGTGATAAAACTCACCGGCCACCTGCACAGACCAACCCCAATTCTCATTCAGCAATACTTGACGGGCTCGTCCAGCCTTTGCCTGTTCCCCTGGAAGGTCGCTGAGGGCGTAAAGGAATACGTTGGTATCAATGAAAACGTCCGCGTTCATGCATCTCTTCGCGCGAAGGCCTTACGCCCACGCTAAAGTTCCTGGTTGAGTTGAAAAGATCTGCCATGTGGGTTCGAGCAGCACGAACGGCGTCTTCTTCGCCATTGATGGATTCGAGATACTCAGTCACATGTTGATTGACGACCGCTTCGAGATCCGCAACCTTCCGCGATGCGCGACTGTAAAGCTCATCATCGATTTTGATGGAAATTTCCTTCATTGATTTAAGGTAGCTTCGAAATCAAGCTTTGGTCAAGACCATCATACTTTCGAATCGGGGATACTTGGTGGCCTTCTTATGTTGAGTAATGATGCTAATTCTCTTGTTAATGCACTTCCATCTTTTTTATGAGAGTCGTTCAACGGATTCACGACCCAAATCTTAACATCTCTATATCCTTTAAGGGCAGTTCTGCACAGTCACTCGGAATAAAAGTCTGTCGCAGGAAACGAGTGACCCATGGTGACGTTCGCCCCAGGCGATGATGTAAATCGAATTAGGGTAGTGTCTTAATTTGGCTTCTCTTCTTTTGGTTCTTCTGCCTGATTATCACTTCCTTGCCATTTAATATCAGCAAAGGGCAACCACGCAGCTCGCGGTCTTCCAACATAGCCATACTTGGATTCAGAGACCTGCTTTTTGAAACCGTCATAGTAGCGAATCCTGAATTCCAAGAATACCGGCAATTCCATTCCTTTACTGAGAATTGTGTCCATCTCTGCCTTGGTGAAGGACATCATGAGGTGGAAAGTGAACTCAATCTTGAAGTTCCCGCGCGCGAGTCTTTCGTATTCCATGCTGAACCTGCTTGCCTTGTAGTCCGCTCCGTCTTTCCACGCGTAGAGCGTACAAGCAACCTCAATTTTGGTGGCTGGGATTTGTCCAATGTTTTCAACCTTCACCGTTACCAAACCTTGATCGGTTTCGATGCTGTGAACTTCTAAGTATGCCTTCGTTCCAACAGCAAACGAGCGTTCCATTACGTGCCACTGCTTACGGTAAATGACCACTTGAGCGATGACAGCGAAAGCAATAACCAAGTTAAAGAAAGTTCCGGTGAAGAACATCATTCTTTGGGGAAGTTGGGCCAAAAGATGACGACCAGCAACAAACCAAGGAAAGCCCACGCGGCGGCGATGCAAAACGCCACGCAAGTAACCAGCGATCTATTGTCCTCACCGCTATCGGCCTTCTCTTTATCCTGATCGGACTTGTTCTCTTTGCTCACTATTTCAACCTACATAGACAACACAAAAACGTGCCGCTTAATTGCGCTCAGGATTACTGGATCGATCGTTTTCATGGTGCTGAAAATGATTACCGCGCCCGGCCATAGAACCGCCCGTTCCAGCGATAAACAATCCGGCGCAGTTTGCGACCATTCGAGTCGATCTTTCCGCTGTCGTCCTCTTCGTAAGCGCTAAAAGTCGGAGCCAGGCGATTGTTGCTGATCACTTTTAGCTCCGACGCATTCTTTGGCAGACCCAGATCGCCAGGCTCGTTCATTAACATTGCCGAATAGATTTTGTTCGTCGGCTTATTACCGTCTCTAAAAAGGTTCTTTGGTACGGCCTTATTGGCTTTTGGATCAATCACAAAATAGAAGTTGATCAGCGTCGGGGGCATGTTGTTGGCGGTCCCAAGCTCGATCAACTGCTGACCATTCAGAATGGCAAAATCGATCCCTACGGAATTATCCACGCGAGAGTAATAGCCGTTGAGCAATTGCGATACAAAGACTCTTCCGTCTTTACGATACAGCAGGGATAAGATCGAGCCGTTGTATCCATTTTGATAACAGGGATCCGTAACCAGCGCCAGCCGCATTTGATGATTGCCGTAGAAATCGAAATTGTAGCCGCCTTGTTTCCATTCCTGCTTTTCCTCGTCGGTCAGCTGACCAGCGCGGCCGTGCACCTGACAGGCATTCACCTCATCGACACCAGCCTGCCACCAGGCTGGGTCGGTAAACGCTTCCAGCCCGGTAACGACTTTGCGAATCGCCGCGAGCCTTTCCGGCAATCTGAGGATCCTGTCGTCAGAGTCGTTTAGACCTTCGGGGCAGTCGTATTCAAGCTTCGGCACAGACTTGAGAGCGGCAAAGGTTGCTTGCCTGCAAGCTGGAATGGGTTTCTCTTTTTGGCCGTTGGCATTTACTGCGGCTGTCAACAGGAGCGTGATCAGGATTATGATTTGTCGGGTCTGGGTCATGAGTTAATCTCTAAGCATTGCTGAATTAGCACAACTCTGAACGTCTCATGGTCAGGAAGGGGGCTTGCCCCCGCCTATTTCGCCACCCAAGTCCTTAACGCCCTGGGACAACTTCTCAGCATCATCTGGCCAGGACCAGTCATGATCGACCTCCAGTGGATCATCACCTTGCGAATGGAACGAACGGAAACTGGACCAGCGAGCTTTGCACAAAAACTCTTATTTCGTGTTCTTCTTGTAGCTTAGTGTGATTTCGTGGATCGTATGGCTGCGAATACTAAGCACAAAATTACACGAAATCTTACGAAGCAACACGAACCAATGCTGAGCTTAGATGCTCTCAGTGGTCCGCTTCGAACCAGTCGGTGCCTTTTTGTGAAAAGACTGACCAGCGATATTCTTTCCGAACCAACCGATTGAAAAAGTTACCGGTGACAAAATGGAGCGCGCCCGGAAGATTGGCGTTTGACCATTTGCGCGCCATGTGGAGGTGCCCGTTCCTCAAGTCAGCGGGGGCAAGCCCCCTTCCCGACCATGAGGTTATGCTACTTGAACCGTCGGATCGGACGGCTCGGCCATTTACCGATCAAGGTTTCGAAGTTATTCCTGGTTTCGCAATCACCAGTGGATCAGCTTCCATCTCTCGTCGATAGAACACGCGCGGCCGCTGCACGCTGCGCTTGTCCGGATCGTCGATCTTCTGGTCGCCTTCGGCGAACGCAATGTTTAGCCCCAGGCCGCGCGCTTGCTTCATTTTTTCTTCCTGCATCTGCGGCACACGTTCCGTGGCAAAATCGAGCCATTCTCGCGCGCTCAAGATTCCGTCCTGCGGTTCGTTATCCGCCGCCGTAGTCTTCAATCCTTCCTCGACCAAAGCGTAAGTGAGCAAGCCGTGGCCCAACTGTGCCGCTTCGAGTGCCGCCTGATAACTTTGCGCCGCCGTCAGAATGTACATGCCTTTTTCGTAAGCAAGTTGCGCCAGCCCCTTCGAGTTCATGGGACCACGACGTTTTTCTTCAGCCTCAAGCGCCTGTCCTGAGTTGCAGGCATCGATAACCAGCAGCAGCGATCCGGCCGCTAATCCCTCGACCGTATCCTGCAACTCTAAGTCCGAGATGCTGTGCGACAGGATTGTTTTCAGCCCCTCTTCATTCAAAGCACTGCGCTCGCCGGTATAGCCGATATCATGTGGGATTAGATAGAAACGCTGACCCTGGGCCGTGCCATGGCCGGCATAGTAAATAATCACGGCATCTTCGGGCTCGGCACGTTTCAAACGATCGAGCGGTCCTGCTTTTAAGGTGGGTGGTTCGGTCGCTGCCGAAGTTCCGGCCAGCCGCCTTAGGGCCGAAAGAATATTTGCCTTGGTGGCGTTCTCGTTCAGCAAAGGGATGACTTCGACATGATCGAAGCGAGCGACCTGCACCTGCTGACGGCGCAGCTCTTCAGCAAAGCTCTGCGCGTCCGCGACGGCATACTTCAAGTTGTATTGCGTGTTCGCATATTCATTTATTCCTACCGCAATCACCCAGGCCGTGCCCGCCCGCTGCAAACTTTCGGCGCCGGTAAGACTTAAGTTCGCGTCCTTGCTTTTGACGTTGTCCCGATTGAACGCGTAAGCCGTCAGCCGATTAGCTCCAGCGATCAAAGTAACTTCTTCTTCGAGGGTGACCGCTGATTGACCTTTTAAGGCGTCGCCGTGCCAGACCTTCACGAGCGATCCGTTGCGAAACAAACGCAAGTCGCGCGCGCCGCTGCCTTGCGTGTGGTCTTTGTCAGCTACGGCGTCGGTGATATCAATTTTCACTTTGACGGTTCGCGAAGAGACTCCATCGATTGCGCCGGCGACAGATAACTTCACTATTGGCTGACGGCGATCTTTTTTGGAGACATCCTGCGCCACGCGCGGACGTTTACCCGCGAAGATGTCAGATAGCAGACCCGGATAATAGAACTCGTTGAAGAACCATTCGATGGGAGCGACATTAAAAGTGTCCTGGTTGTACCGCCAAAGGATCTGATTCCAGGAAGCGGGTGTTCCGTCGAACAGACCTTCGGGAGTGACCACCATCCATTCGCCGCCGTCGTCGAGAGAAATCAGAGTCAGCAGATGTTCACCAGTGTCTGTGTCCCAGAGAAAGGTGCTGCCTTCGTCGCTCGCCGATGCCAACAAACGGCCGTCGGGGCTGAAGTCCATCGATTCGATGTTCGCCGTATGGCCCGTCAGGGTACGCAGCTCGCGCCTCGTAGCGACGTCCCAAATCTTGATCGTGTTGTCGGTGCCGCTTGATGCCAGCAATTTGCCGTCACGACTAAAGACAACATCTGTAACTCCTTTGCCGTGGCCCTTGATGGCGCCGACTTGCTGGCCAGTGGTTGTGTCCCAAAGCAGGACCTGGCCAATCGTCTCGATCTTGATGTCCTTAAGGAGATCCTGCGGGTCGTTGGTTTTCTTGCCTTTCGAATTTTTCTGGTTCGCGGGATTCATCAAAGTTCCCATATCAAAGTTGGACTTTGATTCAACCCCACCAGTGGCAAGCACCCGGCCGTCCGGACTAAACGCAATCGACGTTACCGTTTTTCCCATCGTGCCGGCAGTCATGGTCCCCAAGACGTTCGTGATCATCGCATTCATGTCAGCGATGTTCGGCATCGTCGGCATGGTCGGCATCGACCCGCGCTTCCCCGGGTTCGGCAGCGATCCAAGATTTGGCATGGACGGTATGTTGGCCATCGGATTCGTTGCTGCGGGTGGAGCAAAATTGCGCACGCGACTGCCCGATGCGACATCCCACATCACGGCCTCGCCCTGGCCGGCAACCGTGATTAAAGACTTACCATCAGCGGAGAAGCCAACTTTGCTCGGAGACGAACCAGGACTGATGGTCTGTAACTCACGTCCGGAGACCACGTCCCAAATTTTTACCTGGCTTGATGGGACGCCTCTGTTTGGCGGTGACCCTTGCGATGCTTGCGCCTCCATATATCTGGCGGCCAGCAGACGACCGTCAGGGCTGAAGTTCACCAGTTCAACTCCACCTCCTGCGGCTAACCGAGTCAGCGTCTGTACCGGCCGACCGGTTGTAGTTTCCAAAATCGTGATTGAATTATTGTTGGGA
>Ga0134121_10004209_pt1 | contig 11809 bp, 4 predicted proteins | sample KB301_FD_96463 | JGI IMG/M metagenome (GOLD analysis project Ga0134121, IMG submission 96463) | Terrestrial soil microbial communities without Nitrogen fertilizer from Kellogg Biological Station, Michigan, USA - KB3-0-1 | ecosystem: Environmental > Terrestrial > Soil > Unclassified ...
CGCATGGGTCAGGCGGTCAGCCAATTGGTCGATCCGCCGGCTGTCGCGCAGCGATTGCTGCAGGCCACCACGGAACTGCTCGGTGTGGCACGCGGCGCGGTTTATCTCCGCCAAGGTGAACCGGCGTCGTACAAGCTTGCAGGCTATGTGGGCACACTGCCGACGCAGACGGAAATGTCCGGCAACGAACCGCTCATCGAAACACTGCACGGCCAGGGCTCTGTGGCCATGTGGCCCAGTTCGAGCTTCGCGCCCAATCCAGCCCAGCAACAGCTGAAAAACCTGGGCGTGGAACTGGCTCACGGTCTAAGCCATGAAGGCCGACTGTTGGCCGTTCTTGTCCTTGGCCCCAAGGATCGGGCTCCTTTCCAGACCGAAGACCTCAACCTGCTGGCGGCCTTTGCGCAGATTACTTCGCTTGGATTGGAAAACTCGCTGGGCCATCAGACCATTGAAGCACTGAATCGTGATTTGCAAGACAAAGTGGAGAAAATCTCCGAGCAGCAACGCCGCATCATCGCGCTCCAAACGCAATTGAGGCAGCGCTCCGTCGTCCGTCGGCCCCTGGCCGGTGTCCGCAGCCCCGAGCTAGCTGTTGCCAACGGCAATGGCAAAGCAGACCTTGGTCTGCCCGCGGAAAATGGACGCAAAACGCTTGACCCTGGACTCACGCCGGCTGGCGTCGTGGGAGGCAGTCCCCACCTTCGCCAGGTCCTCCAATTGGTCCGCAAGGTGGCCGCCAACGACAAAACCGTTGTCCTGATTCGCGGTGAAAGCGGCACCGGCAAGGGATTATTGGCACAGGCTGTTCACGACAGCAGTCCCCGCGCCGGCAAGCCATTTGTCAAAGTCCACTGCGCTGCCTTGTCCCCGACCCTCCTGGAAAGCGAACTCTTCGGCCACGTCAAAGGGGCGTTCACCGGCGCTCACCGTGACAAGATTGGCCGCTTCGAGTTGGCCCACGGCGGCACGCTGTTCCTCGATGAAATCGGCGACATCTCGCTGGACGTGCAAACCAAGCTGCTTCGCGTGTTGCAAGAACGCACCATTGAGCGCGTCGGCTCCAGCGAGTCGGTGGCGGTCGATGTCCGGATTCTCACCGCTACGCACCAGGACTTGGAAGAACTCATCCGCCAGGGCAGATTCCGCGAGGACCTGTATTACCGGCTCAATGTATTTCCCATTCTCATGCCGCCCCTGCGCGACCGTTGGGAGGACATTCCAGAGCTAGCCCAGCATTTCCTCAAGCAAACCGCCGAACGCTGCAAGAAGCCGATCACCCAGATCGACGACGACGCCCTGGCCATCCTCAAAGCTTACCACTGGCCGGGGAACATTCGGCAGCTGGAGAATGTCATGGAACGGGCGGTCGTGGTGGCGGAAACCTCGACACTCACGGCAAGCGACCTGCCCGATGACGTTGCCCGCGCTGTCGAGGCCGATGGGGTGGGTCTGGAAAACGGCAACGGCGACCGTTATGCGGAGGCGTCCAACGGCCTTCGCCGCGACAAGAGCGAACGCGAACGCCGTGAGCGTGAACAACTGACGCGCGCCTTGCAAACCACCGGCGGCAACAAAGCGGAGGCCGCTCGGGCCTTGGGTTTGGCGCGGAGCACGCTGGTTAGCAAGCTCAAAAAACTGGGATTGGGGTAACGCGCAACCCAGCCATTCCAGGCTTTTGCTTGACTCGCACCACGCCCTCCCTGAAAATATCCAACACCAACCGCCGTTGAACGCCGACTCGCTGCAAGGTTTCAACGCGATAGCAGTCCTTCCTCGCCCTTGCCAGAGGCCGCCATGCCTTACGAAGCCGAATTGACGCGGGCCAACCCCACCTGTTTGTTGTTCCTCATCGACCAGTCTAGTTCCATGGCCGAGCCTTTTGGCGGCCAGGCCGACAAACCCAAAGCGCAGGGCGTGGCTGACGGCATCAATCGTCTGCTGCAAAACTTGATCTTGAAATGTGCCAAGAGTGACGGCATTCGTGACTATTTTCATGTCGGCGTCATCGGCTACGGCGGCAGAGTGGTCTGGGCGCTGAGCGGACCGCTATCGGGTCACAAGCTTGTCCCCATCAGCCTGGTTGCCAACAACCCCCTCCGGGTCGAAGACCGGACTCGCAAGGTCAGCGACGGCGCCGGCGGCCTCCTCGACCAGCGCTTCAAGTTTCCAATATGGTTCGAGTCGACGGCCAACGGGCGGACACCCATGTGCAAGGCGCTCGCCGACGCTGCCCAAGCTATCACTGAATTCATCGGCAAGTTTCCCAAGTGTTTTCCGCCGCTGGTTATCAATATCAGTGACGGCAAGGCAACCGACGGCAATCCGGAGATGGCTTCTTATGCCTTGCGCAATCTAGCGTCGGCCGACGGCAATGTGCTGACGTTCAACGCCCATCTTTCCGCCAGTGCCGGCCGCCCCATCGAGTTTCCGGCGATGGAAAGCGAATTGCCGGACGCCGAAGCACGGGTGTTGTTCCGGATGTCCAGCATTTTGCCGCCCAAGTTGTGCGACGCCGCCAAGAGCGAAGGTTACCAGGTGACCGCCCAGTCCCGCGGCTTTGTGTTCAATGCCGACCTGGTGTCTGTGTTGCGATTCCTCGACATTGGCACTCGCGCCGCTCAAACCCTGCGTTAACAATGACCGACGGGCTACCTGCACTGACCTGGCAAGCGTTCACCGCGCCGAAAGCGGGCGGGAGCCGCGCGGAGTTCGAGGATGCCGTCGCAGCCGATGCGGCGAGTGGCCGATTCGCCGTCGCCGACGGGGCCTCCGAAAGTGCCTTTGCGGCCACGTGGGCCGATCTGCTGGTCGAAGATTACCTCAAAAAACCGCAGCGCTGGGTGACATGGCTGCCATTGGTGCGGCAGCGCTGGCAAGAGCTGTGCCATAAGACGGAATTGCCCTGGTATCTGGAAGAGAAAATTGCAGAAGGGGCCTACGCCGCGTTTTTAGCCGTCGCCTTCCAGAATCAGACGCAGTGGCAAGCCAAGGCCATCGGCGATTGCTGTCTGTTTCATGTCCGCGACAACCGTGTGCTGCGGGCATTCCCCCTGGAGCGCAGCCAGGACTTCGGCTCGCGACCAACCTTGCTTTGCTCGCGTTTCCACGCGGAGCATCAGCCAGCCAAATGTTTACGTCTCCGGTCCGATTGGCGCGAGCATGATTGCTTGATCATGGCTACCGACGCGCTGGCACTATGGTTCTTGCTGCAAGTGGAGGCTGGGAAGATGCCTTGGACCACATGCCTGCGGTTGGAAAACCAGCAGCAGTTCGTCGATTGGCTTAAGCAAATGCGCGATGCCAAGAAAATTCGCAACGATGATACGACTTTGCTAGTGATTAATTCCGCGGACATGGAGGGGCAAGAACCATGAGCTGGCCTCTGTCGCAGGATTACAACGAGGCGATCCAAAGCCCGCAAACGAGCTTCAGTGACCCGGAGCTGCGCGGCGGCCAGGCGGCCGTCAACGCGCTGGGCATGCCCATGCCTTGCTCCGGCAATTTCGCCGACGTGTACCGCGTCTTCTGCCCAGCAAGCCAACGCGCCTTTGCAGTCAAATGTTTTACCCGTCAGATTCCTGGGCTGCGTGAACGCTACCAACAAATCAGCCTTTATCTCGAACAGGTCAAATTACCCTTCATGGTGGGATTTACCTTTCTTGATAAGGGCATCCAGATTCGCGGCGATTGGTATCCGATACTGAAAATGGAATGGGCTGAGGGAATGCCGCTCAACCAACTGGTCAAGAATCATTTGGATAAGCCGCAGCTGCTGGACAAGCTCTGTCAAATGTGGGTCAAACTTTCCGCGCGCTTGCGGGAGGCCAATTTGGCCCATTGCGATCTTCAACACGGTAACGTGCTGCTGGTGCCCGGCAGCAAAACCGGTTTGCTGGGCATGAAACTCGTCGATTACGACGGCATGTGTGTGCCGGCCTTAACGATGTTGAAATCCCTGGAAGTCGGTCACCCCGCCTATCAGCATCCGCAGCGTGCCCGCGACGGAATATTTAGTCTAGAAGTGGACCGGTTTTCGCATCTGGTCATCTACACCGCGCTGCGCGGTGTGATCACATTCGGGCGTGAGATCTGGGATAAGTACGACAACGGCGATAACCTTCTGTTCTGCCACGATGATTTTCAGAAACCGAAGGACTCCCCACTTTTCGAGGAACTGGCGCACGGGCCGACAGCCGAAATTCGCCGACTTGCTCAATTGCTTCTCCAGTCCCTTGCACAACCGCTGCAGACAGTGCCTCTTTTGACGGACGTGATTGACCAGGAGAAACCGGGCCAAAGCTCGAGTCAGATCGCGGCGGGCAAACCGCGCTCCGCCGGCAATGCTGCAACAGCTCCGTCGCCCACTGCAATCAAATCTGGCCCGATGGCCGCGCCGTCAGTCGTGCCGACAGAGACTGCTCCAGCCCAAACCGGCCTGATGCCGTTGCTGCAAAAACGGCCGCTGCTGTGGGGCGCGTTGGGGTGTGCCGGCGGAATGGTGCTGGCGGGGACCTTGGCCGGCGTTGTGATCATCATCATGCTCGGCATGCGCTCGGCACCAGAACCGACCAACAATCTGACAGCGGACAACAAAACCACGCAGCGCGAAGATAAGAGCACCGCCGCCCCGACAACGGAATCGCAAAAACAAAAAACGAACTCTGACAAGCTGCCGCCGACAACCGAACCGAGTGTTCCAGTCAAGTCCAAACCATTGCCGCCACCTCCCGTCGACAACGTGGACATTGCCTGGATCGATTTGAAAAAACACGTTGACCCTGAAAAACATCGCGTTCGCGGATTTTGGCATGTTGACGGTAATGCGCTGGTCTCCGACGAGGAGAGTTCCACCCGGCTGCAATTGCCGTTCGAGCCGGGCGACGAATATGAATTGCGTCTGATCGCCGAAAGGCCAGCGGCTGTCACTACGCTGCATCTCGTCTTGCCCTTGCCCGGTTCCCAGGTGTCGGTTGCCTTCGAGGCGCCCGGCTCGGTGACTACGTTTGAGATGATCGACAAAAAACTGAGCATCAACAATTTGACGACGTTCAAAAAATCGGTGATGCCCCCGGGGCAACCTTGTCAAATCTTTTGCAAGATTCGCAAGGAGAGCATCAAAATCTCCGTGGGCGATACCGATATCATCCATTGGCAAGACAATTTCGCGCGTCTGTCGGTTCCGACATCTATGTGGACTCCCAATCCCAGGGCGATTGCCGTGGGCAGCTCGCGCGGCGCTATTCGCTTCACCGCACTAGAAGTCAAGCCTCTGACCGGTCCCGGTACGATGCTGCATGGAATGCCCGATGAAAACGGGGACAACTCCACCAAACAAAAGGCATTCAAAGAGCGCCTTGCGGGCACCGAGTGGCTCAACTCGAAAAATGAAATGTTTGCCTGGGACGGAAACGGCAAGTTTTTCCACAAAGGCGTCAGCCGAGGCGCCCAAACGATCGGCGATAAGGCAGTCAGGCTCATCCACGATGACAAAGGCGCCGAGTATGACGAATTGAGATTCGACAGGGAGCTGACGAAATTCCAGCAAACCAACAAGACCGGGAAAGTTATTACCAATATCGCGGACGGTGTTCGCTTGCCGCCAGGTGATTGGCTGGATGTTCGGATTATTGCCACCGTGGAGGGCAAAGACGTGCTGCAGTTCAAGCAAGATACGATGCGCTGGGAAAGCATCGCCGGCAAGCCTCCAGCCAAGATCAAGATCAATGGCACCGAGCTGACATGGCCCAAAACCTACTCAATTCGCTTTCCGGCGACCCATGCTCTTTTCGGCAAGCCCATGGATTTCAGCAAGGTCAAGTTTGCCAAGATCCGTGGCAAGGGAAACGTCAGCCTCGAAGCGGGCAGCGATTTTCTGGCCTTGACATTCGATAATCTCCAGCAGACATCCCCTGAGCTCATTGAAATTAGCCTGAATTTGCGTCTGGGTGATAAACCCACCAACCCGATTAGCGAGATTGGCCGGTTGATTGGTCATACGGATTTCATCAACGACATCGCTGTTTCGCCAGGTGGCCAGCATGTGGCGTCTACCAGCAAGGACAACAGCGTTCGCTTTTGGCGGCTGGATTTAAGCAAGGAAGTGTGGAGGATTCAATCCTTAACCGATGCAATGCCGCAGGCCATTCAATTTATCAACTCCAAGGAGATCATCTATGGCAGCTCGGAAAATAAACTTCTTATTGCGAGCGTTGAAACCGCCAAGGTTGGACTTAATTGGAGTATTTTAAGTCCACCCGGTGATTGCATGTTGCCTGTGGCAGGCGGACGCAGACTACTCTTCTCGACGGAAAGGAAAGTCTACAGCTTGGATCTCCAACCAGAGATCAAGGAAGGCAAATCCATGGCGAAGGCCCTGTTTGAGCTGCATAAGGACAGCAAAAAGCACGCTTGGATTGTGGCTTTTTCGGAAAATGGCGAGAGGGCTTTGTCCACTGGCGAGGATGAGACCATCCGCATTTGGGATACTCAGGCCAAGAAAGAGCTCTTTCGATTAAAGAAAACAACTATCGCAAAAACAGGATTGTTCTCCCCCGCAGGCGACTTGCTTGCCACCGCGGATCGGAATAGCCCGACCGCGGATCTCTGGGACGCGGCCAGCGGCAGGGCGCTGAGGCGGAGCGCTTTCTTCGTCAGCGGCTCGCTGGGCGCTCTGGCTTTTTCGCCGGACGGAAAACGCCTGGTTTCTGGCCACGGCGATGGCGGCATTCGCGTCTGGAACGTTGCCGATTTAAGCGAAATCGCCAGGATCAAAACCCAGTATGGCGGCGTTCGCCAGATTCGCTTTTTGCCTGATGGAAAACGAATCATCACCACGAGCTCGGACAAGACGATTCGTGTCTGGTCCTTGCCGGATTGATGCAGATTGGATTACTGTGGTGACGACCAGAGTTGAGGTGCAAAGATCATGGCCTGGCCGCTTTCACAAGATTACAACGAGGCGATCCAAAGCCCGCAAACGAGCTTCAGCGACCCAGAGCTGCGCGGCGGGCAAGCCGCCGTCAACGCCCTCGGCATGCCCATGCCATGCTCCGGCAACTTCGCCGATGTTTATCGTGTCTTTTGTCCGGCCAGCCAACGTGCTTATGCCGTCAAGTGTTTTACCCGCCAAATCCCCGGATTGCGTGAACGCTACCAGCAAATCAGCCAACATCTCGAACAGGTCAAACTGCCCTTCATGGTGGGATTTACTTTTCTCGAAAAGGGCATCCAAATTCGCGGTGACTGGTATCCGATCCTGAAAATGGAATCGGCTGAGGGAATGCCGCTTAACCAACTGGTCAAGAATCATTTGGACAAGCCGCAGGTGTTGGACAAGTTGTGCCAGATGTGGGTCAAGCTCGCCGGTCGATTGCGAGAGGCCAATCTGGCCCATTGTGATTTGCAACATGGCAATGTACTGCTTGTGCCCGGCAGTAAAACCGGATCGCTGGGCATGAAGCTCGTTGATTACGATGGCATGTTCGTGCCGGCATTGACCCAATTGAAATCGCAGGAATTGGGTCATCCGGCCTACCAGCATCCGCAGCGGCTGCGCGAAGGCATTTACAACCTTGACGTGGACAAGTTTTCGCATCTGACGATCTTCACCGCTCTGCGATGCGTGGTGGCGGGGGGGCGGGAGCTTTGGGATCGCTACGATAATGGCGATAACCTGTTGTTTTGTCATGACGACTTCAAAAACCCGCAAAACTCGCCATTGTTCAAGGAGTTGCTGGAGGCGCAAAACCCAGAAGTGCGGCGGTTGTCAGAGGTGCTGCGTAAGGCCGCGGAACAGCCTTTGGACCAAACTCCGCCCTTGGCGGAGGTGTTGGGCGACGAACGGCCGCCTATCGCGGCAGCGCCGCCGAAGCCGGTGAAAACGCAAACGGTGGCGGTTTCGCCAAAGCCGATGCGCCTGGCAGCCAAGCCAGAGCTTGCGCCTGCTACCGTCTCAGTGCCGGCAAACGCCACATTGCCAAATGCCAAAACGGCGCCTGTTTGGCGCCAGCGGCCCGTGGTTTGGGCAGCGCTGGGCTGCTTGGGCGGCGCGGTCATGGCCGGCGCAGCGGCCCTGATTGCCGTCATGCTTTTGTTGCCCGCTTCGAATAGCACTCAGGTCGCAAACAACGATGCGACAAGCGGCCCTGACACCAAGAAACCTAGTGCCAGTAGCGTTCCGGATGGACGCGATAGCGCGGGCAAAATACCAGTTGCCTCCACTTCAACCGGCAACGCAACGCCACCTTTCCAAAAGAGCGGCCCTGGTCCCGTAGCCGACAAAAAACCCGCCAAAACAAACAAAACGAAAATCCCGCCGCCCGTTATTGATGCTGAACCCCTGCCGGGAAAGACGCCGCCGCTCATCGTCAACGAAGCCGGCTGGGTGGACCTGCTCAAGTTGACCGATCCGCATATTCACGCCGTGGCAGGCCAGTGGCACGTGGATGGCTCGGCCTTGGTTTCCGACGGCAACATTCTCTCGCGCCTGCAGGTGCCATTTGCGCCTGGGCCGGAGTATCTTTTGTGTGTAACCGTGGAGCCAGATGCCCCCAACGGCGAGTTTTACGTTGGCCTGGCGTTGCCCGGACGGCAGGTCAGCGTTGCCTTTTCTGAAAAGAAATGGGCCAGTGGTTTGGAACGGCTTTCCGGCAAAGAGTTCAGCGTGAACGAATCGACTCGAAAGGGTGCGCCATTTACGCCAAACAAACCCAATGAAATCGTTTGTGCCGTGGGCGCCGGCACTATCAAAGTAGACGTCGACGCCCAATCCGTGATTGATTGGCAAGGCGCATTTACTAGCTTGACCCCAAGCGTTAGTCAATGGCTGCCGAATCCCAAAGCCCTGTCGCTAGGAAGCAGATACGCCGGAGTGCGCATCACCAAATTAGCGATCAAACCGATCGTTGGAGAGGGAAAAATACTGCCCGGAACGCCAAGCGAGGGGGCAGACATTGCTTTGAAGAAAAAGATCCTGCCCGGCGCTGGCATATTGGCGGGCACCGAGTGGATCAATTCCAACAATGACACCTTGGCCTGGGGTTGGACGGGCAGGCTTTTTTACAATGGGACTTTTAAAACTTTTCAAACCATCGATGAAAAAACGATCAAAATCTCGACGGACGCCAAAAGCAAGATTTACGACACTTTGATATTCGACAACGAGTTGAAGAGTTTTGAGCAATTCAAAACCGATTCCCAAAAACCTGAGACGCGCTACACCGGCAAGCGCCTGGTGGCAGGCGAATGGTTTGACCTACGCATTGTCGGCGATATTACTGGAAAGCATAAGCTCCATATCTCTCCCACGGAAATGAGCTGGGAAATCGTAGCAGGCAAACCGCCAACGGAAGTCAAGCTTAATCGAATTGCCTGGAATCTCGCCAAGGAACCGCTGAAACACCATGCCGACCTGGCATTGTTGCTTGGCAAAACCGTCGATCTCAAACGAGTAAAACTCGACAAGATCAAGGGAACCGGCACTGCCACGATTCAAATGGAGGGCAACGCCGTGACCGTCGTGATTGACGCTCCGGCCAAGCCGCCCGATCCTCAAAAATTGGCGGATGCATTGGAGCTAAGCTTGAGCTTCCGGGTTGGCGACAAAAAGCCGGACCCTGCCAAAGTGATCAGCCATTTTCGCCATTTTCAAACGACCGTGGATTTGGCCGTGTCCCCCGATGGCCGGCAGGCGGCGATTACCAGCGCGGACGGCTATTTTCGCGTTTGGGAATTGGGTAGCCCCAAGGCCGCCGTGAACGTCCAGGGTCATGCACCCTTGACGAATACGGTTTCCTTCATTGATAACGGCGCCAAGGTTGTGTTCGCTGGGCGCGACGGGTTCATGCGTATCGTGGAGGTCAAAGACAATCCCAAAATCGGCAAAGTGGACATGAAAGGACGGCTTGTCAATGCCTTACAAGCCTTCCCTGGCACGCAACAAGTGCTTTACGCCACGGGCGACATGAAAATTGGCGTCGTGGACTTGCAAAGTGGCAAGGGCAGCGACATGGTGACGCTACCCACGCAACTCAACAACCGCGCTTGGGTGTTGGCATTTGCGGACAATGGCCAGCGGGTTCTGACAACCGGTGATGACGATAGGGTCGGAGTATGGGACCTCGCGGCCAAAAAGGAACTGACACTGCTGCAAACGCCCAAACCGGAAGCGGGGGCGTTGTCGGCGGACGGGCGTTTGGCGGCTACAAGCGTGCGCGGCGGCGCCGTCATCAAGTTTTGGGATGCGATAACCGGAAAGCTGCTGCGTGGCACTGCGTCGATGTCCGGCGCCACGGATGTTCGCTACTTGGCCTTCTCACCCGATGGCACTCGTTTGCTGTCGATTCACGCCGGCGGCGTCCTTCGCGTTTGGAACGTGGCTGATTGTCGAGAGATCGGCAAGATCGGCTCCAGCTCTGTCACTGTGGCAAGGTTTTTGCCGGACGGAAGGCACGTGATCGTCGGAGATCAGGATGGCGTAATTCGAGTGTGGAATCTGTTGGATTAACCTCTGGGGTCGGCACCGATGAGTTGGCCGCTTTCTCAAGATTACAACGAGGCGATCCAAAGCCCCCAAACAAGCTTTGACGATGCCGAACTGCGCGGCGGCCAGGCGGCAGTTAACGCCTTGGGAATGCCCATGCCATGCTCCGGCAACTTCGCCGACGTTTATCGTGTCTCCTGCCCCGCAACCCAACGCACATTCGCAGTCAAGTGTTTCACTCGGCAGATTCCTGGCCTGCGCGAACGTTACCAGCAAATCAGCCTTTACCTCGAGCAAATCAAACTGCCATTCATGGTGGGTTTCACGTTTCTGGACAAAGGCATTCAAATACGAGGCGACTGGTATCCCATCCTTAAAATGGAGTGGGCCGAAGGAATGCCGCTCAACCAGTTGGTCAAGAACCATTTGGACAAACCGCAGGTACTGGACAAACTCTGCCAAATGTGGATCAAGCTCGCCAGTCGGTTGCGTGAGGCGAACCTGGCCCATTGCGATCTCCAGCATGGCAATGTTCTGCTGGTGCCCGGTAGCAAAACCGGCTTGCTGGGCATGAAGCTGGTCGATTACGACGGCATGTGCGTGCCGGCCCTGACCATGCTGAAATCACTGGAAGTGGGCCATCCCTCTTATCAGCATCCGCAGCGCTTGCGCGAAGGAATATGCAGCCTGGAAGTTGACCGGTTTTCGCATCTGACGATCTACACGGCACTCCGCAGTCTGGTGGCGAGCGGGCCCAGCCTCTGGCAGCGTTACGACAACGGCGACAATTTGCTGTTTTGTCAGGACGATTTCAAAAAGCCGCAAGAATCCAAGCTCCTCCAGGAGCTCGCGCAAATGCCCAACGCCGAGGTGCGACGGCTCGCTGGCGCGCTCTTGAACGCCGCTCAGCAGCCGCTGGAGAGGACGCCGTTGTTGGATGAATTGCTCGACGATGAACCGACAGTCATTACGGTCGCCCCTGCGAAGGCCATCAAGCGTCCCTCCGAAGCGGTTACAGCCAAGGTGCCTGCCGCCGCCAAGGCCGGCGTTGCACTGAGCGCTACCCCGCCTGACGAAGCCAAACGCTGGCACCAACAACCAACAATCTTGGCGGCGCTGGGGTGCCTCGCTGGCGTACTCTTGGTCGGCGGCGTGGCCCTGGTCGCCTTCATTGCATTTCTGGCCACTTCCAAGGGCCCGGATGTCGCCGGCGGATCAACTGCCAGTGATGCCCAAAAGCCAACTCCCTCGACACCCCTGAACACCAGCGGACAGTCGAAGAAACCGCCTCCCACCTTTGCCCTCGAGCCAGCTCCCAAACAGGAC
>Ga0134121_10004210_pt1 | contig 11805 bp, 6 predicted proteins | sample KB301_FD_96463 | JGI IMG/M metagenome (GOLD analysis project Ga0134121, IMG submission 96463) | Terrestrial soil microbial communities without Nitrogen fertilizer from Kellogg Biological Station, Michigan, USA - KB3-0-1 | ecosystem: Environmental > Terrestrial > Soil > Unclassified ...
AAATACATCCCGTAGCCGTACCACGCCTGCGGCGAGTAGAGATTCCATTGCCTGCCCTTCGTGATCGACGCGAGCACCGCGGGTTGTTTCACGGCGTCATCCGTCAGCGCCTGAAGCGGCCCCACGTCGTCGAGAATCCAGATACCGCGCCCGAACGTGCCGACCACGAGCGCGTTGTCACGCGCTTGGAACACGAGGTGTCCCACGGGCGCGTTCGGCATGTTCGTGCCAAGGGAATGCCAGGTGGCGCCGCCATCGTTCGAGTAGTGCACGCCGCGATTGTGCCCGAGCACGAGAAACTTTGCGTCCTTGGGGTGCTCGGCGATGCGCGCAATGGTCGTTTCGTCCGGAATGCCGGCGACGATCGATTTCCACGTCTGGCCGTAGTCCTCGCTCACGTACACATAGGGCTTGAGATCGTCGTTCACGTGTCCGTCGAACGTCGCGTACACACGCCCCGCCGCGAATCGCGACGGCATTACCGACGTGACCGGTGTGTACTGCGGAAGTCCGGGCACCTTGGGCGTGAGATCCGTCCACGTGGCGCCGCCGTCGCGCGTCACGCTGATGCGACCGTCCGTGCTTCCGGTGTAGATCAGCTTCGGATCCAGCGGCGATTCTCCGAACGTGTAGATCGATCCTGATCCGGGACCTTTGACGGTGTCACCCTGCGCGCTGTCCGCGCGGAGCGCCGCGACGGGCACGCCCATCACTTTCATCGTGTCGCGGTTCACGTTGGCGGTGAGATTCGGGCTGATCACTTTCCAGCTGCCGCCGCGATCCGTCGATCGGTACATGACGTTCGCCGCCGCGTACATCGTCTTCGAATCGAAGCTCGAGAACGCGATGGGCGTGTCCCATCCGAAGCGCGGCGCGTTGGCGTTACCCCGCCCGCCGCCCGCTCCGCGGCCGCCGCCCCGCCCCGCCGCGCGTGCTGCCGCATTCACCGCCGCGGTGTCGAGGCAAGACGTGGGACGCTCGAGCCCCGGCTTCGCGGCCTGCTTCTGCATCTGCGCGAAGTTCATGCGCTGGATGTTGCCGTTCTGCGATTCGAGGAACGCGTAGTTCTGATCGCTGGGATCGAAGTGAATGTGGAATCCGTCGCCGCTGCCCACGTTCCACGAATCGCTGTTCGCGATGCCGTTCCGGTTGCGCACGGCACTCGGCACGCACCACACGCCGTTGTCCTGCATGCCGCCGCACACCGTGTACGGGTCGCGGTTGTCGACGTCGATTTCGTAGAACTGCGCGAGTGGAATGTTGTTGCGGAAATCCCACGTGACGCCGCGGTCCCACGAAATCGAGAGACCGCCGTCGCCGGCGACCATCAGATGATTCGGATCATCGGGATCCACCCAGAGCGCATGATCCTCCGAGTGCACGTTGCTGAACACGTCCTTGAACGTCCGGCCCGCGTCGTCGGAGATCCAGAAACCGCGGTTCGAGCCGAGCATGTAGATGCGATTCCGGTCCTTGGGATCGAGGCGAATCTGCTGGTAGTAGCCAGCGGGACTCGCGATCATCGCCGTCATCTTCTCCCACGTGTCGCCGCCGTCGGTCGAGCGGAAAAGGCCGCCCGGGCCGTTCATCGTCGGCGCTCCGGCCCCACCACCGCCGCGACCCGCGCCGGCGTTGTCGCCGCAACCCGGAATGCCGCCACCACCGCCGCGTCCCGCGTTTCCTCCGCGCCCGCCGCGTCCGCCCACGCTGTCAGCGCCACCGGCATTCCCACCGCGCCCCGCACCTGCCGCCGAGACTTCAATGGTGGCGTAAATCAGCTTCGGTTCACCGGGAAAGAGATCGAGCCCGATGCGTCCATACTCCCCGCTCGGCAGTCCCTTGGTGAGACGCGTCCAGTGCTCGCCGCCGTCGGTCGTGCGCCAGATGCCGCTGCCGGGACCGGTGCCGCGCTGTCCCCACAGTTTTTTCTGCCGCTGGTACGTGGCGGCGTACACGACCTGCGGGTTGCGCGGATCCATCACGATGTCGGTCGCACCCGTGTTGTCGTCGACGCCAAGCACCTTCTTCCAGGTGGTCCCGCCGTCGGTCGTGCGGAACACGCCCCGCTCGGGATTCGAGCCCCACATGTGTCCCTGCGCAGCCACGAACACGATGTCGGGATTCGTGGGATGGATGACGATGCGGCCGACGTGCCGGCTTTCCTTGAGGCCCATGAACTTCCACGTCTTGCCCGCATCCGTGGACTTGTAGACACCGTCACCCCAGTACGGCGTGGGATTGTTGGCTTCGCCCGTACCGACCCACACGATGTTCACGTTCGACGGCGCCACTGCGACGTCGCCGACGGACATGAGCGCGTTCACGTGATCGAACACGGGCGTCCACGACGTGCCCCCGTTCGTGCTCTTGAAGACGCCGCCGCTTGCCCCCGCGACGTAGATCTGGTCGGGCTGCCCTGGCGCGCGGCCGACCGCGATGTCCTCGATACGCCCGCTCACGGACGCCGGCCCGATGCTGCGCCATGCCAGATCCTTGAACAGCGGCGGCGCGAGCTGCGGCCCGGGAGGCGGAGCGGGCTGGCGCGGAACGGGGCCCTGGGCGTGGGCGGAAACGGCCGCGAAGAGGAGGACAAGTGCTCGGATGCGCATCTGAGGATGGGTGGTATGCACGGGAATACGATGGAGCCGGGCCAAGTGCTGGTGTAATTCTAGTCATGCTCAAATACGACTACCTGATCATTGGCGGCGGCATGACCGCCGACGCCGCCTCGCACGGCATCCGCGATCGCGACAAGACGGGCACCATCGGCATCATCACCGCCGATAACCACGCCCCCTACAACCGGCCTCCACTCAGCAAGGCCCTCTGGAAGGGAGACTCGCCCGACACCATCTGGCGTCCGGTGAACGAGACCGGCGCCACCCTTCACCTAGGCCGGCACGCGCGTGCGCTCGATACCGACGCGAAACAGGTGATGGACGATGTCGGCGAGTCGTACAACTACGGCAAGCTCCTGCTTGCCACCGGAGGGACGCCGCGAAAACTCCCCGGATCGCCGGATGACGTCATCTACTACCGCACGTTCGACGACTACCAGCGCACACGGAAGCTCGCGGACGGCGGCGCGCGGTTCATCGTGGTCGGCGGTGGATTCATCGGTGCGGAAGTTGCCGCGGGCATTCGCATGCAGGGGCGCGACGTGACGATGATCATTCCGGAAGCCGGGATCTGCGCGCGCGTGTTTCCGCGCGACCTCGCGGCATTCGTCGCGCAGTACTATCGCGACAAGGGCGTCACCGTCAGCACGGAAGACGGCGTAACGAACATCGCGGAACGCGGTGCGGGATTTCGCGTGCAGACGAAGAAATCGGGAGACGTCGATGCCGACGCGGTCGTTGCGGGCCTCGGTATCACACCAGATGTTGACCTGGCGAAGACGGCGGGGATCGCGACCGAAAACGGCATCATCGTCGACGAGCAGCTCCGCACGAACAAGGCGGACGTGTACGCCGCCGGCGACGTCGCGAACTTCATGAACGCGGCGCTGGGCGCACGCACACGCGTCGAGCACGAAGACAACGCCAACACGATGGGTGCGATGGCGGGGCGCAACATGGCCGGCGCGAGCGAGCGATACGATCACCTGCCGTTCTTCTACTCGGACCTCTTCGAGCTTGGATACGAGGCCGTGGGTGACGTGGATGCGCGGCACCAGACGGTGGCGGACTGGAAAACCGAATTTCGCGAAGGCGTTGTCTACTACCTCGATGCCGGCCGCGTGCGAGGCGTGCTCCTGTGGAACGTGTGGGGCAAGGTCGACGACGCGCGTGCGCTGATTGCCGAACGAGGACCGATCGACCCGGCGCGCCTCAAGGGGCGAATTGCGTGAACACCGTTGCTCGCGGCATATCGCGGGCACGAGTAGGTTTCGAACACTGAACAGACGAGTGAGCATCACATGGCGTCGTTCTCTCTGACCGTCAACGGCAAGCGTGAAACCGTCGACGTGAGTCCCGACACTCCGCTCCTCTGGGTCCTCCGCGACACGCTCGGACTGACCGGCACCAAATACGGCTGCGGCATCGGACAATGCTCGGCGTGCGCGGTGCACATGGACGGCGAGCCCACGCGGTCCTGCCGCACGCCGATCAGCGCCGCGGCAAACAAGCGCGTGACCACGATCGAAGGGCTGTCGCCGGCGAAGATGAACACGCTGCAACAGGCGTGGATCGACGAGCAGGTTCCGCAATGCGGCTATTGCCAATCCGGTCAGATCATGGCCGCGGCCGCGCTCCTCGCCCGGAAACCAAGTCCGACGGACGCTGACATCGACGACGCGATGAGCCCGCACATCTGCCGGTGCGGCACGTATCAGCGGATCCGCAGTGCCATGCACCGGGCCGCGGGCGGCGCGCGGGCGGAGGCTGGACAGTGACGGGGCAACGGGCAACGGGCAACGGGGAGAGTCGGCGCGAGTTCCTGCGAACGAGCGCGCTTGCCGGTGCGGGACTCGTGGTGGGGTTCCGTTTCACGTCACGCGCGGAGGCTCAGGAGATTTCCACGGCCGCGGCGGATTTTGCGCCCAACGCGTACATCCGGATCGCGGCCGACGGCACGATCACGCTGTTCGCCGATCACGTGGAGCTCGGGCAGGGCATCACGACGGCGCTTCCGATGATTCTTGCGGACGAGCTCGACGCTGATTGGGACACGGTGCGTCTCGAGCGGCTGCAGGATGATCCATCGGCGTGGCCGAGGCCGATCAGAACGGTCGGCAGCCAGAGTGTGCGGGGAAGCTGGATGTCGCTCCGCAACGCGGCGGCCGTCGTACGAGAATCTCTCGCGCTCGCGGCGGCCAAAGAGTGGAACGTCGATCGTGTCAGCGTGCGAACCGAGAAGGGCTTTGCCATTCACGGCGCGTCCAATCGCAGAATCGGTTACGGCGAGCTCACCGGCGCTGCGGCCGAGATCGTAAAGGGGGACGTCGGGTTTTCGCTCAAGGAACCGGCGGAGTTCACGATCATCGGCACGAAGCGCGCTCGCGCGGACATTCCCGCGAAGGTGAACGGCAGGGCGCAGTTCGGGCTCGACGTGCGCGTGCCCGGCATGCTCGTCGCGACCGTGATCCGCCCGCCGGTGATCGGCGGCAAGGTCAAGTCGTTCGATCCCGCTACAGCGAAAGCAGTCGACGGCGTGAAGGAAGTGGTGGAATTCGAGAATGGCGTCGCCGTGCTCGCGAACGACACGTGGAGCGCCCTCAAGGGCCGGAAGGCGCTCGTCGTGGAGTGGGACGATGGCGCGAACGTCGCACTCTCCAGCGCGGGATTGCGGCAGCAATACACCACGCTCATGGGCTCCGCCGCGAACGTCGCGGCGACGCGCGGCGATCCTGAAGCGTTGCTGCGTTCGTCGGCTGCCAGCATTACCGCGGATTACGAGCTGCCGTTCGCCGCACACGCGACGATGGAGCCCATGAATTGCACCGCGCACGTTCGCGCGGACGGGTGCGAAGTGTGGGCGTCGACGCAGGGGCCCACCGGTGTGCAGCAAACGGTGGCGCAGCTCCTCGGCATTCCGCAGAAGAGCGTGACGGTGCACGTGATGATGGTGGGCGGCGGGTTCGGCCGGAAGTCGAACAACGACCCGGTCATCGATGCCGTGCGGCTCTCGAAGATCGTCAATGCGCCCGTGAAGGTGATGTGGACGCGTGAAGACGACATGCAACATGACCGCTATCGTCCGTTCGGGTTGCACAAGCTGCGAGGCGCGGTGGACGCGAGCGGAATCCCGGTCGCGTGGACGCACCGCATCGTTTCGCTGCACGCGCTGAGCGCCGGCGACACGATGGGCGGCGCGTCGGACCTGCCGTATGGAATTCCGAATTTCCGCGCCGACTACGTCACGCCGCCGGCCTCGGTGCCGGTGCAGCCGTGGCGGTCGGTGGGCCATTCGCAGAACGGCTTCGTGACCGAGTCGTTCCTCGATGAGCTCGCGGTCGCCGGGAAGAAGGACCCGGTGGAGCTGCGCCGCGCCTTGCTGGCAAATGCGCAGGCGCGAGACGCTGCGCGCTATGCGGGCGTGCTCGAGCTCGCCGTGTCGAAGTCGAGCTGGGGGAAGCCGATGCCCGCGGGACAGGGGCGCGGCATTGCGGTGCACGCGATGACCGGGAGCTACGTCGCGCAGATCGCGGAAGTGAGCGTCGTGAACAACAGCATCCGCGTGAACAAGGTCGTCTGTGCGGTGGACTGCGGCATCGTGATCAACCCCGACACGCTCGCGTCGCAGGTCGAGGGCGCGATCATCTACGGACTGACGTGCGCGCTCAAAAACGAGATCACGGTGACCGGCGGCAGGATCGACCAGGACAACTTCAACACGTATCCCATGCTGCGCATCAACGAAGCGCCGCATGTGGAGGTGTACACGGTGGCGAGCACCGAATCGCCGGGCGGCATGGGAGAGCCCGGCGTGCCGCCGATTGCCGCGGCGGTGGGGAACGCGGTGTTCGCGGCGACCGGCAAGCGACTCAGGAAGTTGCCGTTCCGGCTGGTGTGACGAAGCCCTGAGACCGATTGAATCCTCTCGGTCGGTTATCCTTGCTGCTCTCGTTGAGCGCGTGCGTGCACGTGTCATCTCCGGGCGCGCGCTCGGCCGGGAAATGCGACGACGCCGTCGTGGCGAGTCCCGGCGACCCGACGCGCCTGGTGTGCATGCACGACGGAGCGTTGTTGTTCACGACGACCACCGGGAGCGGGCCGGCCAGTGTCGTCGCGCTGCACGGGGGACCCGCCGCCTCCTCGCTCGCAATTCGGGATGACCTGGCTCCGCTCGCGACCGGCCGCCGTCTCATCTTCTACGATCAGCGCGGCAGCGGCCAGTCCGCGTTCGCGAACCGTCAGCTCGACGTCGACATCAAGCATCACGTTGCCGATCTCGACGCGGTACGCGCGGCGTTCACACTCGAGAAACTCATGCTCCTTGGCCACTCGTGGGGCGGCGTCCTCGCGATGTATTACGCGACCGAACATCCTGACCGAGTTGAACGCATCGTCCTTCTGAGTCCTGGTAGCCCGACGAAAGCCCTGTCTGACGAAGCTTCGGACTCGATCGACGCACGCCTCACGCGATTCTACTCACCGGCGGACTACCGGCACTTTCTCGAGCTGAGCGATGCCGCGACGTGGACCAACGCAGAAAAGCCGCGTGACATTTGCCGCGAGTACTACCGCATGCTGCTCGCCGTCTACACCGACGACCCGTCCCGTCTTGCGCGGCGCAAAGGCACGCCGTGCGGTGGCATCGACGAAACAATTCGGCAACAACCGGCGACCGCCGCGGCCATCCTTGCGTCGCTCGGGGATTACAACCTCATCCCGAAGCTCGCGCGCGTCACCGCGCCCGTGCTCGTCGTCTACGGCGAATCGGACCCCATTCCCCTGGCATCCGCGGAAGCGTGGGCGAAGGCGCTGCCCAACGCCCGCCTCCTCGTGATCAAGCAGGCGGGACACTTTCCGCACGTCGAGCAGCCAGAAGGCTTCTTCGCCGCAGTCGAGACGTTTCTCGGAGGCGGTTGGCCCGCGGACGCGAGAGACCTGCACGCGCGATAGCGTGTCGATTCGTCACGCTTCAAACCCGGTTCGTCATACGGCTGTCGAATCGCGCATGAGATCGAACTCGCTGTACCTCGCCCTGCTCGTCTTCGCCGCGCCGCTGACTGCGCCGGCGCAAACGTTCGACGCGCTCATGAAAACCGGCCGCGCGCAGATGGACTCGAATAAGGCCGACAACGCCGTCAAGACATTCGAGCAGGCGGTGAAGCTCGCACCGCAAAACGCCGACGCGCACTATCAGCTCGGCGGTGCGCTCGGCACTGTCGCCGAGAAGGCGAGCGTGTTCAAGCAGCCCTTCCTCGCCAAGCGCGTCAAGAGCGAATTCGAGAAAGCGGTCGAGCTCGACCCGCGGCACATCGGCGCGCGCAACGGACTCGTGCAGTTCTACCTGAAAGCGCCGGGCGTCATGGGCGGCAGCGTGGACAAGGCGCGCGAACAAGCCGCTGCGATCATGGCGATCAATCGACTGCGCGGGCACTTTGCGCGCGCCGAAATCGCCAATGACCAGAAGGATCTGGCGGGCGAAGAGACCGAGTATCGTGCCGCGTTCAACGAGTTTCCCGATTCGCTGAACGCGCTCACGACGCTCGTGAGTTTCCTCGCGAACAACAACAAGCCGGCTGATGCGTTCGTGCCGATCGAGCGGTACCTCGCGGCCAAGCCCAACGATCGCGTGGCCCTGTACTGGTACGCGCGGTCAGCGGCGGTCACCGGCACGCATCTCGAGCGTGGCGAGCAGATTCTCCGGAACATGATCGCCAATCCCGTCGACACGGGACCGCGGATTGCGCGCGAGGGCATGCATTACCGGCTGGGCGACATCGCGGCGAAGAAAGGAGACGCCGCCACCGCGCGCGCCGAGTACCAGGAGGCGCTCCGGATCAACCCAAAATTCGAGCCTGCGCGAAAGGCCCTGAGCGCCATGCCCAAGTAGGTGTCACGCAGCGAGCCACTGACATGTTCTGAGACGTTGCGGGGCTCACGCACCCCGATGATACTCCGCGTGACCCCCACGATTTCGGTGAGCGCGCGTGAACCGCCCCAACCGCGACTGGACCGAGGACGAGCGCCAGAAGTTGAGGATGCGGCGGTACGCCATGGCGTCGGGCACGTCGCTGATGGTGATCGCCCTGCTTTGGGTGGCGTGGGCGTTCGGCGGCCTCGAGTGGACCGGCGCCGTGCAGGGCACAGCGCTCGTCCTGCTGTGGGTGGTGGCGTTTGGTGTGGCGTTCCGCACAGGCTGGAACCTCCGCTTCAAGGACCCCAGCCTCACGACGCCGCAGCTCGCCGTCTCGATCGTGACGATGGCATACATCATGTACTACGCCGACAGCGGCCGCGGTGCGATGATGCTCGTGTTCCTGGTGTCGTTCCTGTTCGGCGTGCTCAAGCTCCGCACGCGGCAACTCCTGTTTCTCGCGGCGATCGCGGTGCTGTCGTACGCCCTCATGGTGGCTGCGCTGCGCGTGTACAAGCCGCAGACGGTGCAGCTCGCCGACGAAGTCCTCGAGCTCATGGTCATCGCCATCACGCTCCCGTGGTTCGCCTTCATGGGCGGCTACGTGAGCAACCTGCGCGACGAAATGCGCGTGGCGAATCGCGCGCTCGAGCAGGCGAAGCTCGCCGCGGAAAGCGCCGCGCTCGCCAAGGGCACGTTCCTCGCGAGCATGAGCCACGAAATCCGCTCGCCGATGAACGGTGTGATCGGCATGACCGGCCTCCTTCTCGACACGAGTCTCACGCCGACGCAGCGCGAGTACGTCGAAACCATCCGCGCGAGCGGCGACGGCCTGCTCACGATCATCAACGACATTCTCGACTTCTCGAAGATCGACGCGGGGAAGCTCGAGCTCGACCTCATTCCGTTCGATCTCCGCGATTGCATCGAGGATGCGCTCGACGTCGTGGCGCCGCTCGCGGCGGCGAAGCGGCTCGACCTGGCCTACGACCTCGCCCAGGGCGCGCAGCGCGTGGTGGTGAGCGACGTGACGCGCGTGCGGCAGATACTCGTGAACCTGTTGACGAACGCGGTGAAGTTTACCGAGGCGGGCGACGTCCTCGTCACGGTCGGCACCACGCCCGTGGATCGAGACACGTTCGAGCTGCGGTGCACGGTTCGCGATTCCGGCATCGGTATTCCGGCGGACCGGATTGACCGGCTCTTTCAATCGTTCACGCAGGTCGATGAATCGACAACGCGCAAGTACGGCGGCACGGGGCTCGGCCTCGCGATCTGCAGGCGGTTGGCCGAGTTGTTGGGCGGACGCATCTGGGTGGAGAGCGAAGCGGGCAGCGGCAGCCGCTTCAGTTTCGCCATTCCCGTGTCCGCAAGCGCGCAGCAGCCCGATCCAATGGCGGGAACGCGCGTTCCTGACGCCCGTGTCGAACAACTCGCGGGGAAACGCGTGCTGGTCGTCGAGGAGCATGCGCCGACGCGTGAATTCGCGCGCCGGCTCGCCGCCACGTGGGGCTGCGTCGTTGCCACGAGCGAATCCGGAGCGGACGCGGTGGCGCGCCTCACGGCGGGCGAGCATTTCGATGTTGTTGTGATGGAAGCACGTTTGCCGGACATGGACGCGCGCACGTTTGCCGACCGCATGCGCCGCGACGGCGCATCGTCGCCCGCGATCGTGCTGCTCGTGCCACTGGGCCGGCACGACATGGGCCGGAATCAGCTCTTTGCCGCGACTGTGACGAAACCAATCAAGGCGTGGCGATTGCACGGCGCCCTGCTGGCCGCGGTCGAGCCCGCGGGCTCGAGCGCGGGGAACGGCGCGACCGCGCCGCACCTGGGCCTGCTCGCTGAATCGCACCCGCTCCGCATCCTGATCGCGGAAGACAACGTGGTGAATCAGAAGGTGGCGGTCGCGATCCTCGCCAAGCTCGGATATCGCGCGGATCTCGTCGCCAACGGAATCGAGGCGGTCGAAGCGGTGCGGAACATTCCGTACGACGTCGTGCTCATGGACCTGCAAATGCCGGAGATGGACGGCATTGACGCAACCGGCGCGATCCTTCGCGAACACGCACCCCACCGCCGCCCGCGAATCATCGCGCTCACGGCCAACGCGTTCGAAGAGGACCGCGACGCGTGCCTGGCGGCAGGAATGGACGACTATCTCAGCAAGCCGCTGCAGCGCGACAAGCTGGTCGCCGCGCTGAGGAGTGTGCGAGGGACAGCCGCCAAGGGATAGCGAAAGGGGAAAGCCTTTTTCCGTTCGCCTCCTCCTTTTCCCTTACCCCTGCTGTTTCCTCTTCCCTTTCCCCTTTTCCCTTTTCACTGATCAGTTGAGGCTCTCTGGTGTGTTAAGAGCAGGAGGACTGCCGCTTGCCCCTGCACATTCCCGAGCGCCTTTCGGCGTCGTTTTCCTGGATTCGAACGCCCACGGCGCGGCGAGTTGTGATCGCGGTGCTCGTCGCGGCCGTATTGGGAACGGTCGGCGTCGCTGCGGAGGCGGTCGCCCGCGGACACCTCGTTCCACCGGCGGCACGCGCGCCGAGCGCGCTGTACACGCGTCCGGTGTCATGGGCCGCCGACAGCGCTCGCGAACCCGCGCTCATTGGCTCCATCAACGCGGACCTCCAGGAGCAGCGCGCCCCCGTCGAGCTCAAGCGCGTTCCCAAGCAGCTCGTTGACGCGATTCTTTCCATTGAGGATCAGCGGTTCTACGGCCACGGCGGACTCGACCTCAAGCGCATCGCCGGCGCCTTCGTCGCCGATCTCAAGGCCGGCGGTGTCGCCGAGGGCGGCAGCACCATCACGCAACAACTCGCGAAGAACTTCTACCTGACGCCGAGCCGAAACCCCGTGCGCAAGCTCCGCGAAGCGGCGCTCGCATCGGTGCTCGAGATCCGCTACGACAAGGATCAGATTCTCGAGGCCTACCTCAACGAGGTCTACCTCGGTCAGGACGGCGGCAGGGCCATTCACGGCGTGGGCGCCGCGTCGCGGTTCTACTTCGGCAAGCCCGTGGAAAAGCTGTCGCTCGCGGAATCGGCGTTGCTCGCCGGCATGATTCACGCACCGAATCGCGTGGCGCCGACGCGCCACGTGGACGACGCCACGAAGCGGCGCAACGCGGTCCTCGATCGCATGGTAGAGCAAAAACGCATCGAACCGGCAGCAGCGGACATTGCGCGCGCCGTGCCCGTGTCGCCGCGCAGCTATCCGATCGTCGCGATCGATGCGCGGTATTTCCGTGACTTTGTCGCGTCATCTACAGTCGCGAAGGTC
>Ga0134121_10004211_pt1 | contig 11804 bp, 12 predicted proteins | sample KB301_FD_96463 | JGI IMG/M metagenome (GOLD analysis project Ga0134121, IMG submission 96463) | Terrestrial soil microbial communities without Nitrogen fertilizer from Kellogg Biological Station, Michigan, USA - KB3-0-1 | ecosystem: Environmental > Terrestrial > Soil > Unclassified ...
CACCAGCCACGCGCGGCCGCGGTGGCGTCCACCTCGTCATAGACCACGGCGTCCCGCCCCTCGCTCACCCCGGCCCGCCGCATGGCCAGCTGGAACGCCGCCGCCTCCGGCAGCGGGTGACGCCCGCCCGGCCCCGATGCCCCGGACAGATCACGGTCGAGGTCGACGAAGACGGCGCCGGGCAGGTGCCCGGCGCGATAGGCGGCGATGCCCGGCGGGCCGGGCGACCCGGCGAGCCGCCAGCGCACGTCCAGCAGCACGGGCGGCGGCCCGGTGGCCAGGCTCCGGGCCAGCGATGTCACGTCGATCAGTGGCTCCACGCCACGCATCCCCTCCCCGGAGTGAGCCCTGGCTTCCCGCCCGTACCAGGCGCCACGGGAGCCTCACCGGCAGGCACACCCACGGACCCTATCCTGTGGGTAACTTCCTCGTTCCTGTGGATGAACCGCCACGGAGGCTGCGCATCCACAGGCCAGGCTGTGGATAACTGTTCATCCACCGGTGTGCGTGCCGTCGCGCTGGGTCACGGCGCCGGCAGGCACAGCAGCGGCACCAGCTGGTCGGCCGAGGTCAGCGAGCCGTGCATGCCGACGAGGGAGGACTCCAGCACCTCTGACTGGGTGGCGACCACGGCGGCCGGGCCCGCGGGCGCGACCACCACGTCGCCGATCCGGCCGGCCAGCCAGGGCTCCACCGGGCCGAACAAGCCCGCCCCGACCGCCTCGTCGCGGGAGAACACCCAGGCCCGGTCGCCGACGATGTCGCGCCAGGCCTGGAGCACGTCGTCCGCCGCACCGGGCACGGTGTACAGGTGGCGGGCCCGCGGCTCACCGCCCAGCAGCGCGATCCCGTCGAGCAGGCCGGGAACGGAATCCGCGTCGATCCGGTCCTCGGGCGCCACGTCGGTCATCCCGTGATCGGCCGTCACATACAGCGGGGTCCCCGCGGGGATGGCCGTCGCCAGCTGCTCGGCCAGCTTGTCCACGTGGCCGAGCTGAAAGCGCCACGCGTCAGACCCGCAGCCGAACACGTGCCCGGTGCCGTCCAGCTGGGCGTGGTACACGGTGACCAGCGCGCGGTCCGACCACCGCAGGGCGTCGGCCGCCTCCGCCGCGAGCGCGCCGAGGCTGTCCGCGGGCCGGTAGCAGTTGCCCCGCATGACGGCGGTGGACAGCCCGGTCTTCTCCAGCGCCGAGGCCGCGACGCGGTACGTGCTTACGCCCGCCTCCGCGGCCCGCTCGTAGATCGTCGAGCCCGGCTGCCAGGCGAGCGGATCGACCGACTTGTCCCACCGCAGGCCGTTCAGCAGCTTGCCCTCGCCGGGCACCGCCACCTGGTAGCCGAGCATCCCGTGCTGGCCGGGGGGGCGCCCGGTGCCCAGCGAGCCCAGGCTGGTCACTGTGGTCGCGGGGAAGCCGGCCGTCAGCGGCGCCGCGTTGACCGCCAGCTCGGACAGGAACGGCGCCGCCGCCGGATGGTCCCGGAGCAGCTCCCAGCCCAGGCCATCGACCACGAGCAGGCAGATGCGGGCGGCGGGCGCCAGGCCGAGCACGTTCTGCTCGCCCGGTATGCCCAGCGCCGCGAGCAGGGAGGTGGCGAGGTCGGGAAGGCTGCGCTCACCGTAACGGGGCAGGACCGGCGCGACCGCCGGCTCGGCTGGCATCAGCCCGTCCATCACCGGTCTGGGTGAGCGGTCGCCGCCCCCAGCGCGCCGGCGAACGCCAGCACCTGCCGTACCGCTTCCTCCCCGTCGGCCGCCTCGCTGACCCGCAGCGCCAGGTCGTCCGCGGTAATGGTCCCGCTGTAGCCGTGATCCGCCTCGCAGTTCTCGTCCCCGCAGTGGGCCGGCTCCAGCTCGACGTGGGAGAGCACGTTCCAGCCGATGGTCAGGACCACCTCACTGGGCATGGTCACCCCGGGAACGTAGGAGGCCGGGTCGGACACCACGCGGGTCACCGCCACCGAGGAGATCCGGGAGAAGCGCACCGCCTCGGTGCTCGTCTCCGCCTGCGGGCGGGCCGACGGTTCCTCGGCCGGGTTCTCGTCGGTGTGCGAGTAGATCAGCCTGGTCGGCGTGAGCACCAGGACGCTCATATGGCGGCGTACTTCCATGGCGGGGTCGAACAGCGCGTCGTGGTGCACGAAGAACGAGACGACGGCCTCGGAGCCCAGGGCGGAGGAGACGGCGTCGGCGACGAGCCCCGGGTAGTAGCCGCTCCGTTCGATCGCCGACCGCAGCCCATCAGCTGTGGCTTGCATATCCCTCATTACTCCATCCTGCACTCTCGATGACCGTGTGCCGACCGAACAACGATTCAGCGGCACCGGCCAGCCCACCGCCTGGCGGCCCTCCGTGATCCCATCACGGCGTGTATCCGGCCAGGTGGGGCAGCCCAGGAGGGGTTGTCACGGTGAGGTCGGCGCGCTCCCCGGCCCCGGGCTCGGGCCGGGCCATCGCTCCGGCATCAAGGGCGGCCTGGACGGCCGGGAGGGCGCGGAAGGTTTCCCACCGGGGGTCCTCGCCGAACTCCACTTCGAAGACGGCGCCCCATCTGTGCTCGTGCCATTCCCAGCCGGTGGCCCCGGCCGTTACCGCCGACTCGATCAGCATGGACGAGTAAGCATCCTGCCACTGCCTGGCTCGAAACTCGCCGTGGAATACCTCGATCGACCACCAGTCGGCCATACCCCTGACGATAGGCGTTCGCAGCCCTGGCCGCATCCTCCGACGCGGCGATCGCGATACAACGTGACGAACGCCGTCCCGGGCCGGTAGCCGGGACCGCGTTCCTACTGCCTCACCGGGGCCAGCCTGACGGTCCCGGCCTCACAGATAGCCGGTCTCACAGATAGAGGGTGTACTTGAACACGAGGTCCAGCACCGTTGCGAACATGAGGTACATCAGCCAGATACCGACGCCCAGGTGGAAGAACCCCATCAGCCTGGTGCCCAGCCGGGAGAGGCCCGGCGCGCTCGCGCCGAGGCTCGAGAGGATGTCGGACAGATAGACGCAGGCCAGCCCGATGAACAGGCCCATGACCGGGTAGTCCTTGGCCTTTGCGAAGACGATGATCCCGAGGACCGAGATGAGGGTGAAGGCCACCGCCATGCCCAGGTTCACCCGGGGGTCCGCCTGCTTCAGCCGGTTCCAGCCGAGCGCGAACCAGTGCACGCCGTAGGCGGAGAAGGCGAGCGCCGCCATGTACAGCGGCGGTGAGGCGGTGAAGGTGCCGAAGAGGGTGAGCCCGAGGAAGAGGTAGGTACCGGTGAGGAACTGGCAGAACCCGGGCATCCAGATGCCCCAGACGCCGGTCCCGAAGTCCACGCCCGCATCGCGCTTGGGGAAGCCCAATAACTCCTGCGGGCCGTAGATCAGGTAGCCGGTCCCGAGCCCGAAGAAGCCGAGGGCTATCGGCGGGAAGGGCGATTGCGGCAGTGAGATAGCGGCAAGTAAGGACATGAAACCTCCCTTTATGGGCGGAATCGCTCCCCTTATGCCTGGCCATTCTGGAACAGGCGGGACCAGCTTAGATCCGGAATGGCAGCCGTTAACGGACAAACGGGAGTCACGGTGGTGCCGCCCGCGGGCGGTCAGCCGCCCGCGGCGAGCGCGTCCCTGATCCGCTGCGCGTAGGCCGCCGCCTCGGCGTCGTCGGCGTACTTCTGGCGGGGCCAGAAGAAGCCGCGCAGGCCGTCGCCCCGCGTCCGGGGCACCACGTGTACATGCACGTGAGGGACGCTCTGGCTGACCACATTGTTCAGCGCGACGAAGGTGCCCTGGGCACCGAGGGCGGCCGGCAGGGCGGCGCTGACCCGCTGGACCCGCGTGAACAGCGGGCCGACCAGTTCGGCCGGCAGGTCGGGCAGCGTCTCGTAATGATCGCGCGGGATCACCAGCACGTGGCCCTTGAACACCGGCCGGCTGTCCAGGAACGCCACCACCAGATCGTCGGCCAGCACGATCTCGGCCGGATGATCCCCGCTGGCGATGGCGCAGAAAAGACAATCGCTCACGACCGGCCACCTTAGCGGCCGCCCGGCGGAATGGGTTGAGCCGAACGCGGCGGCGGGGCGGCCAGCCCGGGTGGCACTGTGATCACTGAGGCGTTACGGTCCGGGTGTGGCCATCGACGGGCGCCGGCACGTGGTGAGCTTCGGCGGGCTGCCCTGGCGGGATTCGGGCCCCATGGAGCGCGGGCCGTTCCGGGACTATCTGTGCGGGCTGACCGGGCGGGCCGGCCCGCGGATCGCCGTGCTGACCACCGCCTCGGGTGACGACCCGGCCGGCGCGGCGCTGACCTGCGCCTGGCTCGAGGGCGGCGGGACCGAGGTGGGCCACCTGGCGCTGTTCCCCATGCCGAGCGTGGCCGACCCCGAGGATTTCCTCCTCTCCCGGGACCTGATCTTCGTCGGCGGGGGCAGCGTGGCGAACATGCTCGCGGTGTGGCGCGTCCACCAGCTTGACCGCATCCTGCGCGCCGCCTGGCAGGCCGGGGTGGTGCTATCCGGCGTGAGCGCGGGCGCGATCTGCTGGTTCGAGGGTGGCACGACCGACTCGTTCGGCCCTGATCTGCGCCCCTTCACCGACGGTCTCGGCTTCCTGGCGGGCAGCTACTGCCCGCACTACGACTCCGAGCCCGGCCGCCGACCACTGTTCACCTCGCTGGTCGCGGACGGCGTACTCCCGGCCGGGATCGCCTGCGACGACGGTGCGGGCGCTCACTTCGTCGACGACGAACTGGAGGCGGTGGTCACCGGGCTGCCCGGCGCGGCCGGCTACCTGGTGGGGCCGGACGGCGCCGGCGGGTTCACGCAAACCACGCTGCCCGCCAGACCGCTACCGGGATCGGGCGGTTGACCGCACCGCCGTCGCGCTGATACCTGGGCGCCGCCTGGGTCAGCCGGGAAGATGACGCCCGCGCCGGCCGCCGGGATGACGACCGGCCCGGCAGGTCAGGCCTACTCTTGAGGCGTGGGCGCACTCTATGCCTGGCTCCGCCGCCACCCGATGCTGGTGGACGCGGGGCTGGCGGCCGTGCTCGCCTTCCTCGGCGTCGCGTCCGGCGTGGCCATGGTCATCCAGCCTGGGTCGTCCGTCACGGGCATCAGCCGCGTGGCCGGCATCCCGCTGACGCTCCTGCTGGCCGTTCCGGTGATCTTCCGGCGCTCGCACCCCGTCGCCGCCTTCGGAGCCGCCGTCGTGATCGGCGGGATCCAGGTGCTGCTCAACATCAGGCCGAACGCCACCGACCTGGTCATCGTCATCCTGCTCTACACCCTCGCCGCCTACACGCCGCGGCGGACCTCGGTCACCGGGCTCGCCATCTGCCTGGTGGGCTCGGCGGTAGCGCTGGCCCGGTGGATGCCGGGCCAGCTCAGCGTGCTGAACGCGATAGCGGTCGGCTCGATCATGTTCGCCGGGCCCTCGCTGATCGCGTGGGTGTTCGGCGACTCCATGCGCTACCGGCGGGCGTACTACACCAGCCTGGAAGACCGGGCGGCCCGGCTGGAGGCCGAGCGCGACGCCCAGGCGCAGATCGCCGCCGCGGCGGAACGGGCCCGGATCGCCCGCGAGCTCCACGACGTGGTCGCCCACAACGTCAGCGTCATGGTGGTCCAGGCGGACGGCGCCTCGTACGCGCTGGGCTCTGACCCGGACCGCGCCCGGCAGGCGCTGGCCGCGATCAGCGCCACCGGCCGGCAGGCGCTGACGGAGATGCGGCGCATGCTGGGCGTGCTGCGGCGGGACGAGGACGGCACCGAGCCGGAACGCGCCCCGCTGCCCGGCATCGGCCAGCTCGGCGAGCTCCTGGAACAAGCGCGGGCAACGGGCCTGGCGGTCTCATTCACCGTTGAGGGCGTGCCGGAGCCGCTGCCGGACGGCGCGGCGCTCGCCGCCTACCGGATCGTGCAGGAGTCGCTCACCAACACCCGCAAGCACGGCGGCCCGAGGGCCACCGCCCAGGTGATGCTGCGCTACCTGGAGGACGCGCTGCTGCTGCGGATCACCGACGACGGGCAGGGCGCCGGTGCCGCCTCCGACGGGGCCGGCCACGGGCTGACCGGGATGCGCGAGCGGGTGGCCATCTACGGCGGCTGGGTGCAGGCAGGCCCGCGCCCGGCCGGCGGCTACCAGGTGACGGCGCGGCTGCCGCTGACACCCTCCGCGCCCGCCACCCCCGCCCCGGCATCCCCCGCGCCGGCATCCCCCGCGCCGGCATCCGCTGCACCGCGCGAGGTGCTCGCGGACGCCAAGCGTGCCGGTGCCGCATGAGCATCCGGATCGTGCTCGTCGACGACCAGGAACTGGTGCGGGCCGGGTTCCGGATGGTGCTCGACGCCCAGCCCGACATGGAGGTGGTCGGGGAGGCGGGTGACGGGCTGGACGCGACCCGGATGCTGCGCACGACCGCCGCCGACGTGGTGGTGATGGACGTGCGGATGCCCAGGCTGGACGGGATCGAGGCGACCCGGCAGATCTGCCAGCGCGGTGACCGGCCGCGGGTGCTCATGCTGACCACGTTCGACCTCGACGAGTACGCCTACTCCGCGCTCAAGGCCGGGGCCAGCGGGTTCCTGCTCAAGGACGTGCCGCCGGAGGAACTGCTGTTCGGCATCCGGGCGGTGCACTCCGGCGACGCGGTGGTCGCCCCCTCCACCACCCGGCGCCTGATCGACCGTTTCGCGCCGCTGTTCCCGGCCGGCGACGGCCCGGCCCCGCCGGCTCTGGCCTGCCTGACCGGGCGCGAGCGGGAGGTGCTCGCCCACGTCGCCCAGGGCCTGTCCAACACCGAGATCGCGGGGCGGCTGTTCGTGTCCGAGGCCACCGTGAAGACCCACGTCGGCCGGGTGCTGGCCAAGCTCGGCCTGCGGGACCGGGTTCAGGCCGTGGTGTTCGCCTATGAGACCGGCCTGGTCAAGGCGCGCGGCGCGGGCTGAGGCCAAGGGGCAGATACCGCGCCCGGCCGTCCCGGCGGGCCTGGGCTCAGGATCGGCCGGTGGTGGCGCGGCGCAGCGACCAGCCCAGCGCGGCGATGACGCAGACGGGCATCAGCCACCACGCGTTCACCCCGGCGACGTGGACGAGCAGGGCGGTGGCGGCCAGGGCCAGCGCAACGGCGGCCGCCCCGCGCCAGTCGTCGCCGACGATGAAGTCGTACCAGAACGCGCCGAACGAGCGCAGCCACCGGCTCACTGGGTCACCTCCTTCGCGCCCGCCGGGACAAGCGCCCGGGTGCGGCGCAGCAGCGCCGTGTACCCGAGCGCCACCAGCAACGTCAGGGGGACGATCACCAGCAGGGCCGCATCGTTCCCGGGCCAGGACGCGCCGGCGCCCTCGGCGCCCCAGAAGATGCCGAACGAGGTCAGCATGACGCCGACGGCGAACTTCAAGGTGTTCTCCGGCACCCGCGCCAGCGGTGCGTGCACCACCACGCCCACGACCGCCACCACGACCACGGCCGCGGCGGCGCTCAGGGCGGCCAGGCCGACGTTGCCCTGGCTGGCGCCGAACGTGATGGCGATGAACACCACCTCCAGCCCCTCCAGCAGCACGCCCTTGAACGACAGGGTGAAGGCGTACCAGTCATGGACCCAGCCGCGCCGGCCACCTGATGCCGCCCTGGCCGCCGCGACCTGGCGGGCGTAAATGCCCTCCTCGTCGTGCAGCTCCTTGTAGCCGGAGGCGCGCAGGATCGCCTTGCGGAGCCACTGCAGGCCGAAGACCGCGAGCAGGGCGCCTACGATCAGCCGCAGCGGCGCCAGGGGAATCAGGGTGAGGGCGGGGCCGACCACGGCCACGACTGCGGCGAGCACGATCAGCGCGGCGGTCATGCCCTGGAACGTGGAGCGCCATTCGCGGGTTAGGCCGGCCGCGAGCACGATCGTCAGCGCCTCGACGGCCTCGACCGCGCAGGCGACGAAGACGGTCAGGACGAGGGGCAGGGCGTTCACGCGACCTCCAGCGTGGGCACCGGCGATTCGGCGGCGGGGGTGCGCCGCTCTGAAACAATAGGCCGGTGACCGATGGTGACCAGGCAGCGGGCGGTGGCTGGCTGCTGCTTATCTACCGGGTGCCGTCCGAGCCGAGCAGGCTCCGGGCGGCGGTATGGCGGCGGATCAAGAGCCTCGGCGCCATCTACCTCCAGAACTCCGCGGCCGCGCTGCCGGCCAGCGTGGGCGCCGAGCGCGCGCTGCGCAAGCTGCGCAGCGAGATCCTCGACATGGGCGGGACGGCCGTGCTGATGACCTGCACGGTGCTGGCGGGAGCGGCGGACGTGATGTCGGCCTTCCAGGCGGCGCGCAACGATGAGTACGAGGAGATCGTCGACCGCTGCGAGGACTTCCTGGCCCAGGTGAAGAAGGAGCACGTCGCCGAGCACTTCACCTTCGCGGAGCTGGAAGAGAACGAGGTGGACCTGGTGAAGCTGCAGAACTGGTTCGCCCGGGTCCGTGAGCGCGACGTGTTCGGCGCGGAGGGGCGCCAGGCGGCCGAGGCTGCCCTCGCGACCTGTGAGGAGTCGCTGGAGGGGTATGCGGCCCGGGTCTACGCGGAGGAAGCCGACATCAACTAGCGGACGCCCCCCGGGCACCCGCGCTACCTGCTGCCGACGATCAGCTCTGAGGACGGTGAACATACGCTGGTAATTATAACAGCTGTGATGTTCAGCTTCTGACGGTCGTTTCGATCAAATGATGATCATCGCTCCATTCGTTGGCCGCATCCAACGCCACAACGGCTGGGTCCCTTCGAGCTGCTGCCACGGATAACACCACATGGCGGAAAGGCTGCTCGGCATCACCGGCCCGTGGCTACAGCGTCGCATCAAGGGTTACCCTACCGTTACTCTCCGTTCACCCTGCATCCCGTCCAGCGCCGCCTGGAACCGGGAAGCTGCAGCGAGATCGCGGCGCGGGCGGTCGCCGGCGCCCAGCCACCGGAGGGAGCGCTTCATGAGTTCACGACTGACCAGGATCGCCAGCGTGACGGGGATCGCCGGGCTGGCCCTGACGGCGTTAGCCGCCACCGGCCCGGCGGCAGCGGCTGCCGGCGCCGGTGACTCCGCGCCGACCACGACCCCGATCAAGCACGTGATCGTGATCATCGGTGAGAACCACACCTTCGACAACGTCTTCGCCACCTACCAGCCGCCCGCCGGGCAGATGATCTGGAACCTGCGCTCCGAGGGCATCGTCACCGCGAATGGCGCGCCGGGCCCGAACTTCAGCCGGGCCACCCAGCTCACCGCCAGCAACACCAAGAGCTACACCCTGACCCCGAAGATCACCGGCACCTACAAGACGCTTCCCCAGCCCAACACGACCTACGTCGCGACCGGCTGCGACGGCCTGCCGGCCAACAGCCCCGACACCCGGTTCCCCGCGACCCTGCCGGACGGGCCGTACCAGATCACCAGGTACGTGCCCTACAACGACGACCACTCGCGGTACACCGGCGGCTGCGAGTTCAACGGCGCCTTCACCGGTGACCCGATCCACCGCTTCTACCAGATGTGGCAGCAGACCGCGGCGTACCACGGCCGCCTGTTCACCTGGGTGGCCAACACCGCCGGCGACGACAACGGCACGGTCCCGCCGGCTCCCATCTTCCAGGGCGGGCTGCAGACCGGCTTCTACAACATGGCCCAGGGCGACGCGCCGGTCCTGAGCGACCTGGCCCAGCACTACGCCATCAGCGACAACTACCACCAGGCGGTGGAGGGTGGCACCGGCGCCAACCACATCGCGCTCGGCACCGGTTTCGCCGCCTCCTACCAGAACGCGGCGGGCCAGGCCGTCGCCCCGCCGGCCGGCGAGATCGAGAACCCGAACCCCAAGCCGGGCACGAACAACAACTACACCCAGGACGGCTACGGCAGCGCCACCGTCGCGAACACGGGCGGCAGCTACTCCGAGTGCGCCGACCCGGGCCAGCCGGGCGTCGGGGCCATCGACGCCTTCCTGCGCACGCTGCCCTACCAGGCGTTCCAGAACTGCCAGCCGGGCCGCTTCTACCTGCTGAACAACTACAACCCGGGCTACAACGTGGACGGCACGGTGAACACCGCGCCGTACACGGTGCCGCCGCAGGTGACCGACTACAACACGATCGGCAACGAGCTGTCCGGCCACGGCATCAGCTGGGGCTACTTCGGCGAGGGCTACAACAACGGCGTGGTCAGCTCCCAGTACTGCGGGATCTGCGACCCCATGCAGTACTCGTCGTCGATCATGACTAACCCGGCGCTGCGCAAGAACACCGAGCACGGCCTGGGCGACTTCCTCAGCGAGGCGGCGGCCGGCTCCCTGCCGGCGGTCTCCTTCCTCAAGCCCGGCGACGATGATGGGCACCCCGGCTACTCCAGCCTCGCCGCGTTCGAGAACTTCCTGTCCACGGCGATCAACGCGGTGCAGAGCAACGCCGCGCTGTGGCGGTCCACCGCCATCCTCGTCACCTTCGACGAGGGCGGCGGCTACTACGACTCGGGCTACGTCCAGCCGGTCAGCTTCTTCGGCGACGGCCCGCGCGTGCCGATGATCGTGGTCTCGCCCTACGCCCGGCGCGACGTGGTCGACCACACCTACAACGACCACGTGTCGGTCCTCAAGTTCATCGAGGCCAACTGGCGGCTGTCGCCGCTGTCGGCGGTGAGCGAGGACAATCTGCCGAACGCGACGCCCGGTGCCTACGTGCCGAAGGTCAGGCCCGCGATCGGCAACCTGATGACCATGTTCGATTTCGGCCACCCCGATTTCGCCACCCTCAAGCTCCCCGGCTAGAGGAACCGCGACAGGGCGCGCCTGACCCTCCACGCGCGAGGGTCACCCTGCCCGGGCAGGCACGCATCACCCTGCCCGGGCAGGCACTAGCATCGAAGCCGTGAGCACGACGCTGAGCATCACGGACACCTCCCCCCATCTGATCGACGCCGACGCGCTCGTCGTCGCGGTATCCAGCGGAGCCGACGGGCCGCAGCCGGCGCCGGGAACCAAGGACATCGACGACGCGCTGGGCGGGACGCTGGCGAGCATGCTGGCCGCGCTGGGCGCGACCGGCGAGGCCGGTGAGGTCACCAAGATCGCCACTGGCGGCCGGCTGGCGGCTCCGGTCATCGTCGCGGTCGGCATCGGCGCCGGCGACGGCGATGCCCCCATCGAGCCCGAGGTGCTGCGCCGCGCGGCCGGCGCAGCGGTGCGGGCGGCGGGCAGCCCGCGCGGCAACGGGCAGGCCCGGCAGCGGCGGATCGCGCTCGCTTTGCCGGCCCGCGGCCAGGCCGAGGCGGAGGCGGTCGCGCTCGGCGCGCTGCTCGGCGGCTACACGTTCGGCCGGTACCGCAGCGAGCCCGCCGCGGAGCCGGCGCTCACGCTCGTGGCCAGCGGCAGCCACGCGGCCGAGGCGGCACGCCGGGCGGAGGTGCTCGCCGACGCCGTCACCCTGGCCCGCGACCTGGTCAACACCGGGCCGTCCGACCTCGTGCCGGCCACGTTCGCGGACCGGGCCGGGCAGATCGCGGCGGAGGCCGGGATCGGCATCACGGTGCTGGACGAGCAGGCGCTCGCCGAGGGCGGCTACGGCGGCATCATCGGCGTCGGGCAGGGCTCGGTCCACCCGCCCCGGCTGGTCCGGCTTGAGTACGCCCCGCCGGGAGCCAGCGAGACGCTGGTGCTCGCGGGCAAGGGAATCACCTTCGACTCCGGTGGCCTGTCGCTCAAGCCCGCCAAGGCGATGGAAACGATGAAGTCCGACATGGGCGGCGCCGCGGCGGTGCTGGCCGCCATGCAGGCGATCTCCACGCTGGGCCTG
>Ga0134121_10004212_pt1 | contig 11799 bp, 10 predicted proteins | sample KB301_FD_96463 | JGI IMG/M metagenome (GOLD analysis project Ga0134121, IMG submission 96463) | Terrestrial soil microbial communities without Nitrogen fertilizer from Kellogg Biological Station, Michigan, USA - KB3-0-1 | ecosystem: Environmental > Terrestrial > Soil > Unclassified ...
GGCCATCAGGGTGCGACGGACGAAGCGGAGGGTGCGCGGCACGTACTCGAGATAGTCGGGGCGGCCGCGGACGGTGGCCATGAACCCGAAGGTGCCGAGGTCCTTGATGTTGCGCTGCAGCGCCATCAGGTCGAAATCGCGCCGGAACTCGTCGCCCGGGAGATCGAGACGCTCGCACAGGCGGTCGATCATCCCGTCGACGAGACGCTCGTCGAGATCGAGCGACGAATCGCGCAACAGGGACGCGGCGTCGTAGGTGTACGGCCCCATCCGGGCGTCCTGGAAATCGACCAGGCCGAGCCGGCCGCGCCGGACCAGGAGGTTCCGCGACTGGAAATCGCGGTGGCAATAGACCCGGGGCAGCTGATCGCAGCGAAGGGCCAGGTCCGAGTAGAAGGCCCGAAGGACCGCCTCGTCCCCGTCCGAAGGGGCCAGCTTCCGATACCCCTTGATGAAATGCCGGTGGAAGTGGTCGAGCTCGAACAGGAAACGGTCGCAGTCGAGGGCCGAGGTCGCGGCGAAGTCGTCCGGCCGGAGCGCCTTGGCCCCCTTCCTGTGAAACAGGACGATCAGGTCGCAGGCCTGCGTGTAGAACAGCAGGGCCGCCCGGCCCCGACCGGCATCCTTCTTACTAAGAAGATGCTGCTGAAGGGTTACGTCCCCAAGGTCCTCGACGACGACCAAGCCGGCCGCCGGATCGGAGCCCAGGATGCGCGGGACCGGTGCGCCGATCGACTTCAGGACGCGGTGATTGCTGAACAGGGGGGAGGCAGGGGTGAGCGGCTCCGGATGGACCATGACAACGGCCCTCTTCCGGCCGCGCGTGGCCCTGTAAAACCTTCTGGTCGAAGCATCTCCGGCGATTTCCTTGATCTTGAACCCCGACCCGACGGATCGGTCGAGGAGGGTCCTCAACGGGGGTGTGATCAGGCTCCCTTTACGGGGGCCGCTCACAGATTGAGGGTCCAGCACTGTCCCAGGCGTTCGAGCTTTTCCCTGTGCTTCTGCCGGCCGTCGGCGCGCAGGAAGATCTTTCCCGTCAGGCTCACGCCGGGGGGAACGAAGACACCGGAGGTGACGATGCAGTCCGACAGGTTGGAGCCGTCTCCTATCCGGGCACCGTCCCAGACCAGGGTCGATCGCAGCGTGCAGCCCTTGCCGAGGGTTGCCTGCCGGCCCAGAACGACCCCCCCCTGGAGAGAACACCGGGCGCCGATCGTCGTTCCCCTGCCGATGAAGACCGGCGGCTCCAGCGACAGATCGGCAGGCGGGGTGATCCGATCCAGGTAGATCCCATCGAGGGCCCGAAGCGGCCCGATGGACGGGTCCTTCCCACCTTTCAGGACGGCGAGGGCCCCTTCGAGATAGAGCCGCGGGTTCCCCAGCTCCTTCCAGAATCCCGAGTGAACGAATCCCCGGATGTTCCTGTCCGCAGCGAGGAGCGGGGGATAGACATCCCTGTTGATGTCGCACTTGCCCGCCGGGATCGAGCCGAAGATGTCCGGCTCGAGGACATGGACCCCCGTGAAGAAGTAGCGCCCCGCTCCGGGGGCCTGGTCGCCGGCGGGCTTGCCGGCGATCCGGACGATCCGGTCCCTCTCGTCCATCTCGACCGGGCTGTAGGCGGCCTTCGGATCGAGAGGAGCCAGGACCATGGTCGCCAGGGCTCCGCTTTCGCGGTGCTTCTTCAGGGCGGCCGTCAGGTCGCAATCGGTGAGGCTGTCGCTGTTGACCAGGAAGAAGCTGCCCGACCCCTGCAGGAGAGGCTCGGCCTTCTTCAACCCGCCCGCCGTTCCGAGGATGATCGGCTCTTCGGAGTAATGGACCTTGATCCCAAGCTTGCTGCCGTCCGAGACGATCCCCCGGATCGACTCCGGATGGTAGTGCAGGTTGATCACGGCCTCCTTGACCCCGTGGCGGGCCAGGTGCTCAAGGGTGTGGGCAATGATCGGACGGTTGAGCAGGGGGAGGGAAGGCTTGGCGCGGTCCTCGGTGAGAGGCCACATCCTCTCTCCGAGCCCCGCCGCCAGGACCATCGCTTTCATTATGCGATTAAACCATAAGTCGGCGGTGCGACATTCGCTGAAGCCCGCGCCGGACAGGGCTGTGGAAAAAATGGACCGTGCGAATCGGCCTGATCAGGGGCGCTGTTTTCATGTCGGTAACCCAAATAATCCTTCGATCGGGATGGTCTATGCGTCCTAAACATATTCCCTGATCCCCCCTGATCACGGGGCATCGAACAGCATGTCCTTCAAGGGGAGGCCCCGCAGCTTGAGATGATCCTGGTACAGGGTCAGATAGCTCTTGGCGATGTAGTCGGTCGGCTTGTACCCCAGCCTGCCCGCCACCTCGTCGATCAGGGGCTTGGGTCCCTCGAGCTCGAGATAATTCCCGACCGGGGTCTCGTCCACGGTGATGATGAGGAGGTCCGAGTACTCGTAGGCTGCCCGGTATTTCTGATAGCGGAACAGGGGCCGCATGCCGAGCTTCGCGAGGATACCGACCATCGTCTCGCCGGACGAGACCGTGACCTCCATCTCGTCCCTCACCTTCGCGCCCCCTTCGACCCGTGGAGCCTCCTTGTAGGTGAGGAGCGACCCCCGGCCCTGGATGCGCACGCGCAGGAGGGTCTGGTTCATCTTCAGCGAGAAATCCGGGAAGTCGTACAGCTGGTTGTCCTCGAACTCGCGAGGATGGACCAGGCGGGCGCCGATCTGCAGGAGACGGGCCGGCATCTTCTCCAGGTCGTCGACCTTCAGCTTGACTTCGACTTCGGTCTTCTTCATAAGCGCAGCTAACTTATCATAGAGCCGACATGGGGAAGACGACCAAGGCGACGCTGCTGTTTCTCGTTCTGTTCATCGGGATCGTGGTCTACCTCAGCTTCCACATCGCCGCCTTCGAATGCAAGGTCTGCGTCACCTACCGCGGCGCGACGATCTGCCGCACGGCCGCCTCGGGCACCGAGAAGGCGGCGATCGAGAGCGCCGTCACCAGCGCCTGCAGCGGCCTCGCCTCCGGCATGACCGAGTCGATCAAGTGCGAGAACACCAGGCCGGACAGCGTCAGCTGCAAGGGTCGGTAGAGTAGAGCGCTGCCGGAAGCCGATCCCTGCTTAGCGCGCCACGGCCAGGGAGTGCTGGTCGAGGTGGGTGCGGTTGCGGCCGGAGCCCTTGGCGCGGTACAGGGCGTCGTCGGCCGCCTTGACCAGGTCCTCGGGGCGCTGGATGCGGTCGTTCAGGGGGTAGGTGGCGACGCCCGCCGAGACGGTGATGCGGATGACCGGGCCGGGATCGTCCGAGCCGCGGAAGCGGAAGCCTTCGGTGACACGGCGGATGCGCTCGGCGAGGCGCTGGCCGTGCACGGCGGTGGTCTGGGGCAGGAGCGCGGCGAACTCCTCGCCGCCGTAGCGGGCGATCAGGTCGGTCTCGCGCGCCGAGCGGACCATGATCTCGCCGAACTCGCGCAGCACGCGGTCGCCGGCGGGGTGGCCGTGGCGGTCGTTCACCGCCTTGAAGTAGTCGATGTCGAACATCGCCAGCGTCAGGCGGTTGCCGTAGCGCCGCGCCCGCTTGAACTCCTCGTTCAGCCGCTCCATGAAGAACCGGAAGTTGTGGAGCCCGGTCTTGTCGTCGAACTGGATGAGGCGGGACATCCGCTCGTTGGCCCGCAGCAGCTCCTGGTTGGCCATCTCCAGCGCGCGGAAGACCTCGCGCTTCTTGAGCATGGTGCGGACGCGGGTCTCGACCTCCTCGTACTGGAACGGCTTCATGATGAGGTCGTCGGCGCCGCTGTCCTCGAAGATGGCGGCGCGGCGGGTGTCCTCGCGGCCGGTGAGGACGATGACGGGGACGGTGGGGTCCGCCTTCTTCAGCTCGCGCGTGATGACGAGGCCGTCGACCTCGGGCATCACCTTGTCCACCAGGACGAGATCGGGATGGTCGTTGCGGGCGATGGCGAGGGTCTCGCGGCCGTCCCGGGCGCAGCGCACGTAGTAGTCCTGCGAGGACAGCCATTCGCGCAGGAGGCCGAGGTTGTCCTCGCGGTCGTCCGCGATCAGGATCTTGTAGTTGTTGGGCATGCGCCCTCGGACACCCGGCCGCCGGGCCGGGTGCGCCGACAGCCTACTACTGTTTCCTCAGGAACGTCGGCACGTCCAGCTCGTCCTGCAGCGAGGCGTATCCCAGGTTGACCGCGGCCTCGGCCTGGCGCGGTGTCGCCGTCGTGGCGGTCGGGATGCTCCCGGCCGGCGTGGCGGCGGCACGCCTCAGGAACGTCGGCGAATCCAGGTCGCGAAGGACGCGCCCCTGCGGCGCGACGGCGTCCACCGTGGCGGCAGGACGGCCGTAGCCGCGCTGCAGCGGCGTGGCGGCGGCCGCCGCCATGGCGGCCATCTTCTCCTCGTGGTTGAAGCCGGTGGCGATGACGGTGATCTTGACCTCGTCGGTCATCGCCTTGTCGATCACCGTGCCGAAGATGATGTTCGCCTCGGGGTCGGCGGTGCGCTGGACCAGGCTGGAGGCCTCGGCCACCTCGTGCAGGGTCATGTCGGTGCCGCCGGTGATGTTGATCAGGATGCCGCGGGCGCCGTCGATGGTGGCGTCCTCGAGCAGGGGAGAGGAGATGGCGCGCTGCGCCGCCTCGACGGCGCGGTTCGGGCCGGACGCGACGCCGGTCCCCATCAGGGCCATCCCCATGCCGCTCATGATCGTCTTGACGTCGGCGAAGTCGAGGTTGATCTCGCCGGGGATGGTGATCAGGTCGGAGATCCCCTGCACCGCCTGGCGCAGGACGTCGTCGGCGAACAGGAAGGCGGCGCCGAGAGGCATCGCCTTGTCGACCGAGTTCAGGAGCTTCTCGTTCGGGATGCAGATGACGGTGTCGACCGCTTCCTGGAGCTCGTTCAGCCCGTTGTCGGCCTGGTCGCGGCGCTTCTTCCCCTCGAAGCCGAACGGCTTGGTCACGACCGCGACGACCAGGGCGCCGAGCTCGGACGCCAGGCTGGCGATGATCGGCACGGCACCCGTGCCGGTCCCGCCGCCCAGGCCCGAGGTGATGAACACCATGTCGGCCCCCTGCAGCGCCTCGATGATCTTCTCGGAGTCCTCGAGCGCCGCCTGGCGGCCCACGTCGGGGTTGCTGCCGGCCCCCAGCCCCTTGGTCAGCTTGGCGCCGATCTGGATCTTCAGCGGCGCGCGCGATCCCTTCAGCGCCTGGCAGTCGGTGTTGGCGACCATGAACTCCACCCCCTGCAGGTTGGTGGAGATCATGCGGTTGACGGCGTTGCTGCCGCCGCCGCCGACGCCGATCACCTTGATGTTGGCTCCGACCGCCTTGTTCTCGTCGAAGGAGAGCCTCAATGCGCCTCTCTGTTCCTTGTCGTCCATCAGGATCATGTGACCCTCCCTTAAAAGAGTTCGCTCAACCAGCCCTTCACCATGTCTCCCATCCGCGACAGCACGAACGGGTGCGGCATCTTCACCGGTGCCTCCAGGCGCCGGCGCGCCCCGTACATCGCGAGCCCGACCACCGTGCTGTGCTGCGGCGTCGCGACCGCCTCGGCCAGCCCCCCCACGCCGACGGGGGCCCCGCGGCGCACCGGCATGTTCAGCGTGCGCTCGGCGACCTCCTGGACTCCCTCGAGCATCGAGCCGCCGCCGGTCAGGACGATCCCCGCGTGCATCGACCGGTCGAAGGCGCTGCGCACGAACTCCTCGGCGATGAGCGCGAAGATCTCCTCGACGCGCGGCTGGATGATCTCGCACAGCAGCGAGCGCGACAGCACGCGGGGCTTGCGCCCGCCCACGGTCGGCACCTCCACCGTGTCCTCCTCGCCGACCAGGGACGCCAGGGCGCAGCCGTGCTTCTTCTTGATGCGCTCGGCTTCCGGGATGGGCGTGCGCAGGCCGACGGCGATGTCGTTGGTGACGTGCTCCCCGCCGGTCGGCAGGGCGGCGATGTGGCGGATGGCGCCGCGCTCGAAGATCACCAGGTCGGTCGTGCCGGCGCCGATGTCGATGAGCGCCACGCCCATCTCCTTCTCGTCGGGGGCCAGGACGGCGTCGGCGGCGGCCAGCTGCTCGAGGACAATCTCCTCGACCTCCACGCCGGCGCGGTTGACGCTGTTGACCAGGTTCTGCGCCGCCGCGACCGAGGCGGTGACGATGTGCACGTTGGCCTGGAGCTTCGACCCGGTCATGCCGACGGGATCGTGGATGCCGTCCTGGTCGTCCACCATGAACTCCTGGGGCAGGACGTGGAAGATCTCCCGCTCCGGCGGGATGTTCACGGCGCGGGCCGAGGCCAGGACGCGCTCGACGTCGTCGCGGGTCACCTCGCGGTCGCGCCCCGGGATGGAGATGACGCCGCGGCTGTTCAGGCCGCGCACGTGCGCGCCGGCCACGCCGACGAAGGCGCGATCGGCCGTGCAGCCGGCCACCAGCTCGGCCTCCTCGACCGCCTGCTTGATCGAGGCCACGCAGGAGTCGAGGTTCACCACGACCCCCTTGCGCATGCCGCGGGACGGAGCGGACCCGTGCCCGATGATGTCGATCGCCCCACCCTCCCGGGGCTCGGCGATCAGGACGCTTACCTTGGTGGTGCCGATGTCCAGTCCCACGAGGTGGGTGCCGGGTCGTGCCATGTCAGTCTCCCCTGTTGCCGTTCGATGCCACGAGAGGACGGAACGCGATGCGATCCTTGAACCTCAGGTCGACGTAGGCGCCGTCGCCGAAGTCGGTGGCGAGATAGTCGCGCAGGGTCAGATACCGATCGAGGTTCTCCCCGAAGTCCACCGGGTCCAGCCGGATGGCCGCCCCCCCCTTGTTCATGTGCAGATCCAGGCGGTCGTCGCGCGCCAGGTCGATCTCCGAAACCTCCTTGGCCAGCGCCGGGTACGATTCCTGAAGGTATTCGACCAGGGCCACGCCCCGCGCGATCTGCAGGCGCATGCGGCCGGCGTTCCGCTCGGCGACCCCGGAGAAGATCGGCAGGGAATAGTCCTGCGTCTGGCCTCCGTAGGGATCGATCGGCACGCCGTCGGCGTCCACCAGCCAGACCCGGTCGCGCAGGGCGGCGAGGCCGCGCGGCACGCGCTCCTCGATGGCGCAGAACAGGCCGTCCGGGAGGAGGCGCTTGACGACGGCGCGCTTCACCCAGCGGCGCTCCTCCAGGTCGTGGCCCAGGCGGACCGGATCGAGCCGGAAGATGTTCCGTCCGAGGTGGCGCTGCAGCACGCGCCGCAGATCGGCCGCGGGGGCGTACTGCGTGTCGGAGAATTCGATCCGGCGCAGGAGGAACCGCGGCGAATGCCTCACGTACCGCCGGGCGCCCCAGGCGGCGCCGCCGAGGACGACCAGGGCGCACAGCGGCACGGCGAGCAGGAGCCCGCTCCTGAGGCGCCGGCGCCTGAGGACCTGCCCGCCCCGCCCCCGCCTGAGGATGCGGAGAGGCTCGGCGCTCGCGGATCGCGCCGCCTCGCGGGATCCGGTCGCCAGGCGCCTGGGCCTCAGCTCCATACGACCACCTCGGTCTCGAGCGCGATGCCGGTCTTCCTGTTCACTTCGTCCCGGACCTTGTCGATGAGCGTCGCGACGTCCTTGTGGGTCGCGCCCCCCCGGTTGACGATGAAGTTGGCGTGGACCTCCGACACCACCGCCGCGCCGATCGCCGTCCCCTTCAGGCCGCAGGAGTCGATCAGCTTCCCGGCGTGATTGTCCGGAGGGTTCCTGAAGATGCAGCCGGCATTCTTCGCGGCGGTCGGCTGCGTCGCCACGCGCTTGTCGTGGAACTCCTTCATCCGCTCCTTGATGCGCACCGGGTCGTCCGGCGTCAGGGTCAGGGTCGCCGCCGCGATGAACCGGTCGCCGATGCCCGGGCTCTGGCGGTACGCGAAGGTCTCGGGGCCGGTGAACAGGTCCTCGATCTCGCCGCGGCGCGACACGGCCAGGAACGACGAGACCGAGTCGCCGAACATCCCCTCGTGCCAGCCCGCGTTCATGCGGACGCAGCCGCCGACGCTTCCCGGGATCCCCTCGGCGAACTCGATCCCCGAGAGGCCGGCGGTGGCCACGCGCTTCGCCAGCTTCGGCACCGAGTACCCGGCGCCGACGCGCACCGTCTCCCGGGCGATCTCGGGCGCCGTGTCCAGGCCTTCGGAGGAGATGACGACGAAGGACGGCCCGGCATCGGCCACCAGGAGGTTCGAGCCGGCCCCCAGGTAGTCGAACGGGACGTCCGCAGAGGCGAAGTGCTCGAGGACGTCGGCCAGGTCCTCGGCCCGGGCCGGGACCAGGAACAGGCGCGCCGGCCCGCCGACGCCGAGCGAGGTGCGCGATCGGAGCACCACGTCGCGCAGGACGTGCACCTTCGACTCGCGCAGGATCGATTCGGCTTCCGTCACCCAGTCTTTCGCCGCCACCGTCAGCACCGTCCCGTCATTTCGACCTCGGGCGATTCAGGAACTCGTCGCCGGCCTTGTAGACGCTGCCGGCCCCCATCGTGATCACCATGTCCCCCTCGCGGGCCCGCTCCTTGAGCCAGGCCGGAATGTCCTTGAGGTCCCGAACCAGCGTCACGTCCTTGTGGCCGTGCTCCTCGATCGCCCGCGCCACCTCCTCGGCGGTGATCCCGGGGATCGGCGCCTCGCCGGCCGGGTAGATGTCGCACACCGCGAGGACGTCGGCGTCGTAGAAGGAGCGCCCGAACTCGCCCAGAAGGGCCTGCACGCGCGAGTAGCGGTGCGGCTGGAACACCACCACGGTCCGCCGGCCGAAGCCCTTCTTGGCGGCGGCGAGGGTGGCCACGATCTCCGAGGGATGATGGCCGTAATCGTCGATGACCATGATGCCGTCCGCCTCCCCCTTCAGCTGGAAGCGCCGATCGGCGCCCGAGAAGCGGGCCATCTCCGCGACGATCGTCTCGAACGACATCTCGAGATCGAGCCCCACGGCGATCGCCGCCAGCGAGTTCTGGATGCTGTGGCGCCCCGGGACGCGCAGGCTCACGCGCCCGAGCTTCTTCCCCTGCAGCCTGATCGTGTAGGCGGACTTGAACCCCTCCAGCTCGACGTCGGTGGCCGACAGGTCGGCCTGGGCCGAGAAGCCGTAGGTCACGACACGGCGCGACAGGCGCGGCAGGATCTCCTGCACCCCCGGGTCGTCGAGGCAGACGATGCCGACGCCGTAGAACGGGACCTTGTTGAGGAAATCGGCGAACGAGTCCTGCAGCCGGCCCAGCGCCCCGTAATGATCGAGGTGCTCGGCGTCGATGTTGGTCACGACCGCGATGGTCGGCGTCAGCCGCAGGAACGAGCCGTCGCTCTCGTCGGCTTCGGCCACCAGCAGGTCCCCCTTCCCCAGCTTGGCGTTGCTGCCGATCACCCCGAGCCGGCCGCCGATGATGATCGTCGGATCGAGCCCCGCGCCCGACAGGACCTGGGCGACCATCGAGGTGGTCGTCGTCTTGCCGTGCGAGCCGGCGATGGCGATGCCGTACTTGATGCGCATCAGCTCGGCCAGCATCTCGGCGCGCGGGATCACCGGCACCTGGCGCCTGCGGGCCTCCAGCACCTCGGGGTTGTCGGGGCGCACGGCCGACGACACGACCACCACGTCGGCGTCGCCGATGTGATCGGCCTTGTGGCCTCGGGCGATCGTGCCACCCAGGCCGCGCAGCCGCTGCACCGTGGCCCCCTCCTCCAGGTCGGAGCCGGTCACCTGGTAGCCCAGGTTGATCAGGACCTCGGCGATGCCGCTCATGCCGCTGCCGCCGATCCCGACGAAATGGATGCGGCGCGTCTTGCGCAGCATCACCATGCGTGCCTCATGCGAGCATCTCCTCGATCATGTCCACGATGCGCGCCGCGGCGTCGGGGCGCGCCAGCGTCGCGGCGGAGCGCTCCATGGCCATGACGCGCGTCGGATCGCCGCGCAGGGCCAGGATCTCGCGGGCGAGCGCCTCGCCGGTCAGGGCGGGCTCGTCCATCAGGATGGCGGCGCCCGAATCGGAAAGCTTCCGGGCGTTGAAGCGCTGGTGGTCGTGCGCCGCCGTGGGCAAGGGGACCAGGATCGACGCCTTGCCGCAGGCCGCGATCTCCGACACGCTGCTGGCCCCGGCCCTCGAGATCACCAGGTCGGCCCACTCGTACGCCTCGCGGATCGCCGTGATGTACGGGGCGACCGCGGCCTCGAATCCCAGGGCCTGGTAGGCGGCCGAGACGCGCTCGAAGTCGGCCTGGCCGGTGCCGTGCGTGAAGCGCAGCCCCAGGCGGCTCTCGACGAGCCGCGGCAGGGCGTCGATGACCGCCCCGTTCAGCGCCCTCGCCCCCTGGCTGCCGCCGAAGATCAGCACGTTGAACGTGTTCCCCCGGGTCCTGCGCCTCGCCCCGCGGAACCCGGCGCGGATCGGATTGCCCGACAGCTCGCCGCGGCCGCCGAACGAATGCTTCGTCTCGTCGAACGACACCGCCACCTTGCGTACCCAGGGGGCCAGCATCCGGTTGGTCAGGCCCGGGCGATAGTTCTGCTCGTGGATCAGGCTGGGAAGGCGCAGCGTGACCGCCGCCATCACCATCGGGCCGGAGGCGTACCCCCCGACCCCGATCACCGCCTTCGGCTTCATCTTCACAAGCTCCCGGATCGACTGCACATACCCGCCCACCGCCCGCGCCAGCCCGCGCGCCCTGCCGGCCAGGGACTTCCCGACCACGCCGCCGCTCGCGATCGCGATCAGCCGGTACCCGTGCGCCGACAGGATGCGGCGCTCCAGCTCGGTTCCCGCGCCCGCGAACACGACCTCGACCCCCCGGCGTCTTGCCGCCAGCTCCTCGGCGATGGCGATGCCGGGATACAGGTGGCCTCCCGTCCCGCCGCCGGCGATGACGAACGTTTCCGACGCCATCTCTCCCAGGCCCGATACTCGGGCAGGCTCCTACGACGAATGCTGCGAGATGTTCAGCAGCACCCCGAGGGCGCACAGGCTGACCACCAGGCTCGAGCCGCCGTACGACAGGAACGGCAGCGGGATCCCCTTGGTCGGCATCAGACCGAGAGTCACCGCCATGTTCATCATCGCCTGGGCGACCAGCCACGTGGTGATCCCCATCCCCAGGTAGTAGCCGCCTCGGTCGGGCGCTCCGATCGCCGCCATGACGCCGCGCCAGAACAGCACGCCGAAGGCGGCGATCACCGCCGCCGCGCCGATCAGCCCCATCTCCTCCGAGATCACCGAGAAGATGAAATCGGTGTGCGGCTCCGGCAGGAAGAACAGCTTCTGGCGGCTCTCGCCGACGCCCTGGCCGTGCAGGCCGCCGCTGGCCACCGCCAGGATCGACTGCCGCACCTGGAAGCCGGCCCCCAGCGGGTCGTCGTCCGGGTTCATGAACGTCAGGATGCGGCGCACGCGGTACGGCGCCTGCAGGATCATCAGCCCGAGGGCCAGGAGGCACGCGCCTCCCGAGACGACCAGGTACCGCCAGCGCAGCCCGGCGAGGAACAGGATGACGATCGACACCAGCACGTAGATCGCCGCGGTCCCGAGATCGGGCTGCAGGTAGACCAGGAGGGCGATCTGGCCGACGACGACGGCGCAGGGGATGATGGTCCCCACCACGTCGTTCACCTGGGCTTCCTTGCGCGCCATCAGGTACGCGAGGAACAGGACCAGCGCCAGCTTGGCGATCTCGGACGGCTGGATCTGCACCGGGCCCAGGACGATCCAGCGGTGCACCTGGTGCGTCCGGTCGGCGACCAGGGCGCCGATCAGGAGGAGCGTCGAGACCAGGAGGGCGAAGTAGAC
>Ga0134121_10004213_pt1 | contig 11799 bp, 7 predicted proteins | sample KB301_FD_96463 | JGI IMG/M metagenome (GOLD analysis project Ga0134121, IMG submission 96463) | Terrestrial soil microbial communities without Nitrogen fertilizer from Kellogg Biological Station, Michigan, USA - KB3-0-1 | ecosystem: Environmental > Terrestrial > Soil > Unclassified ...
CAATGTGCTCTCCCTGCCGGACCGCACGGAGAGGTGCTGGAGTGGCCGAACAGGGCTGCCTGCTAAGCAGTTGTCCGGGGTAAACCCGGACCGAGGGTTCGAATCCCTCCCTCTCCGCCATTTCGCCCCGCCCCACAGCGAGGCCACAAAGCATGAAAGCCGTCAATCCCGCCACCGGCGAGCTGATCCGCGACTACCCCGATCACGACGACGCCCAGGTCGACGAGATCCTGGGGCGGGCCGAGTCTGCCTTTGCTTCCTGGCGCAAGGTTCCCTTCGCCGAGCGCTCGCGCCTGATGACCCGCGTGGCGGACCTGCTGCGCGACCGGGCCGGCGACTATGGCCGGACGATGACGGAGGAGATGGGCAAGACGATCGCCGCCTCCGAGGCCGAGATCGACAAGTGCGCCTGGGTCTGCGACTTCTACGCCGAGCACGGGGAGCGGTTCCTGGCCCAGGAGACCGTCGTCACGGACGCCACCCGCAGCTCCATCCGCTACGACCCCCTGGGGCCGGTGCTCGCCATCATGCCGTGGAACTTCCCCTTCTGGCAGCTCTTCCGCTTCGCGGCTCCCGCCCTGATGGCGGGTAATGTCGGTCTGCTGAAGCATGCCTCGAACGTCCCCGGCTGCGCCCTCGCCATCGAGGAGGTCTTTCGCGACGCCGGATTCCCGGATGGAGTGATGACGACGCTCCTCATCTCCTCGGAGAAGGTCAAGCGCGTCATCTCTCACCGGCAAATCCGCGCCGTCACCCTCACCGGCAGCGAGAAGGCCGGCATGGAGGTGGCCGCAGAGGCGGGGAAGAATCTCAAGAAGACCGTCCTGGAGCTGGGCGGCTCCGATCCGTTCATCGTGCTGGGCGACGTCGATCCGGCGGAGGCCGCCAAACAGGCGGCCAAGGCGCGGACGATCAACTCCGGCCAGAGCTGCATCGCCGCCAAGCGCTTCCTCGTCGAGGAGTCGATCGCCGACCGCTTCGAGGAGGAATTCGTCCAGGCGATGGCGGCGCTGAAGGTGGGAGACCCGATGGATCGCGGCAACGATCTCGGCCCCATGGCCCGGGAGGATCTGCTCCAGTCCCTGGACGAGCAGGTGCAGAGGACGGTGGCGGCCGGCGCCACGCTCCGCACCGGCGGTCACCGGCTGGACGGCAAGGGTTTCTACTACGCTCCGACCGTCCTCACCGGCGTCGAGCCGGGAATGGCGGCCTTCGACGAGGAGACCTTCGGTCCGGCGGCGGCGGTCACCCGCGCCCGCGACGCCAACCACGCCGTCGAGCTGGCCAACCTCTCCACGTTGGGCCTCGGCGCCAGCGTCTGGACGGGCGACTCCGCCCGCGGCGAGGCGCTAGCCGCCGAGATCCAGTCCGGCAGCGTCTTCGTCAACGGCATGGTGAAGTCCGACCCGCGCCTGCCCTTCGGAGGCATCAAGCGGTCCGGCTACGGTCGGGAGCTTTCCGAGGTGGGGATTCGGGAGTTCGTGAACATCAAGACCGTCTGGGTGAAATAGAAAACGGGATGAGACCGTGAGGCCTCATCCCGCCGCCGTTTTCGCTACGAATCTCGTTACGCGCCGCGCACAGACTCTGGCTCCTACGCTTAGCTGCCCCTCAGATATCTGGGGACGACGGCTCGTATCCACAGATAGGGTCCATATCTGGGGACGATGGCTCATATCTACAGATACGGCCCATATCCGCGGATGACAGGCCATCATCTCCAGATACGCGGCATATCTGGGGATGACGGCTCGTATCCACAGATACGGTCCATATCTGGGGGCGATGGCTCATATCTACAGATACGGCCCATATCTGCGGATGACAGGCCATCATCTTCAGATACGCGGCATATCTGGGGATGATGGCGTATATCCCCAGACAATGGCCAAAGATCGGCTCCTTGGATGGGCCGCCGGTAAAAATCGCCTGGCTCCCTAGGTGGGAGCTTACTCCGCGGGCGGCCCAGGTACCAAAATCCCCCGGTCTGGTCTCTCCAACGAGACGATGAAATACTATCCCTTCTCTCGGCATCTGCCGATGAGGTCGGAGTTCCTCCGGATCCGACACGAGCTCGAGCTTTCTGGGAGCCATCATGCGGAAACTACTCCTCATCTCCACCTGCCTTGTACTTCCTTGCCTCGCCTCGACGCCCGTGGCCGGCCAGCCGGCGTTCCTGGTCCGGGACATCAACACTCTCGAGCTGAGCCGAGGCTTGTCAGCCCCCCATCAGCTCTTCGCCGCCCTGGGGAAAGTTTTCTTCAACGCGAGCTTGCCCGGCTCCTCCGAGGAGGTCTGGGTGAGCGATGGCACGACGAGCGGCACCGAGATGCTCGTCGACTCCTGTCCGGGGGAGTGCCCCGGTGGAGGCCGTTTCTGGGGCAGCGCCCGCGGCCTCGTCTTCTGGCTGTCAGCGGGCGACGTTTGGCGCTCGGACGGCACCCGAGCAGGAACGTACTCCCTCACCACAGGGGCCCCGAGCGTGCGGTCCGCCGGGCGGCGTGGTCCAGGCTATGCTTTCGTCGGCGATTTCCTTTACTTCCATCGCTGCAGCCCGGACAACGGTTGCGAGCTCTGGCGGACCGACGGAAGCATCGGCGGGACTCAGCTCGTGAAGGAGATCCCGGGGGTCGGCCTAGAGCTCGACTTCCTGACGGCTTTCCGGGGCAAGCTCTACTTTCTGGAGACCACCCAAAACGATCTTTGGGTGAGCGATGGGACCGCTGAAGGGACCTTTCGCCTGACCTTCGCCTCCGAAAAGCTCTTCGCGGCTACGCCGAGCCACCTCTTCTTCATCTCCGGCACGGAGCTGTGGACGAGCGACGGCACCGCTGCGGGTACCCGCTCCCTGACGCAGTTCAACACGTTCAACTCCTTCGAGAACACGCCGTGGCTCAAGGTGATCGGGAACCGGATCTACTTCGTGGCCGACGATGGCGCCCACGGCCCCGAGATCTGGCGTAGTGACGGCACGCCAGAGGGTACGACGCGGGTGACGGATCTCGCATCCGCCACGCCCTCTCTCGACCCGGCCCAGCTCGAAGAATTGGGGAGCCGCCTGATCTTTGCAGCACAGGAGGGGTTCCAGCCCCAGCATCTCTGGGCGACCGACGGCAGCCCGGACTCCACTCGTCTTCTCTCTTCGGTATGCATCGGGTTCTGCCAGTCCGCGACCAGCGGCTCGCCGCTGGTGAAGGTCGGCGACCGCATCGTCTTCCGGGCTCGGGACGACAAGGGAGCCGAGCTCTGGAGCAGCAACGGCACGGCGCCGGGCACCCTGCGATTGACCGACGTCTGCCCTGGTTCCTGTGACGGCGCGCTCTCCAATCCCAAGCCGTTGCTGGGAGCCGCTTTCTTCGTCGCCCCCGATGCCTCGGGCGGCTGGCAGCTCTGGCGCAGCGACGGCACCTCGGCCGGCTCACGTCCTCAAACCCAGCTTCCCGCGGGCATTGTGTTGGGAGGTGATGACCTGGTGGCCTTGGGTGGGAGCGTGGTCTTCAATGCCAGGTCTCTCGCGATCGACGACAGTCAGCTCTGGATCAGTGATGGCCAACCCGGCGGCACCCGGCTCGTGATGGAGCCTTCCCACGGCACTTTCCCGTCGGTGCCGCACGATCTGACGGCTCACCAGGGCGAGATCCGCTTCGCCGCGTGCCAGGGGCACGACATCCAGGTCTGGCGCAGCACCGGCTCGCCGGAGAGCACCCGGCCGAGCACTGCTTTCGGGCCCTCGGCCTTCTGTTCGGACCGACCACCGAATCACCTGGTTTCCGCCGGCGGCGCGCTCTTCTTTCTCAAGCCGGATGTCACCGGCAGGGAGCAGCTCTGGAAGGCCGACGAATCGGCTTCGGATGGCGCCGTGCAACTGACCCATCTCGATACCCTGGTCTTCAGCGCCGTACCCTATTTCGCCGAGCTCCGGGGGAAGCTGCTCTTTCCGCTCTTCGGGAGCCACGGGCCGGAGGTCTGGACGAGCGACGGCACGCCGCAAGGCACCGGGAAGGCGTTCGACGCCCCCTTGGGCTTCGAAAATCCGGCCACTCTGGGCGACGAGGTCTTCTTCGTAGCCCGGGATGCGGGCCAGGTTGCTCAGGTCTGGCAGAGCGATGGCACCGCGGCCGGAATCCGGCAGCTCACGAGCTTCACCGACTCAGTCGCCAACCCCGAGTTCACCCGGATCGGCCCGCAGGTCTACTTCATCGGCTGGGGCGGTTTCAATGCGTCCCAGATCTGGAAGACCGACGGCACCCCCGCAGGAACTGTGCAGGTCAGCGGCGACTTCCCCCTCTTCGGCGAAGGACAGCCTACCGACCTGACCTCGCACCAGGGAGTGCTCTACTTCCTCGCCCACACCCCGAGCGGGGAGCTCGGACTCTGGCGCTCGACGGGCAGCGCGGACGGCACCTCCCTGGTGCAGGAGCTTCCGGGAGTCAACCGCAGCAACCCCGGGAAGACCGCCTTCACCTCCGTCGCCGGCCAGCTCTTCTTCGTGCTCAACGATGCCGCTCACGGCGATGAGCTCTGGCGCAGTGACGGCACTCCGGAGGGCACGCGCCTGGTGCGGGATATCGTACCGGGCCCGATCGGCTCGCATCCCACCGGGTTGGTGGCGGCCGGGAACCTGCTCTTCTTCTCCGCCGGCGACGCCGTCCACGGAGTCGAGCTTTGGCAGAGCGACGGCACGGCGGCAGGCACCCGGCTCGTCCATGACATCGCCCCGCAGGGCTCCTCGTCCACACCGCAGGAGCTGACCGTCGTGGGGAATCGCCTCTTTTTCACGGCGGATGACGGACTCTATGGCCGCGAGCTGTGGGTCCTCCCCCTTTCCGCGCCTGGGACCTGCCAGACCTCACCGACCGCCCTCTGCCTGAACCAGGGGCGCTTCCGTATCGAGGCCTTCTGGAGCGACTTCTCGGGCCACACGGGCCAGGGGCAGGCCGTGACCTTGACCATGGACACCGGCTACTTCTGGTTTTTCGATCCGGCGAACGTCGAGGCCATCCTCAAGGTCCTGGACGGCCAAGGGGTGAACGGCCATTTCTGGATCTTCTATGGCGCCCTGTCGAACGTCGAGTATACGCTGACGGTCACGGACACCCAGACGGGCCTGACGCGCAGGTACCACAACGCTTCGGGTCAGTTCGCCAGCGTGGGCGACGTCGACGGCTTCGGCCCACTGGGCGCCTTCTCGATCGCTGGCGATGCTCCCCAAGCCGGCCCGGCACGCGCCATTCGCAATCTCTTGGAGGGGGAGGTGGCACCCTGCCAGCCCGCCGCCACCCGGCTCTGCCTGAACGGCGGTCGTTTCGCGGTGGAAGCCACCTGGAAGGATTTCGCTGGACGCACCGGAACCGCCCAGGCTGTGGGCCTCACGGCCGACACGGGATACTTCACGTTCTTCAGCGGCACCAACGTCGAGGTCGTCCTGAAGGTATTGGATGGCAGGCCGGTGAACGGAAGGTTCTGGGTCTTCTATGGAGCCCTTTCTAACGTGGAGTACACGATCCTGGTTACGGATACGGTGACCGGCACGACGAAGGTCTACACCAATCCGCAAGGAGTCTTTGCGAGCCTGGGGGACACAGCGGCTTTCTGACCGCTCAAAATCGGGTAGACCCGGCCAGTTGCCTGACCGGGCCCCCCTCAGATCCGGACGTGCGGATTTCCCGCATCCGGCTCTTCGTGACACGGCTTCGCTACGCGACTCAGATGGCATGGACGATCCGAGGGCTCGGCAGCGGGTAGGTGACGAGGAGGCGGTTGAACCGCTCCCAGGTCATCCTCGCCTTCTGCGACCTCCGGTTCAGCTCCAAAAGATACTGGCACTTGTTCTGGCTCGATAGCGTCACAAGTCAATTCCCATTCGGCATGGACATATCGAGACCTGCGTTAAAGAGAATGATACCTTCCCTTCTGAGCTGATCCATCTGCCGGACAATGCCTTCCTCTACTGAACCCCGAGCCGTCTTCAGACACAACGCGGCCTCTTTGATGGTCGAGAAGAGAAGCGCAAATGTAGTTCCGAGGTTCTCTCGTAGTACATCTCGCTTAAACTCTCGGCGAGTCTCCACCTGCATATAGAGCCACGAGTCACCTTCGAGGCCAACGTGGGATGCTGTTTTGCTCAAATACGTTCTCAGGCCTTGCATAGAAGAGCCAATAGCCTTCGCGCGCTCTCCAGCAGAAGGGAGTTTCTTATCCGCTCTGTCAGGGTCACAACGAAGATAGACGAGAAGTTCAGTGGCTTCGATCCATACGCGGACAATAGCGCCGGACTCTTGCCCCAAACCATCAAGGGACAAGCTGTAGCATGCCTGGGCGAGATTCCTCGCCTTAGCGGCAATCAAGGCAGCCATTTTCGTAAAGGAAGTTGCTGGCCTGATATGCCCTAGCCGCTGAGCAAAGTACTCTAGTTGCTGGAAGGCCTTATCAAGTAACTCGCGCTCACGGATCATATCGGTCCACAAGACCTGGAGCGCTGAGTCACGATTGGTCCATAGATTCATTTGTTCTCCGCATGCCTCTGGATCACGCATAACGCCTCCATGCCTAAGCGGCGCCGCCAGGCGTCCGCTTGAGGCCAGTGTTAGCCGCCCCGCTAGAGCGATTGCTTTTCTCATTCTTCTGCCTTAATGGAGGCATGCCACTCCTTCGCTTCATCACCAAGCTTCGCTCGCTCTTTTGCTATAGCCTCATTAACATTAGTGCAGCCCCGGATGACCACATATACTGCCGCCATTGTTTTGAGCGCAAGGTCGAGATGATGCGAAGGCTGAGATGTGCTGATCGCAGCAAACATCATCCCAATCCCCACTCCTAACTCGATCGAGCCATAGAATCGCTGACGACTCAGCTTCAACCGGAAAAACCCATAAGCTGCGATGAGCAGTAAGGTAATCACGAGGAATCGTGAGGTGAAATAAAACTCGCTACGAGTTGACCATTGAAGAAAATCGCCGAGCAGTCCGACAGTGAGAGGAAATAGGAGAGCCGAGGCTGTGGTCAAAATGAACGAGACCTGCGCTGCTAGGATGGCATCCCCTAGGCCGTAAAGAAATGGACGAACGTCAATTTCTTCGCTCTTGAACGCCACTGCTGACGCGGCGGCTAACGACTTGAATAATTCGGGCTCAGGCTCCAAGTGATGAAAAGGAAGGTAAACGACTGTTCCCTTTTCGATATGAAAGGTGGCCCGAATTTTCCAGCCTTCCTTCGTGAAGCGTTCGAGAGCAATCCTTCTGACGGACTCTGGCTTGAGATCAAGTCGCCTGAACAACTCCCGCGAGAGATTGAACCACGGGCGGAGGGCACCCTTACGAGGTACTGGACCTAGCAGAACACTTGGCCGGCGAATCATCGACCAGAGGCGCGCGAATCTCATGCGCGGTTTATCGAGTGAAACGACGTGGTGGTCGAAGTCATAGATGAAGTATACCATCGGAGCTTCGTAGGTATCTGGGGAAAAAGGCTCCCAAACGAACCGGCGAATACGATAGCGGGCGATGGTATGCCGCCTTGCCCTGGCCGTCATATTAGTCTTCATTATAGCGCTGATTAGATGCGGCTAACGTGATGGGCAGTGAGCGGCGGGACCGCGCGAAAGCGCGGATCCGTCCGCTCGACTGCCAGGGTTGGGCGGCGACTGGCTGGCATAGCATTCACCGACCGAACAACCTTTCCGCTACATCGTTCATTGTGTTGAGTGGCTTAAACGCAGTCTTGGGAACGCGACGAACGTAAGGGCGAATCGCCTTGAAGCCTGTGCTATTCCCTCGTGCCTGTCTAGCGAGAGGATAGCCCATGATATCCGGAAGTCGCTCCCCGGGCTCACCACCAAACCACTGGAAGACTCTTGGCTGAAGATCATTCTGATTGAAGCAAACCCAGATTACACAGCCAGACGGTTTCTCCGCGAGCCTCGTGCTCACGGCTACACTCCGTGTCTCGGCCGAGATGAACGAGGATTTGAGCTGAATGTGCCTGAGATGGCCCCGGCATTCAATTGCCAAGTCGTAGCCTGCGGAATCAACTTCTGGCCTTAGGACCTCAACGTCGTCCACTTCGCGAATCCAAAGTGACCGGAGAAGCTCACCGACGAAGACATGCCCGAGGATAGCCTCGCGATGAGAGGAAAAAAGATTGTGTCGAGTTGAAGTCATCTCGGTCAGCACACTGCATCTCCTATTCGAGCCGCCCAACCTTTAAGCTGAGCTTGCGCATCACCCAAGAATGCTTATCGGCGGCCTATCAGGCCGCCTGAATCTCGAAGATGTAGCATCCAAACTGTTCAATCCATTCGGTTTAGATCTTACGCCGCTTTCTTAGGCTCGTCAATGCGGTGGCGATTCGTCGTATAAGCCTTAAGGGTCTATCTGAAGTCCGGACCTCGCCCCCTGCGGAGGCCAGCGGCGGCCCGCCGGATTTCAGATAGACCCTTAAGGCTTGGACGACGGTCGCGCAGGACGGATCGAGGAGCCGGCCGACTCCGATTTCCAGATGACCTCCGCCGATGTCGAGATCTTCGCCGAGATTCGGAAGAGGGGGGCTTGAAAAGCGGAGTTAGTTGCCGGCGGGACGCCGGCGCTCCCAGGAGGGGCCGGCTGGGGCGGTCTAGCGGGTCTCCCCTCTTCCCCCGGGGTGGGACGTCGGGAGAAGAGGGTCAGGAGTGATGAGGCTTACGCCCCCCGTACCATCAAATCCGCGACCGCCTTGTTGAAGCGCACGGGGTCGGGCAGCTCGCCGCCCTCGGCGATGAGGCCGTAGCCGAAGAGGAGTTGGGCGTAGTCGTCGAGCACCGGGTCCTCGGCGTTCTTCTCGAAGTGCTCGCTCATCTTGGCCAGGATGTCGTGCTTGGGGTTGAGCTCCAGGATGCGGCGCTGCTTGGGGCCGCCGCCCTTGCCCTTCTGGAGGAGCTTTTCGAGCTGCGGGCTGTAATCGTGCTCGGCGCCCACCAGGCAGACCGGCGAGTTGGTGAGACGGCTGGTGAGGCGCACCTGTTTGACCCAAGTGTCGAGCTTCTTCTGCAAGGCCTCGAGCAGGGGCTTCACCTGCTCCTCCTTGGCCTTCAGCTCCTCCTCCGTTTGCTTCTTCTCCTCCTCGTTGCCCAGCGAGACCGTGCCCTTGCCCGCCGACTTCAGCTTCTTGCCGCCGTACTCGTTGAGCGACTGGGTGAGCAGCTCGTCGACCGTGTCCACCAGGTAGAGCACCTCGTAGCCCTTCTCCTTGAAGGCCTCCAGGTTGGGCGAGTTCTCCACCTGCGAGCGCGACTCGCCGGAGAGGTAGTAGATCTCGTTCTGCCCCTCCTTCATCCGCTCGACGTACTCCTTGAGCGAGGTGAGCTTCTCGGGATCGTTCGACGACTCGAAGACCAGCAACTCCAGCAGCTTCTCCTTGTTCTCGTAGTCCGCGCTGGTGCCCTCCTTGATGGCGCGGCCGAACTCGCCCCAGAACTTGAGGTAGGTCTCCGGCTCCTTCTCCTTCATCTCGGTGAGCACGTCGAGGATCTTCTTCGTCAACCCCTTGCGGATGAGGGTGATGAAGCGGTCCTGCTGCAACATCTCGCGGGAAACGTTGAGCGCCAGGTCGGGGGAATCGACGACGCCGCGCACGAAGCGCAGGTACTGCGGCAGCAGGTCCTCGCACTTCTCCAGGATCTGGATGCGCTTGACGTAGAGCTGAAGGCCTGGCTTCGAGGCCACGTAATAAAGGTCGTACGGCGCCTGCGCGGGAATGAACAGCAGGGCCTGGTACTCGATGCGCCCCTCGGCCTTGTAGGAGATGACCTTGAGCGGCTCCGTCCAATCGTGGGCGATGTGCTTGTAGAACTCGTTGTAGTCCTCGGGCTTGACCTCGGACTGCGGCCGGGTCCAGATCGGCTTCATCGTGTTGAGGGTCTTCTCTTCGAGCGGCATGACGGGCTTCTCGCCCGTCTCCTTCTCCTTGGCGAGATCCTCCATCTCCGGATCCTTCTCGGCCTTGAGGACGATCGGGTAGCTCACGAAGTCCGAGTAGCGGCGGACGATGCGGCTGATCACCCAGCGGTCGGAGAAGTCGTCGAGGCCGTTCTCCTTGTCCTCGGCCTTGAGGTAGAGGGTGACGGAGGTGCCGCGGCCTGCCTTCTCGGTCTCCTCCACGGTGTAGGTGCCGTCGCCGGTGGACTCCCAGCGGGTGGCGGCCGTCTCGCCCGCGCGGCGGGTCACCAGCACGACGCGCTCGGCGGCCATGAACGAGGAGTAGAAGCCGACGCCGAACTGGCCGATCAGCTCCGCGATCGATTGCTGCGACTCGCCCTTCTTCATGCGGTCCACCAACTCGCGCGTGCCGGACTTGGCGATGGTGCCGATGTTGGCGACGACCTCGTCGCGGCTCATGCCGATGCCGTTGTCCTGGACGGTGAGGGTGCGCAGGTTGCGGTCCGCCTCCAGGCGGATCTGAAGCTCATCCCCGCCCTCGAGCAGCTCGGGATGAGTCAGCGCCTCGAACCGCAGCCGGTCGATCGCGTCCGACGCGTTCGAGATCAGCTCGCGGAGGAAGATCTCCTTGTTCGAGTACAGCGAATGGATCATCAGGTCGAGGAGCTGCCGGGTTTCGGCCTGAAACTGCAGGGTCTCGACGGTTGCGGTAGCCATTGAATGTCCTCCTGGGTCTTCAAAGTCTCAGGCCCAGTTGCACAGAAGACGCAGGGCCTCGGTTTGACCCTTCGAACGCTACGCACTGGGCTGGGAATTCCCCCGAGCCGGCCTCCGATACGGAAGTCTGACGGCAGGGGCATCAAGCAAATATTAGTCAATGGCGCGCAGAATTGCAAGCCGGAGGAGCGTGTAAGATCTCTTGGATTGGAGGACCCGATGGCCTGGGGACGAAAACGAGAAGGTGGCGGAGGATGCGTGGGTCTGCTGGCCCTGCTGCTGGCGGCCTTGGCTTTGCTGGTGGCCTGGGCGGCATACAAGCGCACGGGCGGCGAGTTGGGAACCGTACTGAAGGACGCGGGAGTCGAGAGTCGCGGCCCGGCCGGAGCCGGCTCGGATCTGGCGGAATGGCGGGAGGATCTGGCCCAGGCCCGCGACCGGCTCCTGGGCCGCCGGGCCGAGGTGGCGGGGGACCGCAACCTGGACCAGGTGCGGCGCGACGTGGAGCAGGTTCGGGCGAGCCTGGAGCAGGCGTATCACAAGGCCGGCGACAAGGCCGGCGCAGCGAAGGAGCAGTGGAAGGACCTCGACGTCGATCTTCAGCGCCTGGAGGGACAGCTCAAGGACGGCGGCTCCAAGGCCCTGTCCACTCTCGACAGCGCGATCTCGAAGCTCCGCGACGCCACGAGCCCGAAGGACGACAAGAGCCCCAAGAAGGACGAAGGAGATCGGCGGCGCTGATCTCCCTCAATACATCCCTTAGTACATCGGCACCGAGGGATCCACCTGGAGGCTCCAGGCGTGGATGCCGCCGGCGAGGTTGATGGCGCGGGAGTAGCCCATCTGGCGCAGGAAGTTCACCGCCCTTGCCGACCGCATGCCGCTGTGGCAGAGGGTCACGATGGTGGACGCCGGGTCGATCTCTCCCAGACGGTCCTGAAGCTCGGGCAGGGGGATCAGCGTCGAGCCTTCGACGCGGCAGATCTCCCACTCCTGCGGGTTGCGCACGTCGAGCACGGTCAACGGCCGTCCCTCATCCATCCAGGCCTTGAGCTGGGGAGCCGAGATCTCGAAGGCCGCCTCCACCGTCTCGGCGTGCGGCTCGACGCCGCAGAACTGGTCGTAGTCGATCAGCCCGGTCTGCGTCGGATGCTCCGAGCAGATGGGGCAG
>Ga0134121_10004215_pt1 | contig 11797 bp, 10 predicted proteins | sample KB301_FD_96463 | JGI IMG/M metagenome (GOLD analysis project Ga0134121, IMG submission 96463) | Terrestrial soil microbial communities without Nitrogen fertilizer from Kellogg Biological Station, Michigan, USA - KB3-0-1 | ecosystem: Environmental > Terrestrial > Soil > Unclassified ...
AACTCGCCGGCAAGCCCGAATACAATCATCTCGATCTGCGTCGCGGTCTTCTCAAACAAAAAGCGATGCTGGCCCTCGTCGCCAACTCGACAACCGTACCGCTCCTGGTCCAACTGCTCAGCCCGAACATCCACCTGCACTCAACGACCATCATCTACAAACGCCCGGAAACACCCGACGCGCCGTCGTTCCGTCGCGGCTGGCATCGCGACATCCGCATTCCCAGAGATCTCGGCCACGAAAAACTCCCGCTCGTCGGCATCAAGGTTTGCTATTGCCTGACAGATTTCCAACAACCAAATTGCGGCATGACGCTCATGGCGCGCGGCACACATCTGCACACCGGGCCTCTGAAGCTATCGAAAGGCGAAGTCGATCCAATCGGCGTCGAAGTCAAAGATCTAAAACTCAACGCGGGCGACGCGCTCTTCTTCGAGAACCGTATCTTTCACACCGCCGCGCCCAATCGCAGCGATCGCACGTCGAAGGTCGTGATTTACGGCTACTCGTATCGCTGGATGAAGCCGGAGGTTTATCTCGAAACACCTGACGAACAACAGTTACTCACGGTCGATCCGATCACGCGGCAACTGCTGGGCGGCTATCGCGACGTCGACACGCCTGCGTGGGCCCTCGAGCGTTGGGCCAAACGCCACGGCGTGTCGCGCGCCACTGTGCCCTGGACTGTAGACGCATAAATATGTCCTTACACGACGACACCAGACTCATTGACGAAGCGAAACAACTGTTCGCCGACAGCCGCACCTTTCCGTGGAACCTCGTCTCGACGCGCCTGACGCAGTTTCCATACTTCGACGAAGTGCTGGGCCATCCGCAATGGAAAGGTCGCAGGATTCTCGATTTTGGTGGGAACGTCGGCACGTTTCTCGCGAGCGCGGGCGACAAGGTGGACCACGAGGATTACTGGTGTATCGACATCAATCGCGCGGTGATCGAACACGGGCGACTCACGTACCCGCGCGCGCATTTCGTGCATTTCAATCGCTACAGCTCGCAATACAACCCGCACGGTATTCGTAACCTCGCGATACCGTCTTGCGGCGGGGTGAAGTTTGATTTCATTCTCGGGTTTTCAGTTTTTACGCATGTCGATGTGCACGAGATGGTCGAAACGGTGAGGGAACTAAGGCGAATGCTGTCGCCTCGTGGTGTGCTCGCGTTTACGTTCTTCGATCCGCAGTATGACCGGTCGTTGACGTCGCCGGCGCAGCCGCGTGGGATGACGGTGTTGCGCAATCTTGGACCACTTGGAAAGAGTGAGATGGTGAAGCGGGCGCGTTGGTTCGTGATCATTGATGATCAATTGTATGTTGAGCCCGGGAACCTCGTGTGTCATCAAACGCGCGAGGGCAAGCCGCTCGAGCAGTACACGTCGTTCTTTACTTCGGAGTATATGGAGGAGTTGTTTCCGGCGGCGACGATTCACGAGCCGGTATGTCACGAGTGGCAACACTGCTGTGTTTTACGTTCAGAGTTCAACCTTTAGGATTTCTCTGCGGCCCTCTGCGTATCTCAGCGTTCTCTGCGTTGAGATTTCCGTTAAACGCAGAGAACGCTGAGATACGCAGAGGGCCGCAGAGAAGACAGTTCCGTAAAAGATGAGTCTCAAGTTCCACTGGATGTTACCGAAAGGCGGCGAGGTCGCGTTGGATGGACAACAAAGTCCACGCGAGGCGGCGCGTTATCGTATCGAGTCGATACAAAGTACTTCGCCTGCCGTGCGGCCGGATCTCAACGGGTGGACGCACTTCGCACGTCACGCTGAAAATGCCGGTATCGATTCAGTGCTCATCTCGTTCAGCCGTTACGAACCCGAGCCGTTTCTGGTCGCGTGTGCGTTGGGCCAGGCTGTGCCGAAACTGAAGTTCATCATCGCCTATCGCTCGGGCCTGATGCAGCCGACGACGTTCGTCCAGCAGATGAACACCGTCTCCGCACTCGTCAACGGGCGCGTGTCATTCAACATCGTCGCCGGCAGCTCGAGTGAAGAACAGCGCGGTTACGGCGACTACCTTTCGCACGACGAACGTTACGCGCGCGCCGAAGAGTTTCTCGCCGTCTGCAACGCTTTCTGGCGAGCGAACGGCGAGGTCAACTTCGAGGGCAAATACTATCGCGTCGAGCAGGCAAAACTCGCGACGCCGTTTGTCGCGCCGGACAAGCAGGCGCCGGAGATCTTCGTGTCAGGCCACTCCGAACAGTCGGAACACCTCGCGAGTGCGCAGGGCACCTGCTGGCTGCGCGTCGTCGAGAGCCCGTCGAAGCTGGAACCGATCGTAGCGCGGACGCGCACGCGCGGAACTGGTGTTTGCCTGCGTTGTTGTCTGGTTTGCCGGCCCACGCGTGAAGAAGCGATCGAGGCGGCGCAGAGTCTGTTACCGTCAGACGCTGCCGAAAGTACGACGACGATGAAGGACGATTCGCAGATGTATCGCGAAGGTAGCGAGCTGAAGCGCGATGCGTTTTGGCCCGAGCCGTGGCTTTGGACCGGACTTGTTCCACACTACGGCCCGGTATGGACCACGATGATCGGAACACCGGATGAGCTGGCGTCGGCATTTCTCGAATACAAACGGATTGGAGTGACTGAGTTCATTATTTCCGGTTGGCCGGAAGTTGATACGGTAGATGTTTTTGGACGCGAGATACTGCCTCGCATCAATCAAGCATGAGCCTGAGATTTCACTGGATGATGCCGAAGGGCGGCGAGGTCGGCATGAAGACCGCGCAGGAGACGTCGCGCGTGGCGACGACGCAGGCGCATTCGCCCGCCGCTTTGCCTGACATGGAAGGCTGGCTGCAGTTTGCGCGGGGCGCGGAAGAAGCTGGCATCGAGTCGGTGTTGCTGTCGTTTAGTCGCTATGAGCCTGACACGATCTTTGTCGCGTGTGCGTTGGGCCAGGTGACGACGAAGCTGAAGTTCATCGTTGCGTATCGACTCGGGCTGATGCAGCCGGCGACGTTCGTGCAGCAGATCAACACGTTGTCGGGACTGATTGGCGGGCGCGTGAGTTTGAATGTGGTGGCGGGCAGCTCGGCGGTGGAGCAACGCGGGTACGGAGATTTTCTGGACCACGATGAAAGATACGCGCGCGCGGAAGAGTTTCTGGCGGTGTGTCACGCGTTCTGGGCTGGAAATGGCGAGGTGAGTTTCTCGGGTAAGTATTGTCACATCGATAAGGGAAAGATCTTCACGCCGTTTCTCGCGCCTGATCGCAGCGAGCCGGAGATTTACGTGTCGGGACACTCGGAGCAGGCGCAGCATCTCGCATTAACGCAAGCGTCGTGTTACCTGCGGTTGATCGATACGCCGGAGAAGCTTGCGCCGACCGTGGCGCGCTTTCGCGAGAATGGAGTCGAGGTTTGTTTGCGGTTGTGTGTGATTTGCAGGCCGACGATGGATGAGGCGCTCGCGGCTGTGCAGGCGCTCTTGCCGCCTGAAGAGATCGAGAAGCAGGAGCGGAAGATTTTGTCGAGCAGCGATTCGCAGACGTTGAAGGATGCGTTGCGGGCGGCGGATGATGTGGGTTGGATGAATCGAAATCTCTATGCGGGGCTCGTGCCGCATTATGGTTCGTCGGCGATCACTCTGGTGGGGACGCCTGAGGATCTGGCGCCGGCGTTCATGGAGTACAAGGAGATTGGAGTGACGCAGTTCATCATCGCGGGCTGGCCCAAACTTGACGAGATGATGATCTTCGGACGCGAGGTGTTGCCGCTCGTGCGTGAGCTGGAAGGAAGCATTTCTCCCGCAGCGGCGCAACGGCGCAACGAAGAATTTTAGGTTTTCCGTCGCGCCGTCGCGCCGCTGCGTGAGAAAAATTGTTAGCCATCATGACCCCACTATCTCATCTCATTGATCGCATGCAGGCCGCGACGGTAGAACTCGATCCGTTTCCACACTTCTATCTCGAAAACGTCTTTCCAGCCGACTATTATCAAGATCTTTTGAAACATCTCCCGTCGACGGATGTTTACGACAATCTCTACGAAGTCACGGATCTGAAGCTCGATCACTTTCGCCATCGCAACCAGCGCGACATGGATGCAGGTTGGATTAACCGACTCCCGAACGATCTGCAACCATTTTGGACGTCATTCAACGATTGGTTCCTCGGTCCTGATTTCGCTCAGGCGGTACTCGATTCTTTTCACAGCCAGCGATCATCGTGGCCGGAAGTCTCCGTCGAATCGCAATTCATCCGGCATCGGGCAGGCTATTTTCTTGGTCCACACTCGGACCTTTACACAAAGCTCGTCGTGCTTTTGATCTATCTGGCGCCTGATAACAAAGCGGAGCATCTCGGCACTTCGCTGTACCGCCCGAAGGATCCGTCGTTTACATGTCCGGACAGCAAGCACTATCCGTTCGAAGACTTCATTCGCGTGAAGACCGCGCCTTACAAACCGAATTCGCTGCTGGCATTCATGCGCTCCGATATCTCGTTTCATGGTCTCGAGCCGCTGTCGCAAACAGACGTGGCAAGTGAAGGGCGCGACGTGATCCAGTATGTGCTGCATGACAAGCAGGCGCGCGAGGCGCAATTACGAGCGCGGAGGGCAACGACATGAGGCGCGTTGTCTTCGTCTGTCGCAGTGCAACGGGAGAGAGTCTGCGCAGCGCCCATGCGCTCAGAGATCTCGATCACGTCGAATTATTAGGCATCGTTGAAGGAGTTACCAATGATGTGTTCATTGATACTGTTCAAGTCGCTGATGTTCACGACGCTGGTCAATTGATCGCTGCGGCGCAAACGTTCGGACCGGTAGATCACATCGTCACCGCGCAAGAGACATTGCTCGAGCCTGTCGCAAAAACCCGTGAAGCACTCGGTATTCCGGGGATGAGCTCGGCGACTGTGCGACAAACACTCGACAAATCGCTCCTGAAATCGACTTTGCGCCGCGCCGGGGTACAGACGCCGCCCGACCGCATTGTCACGAGCAAGGGTGACGCCGTGCGCTTTCTGAGCGAAGTTGGCTTTCCGATCATGTTGAAGCCATTCAGCGGAAGCGGGGCGCTGGCGACACTCCTGATCCATACTGCCGCTGATTTAGATCAAGCATTGAACCTTATGCAACCGTCACCGGAATATCCCGTGCTCGCCGAAGCATATCTGCACGGGCAGGAGCTGTGTTTCGACACGATTACGCTATATAACGAACCACAGCTCCATTCGATTTGCTTTTACTACCCGTCAATACTGGAAGCCATCGAGCACCCAGAGCTCCAGTGGAGTTGCTTATTGCCGCGTGAGAATGATGGCGACTTCATCGATCAGGGTCTCGCAGCAGTCAGAGCATTGTCAGTCGGCAATTCTTTCACCCACATGGAAGGCTTTCTCGACAATGAAGGCAGATTCCTCGGCTTCACTGACGCTACACTCCGTCCCGCAGGCGCTCGAATCGGTCCGATGCTCGGCTTCGCATACGACATCGATCCCTATCGCGCCTGGGCGAGAGTTGTAGTTGATGGTTGTTTCGATGGTCCATGGGAGCGCAAGTACGCGGTCGGCACGATCTTTTTGCGTGGCACAGGCTCAGGTGTGATCGAACGCGTTGACGGCATCGACGCGATCAAAAGCGATCTCATCGTCGACGCACGTTGGCCCAGGAGGGGGACGCAAAAATCAGACACGTACACCGGCGACGGCTACATCACTCTTCGCCATCCCGACACAAGCAAAGTAAAAAACGCACTCGAATTTATCCGCAACACGATAACGGTATCGTACAGCGACACTGAAACAAGCTTGCAGTGGAAAGACAGATTTCAAAACTATCGAAAGCTCAACAGACCAGCATGGGAAGTGGGAGGATCACAGTGACAGTACAAGCACCGCGCGCGTTCAATCGAGAGATGTATCACGATCACCCGGAGAACGTCTTCTACGGCACCGACGACGGCGCCCAGGATGGCTCCTTCTCCGAATTCGCAGAGATCAAGGCTCATTACGACAATGTCGCTCCACAAAGACATGCAGACATTCACATGATCAGCGTCGTGGGCGGCCTCTACGGTCTCAACCTCATCCCGCTCTGGAAGCCGTCGCGCATCACGATCTTCGACATCAATCCCACGGCGATCACTTACTTCCAGATCATTCGCCGCGTGTTCACGACGAGCCGCGACGCCGCACACTTTCTCCAGCGGCTCACCGACGGCGATTACGAAGTCGAAACAGAGCGCGAGGAGTTCGTGCGCGAAAACATCTCGATGAAGCAGCGCGGAAACCTGCCGCGCGAGCGTGGCTCAACGAAGCGCCCGTACGAGCAGAGCTGGCAATACGCTTTCGAACACTTCGATCTGACGAAGAAGATCCTGACTGAAGCGCCGCTCGAGATCCGCACCGAGCCGATGGAGAGCGACGGCTTTCGCAACTGGATTCGCGAACAGAACAACCTCTGGATCTATGCTTCGAACATCACCGAGTTTCACTTCTTCGATCTGGAGTTTGCGAACCCGACGAACGTCGTGTTGTTGCAGATCATCTTTCCGGGAGACGTGCAGTTACTCGATCTGGCGCCACTCGCCGGTGGTCCAGTCAAAGTCGACTTCCACATTCCATTGAAAGCGGAGCGCAACTGAGGAGTTACCGATGGTTAACAAGACACGCATCAAAACAGACGCAGGACCGCCGGCACTCGGCACTTACTCGCAGGCGATTCGCACGGGCGATCTGGTTTTTGTGACGGCGCAGACGGGTCGCGATCCAGACACGGGCAAGCTCGAAGAAGGACTCGAAGCGCAGACGCGCCGCATGTTCTCGAACCTCGACGCGATACTCAACGCGGCAGGCTGCTCGGCGGCTGATGTGGTTAAAGTGACGCTGCTGCTGGCGGACATCAAAGACTTCAAAGCCGTCGATGTGATCTATGCGGAATGGCTTCCGGGTCTCGGCGTCACGCCATTGCCGGCACGGACCGCTTTTGCAGCCGCGACGCTACCGGCCCACGCGCTCGTGATGATGGACGTCGTCGCGGCAGTTCCGATCGAGAGTTAGCCACAAAAAGGCACAAAAAGCACAAAAAGCACAAAATGATCGAATGAGTAAGCGTGCTTAATTCTTCCACACGAGAATTAGGCGCGCTTACTCATTCGATCATTTTGTGCTTTTTGTGCTTTTTGTGCCTTTTGTGGCTAAAATTTCTTGTTCGTACTCAGTAACGTAATCCTTAGCCATGCGCAGATAATGGTAGTCGCGCATGGCTTTTTCGCGGCAGGCTTGAGGAGAGATGAGCCCGATGCGGCGGATCGCATTTAAATAGTCGCGCTCGTAGCGGCAGACGAAGCCGACGTCGCGAGTGATGATCTCGGGGCACGCGCCTTTGTCGCTGCAAATCACCGGCGTTCCCGACATCAGCGCTTCAACCATCCCGAGTCCGAATGCTTCGTCGATGCGCGTCGGAAAGAGAAAAGCCTTCGCGCCCGCAAGCAGCTCCGCTTTGCGTTTCCCGCGCACGTCGCCGACATACTCTGCGCCAATCTCGCGACACAGCGACGTAATGCGCATGATGCGTTTGTAGTTGTTTCCCGTGCCTGCGACGACAAGCCTGATGCCGTGCCGCGCCGCGAGCGAGAGCGCGATATCGAGGCCCTTCTTCATCTCCCAATCCATCGACGACATGAACAAAAAATAATCCTGCTTCTTCTCCGAATAGATACACGTGTCAGGATCGATGCCGTTGAGCACGTAGCGCGTGCGGCCGTGCAGACGCGCGAGCGTGGGTGAGACGAAGATCCAATTCTCCGTCGTCGCGCGTTGCTGCATGCCGGCAGTGCGCATGTCGATGTGGCAGGTCGCGACCCAGGGTCGGCCACTCTCCTCCCACTCGCGCGTCAGGTATGGATAGCGATCGGAAATCGTGTGCAGTATGTCGCAATCCCAAACCGATCTTGACACGAGCGTCGCGCCTTCCGGCAAAGGCATCGCGGCGCCGTCCTGCAAAAGATAGAAGACTTCGTGGCCCAACTCCACCAGTCCCTTCATCAACATGTCGTGAATCCAGAAGCCCGAGCCCGACGGGTACATGCGCGGATGCAGACCGCTCCCCATCGTGCCGAAAGCCGGATAGCGATGTTCGGAAGCGAGGAGGATGCGCATGCTATTGATAGCCGTCGACGCAGGCGAGCCAGTGGCCGTCAGGTCGCCGGTGTGCGTCGATGTGGTGCATTCCTTTGGCGTTCCAACCGTTGCCAGTCGCTTTCAGAATGGGGACGTGAAACTCGACTTCAGAGTAATTATCGGTGGTCAGATTTGTGATCTCAAAGGCTCGCACACTAGAGCCGTATCGTAGGGCGCAGTCCTGTGCGAGGCGAAAGATACGATTGCCAAACTTGAGGATCCGTCCGGCCGGTCGCGCGCGGCACATGTCGTTTCGGATCAGCGGGCTCTTCGGATGTTCGGTCCATGGACCAGTCAGTTCATCAGCGAAATAGAGTTTCAGCGTGTCGTGCTGGTAAGGCGGGGAACACGTGAATAGCCACCAGCGATCGTTGAAGCGCAGGAGCGACGGGTCGGCATACGCGCCTTTGAGCAATTCCGCGAGGCGGGTCCAGTGGTAGGGAAAATCGAGAGCTTTGTAGAGACAAACGGCGTCGGCCCCGATCATTTCGGGGATCATGTAATACTCGTTTTGCCAGACGAAGACGTGTGGGTACGAGAGATGGAATGGCTCTCTGAGAACGATGCGATCGTAGGTCCAGTTGAGCGCGTCGTTGCTGGTGGCGAGCCCGATCTCGCCGAGTCTGGTGTCACTATTCATGACTTCGAAAAACATGTACCAGGTTTGGTTGCGGTGGACCATGAATGGATCGGCGACGAAGGCTGCGGGGATATCGGTGACGTGCGATCCGGTTAGGACCGGTGGCGCGGGTTGGAGGTTGAAGGGCGTGGCGCCGGTATAGATCGCGATTGACCACATAAAGAATACTCACGCAGCGGCGCAGCGGCGCGACGGAAAGAATCTTAAAGCTTTGTGGCTTGCGTCGCGCCGTTGCGCCGCTGCGGGAGAAATTGTCTTAACTCCTGTCCATCGGGGATGGCGAACACGTACCCACCTTCCAACCTGCCAACAACACGTGAGACTTCCATCTCAACCTCATTCACACACACGCGCCGCGTCTGCGCATCATCATCCCACGCTCGCACGGAATACGTCACACCACGAATCGTCCGCCTCTCGATCTCGATCCCGCCATCCTCCAGCATCCGCCGATCACCCTGCGCCAACAACCCATCAACACTCCGCAGCGATCGCGCCACCGTCGCGTCGATAATCTTACTAATGCACTTCGTCCTGCCGCTCGCTTTGTAATCCGCGATCGCCTCATTCAACTTCTTATATAGACTGTGACAGTACAGCCCATCGATCGGCTCATTCTCAAAACTCGCGCGCGCGACGATCGAAGTTTTCATCGCGTCAACACTATCGTAGTAATCACGCGCATACGCCATCAACTCACCGTAAAGCCGCACAAACTCACGCGCCAGAGAATCAACCTGCACGCGTCGCTTCGCCACCTGGAAACGATTGCCCTTGTAAACCGGCTTCAAATGTTTCACGACTCTCCCGCGCGACAAGCGCTCGTTAAAATACTCCGCCGCCGCTTTGCCCAGCAGATTGAAAACATCAACCACCGACACGTCTGCAACAACCTTCCGCGCCACGCACGCCGAACCCACATTCTTCAACGCCGCCATCTCCAGCAACAGCTTCGCAAAACTCTGGGCCAGCTCCGGCTGCTCCGTCTGGACCTGTCGCGCGAGATCGGTTTTGACCCCGGTAGCCGCCAGCAGCTTCACCTGCACGTGTCTCTCGTAAGCCTCGTCCATCACGTTCGCGACGTTGATCCACTTCGCATTGAACCGCTCGCGCGTAACCGCATCCGTTGCACGCAACACACGCCGGTACATCTCAGTGAGATGAATCCCGCGCTCCTTGTGCTCGGTGCCGAAATGAGACCACGCATAGTCGAGCAGGAAAATCGGCGCCGTGCGCGGTTGCGCCGACTGCGTCGTCAAGTCGAGCATCGCACCGCTGATGTCCATGTTCGACGGGCTGAGCGCGCCATGAATCATGCGCCAGCGAAATGAATCCGCGGCTGTTTGTGCATGGTCGTCGATCACGCGCAGCATCGTCGCGCTCACATCCGGCAGGTCAGACGCGGTTACAAGTTGGCCCGAAGCGCGTGTGATGCTGATGAATGTTTCGAGCGGCGAACGACTGCCGCGCGCGCGCCTGGCGAGCAGGTGACCGGGCCGGAGTTGGGCTCCAGTGCGCACCGCAATCGCGATGTGTCGCTGCCGGCCCGACGGCTCAGTCACATGTTTCCCCTGATCGATGATCGCGACGATGCGATTCGAGCCGAGCGCGAAGAGGTTGTGCGTCACTTCGCCAAAGACGGCTTCCGACAGGCAATCCTCCAGATGCACGCCGCCGTGAGAGTGGACGAAATCGTCAGGGTCGTTGTGGCGGAAGAGCGGCGTAAAACCGAGACCTTTGACGTACAAGTTTCCGTGCGAGAGAAAGCCGGCGCGACCGGCTCCGAGCGCGGGAAGAACACCATCACCGCCGTACTTGTCAGCATAGAGCGTGAGCAGTTCGTGGCCGTTGAGATCGTCGCCGTTGACCGCGCGCAGTGAAAACGAAGCGAGGAGTTGTTGGTTCAGCTCGGGTGTGAGTTGATTGGTTTCGGGAACGTCAAAGCCGAGCTCGCGCAGGAGATCGAAGTTGCACCACAGCACGGTGCCGGGAGATCTGTAAGCCTGGAACTCGGCGAACGAGAGTGGACCGAGCGTGTCGATGATGGGGGAGAGTCTGGCTAACACTTCAAGTGCCTACAAGGCGAAGCTCATTCAACCTCAGTTGGACCAACCGTTGGATCTGTCGTGCACAGTCGACATACGCGGCCATGCCTTTGCCGATCGGATCGTCGACGTCGACTTCGTTGCTAAGACAGTAAGTCTTGCCTTCCATTTCCGGCAGCATCTCGACGACTGCTTTACGATGCGCCTTTGTCATGCAAAAAATCAACTCCGCCTGGGCGGCCAACTCGGGCGTCAGGTTTCGCGCCGCATGAGGTTCGACCGGCACATCCAACGAGCGCAACACCTCTACTGCTTCTTCCGTGAGCGGTGCGCCGACCCGCGCCGACACTCCCGCGCTCATCGCACGCGCGTTAACAGTCTCCAATGATTTAGACGAAACGCCGAGTCGACCCGCGATCTCCGCGTTCGCGATCGCCGCCGCCATTGGTGAGCGACACGTATTGCCGCTGCACACGAAAAGAAACAGGCGTTCCGGTTGGGGCAGAGGTGGCCCGAAGCCGAGCGCGCGTTTGATCTTCAGCCAGACGCGATTGAAGTGATGCAGTGGCGACAGGAAGCCGAGCGCGACGATGAGGAGACCGGCGCCGACAGTTTGCGCGGAAGTTGGACCACTTACGTTGTAGAAGTACGCAAGAATGGCCGATGCGGTGAATCCCGACAACATGCTGGAGCCACAATGCATCGGCATGCAGAACGTGTTCTCGCGTCGATCGAGAAAGATCATGGTGGTGCAGACGCAGAGTGCAGCGTAAGACAGACCAACCAGCGTGGCGAATACAGCTCCGGGCGTGGTTACAAAGCTCGTAAGGCCTGTTCGGAACCCGAGCATCACATCCCCTGCGCCGATCAACGCCAGCACCATGAGTGTAATCACGAGTAGCGGCGACGCCACCATCTGCTCTTCAACAAAATATCTCACCGTCGCCTCGCGGTCGTCTGACTTC
>Ga0134121_10004216_pt1 | contig 11795 bp, 8 predicted proteins | sample KB301_FD_96463 | JGI IMG/M metagenome (GOLD analysis project Ga0134121, IMG submission 96463) | Terrestrial soil microbial communities without Nitrogen fertilizer from Kellogg Biological Station, Michigan, USA - KB3-0-1 | ecosystem: Environmental > Terrestrial > Soil > Unclassified ...
AAGCGATGCCAGCAAGAATGCTTGAAAGGCCAGCACTGGCGTCCACTCGGTCAGCGTCGGCAGCGCCGGGTCGATGTTGTAGCCGTGCAGCGAAACCAGGCGCAGCACAAGGTAGGAGACGCCGCCGACCTGTGTGAGAAGGTTGTCGGCGAGACCGCGTTCGCTGTATCCATAGGCGACCAGGTCGAAGTAGCGCTGGTTGAGGAGGACGAAGACGCCGCCCGCGAGGAGCAGCGCCCAGTGAGGCCACTGCCGGCGCACGATCTGCCGCCAAGCGGGCCGCTCGTTGCGGCACAGTTCGCACAGCATCAGCGCGGCCGGCAGCGTGACCGCCGTCTCCCGCGTCGCTACTGCTAGAACAAAAAGCGCAGCGGAGAGAAAGCGATAGCCGTATAAATACGCCAGCATCGCGCCGAGATAGAACGCGGCCATCAGCGAGGACGAGCGGCCGCTGACGTAGGTGACGGCTTCGGTCGCCGCGGGGTGCAGAGCGAAAAGCAGCGCGGCGAAGAATGCGGCCCTGCGGTCCCTGAATAGCCGCTCTCCGATGAAAAACAGAAGCACCGCGTTCATCGCGTGCAACGCGATGTTTAGCAGATGGAAGCCACCGCCCAGGGTCCAGTTCAGCGTGTAGCTCGCCTTCAGCAACGGCCGCACGCCGCCGCCCCAGCGCTCGGCGAGAGCGCTCCACGAGTGCACCGTGTCGTAGTGGACGATGACGTTGTAGTCGTCGAAGTGGAACACGCCCCAGAGCGACGGCAAATATGCGGCAGCCGCCAGCCCTGCAACGGCGAGGGCGGCTTTCACCGCGCGGCGGCGAACGCGCGGTCGAGCAGGCCCACCGCGTTCCACCAGCGGTTGGGTGCGTTCAGCAGCACCGCGAGCACGCGCACGCCGTCGCGCTCGGCGAGCGCGACCAGGCAGTTGCCGGCGCCTTCGGTATAGCCGGTCTTCAGGCCGATCACACCGGGATAGCGCCCGAGCAGCGCGTTGGTGTTGCGCAGCGCGAAGCTGCGGCCGTCCAGCGTGCGGATGGTGGCGCGCTCGAGGCGCGCGAGCCGCAGGTACTCGTCGTGGCGCATGACCTGCTCGGCGAGCAGCGTCAGGTCGGTGGCGGTGGTGTACTGGCCGTCGCGGTCGTGGCCGCAAGGGTCGGCGAAGCGCGTGCTGGTGAGACCGAGCACCGCGGCCCGCTGGTTCATCGTCCGGACGAACGACTTTCCCCCGATGTGATCCGCAAGTGCGCGGCAAGCATCATTCGCCGAGCGCACCACCGTCGCGGTCAGGAGATCGCCGGCGCTCAGCTTTTCGCCTGGCTTGAGGCCGATGCGCGTGCCGGTCGCCTGCAGCACGCCTCGGCCGACGGTCACCGGCTCGTCGAGCTTGCCGCGCTCGAGCGCGATCAGCGCGGTCATCAGCTTGGCGAGGCTCGCCGGCGGCAGCTTCGCGTCGGGCTGGCCGGCCCAGAGGACCACCCCGTCGCGCTTCACCAGGTACGCCGCGGCGATCCACGGATAGGGATCGTCGACGGCATGCGCCGCGCCTCCGGCGAGCCACGCCGCGAGGACGAGGGCGAGGCGGACCATTAACGCCCGAACAGGCCTTTCAGCTTGTCCATACCCTTGCTCACTCCCTGTTTCACCTGATCGGTGGTACTTGCGGGTGGCTTCTCCAGACTGGCCTGCGCCAGGTAGGCGGTGCAGAAGTCGTTGTACTTGCCGCCCATCTTCGAGGTGTAGTCGCGCCCGACGCAGTTCTGTTGGGCGATCGGCTTCGCCTCCGCCAGGCAGTAGCGGCCGAGGAAGGAGAGCGCTTCGGTCTTCGCCGCCTTCGGGCATTCCGCCGCCTTGATGGAGGCGGTGGTGACGCCGCAGGCCTGCGCGATGGTTTCGTCCCCTCGCGCCTTGAGGAAGCCCTCCTGCGTCTGGAAGCGCTTGCAGTACTCGACGACGCGCGCATTGCAGCTCTTGGCGATCTCCGGGCTCATCTTGTCGAAGGCGTCCAGGCTCGACTTGCAGTTGGGGTCGGTCTTGTTGGCGCGGCACTGGCCGTAGACGCCGAAGCCGCGCCAGTCCATGTTGGTCGCCGCGTCGGCGCACTGCTTGATCTGCCGGTCGGCAAACTTCTTCTGCTCCGCGGCGCCGGCCGCCTGCATGGCCGCCATGTCCTTGTTTATCTTGTCCATGTGCGCGTCGCGCTCCTTGCGGGTGGCGACCGCGTCGCAGGTGCCGACCTTGCGCCCGGTCTGCGTCATGGTCATGTCGCCGTCCTTCTTGCTCTTCAGCGACATGGTGCTCTTGAACTCGGTGCGCGCGGCGTTGAACTGCTGGTCGATCACCATGGTGCTGCCGTCGCTGCAGCTCATGCTGACGGTGGTGCGGTTGCCGCTCTGCTTGCGGTCGGTGACCTTGCAGTCCTTCTTGTCGCGGCCCTTCTGCTGCTGCGCGGCGCGCTCCGGGTCGTCGCCCTGGCAGACGCGCTGCGCCGGCATCATGCCCGCGGGCATGCCGGGCATGCTCATGGTGATTTCCCACAGCTCGCCGGAGCCTTGCGCCACGGCAGCAAAAGGCAGCGCCACCAGTACGGTGGCAAAGAAACGCATTCTCATTTCGAATCTCCCTGTTATGCCCGAGTGTACACTCGCCCCCGCGTGAACCAGGTTGCTTCTTCCGTCGATCCCAACAAGGTTCTCTCGGTCGTCGCCGCGGTAGCGCGCGAAGCGCGCCCGCACGTCGAAGCCAGCGTCACCCTCGACAGCTCGCTCGAGCGCGAGCTCGGCTTGGACAGCCTGGCGCGCGTCGAGCTGGTGCTGCGCCTGGAGCGCGAGTTCGCCACCAGCCTGCCCGAGCAGGCGCTCGCCTCGAGCGAAACGCCGCGGGATCTGTTGCGCTTCCTGCTCGCCGCGCAAGGCCAGGCGCCGCAGGCCGCCGACCGCACGGTGGCGAGCCTTGCGCAGATAGCACCAATGAGCGAGGGCGTGCGCCCGCCCGATCACGCGCAGACCCTGATCGAGGCGCTCGAGTACCACGTCGAGCGTCAGCCGGACCGGCTGACCGTCTTTCTGTACGAGGACAAGGGCGAGCTGGAGATCACCTACCGCATGCTCTGGGAGGGCGCTCTCGCCTATGCCGCCGGCCTGACCGCCGCCGGCCTGACGCCGGGCGCGACGGTCGCGATCATGCTGCCGACCTCGAAGGAATACCTCTACTGCTTCTACGGCACGCTGATCGCGGGCGGCATCCCGGTGCCGCTCTATCCGCCGGCGCGCCTCTCCACCATCGAGGACCACCTCACGCGCCACGTCGGCATCCTGAAGAGCTGCGGCGCGGCGATCATGGTGACCATCCCGGAGGCGAAGCCGATCGCGTGGCTGCTGCGCGCGCAAGTCGAGACACTGCGCGCGGTGCTGATGCCGGCCGACTTTCCCGCGAAGGAAAGCTTCACGCCGGTGAAGGCGACGTCGGGGCAGACCGGTTTCCTGCAGTACACCTCGGGCAGCACCGGGCAGCCGAAGGGCGTGGTGCTGACGCACGCCAACCTGCTCGCCAACGTGCGCGCGATGGGCAAGGCGGCGCGCGCGACCTCGGCCGACGTGTTCGTAAGCTGGCTGCCGCTCTACCACGACATGGGGCTGATCGGCGGCTGCTTCGCGACCATGTACCTCAGCTTTCCGGTGGTGCTGATGTCGCCGCTCGCGTTCCTCGCGCGGCCGAGCAGCTGGCTGCGCGCCATCCACCGCCACCGCGGCACGATCTCGGGCGGGCCGAATTTCTCCTATGAGCTCTGCCTGCGGCGCATCCCGGACCACGAGCTCGAGGGGCTGGATCTGTCGAGCTGGCGCTTCGCCTTCAACGGCGCCGAGCCGGTGAGCCCGGAAACCATGATCGGCTTCAGCCAGAAGTTCTCGAAGCACGGCTTCAACCGCAACTCGATGTCCCCGGTGTACGGCCTGGCGGAATGCTCGGTGGGACTGGCGTTCACGCCGCCGGGCGAGCCGTGGCAGGTCGACCTGCTCGACCGCGAGATTTTTTCGTCGAGCGGCGACGCCGAGCCGGCGCGCGAGGGCGATCCTTCGCCGCTCAAGGTCGTGTGCTGCGGGCGCGCGATCCCCGAGCACGAGTTGCGCGTGGTCGACGCCGCGGGGCTCGAGCTGGCCGACCGCGCGGAGGGCACGCTGCAGTTTCGCGGGCCGTCGGCGACCAGCGGCTACTACCGCAACCCCGAAGCCACCAAAGGCCTGTTCGACGGCGAATGGGTGAACACCGGCGATCGCGCCTATCTGTCCGACGGCCAGCTCTACCTCACCGGGCGCGAGAAGGACATCATCATCCGCGGCGGCCGCAACATCAGCCCCTATGAGCTCGAGGAAGCGGTCGGCGACATTCCCGGCGTGCGCCGTGGCTGCGTAGCGGTGTTCGGCAGCCAGGACGCGGCGAGCGGCACCGAGCGCATCGTGGTGCTGGCCGAAACGCGCGAGCGGCGCGGCGCCGCGGAAGGCGAGATCAAGAAGAAGATCAACGATCTCGCCATGAGCCTGATCGGCGCGCCGGTGGACGATATCGTGCTCGCGCCGCCGCACACCGTGCCGAAGACCTCGAGCGGCAAGATCCGCCGCGTCGCGGCGCGCGACTACTACGAGCGCGGCCCCGACTCGGTGAAGCCGCAGGCGGTATGGCTGCAGTTCGTGCGGCTCGCGCTGGCCGGCGTCGCGCCGCAGATCAAGCGCGGCTGGCGCGTAGTGCGCGGCCTCGCCTTCGGCGCGCGCGCCTACGCTGCGTTCATCCTCACTGCGACGCCGATCTTCGCCATGGCGATGACCAAGAACGCGCCGCTCACCTGGAAGGTGGGCGGCGTGATGACGAGGCTGTTCCTGCGTCTCTCCGGCATCCCGTTCCTGGTGCGCGGGCGCGAGAACATCCCGCCGGGCGTGGTGGTGCTGGCGCCGAACCACACCAGCTACCTCGACGCGCTGGTGCTGATCGCGATCCTCGGTCCGCGGCCGTTTTCGTTCATCGCCAAGCGCGAGTTCCTCGACGACTGGGTCATGCGCACCCTGCTGTCGGGATTCGACACCGTGTTCGTCGAGCGCTTCGACGTGCAGGCCGCCGCCGGGCACGCCGACGAGCTGGCGGAGGCGGCAAAGGCGGGCAAGTCGCTCGCTATCTTCCCCGAGGGCACGCTGCTGCGCCGGCCCGGCTTGCTGCCATTCCGCACCGGCGCATTCCAGGTCGCCGCGCAAGCCGGCATCCCGGTTGTGCCGATCGCGCTGCGCGGCGTGCGCTCGGTGCTGCGCGACGGCACCTGGTTCCCGCGTCGTTACCCGATCGCGGTCACCATCGGCGCCCCGATCGCGCCCGAGGGCAATGACTGGAACGCCGCGGTGAAGCTGCGCGACAGGGTGCGTGCGGAAGTGCTGAAGTACTGCGGCGAAGCCGACGCTTCCTAAGCGATCGTTCCGTCCACGCAGGTGACCGCGTGGCCGCCGAGGTAAACGCCGTCGTCACGCACCCGGACTGTGACGCGACCATCGCGTCCCATCTGCATGCCCTGCCGCGCGACGTATTCGGGGCCGAAGCGTTTTTCCACGAAGGCCGCGACGCTCAGGTTGCCGGTGCCGCACACCGGGTCTTCCGGGATCGCGTGCGCCGGCGCGAACGAGCGCACATGGATCGCGCTGGTTGACTCGCCCGAAGCAGCAAACACCGTGGTACCGGAGATGCCGAGCTTCAGGCTCCACTCGGCGATCGCGGTCATGTCGGGCTTCAGGTTGGCCAACGCACGCGCATCGCCCATCTCGCCCACCACCCAGATCGGGCCCACGTCGACCTTCAGAACTGGAGAAGAAGATTTCAGGGGCACCGAGGGAATGGTCGTATCGAGGCGCTGGAGTTTCGGCGGCGGGCCCTTGAGGAAAATCCGCCCGTCGTCCTCGACCGAAAGCTCGATTAGGCCCGCGCCGCACGCCTGGATGAGTTTTTTCTTTTTGGAAACAAAACCCGACTCCAGCGCGGCGTGGGCCGAGCCGATGGTCGGGTGGCCGGCGAACGGCAGCTCGTGCCGCGGCGTGAAGATGCGCAGCCGGTAATCCGCCTTCGAGGATTTCAGCAGGAAGGTGGTCTCCGACAGATTGGTCCAGCCGGCGATGCGCTGCATCTGCGCGCTGTCCAGCGCTTCGGCGCCGATCACCACGGCGACCGGGTTGCCGAGGAACGGCTCGGCGGTGAACACGTCGACCTGCTTGAAGCGAAGAGCCATGACGCCATTATTGGCGTGGCGTCGGCTTCCCGCCAGCTACAGAGCTACTTCAGGATTCGCAGCAGATTGTGATGCGCGTCGGTGAACACCGGGATGCCCTTCTGCGCGATCTCCTCGCTGCCCTCGGCCAGCGCGGGCCAAGACAGCAGTGCCACATTCCTCGTGACGATCACCTGATCGGTCGACGAATACCAGTAATCGGCACCCTCGGTGCCCTCGGGCAGATCGGCGACGTTGACCGCCTGCAGGCCGAACTCGGCAGCCAGGCCTTTCACCACCGGCAGCAGGTCGATGAAGCGGTTGGTGGCCTGGAACACGATCACGCCGTCGGGCTTGAGGTGCTTGAGATAGATGGCCATCGCCTCGCGCGTCACCAGGTGCATCGGGATCGAGTCGCCCGAGAAGGCGTCGATCCCCATCACGTCGTACTGCCGCGGCGCCTCGCGCTCGAGCGACAGGCGGCCGTCGCCGAGCACGACCTCGCTTTTCGCGGGCGTGTCCTTGAGGAAGGTGAACTCGCGCCGCGCAATGTCGATCACGCGCGGGCTGATCTCGTAGAACACCAGCTCGTCGCCCGGCTTCATCCACGCCGCGATCACGCCGGCGCCGAGGCCGATGACGCCGACCTTGAGCGGCTTCTTGGGCTGCATCTCGCGCAGCGACGTGAATACGCGCCCGTACCCCGAGCCCGGCCCGAAGTAGTCGGCCGGCGTATTGCGGAACGAATCGCCGAGCAGCTGGCCGCCGTGCATGATCGCGCCGTGGTACATCGAGCGGTAGGGCACCGGGCTCAAATGGTCGGCGGTGCGCACCACGCCGTAGAAATCGCGCTGCATCACGCGCACGCCCTCGGTGTAGTCGTATACGCCGCGCACCACGAAACCGAGGCTCACCAGCGCCACCAGCGCCGCGCTCCAGCGCCACGCGCCGCGCATCGCGAACGCCAGCACCGCCGCGAGCAGCACGAGCGCGATGCCGAGCTCGAAGTAGCCGGACAGCACGAGCGGCGCCACGATCGCCACCAGCACCGCGCCGAGCGCGCCGCCGAGCGAGATCATCAGGTAGAAGCGCGTCAGGTGCCGCGGATCGGGCTTGAGGCGCGCGAGCTCGCCGTGGCACACCATGCAGGCGGCGAACATGCCGATGAAATACAACGGCGCCGCGACCTGCAGGTCGAGCGACGGGATCGCCCACGCCATGGCGGGGATCAGGCCGCCGAGCGCGGCGATGAACCAAGGGCGCACGTACCAGCGCGGATGGTCGAAGGCGAGGATGAAGGTGACGAGGTACAGCGCGAGCGGCAGCACCCACAGGAAGGGCACGCTCGCGACGTTCTGCGTGATGTGGTTGGTCACCGCGAGCAGCATTACCGAGCCCATCGCCGACAACAGCAGCCACCGGACTTGGTCGCGGGTCGAGACCGGCTGCGCGTCGGCGGCGGCCGCCGGTACTTGCCGCGAATCGAGTCCATTCATCGAGAGCCACGCGGTGACGCCGCAGAGCAGCGCGAACCCGGCGAACAGGAACGACCATGCCCAGCCGAGCGTCGTCAGGTCGAACACCGGCTCGAACAGCACCGGGAAGCCGAGCAGCGCGAGCAACGAAGCGAGGTTGGAAAGCGCGAACAGGCGGTAGGGCACCGCGCTCTGGAAGCGCCGCCAGTACCACGCCTGCAGGAGCGGCGTGGTGGTCGAGAGCAGGAAGTACGGCAGGCCGATCGTCGCGGCCAGCAACAGCAGGATGCGCAGGATCGGCTGCTCGTCGCCCTGCGGCTTCCAGCCGGTGGAGGCGAGGATCGGCAGGCTGGCGAGCGACACCGCGAGCAGCGTCACGTGCAGCATCGCCTGGCGCCGCGGCCCGAGCCGGGTCGTCAGGTCCGCGTAAGCGTAGCCGGCGAGAAGAATGCTCTGGAAGAACACCAGGCACGTGGTCCACACCGCCGCCGAGCCGCCGAACCACGGCAGGATCTGCTTGGCGATGATCGGCTGCACCAGGAACAGCAGGAACGACGAAAGGAAAATCGTCGCCGCGTACGGCAGCGTTGCGGCCAGCGGGAGGCGCGCTACTTCAGTACGGATTTTAGGGTCCTACCCATCTCTGCGGGATTGCGCGTCACCTTGATGCCGCATTCCTCCATCACCGCCAGCTTTTCCTGCGCCGTGCCCTTGCCGCCGGAGATGATCGCGCCGGCATGGCCCATGCGCTTGCCCGGCGGCGCCGTGATGCCGGCGATGAACCCCACCACCGGCTTCTTCATGTGCTTTTTCACCCATTGCGCCGCGTTTTCCTCATCCGAGCCGCCGATCTCGCCCACCATGATCACCGCCTCGGTCTGCGGGTCGTCGTTGAACATCCGCATAACGTCGATGTGCTTCAACCCGTTGACCGGGTCGCCGCCGATGCCGACGCAGCTCGACTGGCCGAGGCCGAGCTCGGTGAGCTGGCCGACCGCTTCGTAAGTGAGCGTGCCGGAGCGCGACACCACCCCGATCGGCCCGCGCTTGTGGATGTGGCCCGGCATGATGCCGATCTTGAGTTGGTCGGGCGTGATCACGCCCGGGCAGTTCGGACCGACGAGCAGCGTGCGCTTGCCCTTCATGCGGTGCTTGGTGCGGATCATGTCGCGCACCGGGATACCCTCGGTGATGCAGATCACCAGATCCAGGTCCGCATCGACCGCTTCGTCGATCGCCGACGCGGCGAACGGCGGCGGCACGTAGATCACCGAGACGTTCGCCCCGGTCTGGGCTTTTGCGTCCTTGACCGAGCCGAAAATGGGGATGCCTTCGAAGTTCTCGCCCGCCTTCTTCGGGTTCACGCCGGCAACGTAGCACGCCTTACCGTTGGCATAGGCGCGGCCGGTCTGGGTATGGAACATGCCGGTCTTGCCGGTGATGCCCTGGGTCATCACCCGCGTGTTCTTGTCGATCAGGATGCTCATATCTTCTTCTTTCCCTTCTTCGCCTTTTTCGCCACCACCTTCTTTTTCTTCTTGGGCGCGACCTTTTTCTTGGCCGGCTTGGCCTTGGCCTTCTTCACGGAAGCCACGATCTTCCTTGCCGCGTCCGCCATGTTGTCGGCGGAGATGATCGGCAGCCCGGAGTCCTTGAGGATCTTCTTGCCGAGATCTTCGTTGGTGCCCTTCATGCGTACCACCAGCGGGATCGAAAGCTTCACCTCGCGCGCGGCGGCGACCACGCCGTTGGCGATGGTGTCGCACTTCATGATGCCGCCGAAGATGTTGACCAGGATGGCCTTCACCTTCCTGTTCGACAGCATGATCTTGAACGCCGCGGTGACGCGCTCCGCGGTGGCGCTGCCGCCGACGTCGAGGAAGTTGGCGGGCGAGCCGCCGAACAGCTTGATGGTGTCCATGGTCGCCATGGCGAGGCCGGCGCCGTTCACCATGCAGGCGATGTTGCCGTCGAGCGAGATGTAGTTCAGCTCGTACTTGGAGGCCTCGATCTCGAAGGGGTCCTCCTCGTCGAGGTCGCGCATCGCGACGATGTCGGGATGGCGGAACAGCGCGTTGTCGTCGAAGTTGAGCTTGGCATCCAGGGCGACGACCTGGTTCTTGCCGGTCACGATGAGGGGATTGATCTCGGCGAGCGACGCGTCGGTCTCATCGAAGCATTTGTAGAGGCCCTTGAAGATCGCGCGGCCCTGCGCCACCGATTCCTGCGGGATGCCGATGGCGAGCGCGACCTCGTCGGCGTCGGCATCGCTCAGCCCCTGCACCGGATCGATGAACACCTTGTGGATCTTCTGCGGCGTCTTGGCGGCGACTTCCTCGATGTCCATGCCGCCCTCGGAGGAAGCCATCAGCACCACTTTCTGCGTGCCGCGGTCGACCACCATGCCGACGTAGAGCTCCTTCTTGATGTCGGCGCCTTCCTCGACCAGCAGGCGCCGCACCTTCTGGCCCTGCGGGCCGGTCTGGTGGGTTTTCAGCTGCATTCCCAGGATGGAGGAAGCGAGCTTGCGCACCTCGTCCACCGACTTCGCCACCTTCACGCCGCCGCCCTTGCCGCGGCCGCCCGCGTGGATCTGCGCTTTCACCACCCATACCTTGCCGCCGAGCTTCTTCGCCGCCTCGACCGCCTCGTCGACATTGAACGCCGCAAAGCCGCGCGGGGTCGGCAGGCCGTACTTGCGGAAGATTTCCTTCCCCTGGTATTCGTGAATTTTCATTGTGGTTTCTATCCTCGGCGCTAACCCGCGGCGCCGGCATTGACGCCGATCAAGCGCTCCCGGCCGCCTTGGGTTTGCGATGCCACTTCGGGTACCACTGGCGCACCGTTTCGCTGGTGGTGTCGAGCGCGTGGCACTGGTCGAGCTGGAACGGCTTGCGGCCGTCCTCGCGTTCCTCCGGCATCTCTCCGGCGAAGGTCTGGATCGCGGCGGTGGGAAAGCTGGCGAGCATCTCGGTGAGGTGCGTGCAGCCCTTGACGCCCGCGAACAGCTGCTTGGCGTTCTTCCGGAAATCCCGCATCAGGTTCAAGCCGATCAACTTCTTGTACGCGGGGGCGATGCTCTCGCAGCCGCCGGGATACGGCACGGCATCGGAGCTCGCGACCGCGTCGAGCACGGTGAAATGGCGGTCGATGGTGAGGCGCAGCCACATCTCGTGGATCGGCTGGCCGGCGCGGCGCACGCCGGTCTTCATCGGGTTGTCGTGGCTCTTGACGTCGGTGAGGTGGCCCTCGAGGTCCCACAGCCCGTCGGCGCGCTTGTAGCCCTCGAAGCGGACGCGGCGCGTGTGGCGCAGCTCGCGCTCGACCTCGGTGACCGGCAATGCCATAGGGCGCGGATTCTAACCAAAGTAGAATCGTCTGGGTGCGTTACATCCTCGCTCTCGACCAGGGAACGACCAGCTCGCGCGCCATCCTGTTCGACGAGCACGGCAAGCCGGTCGACGTCGCGCAGCGCGAGTTCCGCCAGATCTTCCCGCAGCCCGGCTGGGTCGAGCACGACGCGAAGGAGATCTTCCAGACCCAGCGCGACACCGCGCGCGAAGTCCTGCGCCGCACCGAGGTCGCGCTCAAGGACGTGATGGGGATCGGCATCACCAACCAGCGCGAGACCACCATCCTCTGGGACCGGCAGACGGGCGAGCCGATCCACCATGCCATCGTCTGGCAGGACCGGCGCACCGCGCCGCAATGCGCGGAGCTGAAGAAGATGGGCGCCGAGAGCCTGGTGCGCGAGCGCACCGGCCTGGTGATCGACCCGTACTTCAGCGGCACCAAGATTTCCTGGCTGCTCGACAACGTCCCGGGCGCGCGGGCGCGCGCGGAGCGCGGCGAGCTCGCGTTCGGCACCGTCGACACCTGGCTCACCTGGCACCTCACCGGCAACCGCACGCACGTCACCGACGTATCGAACGCGTCGCGCACCATGCTCTTCAACATCCACATGAACGAGTGGGACGAGGAGCTGCTGCAGCTGCTCGACGTGCCGCGCGCCATCCTGCCCGACGTGCATCCGTCGACGCACGCGTTCGGCATGGTGCCCGCCGCCATGTTCGGCGAGCCGCTGGT
>Ga0134121_10004217_pt1 | contig 11795 bp, 12 predicted proteins | sample KB301_FD_96463 | JGI IMG/M metagenome (GOLD analysis project Ga0134121, IMG submission 96463) | Terrestrial soil microbial communities without Nitrogen fertilizer from Kellogg Biological Station, Michigan, USA - KB3-0-1 | ecosystem: Environmental > Terrestrial > Soil > Unclassified ...
CTCCCAGAGCGGGCATCCGGTCCTCCAGCGCCGCTGCGCCGGCGCCGCCGGCCCCCGCCCGGTCCGGCAGCGAGTCGGACCGGATCGCCCAGACGGCCAGGGCCAGGAACAGGAGGGCCGCCAGCGACTTCAGGAAAATCTTCATCGGGCCCCCAGTATATGATGGGTCGCGCAACGGGCTGTCCTGATGGTCTCGCTTCATCTGAAGAACCCCGCCGCGTGGCTGGTCGTCGCGCTGCTGCTCACCGGCTGCGGAGCCCGGGGAATCCCGCCGCCCCTGGATGTCCGGCCGGGAGGCGGCGAGATCCGGGTCCTCCTGCCGTTCGAGCCCCAGAGCCTCGATCCCAACTCCGCGCGCGACGAGGCCGCCGTCCTCCTGGCCTCCAACCTGTTCAACAAGCTGGTGTCCTTCGACGCCGAGTCCCGTCTCTTTCCCGACCTGGCGGAGAGCTGGGACATCGGCGAGGGGGGTCTCGCGTATACGTTCAGGCTCCGCCGGGACGTCCACTGGCACGACGGCAAGCCATGCACCGCCGACGACGTGCGTTGGACGTTCGCGCGCCTCGCCCGCCAGCCGGGCCTGGCCGCCGAAGCGATCCGCCGGATCGAGCGGGTCGAGACGCCGGACGCGAGGACGGTGGTGATCCGGCTTCGCGAGCCGTGGGCGCCCTTCCTGGGCACCATCGCCTGGTATGGGACGTTCATCCTCCCCCGCCATGATCCCGAAGGGGCCGCGCGGGGGCGTCCGGTGGGGACCGGCCCGTTCCAGCTCGGCGAGTGGTCGCGCGGCCAGCGCCTCGTGCTGACCGCCAACCGGCGCTTCTTCCGCCCCGGCCCCTGGCTCGACCGGATCGTCTACACCTTCAGCACCGACGCGGCGAAGGTCCCGCAGTTGCTGCTCTCCGGGGCCGTCGACTACACCCTGCTCCGGCCCCCGGCCGACGCGATGGCCCGGCTGGAGCAGGATCCCGGCATCCGGATCGCTTCGTCCCCGGCGGACTCCCGCACCTACTGCGCCTTCAACCTGCGCCGCCCGCCCCTCGCCGACCACCGGGTGCGCGAGGCGATCAACCGGGCGATCGACCGGCAGGAGATCCTCGACCGGGCGTTGCACGGGATCGGGGCCCCGGCGTTCGGCTTCTATACCCCGGCGGTGGGGTGGGCCTACAACGGCAGCGCGCACGTTCCGGCGCACGACCCGGCGGGGGCGCGCGCGCTGCTCGCGGCGGCCGGCCGGCCGGCTCTCACCCTGGAGCTGCTGGCCCCTTCGATCTCTCCCATGCCCGAGGTCACCCGGCTGCTCGTCCGCCAGCTCGCCGCCGTCGGCATCGCCGTCCGTCCGGTCCTCCTCCCCCTCGATCAGCTCCTGGACCGGGCCATGACCCGCCACGACTTCGACCTCGCGCTGATCGGCGGCAGCCAGGGTCCCGATCCGGAGAACCTGAACCTCCGCTTCGGCTCGCGCGGCCCGCTGCAGCTCATGGGCTATTCCAACCCGCGGCTCGATGCCGCGCTCGCCGAGGGAGCGCGGAGCAGCGACCTGGTCCAACGGACGCGGGCCTACTTCCGCGCCCAGGAGATCCTCGCCCAGGACCTCCCGGTGGCCCCCCTCTTCGAAGGGGTGCACCTCGTCATCTTCAGCCGCCGCCTCCACGGCCTGCCGCAGGTCGAGGCCCGCGGCCTGGTGCCGGCCGACGACTACAGCCTGGTGCGCCTCGACGCCGGACGGACGGACGGAGCCGCGCCGTGAGCCTGCGCTGGCGCGACCTGTCGTGGTCGGTCAAGCTGAGCGTGCTGCTCGGCTTCCTGGCGATCGCTCCGCTGACCGCGGTGACCCTGCTGCACGGGCTCGCCTCCCGCGACGATCTCCTCGCGGCCACGCAGGCCCAGCAGCTCCAGAAGGCGCGCAGCACCGCACAGGTCCTCGACCACCATCTCGAGAGCGTCCTCGCCGACGTCCGGTTCCTCGCCCTCCTCCCCTGGACCTCCCGGTTCCTGGAGCACCCCGGCGACCGCGCGCCGGGCGCCGCGCTGGAGACCGCCCTGCGGCAGATGCGCGACACCCACAGGTTCCAGGCCGTCCTGCTGACCGACAGCAGCGGGACCGTGCGGCTGGCCAGCGATCCCTCCCTGGCCGGCCGGAGCTATGTCGCCTCGCGGTCCTTCCTCCAGGCCATCGCCGGCAACGCCGGAGTCACCGTGCCGCGCTGGGACCCGCAGGACCGCAAGGTGTTCCTCTATACCTCGTCGCCGGTGCGCGGGCCGGACGGCGCGATCGAGGGCGCGGTCCTCGGGCGGCTCACGATGGATCGGATCGACGAGATCGTGTCGGCCGACACCGACTTCGGCGGCCATGAGGAGGTCGGCGTCCTCTGGGATGCCGATGGGATCCGGCTGAGCGATCCGGAGCGGCCGGAGCTCCGCTTCCGCCCTTTCGAGCCCCTGCCCGCGGATACCGCGAGCCGCCTGATCGCCGAGCAGCGCTTCGGCCCGCGCACCGGCGAGCTGCTGCATCCTCCCTGGACCGCCGGCGGGCTGGTCGAGCGTTCCCGCTGGCTGCTCTACGACGACAGGAGCGATCCCCATGTGCGCTTCACGGTCGGCGGCCAACCCATCCATGCGGCCCTGGTGCCGCTGGCCAACTCCCGCTGGATCTACGGCATCTTCAGCCCGGAGAGCGCCATCTTCGCTGCGTTGCGCGAGCAGACCCGGCGCAACCTGCTGGTCGTCGGTCTGACCGCGCTCCTCGCCATCGGCCTCGGTCTCGCGGCGGCGCGCTGGGCCACCCGTCCCTTGCGCCTGGTCGGCCAGACCGCGAACGCGCTCGCCGCGGGCGACATGTCGCGCCGCGTCGGCCTCCGGCAGCGCGACGAGGTCGGGCGCCTGGCCTCGGCCTTCGATCTGATGGCCGACGCGCTGGCCGGCAAGGAGGCCGAGCTGCGCCAGCACGCCGAGCGGCTCGAGCGCCGCGTGGAGGAGCAGACCGCGGTGGTGCGCTCCTCGGCGGCCGAGCTGCGCGCTCTCTTCGCAGCGATGCGCGACGCCATCTTCATCTTCGACGACGAGGGGCGCTGCCTGAAAGTGGCGCCCACCCGGGCGGCGAGCTCCAGCCGCATCGTCGCCGAGCTGCACGGCCGCCGCCTGCACGACGTCTTTCCCGCCGAGCAGGCCGACCTGTTCCTGTCGCGGATCCATGAGGCCCTGGACAGCTGGCAGACCATTCATCTGGAGTACGACCTGGTGGTCGACGGCACCGGCCGCTGGCTCGAAGCGGCCATCACCCCGCTCCTGGAGCGCTCGGTGGTCTGGGTGGCGCGCGACATCACCTGGCGCCGGCGCGGAGAGGAGGAGCGGCGCGAGCTCCTGCTGCGCGAGCAGGAGGCGCGCCGCCGGGCCGAGGAGGCCAACCGGATCAAGGACGAGTTCCTGAGCACCCTCTCCCATGAGCTGCGCACGCCGCTCAATGCCATCCTGGGCTGGACCTGGCTGATGAAGAGCGGCTCTCTCGACGCGGACGGCACGCGGCGGGCGGTCGAGACGATCGAGCGCAACGCCAAGTCGCAGAGCCAGATCATCGACGACCTGCTCGACGTCTCGCGGATCATCACCGGCAAGCTCCGCCTGAAGCTCCGCCGGGTCGAGCTGGCGCAGGTCATCGCGACGGCCGTCGACGCGGTCCGCCCGGCGGCCGAGGCCAAGGGGCTTCTTGTCGAGACCTCCTGCGACCCCGAGGTCCCTCCCATCTCGGGCGATCCCAACCGGATGCAACAGGTGATCTGGAACCTCCTCGCGAACGCCGTCAAGTTCACGCCGGAGGGAGGAAGGATCGAGATCCGGCTGGAGCGCGCCGGCGGGCAGGCCCGCATCCGGGTGAGCGACACCGGGATCGGCATCCGCGCCGACTTCCTCGACTACGTGTTCGAGCGCTTCCGGCAGGCGGACAGCAGCACGACCCGCATCCACGGCGGTCTCGGCCTGGGTCTCGCCATCGTCCGCCATCTGGTCGAGCTGCACGGCGGCACGGTTCAAGCAGAGAGCGGCGGAGAGGGGAAGGGCTCGACCTTCACCGTGACCCTGCCGGTGACGCCGTTGCGCCCTCTGCGGCCGGTCGAGCCGGTGCCGGAGCGCACGCCCGAGGACGAGGAGGCGGCCGATGACCCGGCGACCGGGGACGTCCAGGGGTTGCGCATCCTGCTGGTGGACGATGAGCCGGACGCCCGCGAGGTGCTGCCGAGCGTGCTCGAACGGTTCGGCGCCCGGGTGCGCACCGCGGCCTCGGCGGTGGAGGCTCTGGACGAGCTGCGCCAGGAGGGGGCGGACGTGATGATCGCGGACATCGGGATGCCGGATGTGGACGGGTACGAGCTGATCCGCAGGATTCGGCGGCTGGACGGCGAGATCCGCGAGATCCCGGCCATCGCCCTGACCGCCTATGCCTCGGAGAGCGACCGCCGCAGGGCTCTGGATGCGGGCTACCAGATCCATCTGGCCAAACCGGTGGAGCCCCATCAGCTCGCGGCCGCCGTCGCGCGCTTGAGAATCATGAACGACCTGCAGAAAGGGAGGACAGGATGACGAACCTCTGGATGTCTCTCGCTCTGCTGCCTCTGCTTCTGACGCCGGCCCTCGCCTGCGCCGACGGCGACAAGACGGAGGCGGAGAAGATGGCCGCAGAGCACCAGCACGACGCTCCGAAGCCGACCGAAGCGGCCATGACGCCGCCCGCGCAGGAGGTGGCCGGCGAGGACGTGGTCTACGCCCAGGTGGGCGGCCAGCCTGTCCACGGCTACCTGGCGCGTCCGAAGAGCGCCAAGGGGCCGCTGCCCGGTCTCATCGTGATCCACGAGTGGTGGGGGTTGAACGACAACATCCGCCAGATGACGAAGCGGCTGGCCGGCGAAGGCTACACCGCGCTCGCCGTCGATCTCTACGGCGGCCAGACGGCCGACAAGCCGGACGCCGCCATGCAGCTCATGCAAAAAGTGATGAAGGACATGGGACCCGGCGAGCAGAACGTGCGCGCCGCCTACCAGTACCTGGAGACGCAGCAGAAGGCGCCGAAGATCGGCGTCATCGGCTGGTGCTTCGGCGGCGGCTGGTCGCTCCAAACGGCCCTGCTCGCCCCGGACGACGTCAAGGCCACGGTCATCTACTACGGCCACCTGGAGACCGACAAGGACAAGCTCCGCCCGCTGCAGATGCCGGTCATCGGCTTCTTCGGCGGCAAGGACCAGAGCATCTCGCCGGAGAGCGTCCACGCCTTCGAGGCGGCGATGAAGGGGCTCGGCAAGAGTGTCGAGGTGCACATCTACGACGACGCGAACCACGCCTTCGCCAACGCCTCGGGAGGCAACTACAACCCCGCCGCGGCCAAGGACGCCTGGGAGAGGACCACGGCGTTCCTGGCCAAGCACTTAAAGTAGAGAAAGGACGAAAGGGACCTAAAGGACTCAAAGGACCCAAAGGACGCGATCTGCCTTGTCCTTTGAGTCCTTTTCGTCCTTTAGGTCCTTGCCAGCGCCACCCGCGCTGCCCCCAGCATCGCCGTGCCGTCGTTGAGGATCACCCGCACGGCGACGCGCTCCAGGAAGGGGACGAAGCGCCCCTTGGCGACGAAGGTCTGGATGAACAGGCCGTCGGCGAGGCGCGGCAGGATCTTCGGGGCGATCCCGCCGCCCAGCCAGACGCCTCCCGTGGCGGTGCCGAGGAGGGCCAGATTTCCGGCCGCGGCGCCATAGACCGCGGCGAAGATCTCCAGGGCTCGCGCGCAGAGAGAGCACCGCCGGTCCGCCGGGAAGGCGAGCCCGGCCTGGCCGATCACCCGTGCGGGGTCGTCTCCGCGGCCCAGGGCCTCCCGCACCAGCGGAGTCTCCGGCGCGTGGTGGACGTCGCGCAGATAGCTGTAGATGTTGACCAGGCCCGGCCCCGAGAGCACCCGCTCGACGCTCACCCGGCCGAAGCGCTCGCGCAGATAGCGCAGCAGGCCGAGCTCCTCCTCGTTGCGCGGCGCGAAATCGGCGTGCCCCCCTTCCGACGGCACCGGGATCCAGCGGTCTCCGATCCGCGGCAGCAGCGACATACCGAGGCCTGTGCCGGCCGCGATCAGGACGCGGTTCCCGGTGAGGGCCGGCGCGTCGGCCGCCCCGGGCTGGAGCACGGCCGTCTCGTCCTCCCGCAAGAGCGGGATCCCCTCGGCAGTGGCGACCAGGTCGTTGATCAGGCGGACCCTGGGGAGCCCCGTCTCCCGGGCGACGAGGTCGCCGTCGATCTCCCAGGCCAGGTTCGCCGTGCTCGCCCGGTTCTCCAGCACCGGACCGGGCACCCCGAAGCAGGCCGAGTCGATGCCCGACCCCCGGTCCTGTCCCAGGAAGGCCGTCACCAGCGCGGCCAGCCCCGGATACTCGGTGCTGTGGAGCCTCTCGGAGCGGAGGAGGTGCGGCACTCCGTCGACGACCTCGAAGAGACCGATGTTCGTCTTGGTCCCTCCGACGTCCCCGGCCAGGATCACCGCCAGATCCCTTCCGGCGGCAGGGTCTCGTCGCCGTCCTCCTCGGTGCTCGGTTCCGCTCCCAGGGCCTCGCGGAGCCGGCCGAGCCCTCCGTGCACGTCGCCATCGAGATCGAGACGCAGCACCGCGCGGCCGCGTTGCTCCAGCGCCTGCCGGTCGCCGTCCGCCTGGGCACGGATCAGCTTCGCGAAGCTGTAGTCGGTCTCCGGCACGGGCACGCTGCGGGCCGGCGTATCCACCAGCTGCAGGAACCGGCAGTGCCCGGGTCCCCCCTTGTGGAGCTGGCCGGTCGAATGGAGGAAGCGCGGTCCGTAGCCCGCGGTCACCGCGCACCGGGTGCGGTCGCGCAGCGCCGCCTGGATGTCGTGCAGGTCCTCCCGGCCGGGCACCAGGTAGGCCTGGAGACCGAGGTAGTCGCCGGGCCGGATACCCGCGAGCCATTCGTGGAGATCCACGGAGGCCTGTTCCTGGACCGGCTCCCTGCCCTGCTCCTTCATGGCGCGGGCGGCCAGCTCCTTGGCGAGCTGCACGTCCGGCTGGTCGAACGGGTTGATCCCGAGGACCGCGCCGGCCGCGGCCGTGGCGATCTCCCAGCGGAAGATCTCGCGGCCGAGATCGAGCCGGTCGGCGAGGTGGAAGCGGAGGACCGGATGTCCGGCCGCCTCCAGCGCGGCGAGCCGCGGCTCCAGCTCTTCCGTCTCGCCGTCGAGGAGCAGGGCCGCGAAGGCGCGGTCGCCGCCGTAGACCTCCGCCCGGCCCGGGCGCTCGCCGACCACGGGCACGATCCCCTTGCCGTGCTTGCCCGTGCTCTCGGCCACCAGCTGCTCGATCCAGTCCGGGAACGAGGCCAGGGACGGGGTGGTGAGGAAGGTCACCTTGTCGCGGCCGGCGAGGGCGAGCTCGCCGAGAGTCGCACCCAGGACCAGGCCGGGGCTCTGCGCGGCCGGCACCTCGGGGCCGCAGGCCTCGGACATCGCGCGCCCGCGCTCCAGGAGGCCGCGCAGGTCCACTCCGATCAACGCCGCCGGCACCAGGCCGAAGAACGTGAAGGCGCTGTAGCGCCCGCCCACCTCCTCGGGGGTGTTGAACACGGTGCGGAAGCCGCGCTCGCGGGCCAGGCGCTCCAGCGACGTCCCGGGATCGGTGATCGCCGCGAACTGTCGGCCCGCTCCGCCGGAGAGCTGCCAGTAGAACCGGAAGAGCGAGAGGGTCTCCAGCGTGCCGCCCGACTTGCTCGACACCAGGAAGAGGGTCCGGGCGGGATCGACGCCCTGGCTGGAGAGTTCGACAGCGTCGGGGTGCGTGGTGTCGAGGACCCGCAGCTCCGGGAAGCCGGAGCGGGAGCCGAAGGTGTGCGCGAAGACCTCGGGAGCGAGGCTCGATCCCCCCATCCCGAGGACGAAGGCGCGCTCGATCCCGGCGTTCCGGGCCTCGGCGGCGAAGCGCTCCAGCCCCTCGATTTCCTCCAGCATGGTCGCGGGCAGCTCGAGCCAGCCCATCCGGTCGGTCAGCTCGGGGACCGGCTCGGGGGTCCAGAGCGTGTGGTCTTTCGCCCACAGGCGCCGGCCGAATCCTTCTTCCTCCCAGTGCCGCAGCCGCGCCGCGACCGCCTCGCCGTACCGGCCCAGGCTGAGGGCGCTGGTTTCCTGATTCGTCATCCCTTGTCCTCCCCGGAAGGACTCTATCAGCCCCCATGCTACGATCCGCCTCGATGAAGACGAGCGCGGTGCTTCTCGCTCTGCTCCCCCTGCTCGCCGCCTGTTCCGGCCGGACTGAGACGAAGAGCAAAGGCCATACCTACACCGTGCGCGCCCGGGTGAGCCAGCTTCCGGGCCAGGGCGGCGAGCTGGTCCTGACGCACGAGGCGATCGATGATTGGGTGGGTTACAGCGGCAAGGTCGAAGGCATGGACACCATGACCATGCCTTTCCCCGTCGCCGAGGGCGTCTCGCTGCAGGGCATCGAGCCTGGGGACGTCGTCGAGATTCAGCTCCACGCCGACTGGACGGCGGACCCGGGAGAGGCGGTGCAGATCACCGGGCTCCGCGAGCTGTCGCCGGACACCCGGCTCGACTTCCGCGACGCCAAACTGAAACCGTAAGGACGAGAGGAGGGAAACCATGCCGGTGCGCAAAGCCAACGCCGTTTGGGAAGGGAGTCTCAAGGAAGGTCATGGGACCGTCGCTCTGGGGAGCGGCGCCTTTGAGGGGCGTTATTCGTTCGGCTCCCGCTTCGAGGAGGCCGGGGGCACCAATCCCGAGGAGCTGATCGGCGCCGCCCATGCCGGCTGCTTCTCGATGGCCCTCTCCGCCGGGCTGGGGCGCGCCGGCTTCACGCCGACGCGCGTGGCCACCTCCGCCAAGGTCCATCTGGAGAAGGTGGGCGAGGGTTTCAAGATCACCCGTATCGAGCTCGACAACGAGTCCGAGGTCCCGGGCATCGACGAGAGCACCTTCCGCGAGCACGCCAACAAGGCCAAGGAAGGCTGCCCCGTCTCCCAGGCCCTGGCCGGGGTCGAGATCAGCCTGAACGCGCGGCTGGTGGGGTGAGCCCCCCTCCCAAGCGCCCTCGGGCATCGGACCGATCGGACGGATCGGACGGATCGGTCCGATGGCCGGGGGGAGGGAATTTATAGCCGCGCCGCTATTTAATTCTTGACTTCCGCCTTGGAGCCCCCTAACCTCCTTGCACCCACGTTGTAAGGAGATCTCCATGGCTTGGAACCCGACGAAGAAGACAGATGAACCGTCCCCCTATCGCCCTGCCGAGCCGGCACCTGCGCCCCGACCCGCGACCATGACTCCATCGCCCTCACTGACATCCGCATCTGCGGAGCCCCAGAGGCGGGGCGAGCGGGCCACCATCGGACCTTCGATCTTCATCAAGGGCGACCTGACCGGCGACGAGGACCTGGTGATCGAAGGCCGCGTCGAAGGCAAGGTCGACCTGAAGCAGAACAACGTGACGGTCGGCAAGAACGGCCGCGTGAAGGCCGACGTCTATGGCCAGGTGGTCACTGTGGAGGGGGAGGTCGACGGCAACGTCTTCGCGCACGAGCAGGCGATCCTGCGGCAGGCAGGTGCGATCCGCGGCAACATCTCGGCGCCGCGGGTGGTGCTGGAGGACGGCTCCCGCTTCAAGGGGAGCATCGACATGGAGGCGAAGGACTCGGGGCGCTCGCAGTCCCCGGGGACGCAGGGACAGGCCCAGGGGCCGGCGAAGCTCCCCGAGGCCGTGGCGGCACAGGCAGCAGGATGAGCTGGTTTTCGTTCCGCACCGCCCGCAGGGAGGCGGCGGCGCATCCGGTCGCGGCGCCGGCGCAGCCCGGGACCGAGCCCGAAATCCATCGTTCCCTCGCGCTGCCCACGGTCTTCGCCGCCATGGCGCGGGGACCCAAGGCGAACGTCCTCGACCTCGGCACGGCGATCGGCTCGAACGTCGAGTACCTCTCCGCGTACGGCTGCCGGCTGTCGATCGAGGACCTGTACATGACGCGGACGACGTCGGCGGACGGGGAGCAACTGGGACCGGAGTTCTTCGAGCAGCTGGTCCCGATTCCCAACGGTCCGCAGTTCGACGTGGTCTTCGCCTGGGACCTGTTCAACTACCTGACGCGCAAGGAGCTGGCGCACCTCACGGCACGCCTGCGGCAGGCCTGCCGGCCGGGCGCCCAGGTCCTGGCGCTGATCTGGATCCACAAATCGATCCCGGCGCAGCCGATCCGGTTTCGCTTCCGCGGGACGGACCAGCTCGTCTACGACCGCCGCACGGCCCTGGAGCGGCCCGGCCCGCGCTTCCAGCCGGCGGAGATCAATCAGCTGATGAGCGGCTTCCAGGTGGACCGCTCGTTCCTGCTCCGGCACGGCATTCAGGAGTACCTGTTCGTGCGGGAGTGAGAGAGGAGGGCCGTGCGCGGCTTCACGCTGGTCGAGACGCTGGTCGCGCTCGCCCTCCTCACCCTGGCGCTGCTGCTGGGGCTCGGCCTCGTCCTCCAACACCCGCGGATCGTCCGCCGGCTGGATGCGCAGCGGGAGGCGATCCACGGTCTCGAAACGACGCTCGAGGAGCTGCGCGCCGGAGCCCTGCCGCTCGTCTCCCAGGATCTGCCGCCGGTCGGTCCCCGGAGGATGGTCCTCTCCATCCGGATCACGCCGGAGGGCTACCCGCCCGGTCTCTATCGCGCCCAGGTGAGCGCCCGCTATTTCATCGAGGGGCAATTCCGGGACCGGTCGGTCGAGACGCTGCTGTGGAGGCTTCCGGAATGAGGCCCTCCTCCCGCGGCTTCACCCTCGTCGAGGTGATGATCTCCCTGGTGTTGTTCATGATCGGGGCGGCGTTCGCGGCACAGCTCCTCATGGAGACCTCGCAGCAGCTCGCCGATGCGGCGGCCGAGCAGGTCGAGGCTCCGATGCCCCTGGTGCGGGCGCGTCTGCGCTCGGACGTCCAGGCTTCTCATGATGCGGCCTGCGTTCAGCGGCCGGGCGAGCCCCCGGAGGAGATCCGGCTCACCGGGCACCCCGCGGGGACGGTGATTTACCGCGTGGACGAGGGGATTCTCGCGCGTCGGGTGGAGGACGATCATGGGCGGCCCCTGGGGGACGGACCCGTTTTGCGTGGCGTCGAGAGCTGGTCGTGCGCCGACGGCGGCGGGCTGCTCTTTCTCCAGCTCACGTACCGCCGCCGCGCCGTGCGTCGGACGCCTCTGGTGGTCGAGCCGGGCGCCCGCGGTCCGCTCACCGAGACGCGGGTCGAATCTCTGCTGGTCGCGCCGCGCGGCGGTGGGTTGGAGGCGGGATGGTGAGGGCCGGGCGCGGAGATCGCGGGTACGCGCTGCTCGCCGCGCTCGTGGTGCTGGTGCTCGTCTCGATCTCCCTCGCGATCCTCGCCACGGCGCTCCAGATCCGGATGCGGCTCGTCCGCCAGGAAGCCCAGGCCCTGGAGCTCGGAGCCCTCTCCGACGCGGCGCTGGCCGAAGCCCTGTACAACCTCACCTACGACCGCGACTTTCCGGGGAAGGACGAGCACGCGTTCGGAGCGGGCGGGATCGCGAGCCAGGTCGAGAAGCTCGGCGGGGACCGCTATCTCGTGAGGGCCACCGGCACCTACGCCGGCCAGAGGCGCTCCGTCGAGGCGGAGGCGGTGCGGACGTTGCGGGGGACACGGGTGGTGCGGTGGAAGAGGTCCTCCCCGCCAACTCCGAGGCCGAAGGATTTCGCTTCTGGCGGCATCTGATCTCCCGAGGGCAGGTTCCGGCACACCCGCCGGAACCTGCCCTCGGGAGATCAGA
>Ga0134121_10004218_pt1 | contig 11794 bp, 7 predicted proteins | sample KB301_FD_96463 | JGI IMG/M metagenome (GOLD analysis project Ga0134121, IMG submission 96463) | Terrestrial soil microbial communities without Nitrogen fertilizer from Kellogg Biological Station, Michigan, USA - KB3-0-1 | ecosystem: Environmental > Terrestrial > Soil > Unclassified ...
CGCCACGAACGGCAGGTTCTCGTTGGTCCTCGGCAGACAACTGCTGACGTCCCACATGGCGCCTTTGTCACCGAAGTCATAAACCACCGCGCCGGTATCGGGTGTTTCCTGGTCGTCATCAAAGTGGTATCGGCCGCCGTTGAAGGTGACGCGCGTCGGATAGTCAACGCCCAGCCCCCAGCGCGCCTCGTCCAGCGCGTGAATGCCGTTGTTCGCGAGTTCACCCCCGCCCCAATGCCAGCGCCAGTGCCAGTTGTAATGCACGACGTTGTCCAGATAGGGACGTTCCGGAGCCGGCCCCTGCCAGAGCGAGTAATCGATCTGCGGCGGCACCGGCACCTGCTTTCCGCGGCCGATTGAAGCGCGCGCGTTGCCATACCAGCAGCGCGCGTAGAGCACGCGGCCAATCACGCCGGCGCGCAGTTTTTCCACCATCTCGATAATTCCCGGCCAGCTTCGGCGTTGATTGCCCATCTGAACCACGCGCTTGTATTTCCGCGCCGCCGCGACTATCAGTTCGCCTTCGCGGGCGTTGTGGCTGCCGGGCTTTTCAACATACACATGTTTGCCGGCGGCGCAGGCGAGGATCGCGGCGGGCGAATGCCAATGATTGGGTGTGGCGATCGTCAGCGCGTCCACGGAACGGTCGTCGAGAATCCGCCGGAAATCCTTCACGCCTGTCGCCTTCCTCTCCTGTTTGTCGTTGACGAGCTTCAGCCCGTGTTCCAACCGCCGGTCATCCACGTCGCAGACGTAGGCGATCTCGGCGTTGGGGATGGAAAGCAGCGCATTGAGATGGTCGGCTCCGCGCCCAAGGCCCATCGTCGCGACAATGATTTTGCTGTTTGCGCTTCCCGCGGCGCGGGCCGACAGACCCTTGCCGAAAGTGGCGAGGCCGGTTCCGATCATGGCGGTCTGGCCGAGAAAACGGCGGCGGTTGATGGAAGTTTTCATACCAGCCCGGAAAATAGTGCCTTCGCGGCGGGCAAACAAGAAACGTTATGCGACGCCGTTTCGGGCAGCATCTTGACGCGCTGTCACCCGTTGCCTACTCTGTCCGCAAAACGCTGAACTATGGCTTTGGACATCATCATCGAATACTGCGCAGCTTGAAACTACGAGCCACAAGCCGTCGGTCTGACGGAAAAGCTGCTGAAGTTCAAGCAACACATCAACTCGCTCAAATTGATCCCTTCGAGCGGCGGCGTGTTTGAGGTCACGGTCAATGGGCAGAAGATTTATTCCAAGAAGGCCACGGGACAGTTTCCCGACTTCGACGCCATCGTTCAAATGGTCCGCGAAAAGCGGTGAGGGCGCCGATTTTTCAATTCCGATTTCGGATTTCGAGATTTTCTTCCGGAGAGTGATGGGTGCCTGGTGGCCCTCGCGGTCTTCAAAACCGTCGTCGGCTTGCTTTGCAGGTCGAGGAGTGTTCGATTCGCTCCCTCTCCGCCAACAAGCTCTGTTTTCGCGATCCTCCGGGATCGAAGACGCCAACGAATTGGGGGAGGAATGGGTGTCGAAGGGAGGTGATCGCCATGCCGCGCGTGAAAACGTTTAAGCTCACGTCGCTCTCGTCCTGCGCTGGTTGAGCCGCCAAACTGAGCCAAAAGGCCCTGATGCAGGTCCTGCGTCAGCTCCCGCAGGTGCGCGATGCCAACCTGCTGGTCGGCTCCGCCACCGCCGACGACGCCGGTGTGTATCGTATCGACCGCGATCGCGCGCTCGTGCAAACGGTGGATTTTTTCACGCCCATCGTGGACGACCCGTTTGTCTATGGCCAGATCGCCGCCGCGAACGCGCTGTCGGACGTGTATGCCATGGGCGGCAGGCCCCTCACCGCAATGAACGTGATGGGCGTTCCCACGGACGTTTTGCCACCCGCGATCATCAATGCGATTCTGCGCGGTGGAGCGGCGAAAGTCAGCGAGGCGGGCTGCGTGCTTGTCGGCGGCCATACCATCCGCAATCCGGAGCCGGTTTATGGCCTCGCGGTCACCGGGTTGGTGAATCCGGGACGCATGATCACGAACGCCAGGGCGCGTCCGGCGGATTTGTTGGTTCTGAGCAAGCCGCTTGGCACCGGCGTGATTACGACCGGCATCAAACGCAATCTGGGTCCGGCTTCGTTGGGGAGGAAGGCGGTGGCGGTCATGCGACAGCTCAACGTTGCCGGCGCCGAACTGGCTGAACGCGGTCTTGTAAACTGCGGGACCGATGTCACAGGCTACGGGCTGCTTGGTCATCTTGGTTCGATGTGCCGCGCCAGCCGCGTCGGCGCTGAGATTGACGCCTCGAGAGTCCCGATCATCGGCGAGGAAGTTCTCGGGCTCATCGAAAAAGACTGTGTTCCGGGCGGAACCCGCGAGAATTTGAAAACCGCGAATGCGTTCACGGAATGGAGCGACGTGGACGGCGCCCGGAGGATTCTGCTCGCCGACGCGCAAACGAGCGGAGGTCTGCTGCTCTGTGTCCGTCCGCGACTGCTTGACCAGGTGGCAAAAATTTTGAAGAAACATGGCGCGCCGTGCGCTACGGTTATCGGACGGATCGTGCGTTCGAGCAAGCCCTTGATATGGGTCGGCAACTAAATCAAACGAAACTCCGCGCCATCCCGGCTGTCGAGAAGGTCGTGCAGGCGGTGGGCGCGGTCGATCTTCCGCGCGCCGCGGTTGTCGCTGTGGTCCGGCGTGAGCTGGCCGCGTTGCGAAAGGGAAAGAAGATTCCCGACCGGGACACAGTGCTTGCGCGGGTTCGGGCTTCGCTTGACGGATTGCGCCGTGCGCGGATCCAGCCGGTCCTCAACGGCACCGGCATCATCGTTCACACGAACCTTGGCCGTTCGCCCCTTGGCCCCGCGGTGATCCAGACCCTGCAGACCGTTGCCGCGGATTATACCAATCTTGAATACGATCTGACCGGGGGAGAGCGCGGCGGGCGCGCGGCCTATCTCGAACACAACCTCGCCCTGCTCTGCGGCGCCGAAGCGGCAACCGTCGTGAACAACTGCGCCGCGGCGCTGGTGCTCGTGTTGCGACACCTCACGGCAGGCGTTCGCAAGGAAGTCGTCATCTCGAGCGGCGAACTCGTGCAGATTGGCGGTGGATTCCGCATCCCGGAAATCCTCGAGGCCGGCGGCGCCCGCCTCCGCGAAGTCGGCACGACCAACAAGACGGCTTTGGCTGATTACGCCAGGTGCGTCGGAAAGGAAACGGCGCTGATTCTCAAGGTTCATCGCAGCAATTTTTTTATGGGCGGGTTTGTCGCGTCACCGTCCACGGAGGACCTTGCCGCGCTGGCGAAGAAAAAACGCGTGCCCCTGGTGGAGGACCTGGGCAGCGGTGCGGTCGTCGAAACCGAAAAGCTGGGGGAAATCGAGCACGAGCCGACGCCAGCCGAAGTGCTGAACCGCGGCGTGGATCTGGTCTGCTTCAGCGGCGACAAGCTGCTTGGCGGGCCGCAGGCCGGTATTATCGCCGGCAAAGCGAAGTTCGTTGCCGCTCTAAAAAAGGAACCCTTCTTCCGCGCGCTGCGTTGCGACAAACTCATTCTCTCGGCGCTCCAGACAACGACTGATCTGTATCTCGCCGGCCGGGAGGGCGAAGCGATCCCCGCGCTGGCGGCGCTGCGTGTTTCAAAAAGTGAACTGGAAGGCCGGGCGAAGCGGATTCTTACCGCTCTCGAGGCGTTGCCGATGAAAACCGCGGTCGGCGAAGGCAAGGCCCAGATTGGCGGCGGCACATTGCCCCGATCGGTTATCCCATCGGTGACGCTCGAACTACAGCCGTTGAACATGCCGCTCGCGGAGTTTGCGGCCCGACTGCGGAGCGGCGTCCCGCCGGTGATTGGTTACATTGCGGGCAACCGGTTCAAACTGGATTTGCGCACCGTTTTCCCGCGGCAGGACGAGGAGCTGTTTCAAGCGATTCATAGAGTGTTCGGGAAATCCGGGTAGGTCTTCCTTTCGTGAACCGGCTGCAGATGGAAGAATGTGACGCCCAGAAAGAACTTCATCCTGGCAACAGCCGGCCACGTGGACCACGGCAAGAGCGCGCTGGTCAAAGCGCTGACGGGCACTGATCCGGACCGGTTGCCCGAGGAAAAAGCCCGCGGCATCACGATTGATCTCGGGTTCGCGCACCTGGAACTGCCCTCCGCTGGCGGCCCGCAATCGTCAACCCTTCATCTCGGCATCGTCGATGTCCCGGGCCACGAGGATTTCGTGAAGAACATGGTCGCCGGCGTGGGATCGGTTGACCTCGCGCTGTTCGCGATCGCCGCCGACGACGGCTGGATGCCTCAAACCGAGGAGCATTTGCAGATTCTGACCTACCTCGGCATTACCCGCGCGGTGATCGCGCTGACGAAAATTGACCTCGCGCAGGACGAGCCGGCGGCCATCGCGCGCGTGCGCGAAAAACTCGCCGGTACCCCTCTCGCCGGGGCGCCCATCGTTCCAACGTCCGTCGTCGCCGACCGCGGTCTCGACGAATTGAAGACGGCGCTCACCCGCGTGCTGGCAGACGCGCCGCTGGCTCACGACGTCGGCAAACCTCGTCTGTCCGTGGACCGCGTATTCACACTGCGCGGAATCGGCACGGTGGTGACGGGCACGTTGACCGGCGGCGAATTGCACCGCGGCCAGAACGTCGTCCTCCAGCCCTCGGGCAGGACGACGCGTATTCGGACCGTGCAGAATCACAACCGGGATGTGGAAGTCAGCGGTCCGGGGACTCGCACCGCCCTGAACCTTCCCGATGTGGAGGATTCCGCGGACACCACGGGCGTTCGACGCGGCGATGTGATCACGCTGGCGGAACTGGGCGGAGCGGGTGAATTGCTGGACGTGCTGCTGGAAAAATCCGCCCGGCTTGCCAATCTCAAGACCGCTCTGGCGCGGCCGCTGAAGGATGGGGCGCTGGTGCGAGTCCATCTTGGCAGCGCCAATGTTCCCGCTCGCGTCGCTTTTCTCGAAAAAGGCGGGTTGGGACCCGGCGATCAAGCGATCGCCGAACTCCGTCTTGAGCTGCCGCTCTTCGCCTTTGCCGGCGACCGGTTCATCCTGCGCGATTGGTCCGGGCAAACAACACTGGCGGGCGGAATCGTGCTCGACGCCGACCCGGCTCGCGAAGAATTCCGCAGCGAAAGCTGCCGCGCTTTTCTGAAGGCGCGCGCGCGGTCTCCCGAAGACGCGGTGACGTTTGTGGCTTCCCTGGTGGCGCGGCAGGGCGCGGTGCGTCGCGCGGGTTTGTTGATCAAGTCGCGATTCAGTTCGACGCAGGTTCGGGATGCCCTCGACAGATTGGTCGCTGAGAAGCGCGTCGTCGAAGTCGGTGAATGGGCGGTGGATACGGCGCGGTGGGATCACTTGCGTCAAAGCGCGATCAACGCGATTGACGCCGCGCATCGCGTTCAACCCGATCGCTCCGGTCTGCTCCTCACCGAATTGCGGGCGGCACTGGCCGGGGAACTGCCATCGCAGGATGTGTTCGAGGTGCTGACCGCCGATCTTTGCTCCAACGGCTTCACACAGGCCGGGGTCGCGATTCGGCGAACGGCGCATCAGCCGGCGCTCCCACCTGAATTGCGCGCCGTCGGCGCCCAGCTGCGTTCACTCCTGTCAGCCAGGCTGTTGGATCCGCCGTCGCGCAAGGAACTCACTCCCGATGCCGCCTCCCGGCAGGTATTGCGTTTCTTGCTGCAAACCGGAGAGGCGATTGATCTGGGTGCGGACGTGGTCATGCTCGCTGAGGGATTTGCCCGCGCCACCGAAACTGTGAAGCGGTTCCTGCGGGAGCGAGGATCAGCCACCGCGAGCGAATTGCGCCAGACCCTCGGCACGACCCGGCGCGTCGTGATTCCGCTGCTCGAACGGCTCGACCGGGAAGGCGTCACCCGCCGTGAAGGCGACCGTCGAGTGTTACGCTGACACCCGATTGGCGGGCGAGTGGGGCTTCGGCCAGTCTCAATAACCCAGCTTGCGCCGGTTCGCCCATAACTCCTTTGGTTTGAAAATCCCCTCTGGTGTGATGATGCCGGTGACCAGTTCTGGCGGTGTCACGTCGAAACCCGGGTTATACGCCTGGCTGGTCGGATTGGCCACGCGCACGAATTCGCGGCGGCCGCGAGCGGTCAAACCCCAGGCCCCGAGAACTTCCCGCCCATCCCGCTCTTCGATCGGGATGTCGCTTCCGGATTTCAAATTCCAGTCGATGGTGGAGAAAGGAACCGCCACGTAAAATGGAACTCCATGCCGCCGGGCCACGACGGCTTTCGTGTAGGTCCCGATCTTATTCGTCACTTCTCCGGTCCGGCCCAGTGTCCGGTCGCTGCCGACGATGACCAGATCGATTCGCCCGCGTTGCATGAGATGTCCGGCAGCGTTGTCAGCGATGATTTCGTGGGAAATTCCCTGTTGCGCCAGTTCCCATGCGGTCAACGTCGCGCCCTGCGACCGGGGCCGGGTCTCGTCGCAGAAGACGTGGAATCTTCTGCCTTTAGCTTGGGCTGCATACATTGGGGCCGTGGCCGTGCCAATATCCACAAACGCCAGCCAGCCGGCGTTGCAATGGGTCAGAATATTCATTCCGTTGCGAATCAGCTTCGCGCCGTGTTTTCCGATGGCTTCGCAATGTTCGACATCGTCGTTGGCGAATTCCTCCGCCGCGGCCAGAGCGAGCGCCTGTTGTTCCTCGACGGTTTCGCCCGAGTTCATCGCGGCACACACGGCATTCATCGCGTTCACCGGGTCCACGGCCGTGGGGCGGGCGGCTTTGAGCATTTGGAAAACGGCCTTGATATGGCGCTTGAATCGCCCGGGATCCGCGCCGCGAAACGCGCGCGCGCCCTGCGCCAGACCGTAGGCCGCTGTCGCGCCGATCGCGCCCGCCCCGCGCACCACCATTTCGCGGATAGCCATGGCGGTGTCCTCAACACTCCGGGTCGCGATGACTTCAAAGTGATGCGGCAACAGCCTTTGGTCTATTAGCAGGACGGCGTTTTGCGCCGCATCGAACGCGACGGTCCGATAGTGACGCGAACGACGATCAACGATGACGTTCATGAGCCGAGTGTGGCGACTGGAACAGCTGAATCAATCAAGACTTCAGTCAACGCGGATGATCATCGCCTTGATGCGGGCGCGGACTTTTTTGTAGAGAGGGTGTTTGCGGACGTTCTTCAGATCGGCGTCCCGGGTCATCCATTTGAAGTCCCGGTATCCAAGATCCAGCGCCCGATTCAAGGCGGCCACCGAGAGTTCCGGCTGGTTCGTCAGCGAGTAACTGCAGGCGAGATTGTATTGCACGAGCGCATCGTGCGGACACAGGCGCGAAAGCTGTTCGTCCACTTTCAATCCGTCCGCGTATCTGCCGCGTCGCGTGTAGTTGTCGCCAAGAATCTGCAGTGCCTCTACGTAACCCGGGTCACGTCTTACGACTCCTTCCATGAAATCAATTTCAATATCGAGGTTCCGTTGCTCCTGCCGGGTCAACTTCTTTCGCGAACTACTTTTTTGCGGCATAAAAGTCTGCCGGATAATGTCAAAAAGTCGGCTACCGTCAAGCCAACGGCGGTTCACCGGCGCTGAAGAGTCATCCTCTCGCTCAATATTTCCGTTCCGGGAATTGATTTGAATTGGCGCCGGAGTCATTCAATAACCCTGCTGTGCGATGCTTCGTCACCGGCGGGTCGGGATTTATCGGCGCCAACCTCGTTCACGAATTGGTCGGTCGCGGACACGCGGTGAAAGTATTGCTTCGTCAGGAAAGTGACACCGGCGGATTGCGCGGCGCCGCCTTCGAACCCGTTTATGGCGACATCACCGATCGTGAGCCCCTCGTGGCCGCCATGCGCGGCTGCGATTGGTGTTTTCATGTCGCGGCCAGTTACCATTTGTGGCTGCGTGACTACGCGCCGATGTATCAAGCGAACGTGGAAGGGACGCGCAACGTGATTCTGGCGGCCACGACTGCGGGTTGTTCGAGGGTTGTTTACACCAGCACGGTCGGGTGCATCGGGTTGCCGAAGGAAGTCGACGGCGTCATGACGCCGACTGACGAAGCGACTCCCGTTTCAGAGGCACAGATGACCAATCATTACAAGCGTTCGAAGTGGCAGGCCGAACAGGTCGCGCGCGAGCTGGCGGCTAAAGGTTCGCCGGTGATCATCGTCAATCCGACTGCGCCCGTGGGGCCGCGCGACACAAAGCCGACGCCGACGGGCAAGGTCGTCGTCGATTTCCTCAATCGCAAGATGCCAGCCTACCTCGACACGGGTTTGAACTGGGTCCATGTGCGTGACGTCGCGGTTGGACACATTCTGGCTGCGGAGAAGGGCCGCGCGGGGGAACGTTACATTCTGGGCAACGCTGCGGGGAATTGGACCATGAAGGAGACGTTCGCCGTGCTGGAAGAGGTCACGGGCGTTCGGGCGCCACGGCTTCGGATTCCGTATTTCATTGCTCTTGCCGCCGCGCACGTTGACGAGACCCTCGCGCGATTGACCGGTCATCCGCCCAAAGCTCCGCTGGCCGGAGTCCGCATGGCAAAATACAAAATGTTCTTCAGCCCAGCCAAAGCCATTCGCGAACTGGGTTTGCCGCAAACGCCGCCGAGGCAGGCTCTGGCTGACGCCGTGGAGTGGTTTCAAGCCAAGGGACACGCAAGGTGATTCAGTCACTTCAAAGAAGTCGAACACCGTCCGCCCGCTTGGCACGCTTTCAACGCGCCGGGGTTCCGTCACTTCGAAGTCTTTTCGTTCAAATGTCGATTGACTATCTCCAGCCACGTCTGTGCTGATCGGTTGTTGACGATATTCAGACGAAGCGACCGCTCGAACCAGGACTTCGCTGTGGCGAAATCGCCGAGTTGAACGTAGTGCCACCCCATCAACGTCTGCACGTAATAAAAACTGGGTTCGTCCTGGATGGTGCGTTGAAAGTATGGATCGGCCTCGTTGTGCCGGCCCAAATGATGCAGGCACATCCCGTAACGCAGGCGGCTCAGCGCGCTGGTGCAGTCATAAGGGTTCAGTTCCATTGCACGAGCGAACCATCGCATGGCTTCCTGGGTCAACTTCTCGTATCCCGAACTGCCCGGCCAGCTCTGGATGCGGAAGGTCTCGCCGATTCTATAGGCCGTCTCGAAATTCATCGGCTCAATCGCGTAAGCCTTTTTGAGTAATTCGATCTGTTGCGTGGAATACTTTCCTTCCTGGTTCGCCTCCCGCAACCACTTCTCTTCGCGGCCGCGCTTGAATCCTTCCTTCCCGAGGTAAACGACCGCCGTCGCCAAAAGGAACGTAAGCAACAATCGTGTCACCAGGCCCGGCGACACCCAGAAGCGTTCGCTGACAAAGCGGAGGTGACCGCTGATGAGCGCCATCAACGCTACTGCCAGGATCGCGTTTGCCGGAATGTGCATGTTAAAGTCCGTAAATGAATGGACCAGGATCGCAAGCAATCCCGTTGCGGCTCCCAGCACAAACGCAGCGCGATTGCTCGTCTTGCTCCCGAATTCGGCCGGGTCGCGATTGAAGTATTTCCAGCCTCGCAGCACCGAGAGATACAATAGTGCCCAGGCGGAAGCTACCAACGCAGCTCCCACGACTCCCCAATCGGCCAGTGTGTTCAAGTAGTCGTTGTGAACCCTGTCAGGGCGCATTTGGATCTCTGGATACGGCGGCCGGTAAGCGCCAAAGCGATAGTCGAAATGCGCCGGCCCGGCGCCGAACCAAAAACGATCCTGCCACATCTGATACGCGGACCGCCAAATGCGCTGGCGGCTGACGGTGTCATCCATGCCGGGTTTGTAGATGGACGCGAAGCGCTCTTTTATAAACAGATTCTTCGACACAAAACCCAAAAGGGAAACCGTCACGATTATCAGGATAACGAGCGCAGGAATTCGAAACTGTCTGCGGCAGGCCAGCACGATCAGGAGGGCGAGCAGCGAAACCAGCGCCGCGATCCAGCCCCCGCGTGAAAGCGTAACTCCGATTCCGGCGAGCATGACCAGCGAAGCATATCCCAGGAGGATCCTCGTCACGTGTGTAACGCGCCCGAGCACAGCATAAGCCAGAGCGAGGGGCAGGATCATTTCGAGAAAGCCGGCCAGGTGGTTCGGATTGATATAAGTTCCGCTCCCGCGGCCAAAGTAGGCCGGTTTGAGGAAATGCCACACATAATTCGACTTCGTGGCAAACTGATAAATCGCGTACACCGACACGCCGGCAGCCAACACCACCATGACCCAGGCGATCCGGCGCGGATAGTCCCGCTGGTTGAGGTTATTCAGGATGACAAAAAACAGGAGGGCATACACGACGATTCGGATGAGCTCCTGCCGAGCGACATATTCGATGTCGGCCTGTGAGTAGCGGATGACGGCGTACCCGACAAAAGCGAGAACCGTCCAACAGACTGGCGGCCAGAGCAGCCGCATGTCGCTTTTCAGCCAAAGACGAAGCAGCCATAACACGACCGCGCAGACAGTCAGCCCCTGGATTGCGAGGAAGTCAATTGCTCGGACAGCGCCGGTGGCCAATGGACCGAAAACCAGCACAGCGCAAACCAGAATGAAAATGCCTTTCTCAAACCACTCGTCCAGCCGCGCACGATTCATCCGGACAATCCTGATAGAATGGATGGTAATCCGTCACGTCAATCTTTGGACTTCGATCGACGTGTAGCTCGGTTCGCTTGTTATCGACAGTCGCCGGTTTATGGTTGGAACGTTTGAAAGAAAACACTCGATGGATTGAATGAGTTGGTGATGATCATTTCGAAATACCCGGCGCTCCCCAGCGTGTTTGTGGACGTGTTCAGCCAATTCACCAGGTCAGACGATTGCTGGAGGCGGTAAGTCTGGCCCGCCGTTCCACCATAGAGCAATCGGAACTGATTGTTTGTCTGTCGTTCCAAAAACAGCGGGAACGGGGGCGCAGCTTCGTAGGCGCCGATGTCGCATCCGGCGCCGGCAGGGCGAGGAACACCGCGTTGATCGGTCGCGGTGCAGAAAGCCGAGTCAGCAGCGTCGATGGCGGGGCTGCCCGCCAGGAGAGACAAGGTTGGGGTCTTTCCGCCGTAGTTCAGCAACGGCCCCAGCAGTGGATCCGTGTTGTTGAGACTCCCGGGAGCGGTGAAGGCACCCGTGGAATCCGAGCAGATGTTATGGCCGCCATCGATGACAGTCCCGGAAATATTCCCACCCGAAGTGCTGTTGGCGACGATCGAATTGCGGAGTGTTAGCGTGCCGTTGGTTCCGACGCTGATGCCGCCACCGAGCGACGGCCATCCTAGCACTCTGACCGCCGTGCCGTTACCTGAGAACGTACAGTGAGTAATCGTCGCCGTTCCCGCACTCAAATGAATTCCTCCGCCGTAGGCTTCATAGCCGTCCGTAACGGCCGAGTTTCCGTAAAAAGTTGAATTCTCCGCCGATAGAGTTGGTCCGGTCGAATCATTGAAAATAGCACCGCCTCGGCCAAAACGTGAGAAGTATCCGCCTCGCGCAACATTGTCCAAGAAAGCGCACCGTCGAACGTGCATGGTTCCCCTGGAATTAACGCATGCCCCACCGCTTCCATGGCCGCTGTTGCTCTGCGAAATGTTTCCAGCGAGCAACGAATCGGTCAGCTCGATCGTTCCGCGCGCGTTGAATAACGCCCCACCGTATGCGGGACCCAGCGGGTCATTCGAACCGACACCGAACGCTGTGTTGCCCAAGAATGAGCAACTGGATATAGCTACATTGCCACCCAGATTGAAAAAGGCCCCGCCTTGGGCGGCGACGTC
>Ga0134121_10004219_pt1 | contig 11792 bp, 11 predicted proteins | sample KB301_FD_96463 | JGI IMG/M metagenome (GOLD analysis project Ga0134121, IMG submission 96463) | Terrestrial soil microbial communities without Nitrogen fertilizer from Kellogg Biological Station, Michigan, USA - KB3-0-1 | ecosystem: Environmental > Terrestrial > Soil > Unclassified ...
CCGTTCGTGTTCGCGGTGTGGGTCGCGCAGCGCTCGACGCCCGTCGCGGACGCGCTCGGCGTGCACGCCTCCCTCATCACGTCACGCGAATGGGGCCTCGCGCATCTGGACGAGCTCGCCGCGCAGGCCGCGCCGGCGACGGGCGTCGGACGCGAGGCCTGCCTCGAATACCTTGCGGGGCTCGACTATGGACTCGGCCTGTCGCATCTCGAGGGTCTGACCGAGTTCTTCAGGCGTCTCGAGCACGCGGGCCGGGTGCCTGCGAGCACACTCGCCTTTCTTCCAGCGGCGTAGGACCAATCGTGGACATTCCAGCCGACCTCCTCGACCTGTACACCAACGCGCCGCTCCTCGAGCTCGGCGCGCAGGCGGACGCCATTCGCCGCGCGAAGCATCCGCACGGCATCGTGTCGTACATCGTCGACCGCAACATCAACTACACGAATGTGTGTGTGGCCGACTGCGGATTCTGCGCGTTCTACCGCCGCCCGAAGCACACTGAGGGCTACACGCTCTCATACGAGCAAATCGGCGCCAAGATCGACGAGACCAAGGCGCTCGGCGGCGTCCAGATTCTGATCCAGGGCGGGCACAATCCGTACATCCCGTTCGAGTGGTATCTGGAGCTGATGCGCTACATCAAGCGCAATCATCCGATTCACATTCACGGGTTTTCGCCGAGTGAAGTGGATTTCTTCGCGAAAACATTCCGGATGGAAGCGCGCGACGTGGTGCTGGAGCTCAAGAAGGCCGGTCTCGATTCGATTCCCGGCGGCGGCGGAGAGATTCTCGTGCAGCGGGTTCGCGACTATGCGGCGCCGGGCAAGGCAGGTGCCGACCGCTGGCTCGAGATCATGGAGATCGCGCACCAGGAAGGGATGAAGACATCGGTCACGATGATGTACGGCCTGGGCGAAACGCTCGCCGAGCGACTCGAACATCTCTTGCGTGTGCGCGAAGTACAGGCGCGGACGGGCGGGTTCACAGCATTCATCACGTGGCCCCTCCAGCCCGAGAACACGCCCGAGTTCTCGAAGCAGCCCAAGACGGACGCGACCGAATATCTGCGGACCGTCGCGATCTCGCGCATTGTGCTCGACAATGTGCCGAATCTTCAGTCGAGCTGGGTGACGCTGGGTCTCAAGGTCGGACAAACGGCGCTGCATTTCGGGTGCAACGACTTCGGGTCGCTCATGCTCGAGGAGAACGTCGTCTCGGCCGCGAACACCACGTACCGCACGACCACGGACGAGATGGAGCGGCTCATTGTCGAAGCGGGCTTCACTCCGCACCGGCGGCGGCAGGATTACACACTCATCGCGGCAGCAGGCGCAGCGGCATGAGGCTCGTGTGAGTGTTCGGTTCACGCCGGAAGTTCGGCGTCACATCGTTGCGGCGACCGCACTCGCGGAATCGCGGGGCCAGACACGTCCGCGCATCCGCGATCTCGCCGACGCACTCGCGGGCTCGGGCGTTGCCGTGCCGAAGTTTCCGATTGCCGCGCTCAACGCCGAGCTCGAGGCGCTGCTCACCGCGGCGGCGCAGCTCGCGGGAGCGAACGACGTCGACCAATCCGTTGTCGTCCTGGCGCTCCGTGATTTCCAGGCCGACGGCGGCGGTACGCCGGAGTCACAGACCGCCCAACCCGAACGGGGCACGCCGCCGGCCGGCGGCACCCGCGCGGGGATCGGGTACGACTCGCACCGGTTCGCGCCTGGCGGGCCCATGGTCCTCGGCGGGATTCACATCGACGCGGACTTTCACTGCGAAGGGCATTCCGATGGCGACGCCGTGTGCCATGCCCTGACCGACGCCGTGCTTGGCGCTCTTGCCGCCGGGGACATCGGCGAAATGTTCCCCGATACGGATGCCGCAAACAAGAACAGAAACTCGGTCGACATGCTCCGGGCGGCGGTGCAGGTGATCCTTGATCGTGGTTTCGTGGTACTCAATGTTGACGTGACAGTCATCGCCGAACGTCCGAAGATCGGTCCGCACCGGTCCGCCATGCGCCGCGCACTCGCCGAGGCGCTCGGCGTGAACGAGACTGCCGTGTCGGTCAAGGGAAAGACCAACGAAGGCATGGATGCCATCGGACAGGGACAGGGACTCGCGGTGATGGCAATCGCGAGCCTGGCACCCGCGGCGGGCTGACGGGAGCATCGGTAGGTGCCGTCGATCGAGCAGGCATACGACTGGTTGATCGCGCTCTCTCCGATCGCGCTGTACGCGGCGGCGTTCGGGCTGGCGTTCATCGAGAACGTGTTTCCGCCGTTTCCCTCGGACGCTTTCATTGCCGTGTGTGCATTCATCGCGGCACCGGGAGAGTCCTCGCTCGGTCTCACCTACGCGAGCGTCGTCGCGGGAAACCTGCTCGGCGCCGGGGCGATGTACTGGGTCGGGCGCAGGTATGGCGCAGCGGGATTCGATGCGCGCCTCAAGCGTCAGGACATCGAACGTCGTGAGCGGTTTCAGCGCATGTACGACCGTTACGGATCGCTCGCGCTGTTTCTCGGGCGGCTCGTTCCTGGCATACGCGGGCTCGTGCCGGTTGCCGCCGGAGCAATTCGGATCAACGCCGGCCGGGCGTTCCTGATCGTTGGTGCGGCGTCCGTGCTGTGGTACGGCGTGCTGACGACCGCCGCGTATCGCGTTGGCGGCCGCTGGGACGATTACACGGAAGCGCTCGCGGCCCTCAGCCGCTGGAGTCTCGGCGTTGGCGTCGGAATCGCGGCTGCGCTCGTGGCGGCATTCCTGATCTGGCGCGTGCGGAGCAGGGCGCGTGGTTGACGCTGGGGCTGACGCACAACCGCGCAGTTTTCATCTCGAACAATTCACGGAATCGCTCCTGTTGCAGGACGGAGCATCGAAGCGCACGATCGAGGCCTACCGGCACGATCTGGTGCGGTTCATCGACTTCGCGGTGCACCGTGCCGTGCGGTCGCCCGAGGACGTGACGTCGGCCCTGCTGCGCGACCATCTCTATGCGCTCAAGGATCTCGGCCTCGCACCGGCGAGCATGCGACGCGCCGTGTCGGCGCTGCACACCTATTTCGCGTTCCTGCTGACCGAGGGCGTGCTTCGCGCGGACCCGAGCGAGCGCTTGGAAGCGCCGCGCAAGCGGCGCGAGCTACCCGACGTCATGACGGTAACGGACGTCAGGAAACTCCTCGCCGCGCCCGCGTTCGACGATGCGCTCGCGCTCCGCGACAGGGCGATGCTGGAGCTGGCGTACGGCGCGGGACTCCGTGTTTCGGAGTGGATCGGAATCACGGTGCAGGACCTGCGGCTCGACGAGGGACTCGTGCGCGTCTTCGGCAAAGGCGCGAAGGAGCGGCTGGTGCCGATCGGCCGGTCCGCGCTCGGTACGGTCGCGCTCTATCTGAGTGAGCTCCGTCCGCAACTGGAGAAAGGCGCAGGGCAGGGGAAGCTGTTTCTCAACGCGCGCGGCCGGCCGCTCTCACGGATGGGCGCGTGGAAGATCCTGCAGCGGCACGTGAAGCGTGCGGGGATTTCGAAGCGCGTGACGCCGCATACGCTGCGCCATTCGTTCGCCACGCACCTCCTCGAAGGCGGGGCCGATCTCCGGGCCGTGCAGGAAATGCTTGGCCACGCCGATATCTCGACGACGCAGATCTACACGCACGTGGATCGGGAGTATTTGCGGAGCGTGCATAAGCAGTTTCATCCGCGCGGTTGAACACTGGTACTACGGGAGCACTGCTACTACGGGAGCACTGCAACTACGGGAACACTGCTACTACGGGAACACTGCAACTACGGGAACACTGCAACTACGGGAACACTGCAACTACGGGAGCACTTCTACTACGGGGCTTCGCGGCAATCGATTGATTAGGCTCGCGCGAAAACGGTGACGGTTGACGGCGATGATCGGCGCAGATTGCCGACATGCGAAACCCACACAATCTCCGCGTTTGGCACCTGGCTCTTGATCTCGCCACCCGCATCATACGCGCGTTTCCCCGCTCAGCAGAATCGCGCGCACCCGGGTTGCGCGCGCAGGTTACCGACGCAGCGAATTCAGTCACTGACAACATCTCCGAGGGGTGCGGACGTTCAAGCAACGCAGAGTTTGTGCACTTCCTGGACTTTTCCATTGGCTCGCTGAACGAAGTCGAATCTCAGCTCGCGCAAGCGCGAAAGATCGGCGTACTCGATGACCCCTCCTACGCCCAATTGCGTCGCCGCGCAATTTTGCTCAGCCGGATGCTTCACCCGTTGCGCCGTAGTGCGCTCCACGCCGTCGCGTTGCAGATGAACGCCAAGAAACGTGGTCGCGCCGTCCGCCGCGGTTCGAGGCGTAAGCGCCGCAAAGCGTGAAGTCCAGTGCTCCCGTAGTTCGGTGTTCCCGTAGTTCGGTGTTCCCGTAGTTCGCTGTTCCCGTAGTTCGCTGTTCCCGTAGTTCTGTGTTCCCGTAGTTCTGTGTTCCCGTAGTTCTGTGTTATAGCTTTTCGTATGCTCCTCGTCATCGACAACTACGACTCTTTCACCTACAACCTCGTCCAGTACCTGGGCGAACTGGGTGAGACGCTCACGGTGCGCAGGAACGATGCGGTGAGCGTGGACGAAGTCGGCGCGCTGAATCCGTCGGCCATCGTGCTCTCTCCCGGACCCAAGACCCCTGCCGAGGCCGGCGTGTGCATTCCGGTCATTCAGCGCTGGGGCGCAAGCATCCCGATCCTCGGCGTTTGCCTTGGCCACCAAGCCATCGGCGAGGCGTACGGCGGGCGCGTCGTCCGTGCCAAGCGGGTCATGCACGGCAAGACGTCGAAGATCCAGCACGACGGAACCGGGTTATTCGCCGGTCTCAAGAATCCGCTCGAGGTAATGCGCTACCACTCTCTCGTCGTCGAGCGCTCGAGCATTCCCGCTGAGCTGGAGGTGACAGCGAGCGTGCCCGATGATCCGTCAGAAATCCACGCCATGGCGCACCGTTCGCATCCGGTGTACGGGGTCCAATTCCACCCAGAATCGGTCCTGACCGAGCAAGGGCAGGGGTTGCTCAGGAATTTCCTTGGACTGGCGAAGAGCTGGAGGGAGGAACACAGGGGGTAGGGGTTGGGGGTTAGGGATTAGGGGTTAGGGAAGGAGTGGCGTCTGTTGCGTTTTGCCCACAGACGCCCGTCACTCCCTAACCCCCAACCCCTAACCCCCGACCCCTATGACCCCGATGCGGTCCCGCTGGTAATTCTCCCGCCCCACCATAGATTGCCTTGGCGTGGATTTTGCATCCGCGCCACCCGTTCTGACGGTGCGAACGTGAGCACCCTGGCCGTGATCCCCGCCCGACTCGGGGCCACGCGGCTCCCCTCAAAACCCCTCCGCCTCCTGGGCGGCGTACCCCTCATCATCCGCGTCTGGGAGCGGCTTTCTGCCATGCGTGTCGCGGACGAAATCGTGGTCGCCACGGATGCGGAATCCGTCGCCGACGTGTGCCGACATGCGGGCGCGACGGTCGTGATCACCAGCGCCGCGCATCCGTCCGGCACCGATCGCGTCGCAGAAGTCTCCGCGATGCGCGCGTACGCCGCGCACGACATCGTGGTCAACGTGCAGGGCGACGAACCGTACATTCCGCACGCGGCAGTCGAGGGCGCGGCGGAGCTCGTGGAACATGGCGGCTTCGAGATGGCGACGGCCGCAGCGCCGGACGATGATGCCATTCTCGCGTCGCCCGACGTCGTGAAAGTCGTCACCGACGACGCGCGGCGCGCGCTCTACTTCTCGCGCGCCCCGATTCCGTTTCTCCGCGACCGCAGCGACGCTGCCGTTCGTGCGGCGCTCGTGCGGCGGCACATCGGTGTCTACGCGTACCGGCGCGCCACGCTCGCGCGGCTCGTCGCATTGCCCCCGCACCCACTCGAAATCTCCGAACGCCTCGAGCAGCTCCGGGCGCTCGCCGCCGGCATTGCCATCGGTGTGGCGCACGTCCCGCGGCTCGCCGAAGGCGGCATCGATACAGAAGAAGATCTCGCACTCGCAAACGCCCGCTGGCCGCACGAGCACCCGGCCCACATCTCCCAGCCGCAGAGCTAACGCATGCCAACCACCCCAGCACATTCGTCCACGAAGTACGTGTTCGTCACCGGCGGCGTCGTCTCGTCGCTCGGCAAAGGCATCGCCGCGGCGTCGCTCGGCAGGCTCCTCGTCGAGCGCGGATTACGCGTGACGATGATGAAGCTCGACCCGTACCTCAACGTGGATCCGGGGACCATGTCGCCGTTCCAGCACGGCGAGGTCTACGTCACGGACGACGGAGCGGAGACGGACCTCGATCTCGGCCACTACGAGCGCTTCATCGACCGCTCGCTGGCGCAGGCGAACAACATCACGACGGGCCGGATCTATTCCAACGTCATCACGAAAGAACGCCGCGGTGAATACCTCGGCTCCACGGTGCAGGTGATCCCGCACATCACCGACGAAATCAAGTCGGCCGTCCGCCGGGTCGCGCCGGAGAACGACGTGGTGATCGTCGAAGTCGGCGGCACGGTCGGCGACATCGAATCGCTGCCGTTCCTCGAAGCCATTCGTCAGTTCCGGCACGACGTGGGACGCGACAATTCGCTGTTCATTCACCTCACGCTCGTCCCGTACATCTCGGCGGCGGGCGAAGTCAAAACCAAACCAACGCAGCACTCGGTGCGCGAGCTGATGGAAATCGGTATCCAGCCCGACATCCTCATCTGCCGCACCGAGCGTCCGCTCTCCGAGGACGTGAAGCGCAAGATCGCGCTCTTCTGTAACGTCGAATTCGGCAACGTCATCGAGAGCCGCGACGCGCAGACCATCTACCAGATCCCGCTGCTGTTCGCCGAGCAGGGACTCGACGCGCGCGTGTGCGAGCGCCTCAAGCTCGAAACCCCCGAGCCCGATCTCACGGAATGGAAGGCGATCGTGCAGCGCATTCTCGCGCCGGCCGATCGCGTGCGGATCGCGGTCGTGGGCAAGTACACCGATTACGTCGACAGCTACAAGAGCGTGCAGGAAGCGCTCATTCACGGCGGCGTCGCGAACGAGGTGGGCGTGGACATCAGCTGGATTTCGAGCGATCTGTTCACCTCACCGGAACGCGCGAAGGAGCTACTCGCGCCGTTCCACGGGCTGCTCGTGCCCGGCGGGTTCGGCGTGCGCGGCGTGGAGGGGATGGTCGAGGCGATTCGCGCAGCGCGCGAGCTGCCGCGTCCGTTCTTCGGCATCTGCCTCGGCATGCAGGCCGCGATCATCGAGTTCGCCCGCAACGTCGCCAAACTGAGCGATGCGCACTCGAGCGAGTTCGCCCCCGAATGCTCCGCACCGGTGATCGCACTGCTCGAAGAGCAGCAGGCCGTGCAGGACATGGGCGGGACGATGCGACTCGGTGCGTATACCGCGCGGCTCGCGCGCGGTTCGAAGACCGCCGAAGTCTACGGCGTGCCGGAGGTGAACGAGCGGCACCGCCACCGGTACGAAGTCTCCAATACGTTCCGCGATACCCTCGTGGACAACGGCCTCAAGCTGAGCGGCCTTTCGCCCGACGGTTCGCTCGTCGAGATCGTCGAGCTCCCGTCGCACCCGTGGTTCATTGGATGCCAGTTCCATCCCGAGCTGCGGTCGCGCCCGTCGCGTCCGCATCCGCTGTTCGCGGGCTTCATTGCCGCGGCCGTCGCGCAGAAGCGGCGCGCGAGTGAATCCGCACCGGGACGCCCGCTGGTTGGCGCCGCGGACTGATGACATGTGCGTTTCCTCGCGATCGTCTGTTCCTGATCGCGGGCCCGTGCGTACTCGAGGATGACGGGCTGAACCTCCTCGTCGGCGAGCGCCTCGCACGTCTCGCCGAACGTGTGCCGGGTGGAATCATCTTCAAGGCCAGTTTCGACAAAGCCAACCGTTCGAACCCCGGCGCCGCGCGCGGCCCGGGGCTCGATGAAGGGCTCGAAGCGCTCGCGCGCGTGAAGAACGCCACCGGCCTTCGGGTGCTCACTGACGTGCACGAAGCGGCGCAGTGCGCGCCGGCCGCGCAGGTGGTCGATGTCCTGCAGATCCCGGCGTTCCTGTGCCGTCAAACGGATCTCCTGATCGCAGCAGGCGCGACGGGCAAGCCCGTCAACGTGAAGAAAGGCCAGTGGATGCACCCCGAAGGCATGAGCGGCGCCGTGGCCAAGGTGCGGAGCGCGCATGCCAAACCCGGCGACATCGCGGTCACGGAGCGCGGCAGTTTCTTCGGCTACGGGGATCTCGTCGTCGACATGCGTGCGTTTGCGCGAATGAAGAGCGCGTGCGATTGCCCCGTCATTTTTGACGGCACACACTCCGTGCAGCAGCCCGGCAAAGGGCAGGGTGGCGCAAGCGGCGGCGTGCGTGAGCACATTCCGGCGCTCGTGTACGCGTCGATGGCGGCGGGCGCCGACGGCTTGTTCCTCGAAACGCACCCGGACCCCGAGCACGCGCCGAGCGACGGATCGAACATGCTGCCGCTCGAGTCGCTCGAGCGCGTGATCGACCGCGCGGTCGCGCATTGGGAGGCATCGCGCGCATGATCGACCGGGCTCGTGCGGCGCGCGTGCGGCTCGTCGGATTCGATATCGACGGTACGCTCACCGACGGCGGGATCTACCTCGGTGCCATTCGCGGTGAGGACGGCCCGCAGACTCTGGAGTTCAAGAAGTACGACATCCAGGACGGGCTCGGCATTTCGTTCCTGCGCGCGGCGGGCATCAAGGTCGTGATCGTGACCGGCCGAACGTCCGAAAGCGTGCGCCTGCGCGCCGCGGAGCTCAAAGTCGACGGCGTCGCGCAGGATCCGGACGCGCGAAAGCTCCCCATGTGGCGCAAGCTTCTCGCCCGACATCGCGTGAACGAAGAGGATGCCGCGTTCGTCGGTGATGACATTCCCGATCTCTCCATCATGTCGCGCGTGGGCATGGCCGTCGCAGTCGGCAACGCCGTGCCGGAGATCGCCAAGATCGCACACGTCAAGCTGAAAAGGCACGGCGGACACGGCGCCGTGCGCGAATTCGCCGAGATGTTGCTCCACGCACGCGGAGAGTGGAACGAAACGATCGATCGTTATGTGACCGAACGCAGCACGACGAAGCGCGGAGCAACGCGATGAGCGCGGCGAACCTCGTCGAACGGGGACGGCGCGTGGTCGAGATGGAGCGCGACGCGCTCAGCGAGGCGGCGCGCCGTCTCGACGATTCGTTCGCGCGCGCGGTGGAGCTGATCGCTGCGCCTCACGGCAGGGTCATCGTCGCGGGCATCGGAAAGTCCGGATTGATCGCGCGGAAGATTGCGGCGACGCTCACGTCGACGGGGACGCCCGCGGCGTTCCTGCACCCGGTGGAGAGCGCCCACGGCGACCTTGGTATTGTGGGGCCCAACGACGTGGCGATCATTCTGTCGAAGAGCGGCGAAACAGCTGAAGCGCTGGAGCTGCTGGATTTGCTGCGGCGCGTGGGCGTGCACATCATCGCGATCACCGGTGCGAGCGGGTCGACGCTCGCGCGCGCCGCCGACGTGCATCTCGACGGATGGGTGAGCGAAGAGGCCTGCCCGCACGATCTGGCGCCGACGACCAGCACCACGGTTGCGCTGGCACTCGGCGACGCCCTCGCCGTCGCGCTGCTCGAGGTCAAAGGATTCAAGCGCGAAGACTTTGCACGCCTGCATCCCGGCGGGTCGCTTGGCAGGAAGCTCCTGACGCGCGTCCGCGACGTGATGCTGCGCGACGAGCTCCCCGAGCTCGGCCCGGATGCGACCATGCGCGCCGCGGTCGTCGAGCTGGCCGCAAAACGCGGCATTGTGGTCGTCGTTGATGCCGAGCGACGGGTGCTCGGGGTGGTCACGACCGGCGACCTCACGCGTCTGATGGACCGCGAGGCGGACATCATGCAGGTCAGGGTGGCGGATGTGATGACCAAGACCCCCCGGACGGCACACGCCGACGACCTTGCGAGCTCAGTGGTGTATCAGATGGAGCAGGCCGGCGTGATCTCGATGCCGGTGCTGAATGGTGAAGACCGTCTCACGGGAGTCGTTCACTTGCACGATCTGATGCGCGCGGGGATGTCGTGAACCGCGCGCCATTCGTTTTCGCGCTCGTCCTTGCGGCCGCGCTCGGCGCCTGCGATGAGAAGAGCCCTCCGCCACTGCTGGAAGGGCCGTCACCCGTGGACTCCGCCGACAAGTTCTTGATCGGGATGGAAACGGTCCTGACCTCCGCGGGCGTGCTGCGCGCCAATGTCACCGCGGACACCGCATACCTCTTTGACAACGATGTACGCCTCGAGATGCACGGCGTACAGGCGACGTTCTTTACCTCGCAGGGCGTCAAGGACGGGCTGCTCACGTCGCGCCGCGCAAGATACGACCAGCGCGCTGACTCCATGGAAGCGTTCGGTGACGTAAAGCTCACGTCACTCCAGGGCGACGTCCTGACGACGCCGTATCTCAAGTACAACAAGGCCACCAACAAGATTTCGAGCGACAGCGCGTTTACGGCCACCGGACCCAACCACGACCTGACCGGCATTGGTTTCGAGTCTGATCCGGCGATGACGTCAATCACGACGAAGCACGTCATCCGTGGGTCGGGCGGCCGCATTGAGATCCCCAAGAAATGACGCGGTGCGCGTTGTTCGCTCTCATGGTATGCGCCGCGCCGCTCGCGGCGCAGCGCGGCGGACGTCCGCAGACGTGCAATGTCCATTTCGAAAGCACGACTGACAGCACGCACAGCAAGACGCTGGAGACCGCGACGAAGAAGCACATGACGTGGATGGGAGGCGGCATCCGTGTGTCGTGCATTGGCACGCAAATGGTGATGTTTGCCGATAGCGTGGAGCACTTCGAGGACGCGAACCTCCTCAACCTCTACGGACACGTCAGATACCGCGAAGCGGGCCCGGCCAAGCAGGACACCACGAAGATCGACGCGAACACGATGCGCTATGCCATCACCGACCAGCGCATCGTCGCCGAAGGGAACGTGACCGCGCGTTCGCGGACGGGCAGCACGCTCCGGGCACCGCTGGTGACATACCTGAGGCCGTTACCCCCGACGCGAAACTATACCGTCCTCGACGCGGTGCAGCGCGCGTTCGTGGTCATGAGCGATTCGGCGAAAATGCCGGACAGCCTCAAAACCAATATCGAGGCCGACCACATTCACGTCGAACGCGACACGCTCTACAACGCGGGCGGGCGCGTGGTGATCACGCGCCCCGATCTCACGACCAATTCGGACAGCGCCGTCGCGGATATTGGCAAACACTCGGCGCGCCTTCTGGGTGGATCGCCGCGCGTGTTCGGAGCCGGGGCGCACCCGTTCAGCGTCGAAGGCAAGCAGATCGACGTGTTCGGCCGCGTGAAGGAGGTCGACAGCGTGTACGCGCACGGCCGCGCGCAGGCCAAGAGCGATTCCCTCACCATGACGGCCGACACGCTGCACATGCTCATGAGCAAGTCGCTCATTGACCGGGTGCTCGCGTGGGGCGGCCGCTCGCACGCGGTTTCCACGGACCGCGATATCGTTGCGAATCGGATCGACATCACGATGCCGGGTCAGAAAATGCACGAGCTCACCGCCATCGGCGCTGCGCGCGCGGAAACGAAGGCGGATTCCGCCATCAAGAGCACGGAGCGCAACTGGATCGAGGGCGACACGTTGCACGCGCTCTTCGAGCCGCGCGCCGCCGCCGACTCGAACAAGCAACCCGTGATCCGGACGATCTTTTCCATCGGCAATGCGCGCTCGTTTTACCAGCTGCAGCCGCGCGAGCAGAAGG
>Ga0134121_10004220_pt1 | contig 11790 bp, 8 predicted proteins | sample KB301_FD_96463 | JGI IMG/M metagenome (GOLD analysis project Ga0134121, IMG submission 96463) | Terrestrial soil microbial communities without Nitrogen fertilizer from Kellogg Biological Station, Michigan, USA - KB3-0-1 | ecosystem: Environmental > Terrestrial > Soil > Unclassified ...
AACGGGACTGAACCGCTGATTTCGGAGCGCGACTCGATTGGTAACGCGCGCGTGATGGACGCGTTGTTGGCCACCGCGCGCTCTGGCCAATGAGCCGGCAACGTACGTTTTGGATCGTTGTCGTTGTTCTGCTGTTGGTTTTGTTGCCGTGGTCGGATCGGTTTATCTGCGGTGGCGATTTGCCAGAACGCGCGGATGCGGTGGTCGGTGGGCGTTTGGCCGAGGCTCAACCCGTCTTGCGCCTTGTTACCATGGGTCCTCTCAAGGGTGACCCGGACTTTGGAGGCGGGCATGCCGCCGGGGGTGATCAATTTCCTCCCGGGCGACGCCGGCATGATCTCGGACGCTGTGCTCACGCACCAGGATCTTGGCGGCGTGCACTTCACGGGAAGCACCGCCGTGTTCCAGTCGATGTGGAAGACGATTGGCGAGAACATCGCGAAATACCGCTCGTACCCGCGGCTCGTGGGCGAGACGGGCGGCAAGGATTTCATCGTCGCGCATCCGTCGGCCGAGGTGGAGTCGCTCGCGACGGCGATCATCCGGGGCGCGTTCGAGTTCCAGGGGCAGAAGTGTTCGGCAGCGAGCCGCGTGTACATCCCGCGATCGCTCGCGGCCGACGTGAAGGAGCGCGTCATCTCGGCGATGCGTGAGATCCGCATGGGGGATACACGCGACTTCAGAAACTTCATGGGCGCGGTCATCGACGCGAAGGCGTATCAGCGCATCACCGGGTACCTCGCCGACGCGAAGAAGAACGCCAAGATCCTCCAGGGCGGCGGCGCGTCCGACAAGAAAGGCTGGTTCATCGAGCCGACGCTCGTCGAGACCAAGGATCCGGGATACCGCCTGATGTGCGAGGAAATCTTCGGACCCGTGCTCACCATGCACGTCTACGACGACGCGAAGTGGTCACAGATTCTCGGCATCGTCGATCGCACGTCGCCATACGCGCTCACAGGCGCTGTGTTCGCGCGTGACCGCGCTGCGGTGCGCGACGCGGCCGCGAAGCTCCGTCATTCGGCCGGCAATTTCTACATCAACGACAAGCCGACCGGCGCCGTGGTCGGACAGCAGCCGTTCGGCGGCGCGCGTGCGAGCGGCACGAACGACAAGGCCGGATCGAAGCTCAACCTCGTACGCTGGGTGAGCGCGCGCACCATGAAGGAGAACCTGTCGCCTCCGACGAACTGGAAGTACCCGTTCCTCGACGGCGAATAATCCCGTGGATGCGCGGTTCCTGACCGCCGACGTCTTCACGACGAAGACGTTCGGCGGGAACCAGCTCGCCGTCTTTCCGGACGCGACGGGCATTCCGGAAGAGCTCCTGCTCCCGATCACACGGGAGTTCAACTATTCCGAGACGACGTTCTGCTATCCGCCGGCAAATCCGGCGCATTCGAAGCGCGTGCGCATTTTCACGCCCGCGGGAGAGATTCCGTTCGCGGGGCATCCCACGGTCGGAACGGCGCACGTGCTCGTGGCGAAAGGCCTCGTGCCCGCCAGCGGCGACGCGGTGTCGCTCGTGCTCGAGGAAGGCGTGGGGCCAATCTCGGTCGCGGTGCGACTCGAGGGCGGCGTGCCCGTGTTCGCGCAGCTCTCTGTCGCCAAGTTGCCGGAGATCGGACCGCAACCACCGTCGCGCGGCTCGCTTGCCGAGATCCTGTCGCTCGAGGCACACGACGTCCTGTATGGCGCGTCGTCGCCACAGGCCATTTCGTGCGGGTTGCCATTCCTGATGGTGCCCCTCCGCGACGTCGATGCCGTTACGCGATCACGTGTGCGCACGGACCGGTGGGAACCGACACTGAAAGCGTATTGGGCGCCGGACATGCTGGTGTTCGCTCCCGATCCATCGGGCGGACCCGCGCATTATCGCGCGCGTGTGTTTGTGCCGGGCCAGGGCATCGTCGAGGATCCTGCGACGGGTTCAGCCAACGCGTGTCTCGCCGGCTATCTCGCGCAGCGCGCACCGGAGCGTGACGGCACGATCCGCTGGACGGTGGATCAGGGCGTGGAAATGGGGCGGCCGAGCCGCCTCGAGCTCGAGGCCGACAAGAAAGACGGTGTCATTACGGCCATCCGCGTCGGCGGAGCGACGGTGATCGTGAGCGAAGGCGTGATGCGGCTACCGGAGCGAACTTCGGACAGCTGATGGCTGGTAGCTGTCAGGGCGTAGCTGGTGGTTATTCGTTGCCAGCTATCTCCGCCCTATCGCGTCCGCCGCGCTTCGCCGCGTAGAGCGCGGCGTCGGCCTTCGCACGCAGGGCCTGCACGACCTTGTCCGTTCGCGCGGGCAGATACGCGATCCCGACGCTGATCGTTACCTGACGATCGCCAAGCGCTTCGAACCTGTGCGCCCGGACGGCGTCGAGCAGGCGCTGCGCGAACATGGTCGCGCCCTTCTCGTCGGTGTCAGGAGCGAGGATGGTGAACTCCTCACCGCCGACGCGCGCGACAACATCGCTGAGCCGTGCCGTCGTGCGCAGCACCGTACCGATGTCGCGGAGTACGGCGTCTCCGACGATGTGGCCGTACGTGTCGTTGATGGCCTTGAAGTGATCGATGTCGAGCGCCAGCAATGACAGTCCCGAATGGGACCGGGCCGCGCGCGACACTTCGCGCGCCGACAACTGTTCGAATCCACGAGGGTTGAAGCACTGGGTGAGTGGATCGGTGAGGATCAGCGATGTCAGCTGCTTCCGCATCTTGTCGTACGTCGATCCAATCACCGTCACGCCAGGCTCCTCGCCGCTCTGCTCGTCGGTCGAGAGCGTGAACACGCCTTCGCGGGCGCTGTTGAACGCGCGCACGATCATCGAGAGCCGGGCGCTGAGATCGGCATGCAGCATGACGAACGCGGTCATGCCCAGCATGAAGACGCCGCCCGTCCAGAGCGCTTCGTTCATCTGGACATCGCTGCCAAGCCGCTCTGCGATGAGCAGCGCACCGAGATAACCGGCGACCGAGAACAACAAATTGAGGAGCGCAGGGCGCCACCCCAGGTACAGCAGCGTCAGCTGCAACGAGAACGACGAGAGGATGAGCGCGCGCTCGTACCACTCGGGGCGCGCGCTCAACAGCACCAGACCGTTGAAGGCAATGACGTCCGCGAGCAGCGTTGCCATCACGGCCCACGTGCCGATGCGGCCTCGCCGCATCATCCGCAGCGCCAGGAGTCCGACGAACCCGAAATACAACAGCGAGAGGACTGCCGTCGCGTTGAGGGCCGCGTCGACACCGTACCGCATCGCGATGACCGAGCCAATTTCGAGCTTGCCCGCCCAATTGAGCCCCACCGTCGTACCACCGACCGCAATGATCAGCAGGAGCCGGAACCGGCTCTGCCAGAGCAGCACTGACGCGTTCGTTTGGGCCTGCGACGGCTCCTGAACGGCGGCGATCTCCGCAGACAAGCGGTTGGTCGTGGCGGGCATCGGCTCCGAGAATGGCCAAACGAAGGGCAAAGCGCAAAGGGGGAAAGGGATCGTTCCGACCCTTTGCCCGTTGCCCTTTGCCCCCCTGCCCTGCTAGAACGGCGCGTCCAGCGAGAAGTCCAGGCGCCATTTCTGGCGCGGCCAGAGTCCGCGGCTGAGGTCAAAGCGCATCAGCCCCTGGAGGAACGACGAGCCGATCCCGACACCCGAGAGCAGGCGCTGAGACCGGCCCCAGTCGCTCGAACGGTCGCCCGCCCAGCCAAGGTCCGCAAACAAGGACCAGCGTGACGCATTGCGATCGCGTGCAAGCTCCGTTCGCGCGAACCAGAACGCGTTTCCGGCATGCGCGGAATCCACGCCAATCACCTGGCCGCGGACCGTCGGCGCGCCGCCAAGGAACCACTGTCGCTGCGCGGGCAGGTCGCCGACCGACGTGCCGCCGGCGCCAAGGATTCCGAAGGAAATCGGCCCGAACAGCGCGCGCGACACGCTCAGGTCGAGCGCGCCACGCCCGTAATCGAGCGTTCCGCCGGCTCCTTCGAGACGAAGATCAGCGAAGGTCTTCCATCCGCGGGGCGCGAGTCCCCACGATTGCCGCCACCGCACGGAACCGCCAATGAAGTTCCCTGCGTTTGCGACAACGTTGTCGCCGAGGCTCCGGTCATGCGATCCGCCAAACAACGAAAACCGGGTTGTGCGCTCCGCAGTCCATTCGTGCTCCGCGAACACGCGCCAGTCGAGCCTCTTGTTGCGATCGGTCGTGCGCAGCAGCTCCGCGCCCCACGCGCGGTAGTAGACGCCTTCGTCCCGGCCATAGAGCAGGGCCGGGAACGACGAGCTGAAGGACAGGGGCGTGCCCCAGTCACTCGCGGACACGAGCCGCCTGTAGGCGTTGAGACGCATTGTGGAGCGGCCGTTGCTGCGCTCGATGCCCGCCTCGCCCCCGAGCTGACGATCGCCCTGGCTTCCGCGAAGCACGCCGGACCACGTGTAGCCGGCGCCGAGCTCCTGGCGAATGCCGATGCCCGTGCTGAATCCCTCGACGCGATTGTAACGCGACTGGCTGAAGCCCCACGTAATTGCGGGCTTCTGCGGCCCCCATCCGGCTTGCAATCCGAAATCGAGCGCGTGCATCAGCTCGTCGCGCTGCTTCGTGCCGAAGACTTCTTCATTGGGATCGTATGCAGACGCGGGGAGCTCGGGCGAGTGCGCCAGCGCGCGCAGATCGCAGGGAACACGCAGGAGCACATCGACGCTGTTGTTGTATGCGCGAATGCGCCGCTGCGTTTGCGTGCCCCGCTGTTCGCAGGCGCGCTGTTCGATCAGCCCCTTCGTCACGGAATCCGAGTGCGCCTTGCTGCGCGCGGCGACGATCGAATCCTGGACCTTCCGCGTGAGGCCCGCCGTCGCCATGGAATCGCGGAGCGTCCGGTCGTGGGTCTTGATGGAGTCCTGACGCGTCTTCGCGCGCGTGGCGATGCGCGTGCTGTCGGCGACGCGCCGTGCCTTCGCCAGCGAATCGATCGTGGCCTTGTCGGCTCCCGCCTTGGCGAGCGAATCGCGGTATTGGCGCTGCGTAAGCGCGGGCGCACGAACGGCGGCCATCGGTTTCACGACATCCACCGGGCCGTTCACGCCCGTGTATTCCACGCGCTCCTCGAAGTTCACCGGCACGCGAAGCATCATCGCCTGCAGTTTTCCTTCCGCGCCTTGCGAGACCGGGAGCCAGAACCGTCCTTCGAAGAGACTGTACTCGACCGTGAAGACATTCATCGACGCCTTCATTGGGCTCACGAGACCCTTCACCCACCACGGCACGTCGTCGTCCTTGTTCGTCGTGTCGCGCTCGGCGCTCTCGGCTGCGACCTGCCAGATATCCATCTCGATCGATGGCCGGTACACCGCGCGCACGAGTTGCCACGAGGCCTGGTCGAACCAGAACGAGCCAACGATCACGTTCCAGTGCGGCTGCCGCGCCTCGACGCGAAGCTCCTTCAGCATGATGATTTTGCCGTCGGGCAGCGTGTAGGACACCGAGTCGCCCGAGCTGTACTTGTAGTACGCCTCCGCACCGGTGGCGATGGGATGCACGAAGCTGCTTTGATCAACCGAGGTCTGCGCGATGGACGCGCCGATCCACAGCGTTTCGCGCCCCGGAAAATACGGGATGGGGAGCTGCAGGCTGCTGCGTGAGCTCTGATCGATCTGCTCAGGGTCGTCGGCGACGGGCACGGTGGTACGCTTCCCGAGCAGGTCGACGACCGCCCCGACGTCGCGCTGCCACTGCACACGAGCGACGCCCTCATCGCGCATCACCAGCCGGTCGCGCCCCGAGGCCTTGAGATTCATGCCCACGGAAATGCGCTGCCGGATCTTCGCGTCGTACGTGCGGAGGGCAGAATCCTGCCTGAGGCGAGCGACGCGGGCGCCGATCAGCATCGTGCGCGCGAGCGGATCGTGGAACGCTGTGGCGAGATGCGCCGCGGTGACCGGGATACGCTTGTTCGAATCGGTTTCTGACGCGCCGCCGATGCGCACCTGCAAGCTGACTTCCTTGCCGGTGCTGTCGCGCGACACCTGTGCCTTTGCCTGCACCTGCAACAGGAGCGTCGTGGCGAGAAGAAGCGGACCGACCATCTGGCAGAGTGGTGAGAGTGAGTCCGTCAGTACGGGCCGGCGGGACGAGAGGTTTCCCGACCCGGCGCGTTGTCTCAGACAGCGGCGGGCTAATATACGTTTCCTCGCCCCGAACCCACCCTGCGTGTCATTCGACGACGCCTTCGCGACACATGCGCACGAGCTGGTCGACTGGATCGCGACGTACCTTCGCGATGTCGAGCAGTATCCGGTCCGCGCGCAGACTGCGCCGGGCGACATTGCCCGTGCGGTCGACGGTCCGCCTCCGGAAGAACCGGAGCCGCTCGACGAGATCGTCGCCGACGTGCGCGACAAACTGCTTCCAGGCATCACGCACTGGCAGCATCCCGCCTTCCTTGCGTGGTTCGCGAACACGGCAACGACGCCGGGAATACTGGCGGAAATGTTCGCCGCCGCGCTCAATGCGAACGGAATGGTCTGGGCCTCGTCGCCGGCGGCGAGTGAGCTCGAGCACGTCACCATGCGTTGGCTTGGTGAACTGCTCGGGCTGGGCACGGGATGGTTCGGGCAGATCACCGACACGGCGTCGACGTCGACGTTGCTGGCGCTCGCCGCCGCGCGAGAGAGCGATGCGTCGCTCGACATTCGCGAACGAGGCCTGGCGGGACGCGCGGACTTGCCCGCGTTCCGCATTTACACGTCCGAATTCGCTCACACCGTCGTCGACAAGGCGGCGATGACGCTGGGTATCGGGCTCGCGAACATCGTCCGCGTGCCGGTCGACTCCGAGTATCGCATGCGCCCCGGCGAGCTCGCTCGTCTGATCGCTGCGGATCGCGCGTCGGGCTGCCGCCCCATGGCCGTCGTTGGCGTTTCCGGAACGACGAGTGTCGCGAGCATCGACCCACTGCCGGCGATCGCCGACATCTGCGCGCAGGAGAAGGTCTGGATGCACGTCGACGCCGCGTATGCGGGCTCCGCGGCGATCGCGCCGGAATTCCGCTGGGTGCTCGAGGGCGCCGAGCGCGCGGACTCGGTGTCGGTGAATCCGCACAAGTGGCTCGTGACGCCCATCGGGTGCTCCGCACTCTGGGTGCGCGACGTCGCTGCGCTCCGCCGCGCGTTTACCGTCGTGCCGGAATTCCTGAAGACGTCGGCGCGCGACGTGACGGACTTTCACGATGTGGGCTTTCAGCTCGGGCGTCCGTTTCGCGCGCTCAAGCTCTGGATGGTGCTCCGGGCGTACGGCGCGCGCGGCCTGGCGCAGATCATTCGCGCGCACTGCGCGCTCGCGCAGAGATTCGCCGAATGGGTGCGCGCGGAACCGGATTGGGAGGTTGCCGCGCCCGTGCATCTCTCTCTCGTGTGCTTTCGGTACGCGCCCGCGGGTCTCGCGCCCGAACAGGCCGATGCGGCGAACACCGCGATTCTTGAATCGGTCAATCGAAGCGGCCGGGCGTTTCTGTCCCACACGAAGCTCGGCGGACGGATCGTGCTGCGGCTGGCCGTGGGGAATGCGCGCACGGAGGAGCGACACGTGCGCGCGGCGTGGGAAGCGCTGCGGGAGGCCGCGCCTCGGAAGATGTAGCGCGACCGTCGTGCGCCTTACGGCGCGAGGCGCACGACCGAAATGCCCGATCCTTCCGCTGCCCACGTCATGATGAGACCGTTTCGCACGGCCGCGATCGCGGGATACGAACCGCGGTAATTGCCGCGAAGCGTCACCGTCTTCATTGCGTCGCCAAGCCGCGCGAGATGAACATCCGGTCCGTTCTGCGCGGGTTCTTCCCACGCAGAGTACGTCGTTCCATCAGGCGCCACGAGTATCCGGATGTGCAACGCCGCGCCCGAGGACGTGAGCGCCTGTCGCGGTGTGAACGTCGCGCCGTCGGCTGACGTCGCGTGAAAGAGTGTCAGCGGCGCATCCGGCGTTCCGTCACGCGGCGTCGGCCACACGACATGAATGCGCTGGGTGGAATCGATCGCGACCGACGGACCGTTCTCGGGACATCCATCGAACGCCCAGTGGTCCTCGGACACGCGATGCGGCTCACTGAACGTCGCACCACCGTCGTGCGAGACGGCAAGCGCGATGTCGCGCTGACTGCCGGGATACACGTGCCGCCACGCGGCCACCACCATGCGGCCGCGCACGGCGACGCTGGTCTTGCAGCAGTAACACACGCTCGTGCTCATGACGCGCGTCGCCGACGTGTCCCCGACAATGCCGAACATGACCTGCGATTGCTCCGCCTTTTCGTTCGGATCCATCTTCATGGCGTGCGTGGCCGCACCGCCGTGCTCGTGGGACATTGCCATGGAGGCCGCGGCGTTCCGGTGATCGAGCCACACCACCATGGTGCGCCCCGCCGAATCGATCGCGAGCGATTCCCAGCCGCGATTCCCGGCGGCCTCCGTGCCGGTGACGACGCTGGTTTCCCCGAACGTTTTCCCGCCATCAGTGGAACGCGCCGTGAGCAGGCGGCTCCCCTCGGCGCGCTTGGCCGGCCACACGACGACAACGCTTCCGTCACCGCTCGTAAGCACAACCTGCGGCGGCTGTTCCCCGGCGACGCGCGCGTCGCCCTCAGTGGCGTTGACGCGGACAGGAGCACCGAACGACGTGCCCCCGTCGCGGCTCGTCGCGACGTAGATGTCGGTCGTGGCGTTCGCCGTTGCCGCCCACGCGACCGCTACGAAGTCACCGCGCGCGGCGACGGTGGCGAATTGATTCGTCCGCCCCGGAACAGCGAGCGTCACGCGCGGCGTGCGTGCGCCGCACGACACCGCGAGCACGCACGCGGCCACGCATCCGGCATTTCGAAGCACGTTCATGTCAGTACGCGAACGTCAGGTCCGCGACGAACGTGCGCTGCGGAAACGGATGAAAGAGGAAGTACTTCCTGTTGAACAGATTGTCGACGCCGAACGCGGCCAGCCATTTGTCGGCCACGCGATACGTCGCGCGCGTGTCCGCCACCGCCCACTCGCTGAATCCCTGATACGTGTTGGGATGCACGTCGGTGTTGTCGAGCGTCGTGTAGATCTTGCTGTTGTAGCGCCCCGCGAGTGACAGCCCGAGGCGGTTCGTGGCCCGGTACGTCGCGAGGAACGTCGCGCGGCGCGCGGGGATGTTCGGCAACATCTTGCCGACCGCAGCGTCGGCAGGCGCCGTCGCACTCGCGCGGCCGCTCAGCGCCAGCGTGCGCGCATCGAGATACGTCGCGCTCCCGGAAACATCGAGCCCGCGCACGAACAGATCACGCCACGTGACGGTCAGCTCCGCGCCGCGCGAACGCACGTGATCGACGTTGGAGACATACGAGTACAGCGTGGGCGAGTTCGGTACGAGCGGCAGGAACTGGGAGATGATCGCGTCATGCACATCGTCCTGGAACAGCGCGAGCTGCACGTCCGAGAGTCCGATCTGCCTGCCGACACGAAGCTCGGCGGAGAGAACGTTGTCGGGTTTGAGATTCGGATCGGGTGACGTGAACGTCGACCCTGTGGTGACGAGCTGGTACAGCTCCGACGGAGTCGCGAACCGATACGCCTTTCCAACCGAGAGCGCGGCGCGCCACGCTGATACACGCGAGCCCCATTCGATCACGGCCTTGGGCGAGAACCTCGACATCGAACGTTCGGGCTGTGTCACGCTCGTCGAGCCGTTCTGGTTGAACCCGTCGAACGCGCGCCAGTGCTCGTAGCGCCCGCCCACGGTCATCTTGAGCGACGGCGCAACGCGCCACGCGTCCTGCAGCCAGAGCGCGGCCGTCCGCGTTCGCCCATCGCCCTCCGTCGCGACCGTCGTCTCCGAATGGTCGACATGCCAGTTGGGCGTGTTGAAGGTGGGATTGCGGAGCTGGTACGCGTCGCCATGCGCGCCCATGCTCACGCGGTGCGCGGCCCCGTCGCCGCCCCGGTGCCAGGTCACCTTGAGATCGAGGTTCGCCCACTGCGTGCCGTCGAGCACCGCGATGCGACCGGCGGTGCTGAACGTGTCGCTCGCCGTCGCCGAGAGGGGAAGGCGCTGGCGATCGGTGTCGAACGCGTAGCGCGACGCGACCGCTTCCATGTCCCAGTTGCGATGCGTGTCGCTGCGCAGCGAGAGGCTGTGCGCCGAATGCTTTTGCAGAAGATCGTAATTGCCCGACGCGAACCCCGAGAGTCCGGCGTAGGTCACCGTGCCACTCTTGGTGAGATACGGGTCGACGCCGGCATCGGCATCGTTCTTCCAGTATCCGAGCGTGTAAGCAGCACGAAGTGACGGCGTGAGGTCGTACGCGAGCTTGGCCCGCGCATTCGTCATGCGCGTGTGCAGAAGGCCCGTTGCGCCGACCACGTTCGCCGCGGCGCCGAGTTTGTTGGTCTCAGCGAAACCACCCGACGTGCCCGCAGGAAACGTCGCGCTGGTCACGTATGCGAGCGGCTGGCTGTGGCTGTCCTGATAATTGCCGCTCACCCAGAACGCGAACTTTCCGAACCGGTCGCCCGCGCTCGCGGACGTCTGTGACGTGCCGAACCTGCGGTCCGTGCCGTAGAGGCCGAAGGTCTGCAGCGCCTGTGTCTGCGTGACCGCGACTTCTCTGCGCTCGGGGAGCCGCGTCGTGATTTCCATGACGGCGCCCATCGAGTTTCCCGCGTACGCGGCGGAGAACGGACCATACATCATGTCGATGCGCGCGATCTCCACGGGCGAAATCAGGCCCCATCGCGGGCCGCCGATCGTGTTGTTATTCGCGATGAGCGCCGTGAGCGGCACGCCGTCCGCAAATACCAGGCTGCGCGCGCTCGAGCTCACGCCCCACGTCCGCGTCGCCATTGTCGCCTGCGTGTCGCCGTTGTTCCGCTTTCGCAGGAACACGCTCGGCAGGTATTTCACGGCGTCCTCGGTGTCGACGAGGTTCACCGTTGCTTTCGCTTTCTCCGCGGTCACGCTCGCCGAGACGGGAAGGGTCTCGCGCACCAGCGCGGGCGGGGTCGCTGTACGCTCGGTCGAGACGAGTACGGGCAGAAGTTTTCGCGCCGAGTCTTTTTTTGCCGTCGTGTCCTGCGCGGCAAGCGCCGCCGGACAGAAGCCTGCAAGGGCCAGTAGGATTGCTGCTCTCATTACGCGATGCCTTGGATGCCGCAGCACCCGTGCGCGCGGGAACCGCGCGACGGATCGCAGCAGATTGTGGGTTGTGGAGGAGGCCGGGTCGTGCGAACGCACGGCCGGCTGTCAGTTCACGCGGGCATCACGCGTGGGGGCGCCGTGGAGAACGGCAGCTTGACGTCGACCCGGCCGCTCAGCGTGCCGGACGCGGGTGAGGCTACGGAGGACTGCGATGTGACAACGAATGTGTGGAACGCGGGAGCGCCCGGAAGCACGAAGGCCGCGACGCTGCAGCAGCTCCCGGCGCACGTGCAGTGGTGTTTCGCGTGATCCGCCGGCGCCTGCGGCGCGCCGTGCCCGTGGTGCATCGCCTCATGCGAGCCGGCATCATGCTGTGCATGTCCCCCGTGCGCCGCGACTGCACGGCCACCGTCGTGCAACGGACACAAATCCGTTGTCGCGGACCTGAGGCCCGCGACAACGAACCACACTCCGAAGAGTGCAGCGAGCGTCCGGCGGAACGGGGAGGGGGGGGACAAGGGAGGACGGGCGAACGGGCGAACGGGCGAACGGGCGAACGGGCGAACGGGCGAACGGGCGAACGGGCGAACGGGCGAACGGGCGAACGGGCGAACGGGCGAACGGGCGAACGGGCGAACG
>Ga0134121_10004221_pt1 | contig 11790 bp, 7 predicted proteins | sample KB301_FD_96463 | JGI IMG/M metagenome (GOLD analysis project Ga0134121, IMG submission 96463) | Terrestrial soil microbial communities without Nitrogen fertilizer from Kellogg Biological Station, Michigan, USA - KB3-0-1 | ecosystem: Environmental > Terrestrial > Soil > Unclassified ...
CGGAGCAAACAAGCTAATCCATGTATCATTAAAAGGATTGGGAAGGTTGGTGGCCAAATCACTGAAGCCGCAAACCAAAAGATACCCGTTAGAAGTAAATTTTATGTCGTGGTATTCATCGTACGATTGGCCCGCATCGTGATATATCTGCCAAAGCGGAAAGCCGGCTGATGATACAGCAAACAAAAGTCCGTCGCGGTCTGCACCGGGCTTATGTCCTGCAATAGTTCCGCATACATAGATCTCCCCGGTTGCAGGATTTTCACATAAGCTATAAGCAAAACACTGTGACGTGGTGTAACACGGTACTTGCGGAGTCACAAAATTGAAAGACCTGAGCCATACTACTGCACCCGCATCAGTAATACGCGCAACAACGGCATTGACGTGCGCTGCTTTTATGGAATAGCCGCACACAAGGTAAGTACCCGCAACAGCGAGAGAACGGATTACGCCGTGAGCAACATCAGCACCGCTGTCAATGTCTATGCGCTTCTTCGTGCTTACGCCGCCACTGTTTGTAAACTTGCCAAAGAACCAATCAGTAAAACCGGGAATACCGAGCGCATCAGTAGCAGGATTATCATTTACCTCTCCCACAATAATGTAACCGCCGGTACCCTGACCATTATCAATTTCACATAAATCCTTTCCTCTTGTCTCGTACCATTTAGGAGTTACATCAGCGAATTGAAAGGCAGTATTTGCTTTTGCCGTTCCGTTCTTGGCGGTATGAAGAAATCGCAATCGGGCATCTGAGTTGCCCCCTATTGCCATCTCCGATGACCCTGTAGCAGCGAAATAATAATTCTGCGGATCGCCACCGGCGTAATTTACGCGGCTCTTCAATCCATCATCAAATGCTTCATCGCGAAAGGGAGGAAAGAGAATTGTTTCATTGAAAAACCGGTGAAAGTATTGGGCATGTGCTTGCATGGCAAAGCAGGTAATGCCAATGAGAAAAAGTTTTTTCATAAGAAATTTTTTTGAGGTTAAGAAATGATGCGTCAAAAGTATCACTGCAAATAGCCCCTGTCAATCCCGACATTTCGTGACAAGACGTGAATCGTGAGTCGTGAGTCGTGAGTCGTGAATCGTAAATCGTGAGTCGTCTTACGTAAATCGTGAATCGTATTATGGGTAACTACACCAGCCGCTGATGAATGGCCTTCGCCACGGCTTCTGTCATACAAGTGACGTGAAGTTTTTCATAGATGCGCTTCATATAGGTCTTTACGGTTTCCATGCTGATATTCATACGTGAGGCAATCATTTTATAGGATAATCCTTCTGTAAGCAATGTGAGGACTTCACGCTCGCGCAGCGCGAGATGATAATCTTCGGTAGCTACTTTGGAAGCAGCGGTCTTCTGAAAATGCAGCATCACTTTGCGGGCAATGGACGGCGTCATCGGTGCGCCGCCATGATATACTTCTGAAATGGCTTCGAGAAGTTTTGTTGGAGAAATGTTTTTAAGCAGATAGCCCATGGCGCCATTGCTGAGCGCGCGAAAAACCCTTTCCTCATCATCAAACACCGTGAGCATGATGACAGGGATTTTCGGAAATGATTGATGAAGTACGCTGACAGCATCGAGTCCATTCACTTCAGGCATGTCAATATCCATAAGCACCACGTCCGGCTTATATACTTCCACCTGGTTCAGTGATTCTGTTGCGTTGGGGAAACTTCCGCTGAGCTCAAATCCGGGAGCGCTGCTGAAAAGCAGCTCCAGCGATTCGCGGATCTGCTGGCTGTCATCAAAGAGGATGATTCGGATTGTTTGCATCATGGTGCAAAGTTGATCATCATTCTGCTCGTAATCAATCCCTCATTTTCGGGACATCAATTCCAATATAAATGAATCATGGTTCCATTATTACCCACTGAAATCACTTCGAGCATGGCGTTCATCTCATTTGCGCGTTGTTTCATGCCCGGTAATCCATTGCCGTTGTAGGATTCAGGTTGCTGATGATTGAACCCACTTCCATTGTCCTTGATCATGAGTTCAGGCTTGCCATTTTTTAAATTCAGTGTTATATGAAGCTCCTCACACCCTGAATGCTTTACACTGTTGTAAACTGCTTCTTTAAAAATGAGAAAGAAATTTTTTCGTTCCGCCATTCCTAAATTCAATTTCATCACATCATTGCTGCAGGAAAAATAAACCCTAATCTCGTTGGAGTGACATTGATCTTCAGCAAATCGTTTCATCCGCAAAATAATTTTCTCCATCGTGTCATTCGCCGCACTCACCGACCATACGATGTCACTCATGTGCTCGATCATAAGGCGCGAGTTGGAGCCGATTCTCTCGAGGATGTCGAGCGCTTTGTCAGATTTCCCCTGCATAAGCTGGCGAACACTTGCTTCACTGTAAAACGAAATGCTTCCCAGCGTTGATCCGATTTCATCATGCAGATCATGAGCAATTCGGTTCCTGAGATTTTCAATTTTTGTACGCTGCACTTGCCGGTAATAAAAGTAAAGCCATATCAATCCTGCAAACGTTGCTGCCACTAAAAGAAAAAACCACCACTGTTCCCAGAACGGATGCAGGATGGTGACCTGAAGCAATGAAACAGGTTCACTCCAATCGCCTTCAGCATTCGTCACTCTTGCGAGAAAAGAATAATCACCGGGAGGCATGCTTGTAAAAGATGCTTTGCCCAGCCGTTCTGTTTCATACCAATTAGTATCAAGCCCATTCATTTGATAACTGAATCTTATTGCACCGGGCTGCGATAGTTCTAAAGCTGAGAATGAGAACGAGAAAAAGTTTTTGTTGTAAGGAAGCTGAATCGAGGCATGCTTTATTTGAGAAAGAAAATTTTCATTGAACACATCGAAACCGGTGAGATAAATTTTTGGATATGCATCTTCAAATACAAATGAATCGGGATGAAACGTGATGACAAAATTCTCAGCACCATAGCAGAAAGCGCCGTTACTCAGCTTCGTCAATTGAGTTGGCATTTTTAATTGATAGTTTGAAGATGGAAGATTCGCATGCTTCCATTCACTTCTTCCGGGAAAAAAAATTTCAAAACCATTTTGCGAAGGCATCCAGAATCGTCCTTTGGAATCAGGAATAATTCCATAGAGAAATTGCCCGGAAGAAGAAGGCGGAGAATAATGAGTGAATGCAGTTCCATTGAGTTGATTCAATCCGCCACCATTCGTGGTGATCCAGAGATGATCAGACGAATCAAGATACAACGCCGTCACGTCGTCACCCGAAATAGAAGAAGGATCATTGGGCACATGAAGAAAGGAATCAAACTCATTCAGCAAGGAATCGTTTCGCCGCCAGCGATACAATCCGCCCGCAGATGCCACCCAAACATTTCGTTGCTTGTCAATCACTATTTGCCGCGCAAGATTGTTCTGAATATTGCCGGGCTTGTTCAGGTTGAAGAACATTGTATACGAGTGATCAACGCGATTGTAGCAGCCGGCTCCCCACCCTAATACCGCAAACCAATAGACAGGCATATCACTCAATACATCTTCAGCAAATGACCTGACCTGGTAAATTTTGCATTCGTAGGGAGAATAATAAACACTGTCGTTGTAAGGAATGAGAAAAGAATCTATGCGCTCATGAGCAGGATCGTACCCGAAAAAACTATGTTCGGTTCCCATGATGAAATCATCTTCACGATCTTTCACGATGAAGGTTGGTTCGATCAATCTTCCTTTGAAATTAAAAGTGATTGAATGAAAAGATGGGTCCTCAATTGTTTTCTTGTAGATACCTTCAGAAGTACATACCCGCAGCGTCTTGTTTTTATCTTCATAAATACTAAAAACAGTTTTCGGACGATGTGCTTCATCAGTAAATTCAAATGCATTGAACTGCCACGCCATAGGATTATATTTTGAGATGCCATTGTTCGTTCCGATCCACCAGATGCCGCTGCGATCTTTGAAAATGCAATTGACTTCATTCGACGCTAATGAGAATTGCTGATCACTTTGATGTTTGATTTTCTCAACCTGTTTCGTGAGTTTATTTACCAAATACAATCCGTCATTCTCCGTGGCAAGCAGGAGAAATTCTTTGTTGAAGCATACGACATCCTTAACGATGACAGGGATGTTCAGGAATAGATGTTGCACCTGGCGACTCACATAAATTGAATCATCGAAAATCAACTCCTGGTAATAGAGTCCCGGTTTCCAGCTTGCCAGCCAAATCCTGTTTTCATCGGTAATGAATTTCGGAACAATAAACGCTATAGGTGATGGAGCTTTTTTGAAGTCGCCGACCATTCGTCCTGTTTTGCGCTCTACCGGGCGCACCCACTCATAGAAAAGCTTACTCACTAAAAAGTATCGATCATTCAATGGTTCGATGTGACAAATCCAATCGCTGCCGATGGCAGTATCCGAAGCTACAGCAGGATTAATCGGGCGATCATTGTTCCAGTAAGAAAACTTAAAAGTTTTTTTGTTCAAAAAAATTCCCGGCGGCATCTCCGCTCCTATCAGCAGATACGAGCCGTCAAAATCAAAAAGACAATTGAGGCGATTGGTTGCAATGGAAGATTTATCTGCAGGATCGTGAGTGAACTGACGAAAGCGGTTGTTCGCAGGTTGTTGCGGATCATATCGCGTAAGACCTCCATCTTTTGTTGCAATCCAAATGATTCCATCTCTGTCCTGTTTGATGTCAACAATCTCATTTCCTGAAATTGAATGACGATTGTTGAGATCATGAAAATAATTTTCGAAGCGCATACCGTCGTACCGGTTCAATCCCTGCTTCGTACCGATCCAAAGGAATCCTTCTTTATCCTGGAAGAAGCAGGTCACTTCATTGCCGGAGAGTCCGTTCGAAGAAGAAATATTTTCAAACCTGAGTTGGGGAAGCTGTGCTTGCGATGAAAGAGAGATCACCAGCAAGCTTCCACTCACAATTATTCTTTTCAAGCTCATGCACTTCATGAAAGCTTAATTGAACTGCGAGAGTAAGATAAGGAGAAAAAGAGAAGCAATAGAAAGTATCAATAGCGATAAGAATTCAATAATGATCACTTGTGCAAGTATTTCTTCAGGAAAAAATTCTGCAGTGAGAATTTGAAAATCCTTTGTTTTACGTACGTTTATATTCAATACGTAAAGCCATGGCTATAAAGGTAACACTCTCTCTTGATGAAGACGTAATTCAAAAAGCAAAAAGATATTCCCGCAAAAAGGGAATCAGTTTATCTAAGATGGTGGAAGATCATTTCAGATCTGTCACTCAAAAAAGGAAAAAGAGAAAATCAGTAGTAGATCAACTCAGCGGAATTCTGAATGAGAAAAAGCTGAAGACTCTGAATGATCCCCGCATCAATTACTATCTTGAAAGGCATTACATAAATGAACAAGTTGCTGGTTGATGAGCGATCAGACGGTTTCTACAGAAATCCAGGCTTAGCGCATCGTGAATCGTGTATCGTGTATCGTACTACGTGAATCGTCTATCGTCATTTATTTGTCAACCGTATCACCGGCACAATCATTTCCTCCAGCGAAATTCCCCCGTGCTGAAATGTGTTGCGGTACAAGTTTACATGCCAGTTATAGTTGTTCGGATAGACGAAGAACTTATCTTCTTTCGCAAAAATGAATGAGGAACTTATGTGGGGCTTGGGCAACATGAGTTCGTGCGGGTTGCGCGATTCCAAAACATCCTTCGGATTGTAGTTGAGATTTTTTCCATGCTTGTAACGAAGGTTCGTTGTGGTCTCGCGATCGCCAATCACTTTCACCGGCTCTTTCACCCGAATGGTTCCATGATCGGTAGTGATGATGAGATTCACCTTCTTATCGGCAATGCGCATCAGCGCTTCATGCAGCGGGGAGTGCTCAAACCACGAGCGTGTGATGGAGCGGTATGCCGTTTCATCGCTTGCCAATTCCTTCAGCACATCCATCTCCGTGCGCGCATGCGAGAGCATATCCACGAAGTTGTACACGATCACGTTGAGGTCATTTGTGAGCATGTTGTAGATATTGTCAATGAGATCTTTGCCGTGATTGTTGTTGGTAATTTTTGTGTAAGAAAATTTGATGTTCTTTTTCAACCGCACCAATTGGTCGGTGAGAAAATCCTGCTCGTGTAAATTCTTTCCTCCTTCTTCTTCATCATTCAGCCAGAAATTCGGAAAGCGTTTTTCAATCTCCAGCGGCATCATGCCCGCGAAAATGGCGTTGCGGCTGTACTGTGTCGACGTTGGAAGAATACTGTAGAAGTAATCTTCGTCAGTAATGCGAAACATTTCTGAAACGATGGGCTGAATCACTTTCCACTGATCGAAGCGGAGATTATCAATCAGCAACATGAATGTGGGAACACCCGGCTCGATGAACGGCAGAATTTTATGGCGCATCACGTTGTGCGACATCGTCGGGGTGTTATCATCGGGTTTGGTCAGCCAGTTCTTGTAATTCTTGACAATGAATTTAGAGAACTCTGTGTTCGCCTCACTCTTCTGCATGGCAAGCACATCCTTCATACTTTCAGTTTTTGCATGATCAAGCTCAAGTTCCCAGTAGATGAGCTTGCGGTAAATGTCAGCCCACTCTTCCGTATTCAATCCCATGCTGATCTTGGAGAAGATTTGCTGAAACTGCTGCTGATAAAGTGAAGTTGTTTTTTCAGAAACCAATCTCCGGTTGTCAAGAAGTTTTTTCAGCGTCAGCAAAATCTGCTGCGGCTTCACCGGCTTAATCAGGTAATCACTGATCTGCGACCCGATGGCGTCTTCCATCAGGTTTTCTTCTTCGCTCTTTGTGATCATTACTATAGGAACATTCGGCTGCACACTCTTGATATCGCTCAGTGTTTCGAGTCCGCTCCTGCCGGGCATTTGCTCATCGAGGAAAACAATATCAAGGATTTCTTCCTTGCACTTCTCGAGCGCATCAATGCCGTTGCTTGCTTCTATGATGTTGTATCCTTTCTCTCTCAAAAAAAGAATCTGGGGCTTTAATAATTCAATCTCATCGTCCACCCATAGGATGGTAGGTTCGTTGGCCATGTTTTGGAAATTAGATGTTAGAAGTTAGAAGATAGAAATTAGAAATTGGGAAATGGAAAATCGAAAATAGTAAAGAGTGGGGCCATAGAGAGGTTAATTATGAATCGTTAATTGGCATTTTGTCGTGAACCGTGAATCCGATTAAATCGGGAGAACTCGTGTTGCGTGAATCGATATTGCTTAACGCTATTATTAAGCCAAAGTTCCGATAAAAAAATTCATGGATAATCAAAGATCCCTCCGAACGAAGAATGAAAAGGATTATTTCGCTCTCTATCTTTGCTTCATAAACCAATTTGGTAATGATCAAATTGCGGAGTAGGAATCCTGAAAAGCCGAAAGAATCTTTTTGGAGCTGGTTTTGGATAATTTTGTTTGTAATGATTTGGGGCATCGCTTACGTTATTATTTCCGTGGTACTGCACTATCATATCTTTAACAATATTCCGTAAAGCAATTAAAATTTTTTCCTCTTGAACAAGCGTAAAATCATTAATGATCCGGTGTATGGATTCATCACGATTCCAACCGAGCTCATTTATGATTTGATCGAGCATCCATATTTCCAGCGGCTCAATCGTATCAGGCAATTGGGTCTCACCTATCTCGTATATCCGGGCGCGCAGCATTCACGCATGTCCCATGCGCTTGGCGCCATGCACCTGATGAAGCAGGCATTGGAAGTTTTGATTTCGAAGGGAGTGAACATTTCAAGTGAAGAATCAGAAGCGGTAACGATCTGCATCCTGTTGCACGACATTGGTCACGGCCCCTTCTCGCACACCCTCGAACACCTGCTCATCACCGGCATGAATCATGAAGAACTCACCTGGATGATGATGCAGCGAATGAACAATGAATTCAACGGGCAGCTTGATTTAGCCCTGAAAATTTTTAAAGGCGATCATCCGAAAAAATTTTTGCACCAGCTTGTATCGAGTCAGCTCGATATGGACCGGCTTGACTACCTCAACCGCGATTCATTTTTTACAGGCGTCGCCGAAGGCGTGATCGGGTATGACCGCATCATCAAGATGTTGGCAGTGCATGACAACGAATTGGTGGTGGAAGAAAAAGGAATTTACTCGATTGAGAAATTTCTGATCTCACGACGACTCATGTACTGGCAGGTGTATTTGCACAAAACTGTTTTAGCAGCTGAAGAAATGCTTGTGCAGATCATCAAGCGCGCACGAAAGCTTTCCGAAGAAAATATAATGCTGTGCTCTCCCCCCCTCGCCTGGTTTCTTCGACATAGTGTTTCGCCGAATAATTTTGCCTGGAACGATGAAATCCTGAACCGCTTCGCCGAACTCGATGACTCCGATGTTTTCAGTGCGCTGAAACTTTGGAGTAAGGATGAGGATGCTGTGCTCGCTTACCTGTGCAGCCATCTTCTTGCGCGAAAACTTTTGAAGATCGAGTTGATGTCTTCACCGCCCGATGAGAAAAAGTTAGCAGCACTGAAATCAACAATGAAAAAGTTTCCATCTCTTGGTGCTGCCGATTATGAATCACTCATCATTTCAGAAACAACAACCAATCATGCGTACAATCCTACTGCTGAATCAATCAAAATTCTTTTCAGAAACGGTACTGTGAAGGATGTGAGTGAAGCCAGCGACCTTGTTAATATTTCAGTGCTGAAACAACCCGTGACCAAATATTATTTGTGTTATCCGAAAGAACTTCAATGAAGTTATTACAAGTATTCAGCGATAGACAAAGTGAGAACACAAAGAAACCTGCTAACAACGGGATTGCTTAACTTCGTTCGATGATAAAGAAAATCGGGCAGCTCACCTTCATTCTCTCACTGCTGGTTTTGCAAATCCATTCTCAGAACTTAGCGAACAGGTTGAGCATCTTTCAATCGCTCGTTTATTTTCCCGACATGAAATATCATTTCAACTGCACGGGACTGCAATACAGTCATGATGTAAAAAAGAATTTTTTTATTACTGCGAGCATTTCCGTTACCCACGATAATTTTTCAGCAAACCATTCTTTCGCTGAAGATTCAACCAACTATGGCAACATAGGTTACAGGAGAAATTTCAACTACGATCTCTCTTTCGGCTATTACTTGCACCATCATACTTTTAAGAAATTTACGATTGCACCTTTTGCCGGATTATCTTTTATTTCAGGAATGGATGAAACTCTTGTAGAAGGAAATTGGATTGACGGCGGCAATTATCCGTTTTATATACAAACGATAAAGCGTGGGCCGGGAATAAATGCTGGAGTAGATTTCAATTTCTTTCCTCAAAAAAATATTAGCATGGGATTGTTCGTGAAAGGAAGAGTTTATCTTCATGAGCAACCCGATCTGAATTTGGGAGCAACATTCTCTCTTCGCTGGAGTGATCTGCTGCCGAAGAATAGGAATACACATCTGCTCGAAAATCATTTAAGCATCTTTCTCGCCACCACTTTTTTTCCTGATTGGAAAACTCCGGCGCGGGGAATAGGCATAGAATACAGTCATGATTTGTGTAAAAAGTTTTTTATTGGTGGAAGCACTGATATTGCCTTCGGTGATATTCGAGGAGATAATTCATTTATGCACGATCCGGCAAATTTTGGAAAAGTGGTTTCGCGTGACTACCACAATTATGATTTCTCCCTCGGCTATTATTTTAGAAATCACTTGCCGAAAGGTTTTTCAATTGCGATGTTTACAGGTCTTTCCTACTTGTATGGATTTGAATCAACGTTAGGGTATCTCCATCAATATCCTCACGATGTTAGTGTAGATTTTAATCAAAGAACTCTTCATCAATATGGGCTAAATGCCGGAGCAAATTTTAATTTCTTTCCTATAAGAACAATCGGGGTCGGCATTTTTGCAAAAGGGAGATTATACACACACGGTCAACCGGATTTAATGTTGGGTACGAACCTGATCTTTCGGTTCAGCGATCCAAAGATTAGTGGAAAAAAGAAAATTTAGGAGTAGGAACAGTCATGCTCCTTTCCTCGCCGGGGCCGACTTCTTATGGACTTTCTTCCATTTTCATTTTTTGAAAGACTATATTTGAAGAATACTCTTGAAGATTTTATAAAACACTTATTCCTATTCTAAAATCATCTCCTATGAGAACACTATTACTCTCCATTATTATCTGCCTGAGTTTTCAAATTACCTCTGCGCAAACACCCGAACTGTGGGGAATGATTTCTCATGGTGGCATTCAGGATTACGGTACTGTTTTCAAGATCAATGCAGATGGAACAGACTTTTGGAAATTGCATGATTTCACGGTAAAGAATCCGGGCATGGGTCCACGTAACATGACACCGTTGGTTTATGATGGATGGCTTTACGGAGTTACCAGTGGCGGAGGATTGGGCTACGGCGTTCTCTTTAAATACCACCCCGGAGAAAACCGGTATGTGCCGATTCACTTTTTCTCAATTGAGGAAGGTATGTATCCTTCCGGCTCGCTAATGCTGGCATCAAATGGCAAGATGTATGGAGTTACACAGAACGGTGGTAATTATGACTGGGGCACCTTGTATGAATTTGATCCGGTTAGTGAACAGGTATTCGTGAAATTCAATTTCGCATACCTGGCAGGAAATCACCCGAACGGCAAGCTTGTTGAAAAAGACGGTTACTTGTATGGCGTAACTCAAGCCGGTTCATCTAACTACTATTATGGTGAGCTTTACCGGTTTAGCCTCTCCAGCGGAACCTACGAGATTCTTCATCATTTTTCCGGCACTGAGGGAAGTTCCCCCACCTGCGACCTTTTGCTTGCTTCTGATGGAAAATTTTACGGGGAAACACTTTACGGGGGAAACTACTATTCCGGGACGCTCTTTTGTTTTGATCCTTCAAACAATTCCTTTTCTGTGCTGCATGATTTCAGTGGAATTTCAGACGCCTTTTATCCTGAAGGTAATCTGATTGAATATGCGCCAGGAAAAATTGCTGGGACTGTAGCATCCGGTGGTACCTATGGTGGTGGTATCATTTTCACCTATGATTATATGACAGCACAGTTTGAAATCTATCATCATTTCGGTGGCCCCGGTGACCTCTTAGCTTCATCTGCGCCTCTAATTATGCAACGTGCTGATGGCTGGATTTACGGCACTACCACTTACTATTTCTATGGTGATATCGTGCCTTCAGTTTTCCGCTTTTATCCGGATAGTGCAGAACCTCAGTTGATGGCCCAATTCACACCGCAGGATTTCAACTCCTATTTTTCATCTCCTGTTTCTGGTCTTGCAGATTTTAGCGACGGATGGCTTTATAGTTGTACCGGCGGCGGTGGTTTATCCGCGGCGGGAACTTTATACCGCTTCAATCCGGATAGTTTTAAACTTGAAAAATTAATAGACCTCAATGAAAATAATTGCGTGCATCCTTTTGGTTCGTTAACCGTTTCGCAGAATGGGAAATTATATGGCATTGGCGGGCGTGACAGTTATTACAATCCTGACTCATTCAGCATCAATCATCCTATACCCACAAGCACTCAATATTCCATGTTTGAAATTAATCCTCTCACCGGAACCTTTAAAAGGGTGGCGCCGGAAATACCCGGGGGTTTTGGCGACCACGGTGTTAATTCTTTGACCGCGGCGTCGGACCAAAAGGTCTATGGAATAAGAGCCGACGGTTTACAGGTATTTCGATACGATCCTGCCAATGATACTTCTGAAGTTTTCCAGGGAGATTATTTTCTTTGGATGACAGGAGACATGATTCAGGCTACCAACAATAAGCTCTATGGTTTAA
>Ga0134121_10004222_pt1 | contig 11790 bp, 9 predicted proteins | sample KB301_FD_96463 | JGI IMG/M metagenome (GOLD analysis project Ga0134121, IMG submission 96463) | Terrestrial soil microbial communities without Nitrogen fertilizer from Kellogg Biological Station, Michigan, USA - KB3-0-1 | ecosystem: Environmental > Terrestrial > Soil > Unclassified ...
CTGCTGGGGCGCGAACGACGCAGGACAACTCGGCGACGGTACCCACGCCCCGCGGGCGACCCCGCACCCGGTGACCGGGCTCGCGCACGTCGTGCAACTCGCGGCGGCCAGCGACCACACGTGTGCGCGCCACAGCGATGGATCGGTGTCGTGCTGGGGCGCAAACGCCTCGGGCGAGCTCGGGCTCGGCGATCATACGAACCACCTCGTCCCGGCGCAGGTCGCCGGGATCGCGAACGCACAAGCGATCGTCACCGGAGCCACGCACACCTGTGTCCTCGTGACCGGCGGCGAGGTGCGTTGCTGGGGCGACAACAAGAACGGAGAACTCGGCGACGGTACGCGGACGGCACGTGCCACACCCGTTCCTGTGAAAGACATCTCGGCCGTCGCGATCGCGGCTGGTGACGGCCACACCTGCGCGATCGGCATCGACCACCGCGTGCACTGCTGGGGCGACGCATCGCCGAACCCCGCGGCGCCCGTGCCGTGGGTGGTCGCCGACGTGACCGGCGCCGTGCAACTCGCCGTCAGCGCCAGGCGCTCGTTCGCGCGCACGGCTGCGGGCACGATCGTCGGCTGGAGCAACGACTGGCGTTACGACCCCGACGCGATGCAATCCCTCGATCGGCTCGCGCCTCCGCGGCCGCCCACCGTCGAGCAGATCGCTGGCATCGCGGGCGTGACCGACGTCGTCGCCGGACCCAAGCACTTCTGCGCTCGTCTCGCCGGCACCGACATCCGGTGCTGGGGCGACGACACCTACGGCCAGCGCGGCGACGGTGAGGCGTCGGTGGTCGCCGAGCCCGTCGTCGTGGCGGGCCTCCACGATGTGGCCCAGCTCGCGCTCGGTGGCGAGCACAGCTGCGCGCAGCTCCGGGATGGCACCATGCAGTGCTGGGGCTCCGGCCACGAAGCCGGGCAGCTCGGCGACGGCACATTGAAGGATCATCCGACGCCGACGACCGTCCCGAAGCTCGACCACGTCACGGCGATCGCGCTCGGCAACTACCACACGTGCGCGTTGCAGAACGGCGGCACGCTGCAGTGCTGGGGCAACGTCGCGCTGTTCCCGCTACCGAACGGCTCGCAGATCCAGGGCAGCGTGACACCGGCACCGATCGCGATGGCCACGCCGATCGCCGAGGTCGCCGCCGGCGGCGACCTCACCTGCGTGCGCGACACGAAGAACACGACCGCGTGCTGGGAGCTCAACAGTCGCGGGCCGATTCCCACGCAGGTCCGGCTTTCAACGGCGCGATCGCTCTCCGTCGGCGAACACCACGCGTGCGCCGTCCTCGCCGATGGCACGGTTGCGTGCTGGGGCCAGAACCCGAACGGTACGCTCGGCGACGGCAGCCGCAGCGATACCCAGACACCGACGCGCGCGAAGGGCATCTCCACCGCCACACAGGTGGCCGTCGGGTTCACGCACACGTGCGCGCTCTTGCGCGACACCACCGTCGCGTGCTGGGGCCAGAACGACTTCGGCCAGCTCGGCAACGGCTCGACGAACCTGAGCCTCACGCCCGTACCAGTACCCGCGCTGTCGAACGTGATCCAGATCGGCGCGGGCAGCGTGACGACGTGCGCCCTGCGCGGCGACGGCACAGTCGCCTGCTGGGGCATGAACCTGGCCGGCGATCACCACCTGACGCCCGCCGTGGTCCCGAAGCTTACGGGCGCCGTCGAGATCGCGGTTGGCTATGCCCACGCGTGCGCGCGGCTCGGCGACGGCACCGCGCGGTGCTGGGGTACCAACCGCTCGGGCCAGCTCGGCGACGGCACATCGGGCGACCTCGAGATCTCGACCGCCGTCGCCTGGTAGCTACGCGCGGCCGGACAGCTGCTTGATCGCGGTCGCCCAGTCTTCGAGGTGATGAACGCGAACGATCTGCCCGCCCTCGATCTCGTGGATGTCGGTCGTATCGATCTTGAATGACTTCGTGCCATCGAGCTCGAGGCCCATGAAGGTCCCCTTGGGCGAGCCGCTCGCGACGCTGCGCACGACAACCTTGTTGCCGCCGATCACCAGATCTTGCGGCTCCCACGTGAGGTCGGGGATGAGCTTCCAGAAGAACTCGACCTGCCTTATCAGCGCGGCCTTGGGCTTGGTCTCCTGGCTGTTGATGGACTGAAACCAGCGCGTGACTCACGCGGCGTCCACGTGGGCTCGCGTGTGATGATGCGGCCATGCCGCTTGCCAGCGATCCCAGCCTCCTCACGATCACCGAGCTCGGCGAGGCATTCCGTGCGCGGCGGCTGTCGCCCGTCGAGGTAACCGAGCACTGCCTCGCGCGGATCGCGCGGCTCGATCCCGCGCTCCACGCGTTCATCACCGTCACCGGGGACCTCGCGCTCGAGCAGGCGCGCGCCGCCGCCGCCGAGCTAGCGCGCGGCCACGACCGCGGCCCCTTGCACGGGGTTCCGATCGCCCTGAAAGACCTCATCGACACCGCCGGGATCCGCACGACGGCAGGCAGCGCACTGTTCGAGGACCGCGTGCCCACCGAGGACGCCGAGGTCGTACGGCGGCTCCAGGATGCCGGCGCCGTGATGCTCGGCAAGCTCAACCTGCACGAGTTCGCCTACGGCGGCAGCGGCGTGGTCGGTCACTTCGCCGCGACCCGCAACCCCCGCAGCACTGCGCATATCTGCGGCGGATCGTCGTCGGGATCAGCCGCCGCGGTAGCGGCCGGGCTGTGCTACGCCGCGCTCGGCAGTGACACCTCTGGATCGATCCGGCTCCCCGCGTCGCTGTGCGGCATCGTCGGGTTCATGCCGACGTACGGCCTGGTCAGCCTGCGCGGCGTCATCCCGCTGTCGTCGTCGTACGACCACGTCGGTCCGATGACGCGTACGGTGCGCGACGCGGCGCTCGTGCTCCAGGCCATCGCCGGGTACGTCCCCGCGGACATCACCAGCATCGCGCTGCCGGTGCCCGACTACGCCGCCGCGCTCGACGCCCAGGGCGGAAGGCCACGCATCGGCGTCGCCCGGCCGCATTTCTTCGCGGACCTCGATGCCGAGGTGGCGGCGGCCATCGAGCGGGCGCTCGGCGTGCTCGCGAGCCTCGGCGCCGAGCTCCGCGAGGTCACGCTCGCCGTGGACGATGACCGCACGGTGTTTCGCGCCGAGTCGTATGCGTTCCACCGCCGGTGGGTAGCGCGGTCACCGGAGCGCTACCAGGCCGAGACGCTCCGCCGCATCCGCACCGGCGAGGCGGTGACGGCCGCGGACTACATCGAGAAGTGGCAGCACCTCCAGGAGCTGCGGCGCGGCGCCGCGGCGCTGTTCGCCGGCGTTGATCTGATCGTCACCCCCACGGTGCCGGTGCCCGCGCCCAGCTTCGCCGAGCTCGAGGCCGCCCCCGACGCGCTGCGCCCCCGCGAGCTGATCCTCATGCGCAACACCCGGCCATTCGACATCTGGGGCACCCCGGCGGTGAGCGTCCCGTGCGGCACGACGAGCGCGGGCCTGCCGATCGGCCTCCAGATCGCAGGGCCGATCGGCGCCGACGCCGAGGTGCTGCGCCTGGGCGCGGCCTTCGAGCGGCACATGGCCTGACCGCACCGCAGAACCCTCGGATCTGCCGCATCCACCGAGCGCCCTCGCGCCGCGTCGCCCAGGTGGTACAGTGCAGCCATGCGGTCGATCGTGATCGCGATGCTGTTGATCTCGTGCGCGAGCGAGGAGCCGCGTCGCGTTCCGCAATCACGTGCGCCGGCCCCGATCGCTCGCGCAAGCATCGCCGTGGCGGCGGCCGATCCGCGCGAGGCCACGCGCCGCGCCGCGCACGACATGCTCGCCGGGTACTGCGGCGAATGCCACGAGGGCCATCGCTCGACGGTGGCCAAGGCGCTCGCCGTGTTCGATCTCGACAAGCCCGACTGGCCGGCGCGGTTCGACGACCACCGCTACCAGGCCGCGCTGATGCGGCTGGCGAACAAGCCGCCGGCCGCGCGCGAGGCGTTCATCGCATTTCGCGATGCCGAGCTCGCATCGATGAAATCAGACTCGATGTAGCCAGTCGTCGACTGCGGTGATGCCGCCATCGTTCCTGGCTGCGGGGGGCGCTAAACGTTCAGAACGTGCCGCCGAGCACAAGCCCGACGCTGCCGGGCCCTGCGGTCGGCATGACCGCGATGCGCTTGGTCTCGAGCGACGGCGCCGTGATCCAGACGATCGCCGAGATGGTCAGCGCAGCGCCGGCGCCGCCGAACAAGATCGTCGACAAGAGTGCCGACTGCTTCGCGTCCTTGACCTGCGCCTTTGATTTGTCGACCTGATTGGGATCGCACTGATTGATCATGTTGTTGCAGGTCTTCTTGGCATCCGCATACTGCGAGTTCGCCTGAAGCCCGAAGTACCCGCCCCCGGCCGCGGCACCGAGTGCGACGCCGCCGATCACGAGCGCGATCACGTGACGGGTGTGCCGGCGGTGCGCCACTTCGGCGGCCCCGTCCGATTTCGGCTCGACGTGCTTGGCCACGCCAGATCCGGCGGGCGGCGTGGGCGCGCGCGGTGCAAGCGCCGGAACTTCGATCACCAGGGTCTGGCCCTCGACCGCGGTGTAGTCCTGCGTCCAGGTCTTGGTGACGACGCGGTCGCCATCGCGTCCGCTCGCGCTGACCGAGATCGTGCCCGGATCGATCGGGACCGCGACCGACACGTTCGAAGCGACGCTGCGGCCGTTGATCTCCACGACGAGGTTCGGCGTTGCTCCGGCGAGCTTGATCGTGTACTTCGGTAACCGCGGCTCGAGCTTGGCAGCCTGCGCCGCGGCGTCGGACCTGAGCGCGGCACTCGGCGCGGTGTCCGCGAGTTCACGCCACAAGAGCCACGCCGAGGCGACCCGGCCGGACAGACCGTGGCAGCGCGCGAGCGCGCCCTTGGTGCCGCTGTCCTTGACCAGGTCGAGGCTCGACTGCAGCTCCGCACATGCCTTGTCGAGGCGCCCCGCCTTCATGTCCTTGATGCCCTGATCGAACAACACCACCGCTTCGGCCCGAGAATCAGCCAGGACCGGCGATGCCCGGAGCTCCAGGGCGGTCAGGGCGGCCAGGGTCGCGAGCGCGAGCGCGGCACGCTTCATGGCTTCTTCTCATCGTGGGTCATGTGCGTCCACTTGTCATCTTCATCTTCCGGATCCGGCTGCGCGGCGGAGCCTTCGTTGGCGCCGCTGCCGGCCCCGGTCGACGAGTCCGAGCCCGAGCCCGCGTGGGATGGCGCGTGGCCGGACGGTCGGCGTGGCTTGCGTTTCTTGCGATCGGTCGCCGGGCGGCGATCGGTCGTCGGACGATGATCGATCGTCGGCCCGGGATCAGCTGCCGAGCCGAGACCGGTGGCCGAGCCAGGACCAGTGGCCGGCCCAGGATCGGTGGCCGAACCGGAACCGGTGGCCGAGTCGGAGGCCGAGCCTGGGGCGATGGCCGGCACCGGATCGGTCGCCACGTGCGCGGGCAGGGCGGCGCTCCCCGCCGGTTTCGCCGGCGGATCTTCGGTGATCGGCTCGACGATCGGCCGCGGTACCGGCGGCGCTGCCGTCGGCTTGGCCAGCACCGGCGGCGGCGGCCCGTCGCCGATGACGCCGTCGATCCACCCGGTGCGCCACACCACCACGATCGCCACCGCGACGAGCCCGATGCAGGCGATGAGCGCACCGGTGAGCCACGAGTGTCGATCGCCACGAGCCGCGGCGATCTGCCCAGCCGTCGTGCTGAACGTCGTCGCGTCGGCTTCACGCTTGCCCGGCGCTGCCCCGGGCATGACGATACCGTGTGGCGGCGTGATGGTCGTGAACTCATGCGAGATCACGGAGGCCGAACCTCTCATCGGTCGCTGGAGGACGATCCGGATCCGCGATGCGCTGGTCGTCGCGTTCACCGGCCCGAACGGTGCGAGCGCATGGGCGAGCTCGCCCACGTCTTTGTAGCGATCAGCGGGCTCCTTCTGCAGGCACTTCATCACCACCGCCTCGAAGACCTCCGGCAGATCACCGCGGATCTCGGACATCGCCGGCGGATCATCGTTCACCACGTTCATGCACAGCAGCGGCAACGTATCGCCCTGGAACGGCGTCTTGCCGACGACCAGCTGGTACAGGACCACTCCGAGCGACCACACATCGGCGCGGTGATCGACGTTCCTGCTCGACTCCATCTGCTCGGGCGCCATGTACGCGGGCGAGCCCATGACGTCGCCGGTCCTCGTCGAGGCAGCCGCCATCGCGAGCTTCGAGATCCCGAAATCGAGCACCTTGACGATCGTGCCGCCGTCGTTGCGCTTGTGGAGGAACAGGTTCTCGGGCTTGAGATCGCGGTGGATGATGCCGTGCGCGTGGGCCTCGGCGATCCCTTCGATACCCTGCAGGATGTAGTCGACCGCCTCGGAGACCCGCATCGGGCCGCGGCGTCGCAGCAAGGAGGCGAGATCCTCGCCCTGCAAGTACTCCATCACGATGTAGGGCGCGCCGGAATCGAACCGCCCGACGTCCATCACGCGGCACACGTGATCGCTGCTGAGCTGACCGGCAGCCCTCGCCTCGCGCAAGAACCGCGCGGAGGTCTCCGGCGATTCGTGCGACCCCGGCAACATGAACTTGATCGCGACCCGCTGGTCGAGCTCGAGGTGGGTCGCCGCAACGACCATACCCATCCCGCCGATCCCGAGGATCTTCTTGACCTTGTACTTGCCGGCGAGCACATCGCCGATGGCGGCGATGCCGGTCACTTCCACGCTCATTGGATCCTTACCTCTAGCGTGGACCCGACGATGCGCAACAACTCCGGCTTGCCGTTGTTGTTGAGATCGCGAAACAAGGTCGAGCTCTTCGTTGGACAGGCGGCGAGCGGCGCGAACGTGCCGGCGCTGGCTTGCCGGATGATGCCGGCGCCCACGACGATGTCGTCGAGGCCATCGCCATCGACGTCGGCGATCTGCAGCGTCGATCCGGTGACGTCCGCCAGGGTGCCTGCCACTTGCGTGAAGGTCGCCAGCGATCCCTTCGCGGTCTGGCGGAACAGCGTGCCACCCGTCGGCGTCGCGACCACCAGCTCGAAGGTGCCGCCGGCATCGAAGTGGCCGAACCCGGCGGCGGAGAGGGTCGCCGGGCTTGCGACGCCCACCGGCGTGCCGAACATCACGCCGTTGACCTGCGGGGCGATCTTCACTTGCCCATCGGTGGCATAGAACGCGATGTCGTCCCTGCCCTGATTGTTGAAGTCCGCCAGCTGGATCACCCGATCGCCGGTCATGCCGATCAGATCCTCCTTGTCGAACGTGCCGGGAAACAGCCGGTCCGCCGTGTAGACCCGGAGCTCGACCTCGTCCTGCGTGATCACGTCGGGGACGGCGTTACCGTCGAGCAGGCCCTCTTTGACCTGCTGCAGGTGGCTGAACGGACCTGGCAGCGGCTGCTCCGTCAGGAACGTCCCCGCGTTCTGCGGATCTTGAGCACCCAGGGTCACGCTCGAGCCGCCCACCGTCCACAGGATCAGATCATCGAAGCCGTCCTCGTTGAAATCGTCGCCGATCACGCCGGTCGCGGCGAACGGGAGCTCCTGTGGGGTGCCGAGCTTGCCGCTGCCATCACCGTGCAGGATCAAGATCTTCGTGGTCAACGCGACGGCGACGTCCTGTTTGCCGTCGTGATTGAAGTCGCCGGTGGTCATGAGGGCCGGCGTCCCGGACAGCGGATAGGTCACGGGGGTGGCGAAGCCCGGCGGCGGAGTGCACGGCGATAGGTCGTCGCTCGAGCCATCCATCGAATCGCCCGCGTCCCCCTTTGGCGCATCCGGCCCCCCCTTGCCGCCCGGATCGGAGATCCCGAGGAGCTTCGAGCAACCGCTCGAGATCAGCGCAAGCACAACCAGGGTCCGCATTTCGCGGGGCGAATGATATCACCAAGGTGCGGGTTTGTAGTCCTTGAGGAACACGCCCCACAGATGATTACCCGTCAGGATGCCGTCGAACACCGGATCGACGATCCGGGCGGCGCCATCGACGATATCGAGCGGCGGATGAAACCCGTGAATACGCGTCTTTCGGGCAGCATGGACGGCGGGATCTTCATCCGTTACCCACCCCGTATCCACGCTGTTCATGTGGATTCCGTCACGCACGTAGTCGATCGCCGAAGTCCGCGTCATCATGTTGAGCGCGGCCTTCGCCATGTTCGTGTGCGGGTGCTAGTCGGTCTTCCACCGACGATAAAACTGCCCCTCCATGGCGGAGACGTTGACCACGTGCGCGTCGCGCGTCGCCACCTTGGCGAGCAAGGGCCGGAGGCGCGCGTTGAGCACGAACGGTGCCACCGCGTTGACGAGGTGGACCTCGAGGAGCTCGGCGGTCGGCACCTCGGCGAGGGTCATCCGCCAGCTGTTGAAGTCGCGCAGATCGACCTGCTGGAGGTCGGCGTCGAGCCGGCCCGCGGGGTAGAGGTGCCCGCCGCGCTCGAGATCCTCGGCGAGCAGCGGGACCTGCGCGAGCACCGCGGACTTCCATAGCCCGGCCGCGCGAATCTCGTTGCCAGCGCGGACCACGAGCCCGGCCTGATCCAGGCGATCCCCGTCTCCCGCCGCCTCGACGTGCTCGCCGCCGAGCGCACGGCTGCGCTCGAGGATCGCGCGCTCGGGAGCCGGCAGCGCCGACCACGCCTCGAGCTCGCCCGCGATCACGTGATCGTACCAGCCGGCAGGCCGCCGCACGGTCTGGCACGCGTTGTTGATCAGCGCGTCGAGCCGCGGCAGCGTCGCGCACAGGTGCTGGCACAAAAGCTCGACGCTGGGCGTGTGGCGCAGATCGATGCCGTAGACGTGGAGGCGCCCGGTCCACTCGCTCGCATCGAGCTCGCGGGCGAACCGCCGGGCGCAATCGCGCGGGAACCGCGTCGCGACGATCACCTCGGCGCCCGCGCGCAGGAGCTTGATCGCGGCCTGGTAGCCGATCTTGACCCGCCCGCCGGTGACCAGCGCGACGCGGCCGCGCAGATCCGCCGTCTGCTCGCGCTTGCGATAATTGAACTCCGCGCACGGCGGGCACATCTGATCGTAGAAGTGGTGCAGCTCGTGGAACTCGGTCTTGCACACGTAGCACAGCCGCGCGGTCTCGACGCGCGCGCCCCGCGAGCCTGCCGTCCCCGGCGCGTCGATCTCCCGGTCCTGCTCGTCGTCCCGCGTGTCGTTCCGCTCGTCGTCCCGCTCGTCGTCCCGCGTGTCATCCGGCGCGTCGTTCCGCGCGTCGTCCCGCATGTCATACCGCTCGTCATCCCGCTCCTCGTCCAGACTCGCCGGAGGTTCAGCACGCCGAGCCTCGGCCTTCGCCCAGGCATCGGGTTCGCCCTCGTCGCGCACCGGCGCATCAAGCGCCATCGCCGGCCTGGGCAGCGGAGTCCGGAACACCTGCTCCTTGCGCAGGGTGCGGATCCCGGTCTGATCGAGCACCGCGCGATCGGCCTCGCGCTTGGCCTGGAGGCGCTGGCGGGCCAGCACCTTGCCTAGCGCCTTGCGGCTGTAGCGGTCGGGGCGCGCCAGCTGCCCCGCGGCCGTCACCAGCCGGATCCGCAGGGGCTCGGCGAGCTCGGCCAGCACGCGCAGATCGCTCCCGATCTGTTCGAGCAACTCGACCGCATCGCGGACTCTCGCATCAAGGACTCCCGCATCGAGTCCCCTCGCATCACAGGTGCCTGAGACGCTTGCATCGAGGACTCTCGCCTCACGGGCCTTGGATTCGTCCACTGCGGCGTATATTGACCCGCCACATGATCATCGCCAAGCGCCTCAAAGGCAAAGCCATCGCCACCTGGCTCGGACCTGCGGGCGACGCCGCACGCCGCACGCTGACCCGTGCACGCCAGGCCATCACCAGCGCGCCGCGCCGCCTCGACTTCTACTTCGAGATCGCCGATCCCATGAGCTACCTGACCGCGCAGGCGGTGGCCCGGCTGACCGCTGCCTACCCCGTCGAGCTCGGTGTCCACGTCATCACCCCGCCCGCCTCCGACGTCGATCCCTCGCCGGTGTTCCGCACCAAGCACGCGATACGCGATGCCGAGCTGGTCGCGCAGTACTGGAACGTCGAGTTTCCCGCGCACAAGGAAGCCGACGGCGGCATGGTGCGCGACGTCGGCACGGCGCTCATCCGCCAGCGCACCGGCGCCGAGCAGCTTCACGTGGCCATCGAGCTCAGCGCGGCGCTGTGGGCCGGCGACAAGAAGAAGCTCGGGACGCTGCTCCTCAAGCACGGCACCGAGAGCTCCGGGCAGGTCCTGCCGATCCTCAACGCGAACTACGCCGAGCTGCGCAAGGCCGGCCACTACCAGGGCGCGATGGTGCACTACAACGGCACCTGGTACTGGGGCATCGATCGCCTGCCGTACCTCGAGGCCGCGCTCGCAAGCGATCTCGGCGTCACCGCCCCGCCCGTCGTCACGCCACGCCCGGAAGCCGAGCGCGGGCCGCTGAAGCTGTCGGACAAGCCGCTGACCTGCGAGCTGTGGTTCTCGTTTCGCTCGCCGTACAGCTACCTCGCGCTCGAGAAGATCGAGGAGCTCCTCGCGCCGTACGGTGTGCCGCTCCTGCTGAAGCCCGTCGCGCCGATGGTCATGCGCGGCTTGCCGGTGCCGACCGTCAAGCGGATGTACATCGTGCGCGACGCCAAGCGCGAGGCCGATCGGCTCGGCATCCCGTTCGGCGAGCTGTGCGATCCGCTCGGCAAGGGCGTCGATCACTGCCTGGCGCTTGCCCACTGGGCGGCGCCGCGCGGCCAGCTCATGGCGTTCTGCCGCTCGGCGATGCGCGGCATCTGGGCCGAGGCGCTCGACGTCTCCGCGTACGTCGATCTGCGCCACATCGTCGAGCGCGCCGGGCTGCCGTGGGAGGAGGCGCGCACGGCGCTCGACGATCCCGAGGCCGCGAAGGTCGCGCAAGCCCACGCGACCGAGCTCGCCGTCTATAGCCTCTGGGGCGTGCCGTCGCTGCGCTGCGGCGACTTCATCGCGTGGGGCCAGGACCGGCTCCCGCTTCTCGCCGATCGGCTGCGGCGCCACGCCCTGGCGGTCACGACCTAGTCCCCGCGTGGTATTTACTAACGATGTTCGCGTCGCACGAACCGCACAAGTGCATCGTGAGCTTGCCGAGCGCCGGCATGCCGGCGGACCTGGGCCTGGCGAGCCTCGGGCTCGTGATGCAGCTCGCCGGTCGCGCGTCCGGAGCCCTCGCCGCGCTCCTCGCTTCCGTCGCCGTGCTCGAGTCGCGGGTGCACCGGCACGCCGGCTGGTTCGGCTTCACCGTGGTGCTGTGCATCGCGCGCTCGCAGCTCCATCGGCGCGCCGGTCGCGACCTCTTGTACAGCCGCCGGACACCCGAAGGCGAGCTCGCCAACCCGTTCGACGCCATGCGCACCTACATCGCGTTCGGGATCGGGCACGCCATCGTGCTCGGCCTCATCGCGACGATGGAGTTCAGCGCGACGAGCCGGACCGCCGCCGGGATCGCCGCGGCGTTCGCGCTGTGGCCGATGGTGCTCGCCGTGCTGCTGCAGCTGCCGCGGTTCCGCCCGCTCCACGCCGGGATCCCGTTCGGCGAGGACCGCGGCCTCGAGGGCGCGTCGATCCTCATGACCGTGTTCGGCGCGTGTGGCGTGCTCTCGACCGGCGCGATCGTGCGGGTGCTCGGCGAGCTCCCCAGCCGCCACCTGCAGCACGGCTGGGGCGTGATGCTCGTGGTCGTGTTCAGCCTGCTCCTCGTCCGTTCGTGCCTGCACCTGCGTGCCGGGCTGTCCGGGCTGCGC
>Ga0134121_10004224_pt1 | contig 11787 bp, 9 predicted proteins | sample KB301_FD_96463 | JGI IMG/M metagenome (GOLD analysis project Ga0134121, IMG submission 96463) | Terrestrial soil microbial communities without Nitrogen fertilizer from Kellogg Biological Station, Michigan, USA - KB3-0-1 | ecosystem: Environmental > Terrestrial > Soil > Unclassified ...
GCGATGATCCAGGCAGTGACGAGCGACGCGACGATCACCGCATCCGCTGCCGTCAGGCCGCAGTTGCTCGCCCCGTTGCGCGTTGCCTTTGCCGACACCGGCGCCGGCGCCGGCAAGACGCGGGTGGCGTTGAAAGCCGTTTCGGGATCGTACTTCGAGGTGCTCGACATTCCCATCGTGCGCGGGCGCGCGTTCATGTCGTCGGAACGCGACCATCATCCGGTGGCGATCGTCTCCGAATCCGTGGCGCGCGCGCTGTGGCCCGATGGTAGGGGGGTGGGCGAGAGCTTCAGGCTCGAACCCGATGCCGGCGTCCAGGCGCCCAGCGGGCTCCTGAGGATCAATCCCGGTGCGGCCGCCGATCACGGGCTGCTGCAGGCGCGGATGGTCACGGTGGTTGGGGTGGCTCGGGATGTGCCCGGATTGCGCTTTACTGGCATCAAGGAGGCCGGCGTGTTTCTTCCCACAGGCCTCGATGTAGAGAAAACCGCGATGGTGGCGCGCGTGCACGGCGATCCGAGCCGGGCGCGGCAGGCGCTGCTCGACCGCCTGACGAAGATCGATCCGAACATGGGGACGATCATCACCATGCGCTCGGTCGCAGGGACCGAAACGTTCTTTCTGCAGAGCGCCTTCTGGGTGTCGCTCATGCTCGGCGGGCTCGCCGTGTTGCTGACTGTATCGGGGTTGTTCAGCGTGCTGTCGTATCTGGTCGAGCAGCGAACCCGGGAGATCGGCCTGCGAATGGCGCTCGGCGCCTCGCCGCGCACGGTGACGCTACTGGTGCTCGGCCAGACGACGCGGCCGGTGGTGGCCGGCCTGATCGCGGGCGCAGCGCTTGCCGCAGCGCTCGCGACGGCGGTGTTGGCGACGCCGTTCGGCGCGCTGATCTCGCAAATCGTGCACATCACCGATCCGGTGGCCTACCTCGCGAGCCTCGGCCTGATCGTGGCGGTGTGCCTGCTGGCGGCGTCGATTCCCGCCGCGCGCGCCGCGACGGTCGATCCCATGCGCACGTTGCGACACGAATAAGCCGCTGCAGGCCGGCGGCGTCTCCGCCATCAGCAGCGTGCGATCGACGTCGCTGCCGCCGGCGAGCACTCGCACAAGGGATGCGCGTGACGTTCACCTGTGTGCCGGCCTCTCCCGAAACCGTGAGACGTACCTGAGGCAGATTGACAGCCGAACCGAGTGCCCAGAACGTCGTAAACGGCTTGAAGCGACATTTCGATCAGGCTATTATGGCCATCATGAAAAAGGCCAGTATCACCGAAGCCAAGAACAATTTCAGCGCGCTCATCGACAGCGTCAAGGGTGGTTCGCCGGTGCTGATCGTGGACCGCGGGCGGCCGGTGGCACGACTGGAGCCGGTCAGCGCGCTGCGTCCCGACGATGACAGTCGACTGGCGCGCCTGGTCCGCGAGGGCATCGTGCGACCCGCGCGTCGTGGCGCGCCGAAAGATCTGTTCGCGACCAAGCCGCCGCGGTCGAAGACAGGCGCCTCCGCCGTCCGTGCACTGCTCGACGAGCGACGGGAAGGGCGATGAAGTTCTGGGACGCGTCGGCGGTCGTGCCGCTGCTGATGACCGAGGCAACGACGAAGGCGGCGCGGACGCTCGCCGAGAAGGATCCCACCATGATCGTGTGGTGGGCGACGGAGGTGGAATGCGCATCGGCGATTGCGCGCCTCGAACGCGACGACGCGCTTGACGATGCGGCGGCGGCGCAGGCCTTCCATCGATTGAGGCAGCTCGCGCAGACCTGGCACGAAGTCGATCCGAGCGACTCGGTCCGAGAAGCCGCCGTGCGATTCTTGCGCGTGCATCCGCTACGCACCGCGGATGCGCTGCAGCTCGCCGCCGCCTTCAGCGCCGCCGAGCGTCGACCCTCGTCACTCGAAGTCGTCACGCTCGACGATCGCCTGGCCGCGGCGGCACGAAAAGAGGGATTCGCTTTGATCGACATTCCCTTCGACAGCTGATTCGCCAAATCGATCGGTCGGCTGTTTCGAACCCGAACGCGGCAGCCTCAGTGTCCGGCCGATCGATCGCCTGAAATGATCGGCAACGCGTAGATCCTCGCCGCACTCCGTCGAGATATGACCAGCTTGCAGTTGACCGACGCGTCGAAGGCGGTCCAAAGCGTCACTGTGAATAATCCCGTCTCCGCTGGATTCAGACCTCCGCAGACTCGATGTGTGCTGTTTGACACAGCTACGGGCAGGTGACGCCGGGTATCGTGGCAGCGTCCCGATGTCTCTCTCCGCAGGCACCCGCGTTGGCCCTTACGAAGTCCTGTCTGCCATTGGGGCGGGTGCGACGGGCGAGGTGTATCGCGCGCGCGATACGAAGCTGAATCGCGACATCGCTCTCAAGGTCCTGCGGCCCGCCGTGGCGAACGATTCCGATCGCCTCGCGCGATTCAGTCGTGAGGCGCATGTACTGGCGTCCCTGAACCATCCGAATATCGCGCACATTTACGGGATCGAAGACGCCGATGGTGGAAAGGCGCTCGTCCTCGAACTTGTCGAAGGAGAGGATCTGGCACAGCGGATCGCGCGTGGCCCGCTGCCCCTGGACGAGGCACTGCCGATCGCGCGACAGATCGCCGGCGCCCTCGAAGCGGCGCACGAGCAGGGGATCATCCATCGCGATCTGAAGCCTGCCAACATCAAATTGCGACTGGACGGCACCGTGAAAGTGCTGGACTTCGGCCTCGCAAAGGCGATGGATCTGGCGTCGTCGTCGCCCGCCGCCGCTGCGCTGGCCAACTCGCCGACGATCACGAGCCCGGCTGCGATGACCGCAGCCGGCGTGATCCTCGGCACCGCCGCTTACATGTCGCCGGAGCAGGCGCGTGGCAAGAGCGTGAACGCGCACACCGACCTCTGGGCGTTCGGCTGCGTGCTCTACGAGATGCTCACCGGCCGGCGCGCGTTCCCCGGCGAGTCAGTCACCGACACGCTGTCGGCGGTGATCAGCAGGGACCCAGCGTGGGAGGCGTTGCCGCAGACTACTCCGGCCCCTGTCCACCGACTCCTGCGCCGCTGCTTGATGAAGGATCGCAAGCAGCGTCTGGCGTCGGCCTCCGACGCGCGTCTGGATATCGAAGACGCGCTCAGTCCGACCGTGCCGACCGCGACAGCAACGCCTCCGCAGCCGCACCGCCCCAGCGCTCTGATGTTGTCCCTCGGTCTCGCTGCGGGTCTGATCGCAGCGCTCGGCGCATACTTGGTCGGGACCAGCGCAGCACGTGCGGCGACGGCGCCGCCGGCCGTCACCCGACTGGTCATCCAGCCTCCGGCGGGCACGCAGATCGTCAGCGGACATCGGGAGATCGCCGTCTCGGCGGACGGCCGACAGGTCGCGTTCATCGCGCAGGGCATGGCCGAGTCGCATATTTACGTGCGGCGCCTCGACGAGTTGGAGTCGCATGAGGTCGCTGATACTGAAGCCGCTCGTGACCTGGCGTTCTCGCCCGATGGCCGGTGGCTCGTTTTTCATGCGGGCAACAAGATTCGCAAGGTGAGCCTTTCCGGTGGGTCCTCGACCGAGCTCGCCGACGCCGGGCATGCTCACGGGTTGGCATGGCGTCCAACGGAGGATGCGATCTACTTCGCGCGGAACCAGAGCGGCGCTATCTGGAAGGTGTCGGCTGGCGGCGGTAACCCAGTAGCCGTGACGCAGCTCGATAAGGCGCACGGCGAGCGCTCGCACGAATGGCCCGTGTTTTCCCTGGACGGCCGTACGCTCCTATTCAGCGTGAACACCAACAGCGCGGACCTCGGCGAGGAAGAGATCTCGCTGCTCGACCTGGGAACCGGTGCGCGCCAGAACGTTCGGACAGGTGGCGACGCGGTAGGTCTCACGGACACGCACGAGTTGATATTCGTGCGCGAACACTCCCTGATGGGCGAGACCTACGATTCGATTCGCCACGCGCTCCCGTCGGGGGACCGCGAGCTGGTTGCGGGCGTGTTGCGAGGGACCGGCGGCAGCACGGCAGCGCTGTCGATCTCGGGCACGCTCGCCTATGTGCCCTCGCCTGACCTCAAACGGCGATCTCTCGTGTGGATTGCCGCCGACGGGACGCAGACGGACGCGAAGTTCGGCCAGCGCCAATTCAGGGCGGTGAACCTCAGCGTCGACGGACGCCGTGTGGCCGTTGTGTCGGCCGATCATGACGGCACCGCCTGGGATGTCGGAGACTCATCAGGCGGCGCGCTCACGCCAGTGGGGACCAGTCAAGGAAGAACAGCGGAAACGCAATGGAACCCCGATGGAAACTCGCTCGCTGTTGCTGATTCTCACAACGGCCGCCTCGTGCGACTCCCGGTCATGGGAGGGGAGGGCGGCGAGACGCTTCTCGCCGACGCTGCCGTCAATCTGCCGGAGCAGTGGACACCGGATGGACGTGGACTGATCTTCACCCGCCGCGACAGCGAGACTGGGCGGAGAAGCATCTGTCTCTTGTCGCTCGACAGCTCGCCCGCGAAGTGGTCGGTGATCGTGGACGGGAGGAAAAGCGTCGTGCGCATGGCCTCGCTCTCGTCGGACGGCCGCAGGCTCGCGTACGAATCCAATGAGTCAGGCTCCTTCGAGATCTACGTGCAGGCGTATCCGTTACCGGCCGGCCGGCTGAAGGTGTCAAGAGCGGGCGGCACGAAGGCCAGATGGGCGAAGATCTCCGACCATTTGTATTTCATCAGCGGTACGACCTTGATGGTCAGCACGGTGACCGCGCATCCTGACCTGCGCTCGGACCTGCCACGTCCCGTACTCAACGAGCCACTGCTCGCCCAGGATGGCGCAATCCGGCAGTACGACGTCGCCCCCGACGACCGCATCCTCGCCATCAAAGAGGACGACAGCGTGCGCTCCGACCACATCATCGTCGTCCAGAACTGGCTGAGTGAAGCCCGGGCGCTGCTCTCGGTTTCGCACAAGTGATTCAAGGTCATCCGATCAGCCATTCCGCGAAATGCCGCCACGCCACCGTCGCCGCGAGTGCCTGCCGGAGAGGAAACGAGGCAAGGATAATCAGCGGACCCCAGACGGCGACGGGATGCACGCGACGGTTCGTCACGTAATCGCGCACGGGCACGGCGAGCACGAGTAGCAGGAGCAGACCAAACATCCGAGGCGGACGCGGCGCGACGTACGGCATCCGCGTGATCGCGGGCCACATCAGCCCTGCCAGCGTGCCCAGAATCATCAGGCGTTTGTGCGCTTCGCGATTGTGCCTGAAGAGGAAACCAGCGCCGACGAAGCTCGCGAACAAGAGAATGTCGCCGACGGTCACCACGAGAAATCCGTGCGAGTCGGCGAATGGCCCTCCCGGATTCCATCCGTCCCGCGCGCCTTTGATCGCGGTCATGAGACCGAGGACGATCAGAATCGTGGCGATCACGACTCCCGCGACGCCCAGCCGGCGATGCACGTCGGTCCGGCCGGCGGCGACGAGCGTCGTCTGCACGACCAGCAGGAGCAGCCAGCTCGTCGACACGATCGCGTGCGCGTGAATCAATAGCGGCAGCGATCTCGACACGGCTGCGCCGCTCGGATACGTGGCGACCGCGGCGAACGATCTCAGGAAATACGTGGGCGCGAACCCTCCAAACACCACGAGCGCGGCCGCCACCGCCATCCAGACATAGAACGGCTCCGCCTTCCGCGTCGCCGTGACCGTATGCGCCAACATCTGCCACCTCCGGCAGTGATGTTCCGGGTTCGCAACCGCCGCCGGAAGCACGGAACCGCACCGGAACGGCACGTGCGCCCCCGGATCGCTCGTTTTCGACGCGGAATGCCTATGATCGGTCAGGCTGGACACATGGATCGATTCGAGCCGACCGACGCGATCGTCCGGCACCTCGACCGGATCCTCGGCAGCGCCACGTTCCAGGGAGCGGTGCGGTCGCAGGCGTTGCTCCGGTTCCTCGTCCAGGAAACGGTGCAGGGCCGATCCGACCGGTTGAAGGAGTACACGCTCGGCGCCGAAGCGCTCGGCAAAGGAGAGGGGTTCGATCCGCGCACCGATCCGATCGTTCGCGCCGAGGCGTCGCGGCTCCGCACTCGGCTCGAACGCTACTACGGCGGCGAAGGCAGCTCCGACGATCTCGTCATCCAGCTGCCGAAGGGCACTTACGTACCGCAGTTCCGATCGCGCCAAGCGATCGACGGACGCGAACCCACGCAGAACGGATCCGCTCGGCGTTCGCGCCCGATGATGTGGTTCGTCAGCGGTATTCTGCTGCTTGCGTCAGTCGCCGCGGCGCTCTGGGCGCGTCCTCGCGTTCCGAGTGCGCCGTCCCGCGACCCCGCCGTCTTGAGACTCGACGCCGATCTCGGCGGCGATGAAGCCTTGAGCGCGGACGTCGGCACCGACGTCGTGCTCTCGCCGGACGGGACCCGCATCGTGTTCGCCACGCAGGGCGCGGACGGCACATCGCACCTGAATACGCGACGTCTCGATCAGCTGGCCTCCGCCGCCATGATCGGCACGGAGGGCGCTCGCGGCCCGTTCTTTTCGCCGGACGGACAGTGGGTGGCGTTCTGGGCAGGCGCCAGACTGAAGAAGATCGCCGTCGCGGGCGGGCCCCCGCAGGTCATTTGCGACGCTCCGGATCTGCTTGGCGGCAGTTGGGGTGACGACGGCAACATCGTCGCAGCGTTCTCGAGGACGCAGCTGTCGCGCGTCCCGTCTTCCGGTGGATCTTCGACGGTGATCGCCGACTTCAGCGCCGCATCCGTGTCGCCTCGATGGCCGCAGGTGCTGCCAGGTTCGAAACGTGTGCTCTTCACCGCGATCGGTCCAACCGGGCCGAATACCGCAACGGTCGATCTTCTGTCGCTGCCGGAAGGTGCCACGCGCATCCTCGTTCGCAACGGCACCTACGGGCGGTATCTCGAGGGCGGCTATCTCACGTATGTGAATCAAGGCACGCTGTTCGCGGTGCGGTTCTCGCCCGATCAAGTAGCCGTGGCCACCACGCCGACGCCGATTCTGGACGACGTTGCGTACTCGCCGGTGTTCGGTTTCGCGGAAATGGACGCGTCCCGAACCGGGACACTCGTCTATCGACGCAGCGCGGTCGGCGGACAGTTCATCGTCGACTGGATGGACGCCGCGGGCAAGAGGATGCCGCTGCTTGCCAGGCCCGGCCAGTACACGTGGCCGCGTCTCTCGCCGGACGGCCAGCGGCTCGCGGTGTCCGTCACGGAGAGCGGCAGCGATGTCGTGCTCGTTCACGAGATTGGTGCGAACACGACGGTCCGCCTCACGGCGCTGAACGGGAAGTACGGGTTTCCCCTCTGGACTCCCGACGGCAAGCTGCTCGTCGTTGGCGGCGCAAACGGCCTGGCGGTCATCGACCCGGCTGGCACGGGTCAGCTGCAGCCGTTGGTGCGCAGCGACGCGATCCAGATCCCATGGTCGTTTTCTCCGGACGGCCACTATCTCGCCTATCACGAGATGAGCCGCTCGAACGGTTTCGACCTGTGGACCATACCGGTGCAGACGCGCGGTTCGACGCTCATCGCGGGACAGCCGCGGGCGTTGCTGCAGTCCCCGAACTTCGAGGTCTACCCGGCGTTTTCACCCGACGGTCGCTGGCTGGCGTACAGCTCGAACGAGACCGGGACGTGGGAAGTGTACGCGCAAGCGTTTCCCGCCAAGGGAACGAGAGTGCGCGCGTCCACGGCGGGCGGACGCATTCCGCTGTGGGTGCGGAACGCGCAGCAATTGGTCTACGAAACCGATCAACACACGCTCATGGTGCTGCCCTACACCGTGCGAGGCGACACCTTCGTTGCAGGCCGTCCGAAAGCATGGTCTCCCGCGCCACTTGGCGACACGGGCGTGCTGGCGAATTTCGATGTGTCAGCCGACGGACGCCGCGTGGCCGCGCTGATGCCGGCGGGCAGAGCAGAGAACGAGGCGCGGCGAGGCCATGCGACGTTCATTCTGAATTTCGGTGACCTCGTCCGCCGACAGGTCGAATCCGCGGTGAAGTAGCGGGGCGGCTTCACGCGGCCAGGTGGCCTGGATCAAAGACTGCAGCGTCTCATTTTGGATGACCCATCTCCGGGACGACGCGCCCGAGAAAGCCCTCGAGCGGCTGCTGATCGCCCATCCGCATGTTGTCCATCAGGTTGATCATCCGCGTCTGCGCCAGGGCGTCTGTCACCGGGACCTTTCGTTCACGAATCAGGTAGGCGGCCCAGAGATGACTCGCGCGCCAGGCGATGGTGCAGTGCAGCAGCACCTTGCCGTCGGCCGACGCCATCGCCGCCGCGAAGGAGTCGAGCTCCTTCGGCCCGTACGGATGGTCGGACGTGCCGCGCATCGGAATGTAGACGTACTTGATGCCGAGCTCCTTCACGAGGGCGCCCTCGTCGAACCCCACGCGCGCCATCTCCTCCGGCATGCGTAGATTCACGACCGTCGTCACGCCTTTGGCTCTGAGCTCGCGCAGCGCCTTTTCCGTCGGCTGGCCGCCGATGAACATGTCATCACCCACGCTCACGAACTTGGCCTGGAACAAGCCCGTCGTGTCGAGGTTCACCGGATTCGGAACGGGTCCCGTCTTGTCCTTGCCGACGATGCTCTGAGCGCCGGCCGGAAGCGTGAGCAGAACGCTCACCGCACCGAGCGAGAGGCAGCGGAATAGTGATGGCCAGGTCATCGTGCTCTCTCCGAGAAATGTGAAGGAACAGTATCGCGCAAGGTCGGTTGTATCATGTCCTGGTCCCCTTTGTGGCCTTGACCATCGCCGGCGTGGTGAGACTGCCGCGACTGCTTCTGCTGATCGCGTGTGTTGTTGCGGCTCGGGCCGGCGACGCTCAAACGCTGCGCATCGTCAACGCAACCGTCGTCGACGTCGCGACCGGCGACCTCCATCGCGGGTCGACCATCGTGGTTCGGGTAAACCGGATCGCGAGCGTCGGCACCGAGACCACCGCCACCGGCGGCCAGGTCGTCGACGCGGCGGGCAGCTACGTCGTCCCGGGGCTGTGGGACATGCACACCCACGCCTTCTTCGGCGACCGAACGCCCGAGAGCCGGGACCTCATTCTCCCGTTGTTCCTCGCCAACGGCGTCACCGGCATCCGCGACATGGGAAGCGCGCTCGAGCCGGTCCTGCGCGCGCGCGCCGACGTCGCGGCACACCGGGTGCTCGGTCCGCGAATGATCGTCTCGGGACCGATGCTCGACGGACCGACAGTGTCATTTCCGGCGTCGATCGCGATCACGACGCCGGCCGACGGCCGCCACGCCGTCGATTTGCTCACGCGCCGCGGCGTCGACTTCATCAAGATTCAATCGGGCGTGCCGCGCGATGCGTATTTCGCGATCGCCGAGGAAGCGAAGAAGGTCGGTGTTCGCTTCGAAGGCCATGTTCCCGATGCGATCCGCGCGTCGGAGGCGATCGCCGCCGGGCAGCGGACCTTCGAGCACCTGATTGGCATCTTCGAAGCCAGCTCGCCCGACGAAGACATCTACATCACCGACACATACGACGGCGGCACGAAGCGCCCCGGCGTTTTTCTGAAGACCTACGATCCGGTCCGCGAGGCCCGGATCATTCAGCAGATCGCGGCCGCGAGCGTCTGGCAATGCCCGACGCTGTTCTGGGAGCGCGGGCAGTGGTTGGTCGACACCGTGAACGTGATGAACGATCCGGATCTCGCCTACGCCGCGAAGACGTGGATCGCGCACTGGCCGGCGTCACGCGCGTCGATCCTGAAAGGGCTTGCCTCCGATCCACTTCCGGTGCGAGAGGCGTTCGTCGCGCACGAACTGGCGATCATGCGCAAGCTGCACACGGCGAACGTGCCGTTCCTCGCCGGTACTGATACGCCCGCCGGCATCGACGTCCTTCCCGGGATCAGTTTGCACCTGGAGCTCGAGCGGTTCGTCGCCGCCGGCTTCACGCCGCTCGAGGCGCTTCGGACCGCGACGTTGAACCCGGCGATGTTCTACGACAAGGCCGGCGACTATGGCAGCGTGCAGGCCGGACGGATCGCCGATCTGGTGATGCTCAGCGCCAATCCGCTCACCGACATCAGGAACACCCGGACGATCACGGGCGTGGTCGCCGATGGCCGGTATCTGTCGTCGACGGATCTCGATCGGCTCCGCGCGAAGCTCGAGCAGGTTGCCGCGCACCGTTGAACAGCCAGCAAGTCGCCGCGCGGATCGCCTGCATTCGTCTCGATCTCGAAGATGCGAGAATCGCGGACACCGCCGACACGCTGGCAGCACGACGCCAGCTTCGACCGAATCTGCTCGGCCTGCGTCGGCGTGAACGTCAGCGAGCCGTTCGCCATGTGCCGCAGGTCGTCGCCGTCCCAGTCGGGCCGCATGATTCCGGTTGACGAGTGAGCCGGGCGCCACAGGAGCAGGTGCCCGATCTCGTGGACGATCGCGTAGCCAAGCACATGCGCGACGTCCTGTTCACCGGTGTGGGCGATCCTCAAGACGCGATCGTGAAAGACGAACGCGGTGCCGCCGTTCTCGTGTGTGTCGCCGAGCGTCATTCCCAAAACGTGCGGATCGTCGGTCAACCCCTCCGGCTTTCTCCGGATGATCATCTGGATCGTGAAGCGGCCGGCAGAACTCGCCGGATCCGCCTCGAGCCACTCCATCCGAACATCGATGCCCCGAAACGCGCGTGCGGCCTCCTCCTTCGCCTGGTTCAGCGTCTCCGTCGCGACGGCTGCATGGTTGTAGAGGTGCACCGAGACGGCCGGGTCCGTTCTGTCGCCGCGTGATCGATCGAAAGCGAGAGGGCCGGGCCGATGGATCTCGGTCGCAGGGGCGTCGTGATGCCCGGCGATGTCCCGCACGGACAGCGGTGTCAGACAGACCACGCACACGAGCACTGACGTGGCAGTCGACATGCCAGCCTCCTCCGAGGCTGGTTCGACCTCGCGTCGAGGGACGTCCAGCCCTCAGCTTCCTTGTGAGTTCTGTGAAACGCGGAAAATCGTTGGAGTTGCGGGAACGATCCTGGTTCCGTTCACACCGTCATGTGATCGATCGGATTTGCCGCTGAGCGCATCGACCGACGAACCCGACCAGGATTCATGGAGCACTCCCGCGGCCTTCGAGCATTGCCGCCTGCTGTGGATCGAGCACGAACGCCATATGCGCCGCGACGATCTGCCAGCGGCCGCCGCGTTTCACCCAGACGTTCGTCGTCCGGTATCGGCGGCGGACCTCCAGCTTCGGCCCCTTGAACGTCACGACGAACCGGTAGTTGGCAATCGCCATGTCGCCCAGGGCCACGACCTTGGTGTCGTCGTTCTCGGTGCGAGTGTCGAACGGTGTTCCTGCCGCCCTCGCCGCGTCGCGTTGCGCGATGCCGCGCCGCATTTCGTCCAGTACGGCGCTCTTGCTGCACGTCGGTTCCCCGAGCACGCCAGTCAACAGCAAGTCGTCCGCATAGATACGATCGATCGCGTCCAGGTCGAGCGTGCGCTTGGCGTTCGCCAGCTGCTCCTCCTGCTCGAGGATCTCGTCAATCACCGTCATCTGCGCCTCCGTCGAAGTCGACCGTACCGTAGCAGCCGGCACGCCGCGAAGTCCCGAAGGTTTTGCTAAGATTCGCCTAAATCATCATGGGCAGCGGTGAGGTCTTTCATTGTGGCGAGTTCACCTTGGAGGTGGCCGAGCGGCGGCTCATCTCCGGAGGGAAGGTCATTCGCCTCTCGCCGAAAGCCCATGACGTGCTGGTGCTGCTTCTCCGGCATGCCGGGCGTCTCGTCACGAAGGACGAAATCC
>Ga0134121_10004226_pt1 | contig 11786 bp, 11 predicted proteins | sample KB301_FD_96463 | JGI IMG/M metagenome (GOLD analysis project Ga0134121, IMG submission 96463) | Terrestrial soil microbial communities without Nitrogen fertilizer from Kellogg Biological Station, Michigan, USA - KB3-0-1 | ecosystem: Environmental > Terrestrial > Soil > Unclassified ...
AAGAACGACATGAAGCCCAGGCGCGTGCCGTGCTCCTTCTCGAAGCGCTCCTGGTACTTCTTGCGCATCTCCATCACCGGCGCCATGTTCACTTCGTTGAACGTGGTGAGAATCGCGGCAGTCGACTGAGACTGCACGAGGCGCTCGGCGACGCGCTGGCGCAGGCGCGACATCGGCACGCGCTGCTCTGCACGCCCGGCGAGCAACTGGTCGACGTTCACCGGCGGCGCGGGTTGCTGCAGCGGCGCCTTGGTTGGTGTTGTCGGGGTTTGCAGGACATCGCCCTTGGTCACGCGGCCGTCGCGGCCGGTGCCCTGCACTTTCGAGGCGTCTACACCCTTCTCCGCAGCGAGCTTTTGCGCCGACGGCATCACCGCAGGCTGTGGCTTTGCAGCCGCGGGGACGGCGGGCTTAGCCGCAGGTGCGGAAGGCGCGGGCGCGGCGGCGCCGGCTTTCGCCTCGGTATCGATCTGCGCGATGACATCGCCCGAGCCGACCGACTCCTTCGCCTGCCTGATGATCTTGACGAGAACGCCGTCGGCCGGCGCCGGCAGCTCGAGCACGACCTTGTCGGTCTCGATGTCGATCAGGTTCTCGTCGCGCTTGACCGGCTCGCCTTCGCGCTTGTGCCAGTCGAGGAGCGTCGCTTCCGCGACGGATTCGGATAGCTGCGGCACCTTCACTTCGATGATCGCCATGCTTCCCCCGTTCAGTTTTTCCCCGGCTTCCGCTTGGCTTCCACCGGGTTATGAAAAACCAGCGAGTAACTCGCCGGGATTTATTGTCTTCGCTTACTTGTACTTGCCGAAGGCCTGCTCCACCAGCGCTTTTTGCCGTTCGTTATGCCGCGCCATGTAGCCGCCGGCCGGTGAGGCAGAGGCCGGGCGGCCCGCATAGTACAGCGTCTGGTCGCCGCGCATGTTTTCGCGGAAATAGTGGGCCGTCTGGTACCACGCCCCCTGGTTCTGGGGCTCCTCCTGGCACCAGACCACTTCGCTCGCATTCACGTAGCGCTTCATCTCCGCCTGGAACTGCTTGTGCGGGAAGGGATAGAGCTGCTCCACCCGAATGATCGCGACGTCGGCGCGCTGCATCTCGATCCGCTTGGTGGCGAGGTCGTAATAGACCTTGCCGCAGCAGGCGATGACGCGTTTCACGCCCTTCTCGTCGACCGTGGTCGTGTCCGGGATCACCGTCTGGAAGGTGCCGCTCGCCAGTTCCTCGATCGACGAGCCGGCTTCCTTCTTCCGCAGGAGCGATTTCGGCGTCATGACGATGAGCGGCTTCCTGAACGGCCGCAGCATCTGGCGGCGCAGCAGGTGGAAAATCTGCGCCGCGTTCGACGGCACGCACACCTGCATGTTGTGCTCGGCGCACAGCTGCAGATAGCGCTCGAGCCTCGCGGACGAGTGCTCGGGTCCCTGCCCCTCGTAGCCGTGCGGCAGGAACTGCGTGAGGCCGCAGACGCGTCCCCACTTGGTCTCGCCGGAGCTGATGAACTGGTCCATCACCACCTGCGCGCCGTTCGCGAAGTCGCCGAACTGGGCTTCCCAGATGACGAGCGCATTCGGCTCGGCGGTGGAGAAGCCGTACTCGAAGCCGAGCACCGCCTCTTCCGAGAGCACCGAGTCGATGACGACGAAGTCGCCCTGGTCCTTGCCGACGTGCTGCAGCGGGATGTAGCTGCCCTGGTCCCAGCGCTCGCGGTCCTGGTCGTGCAGCACGGCGTGGCGGTGCGCGAAGGTGCCGCGGCCCATGTCCTGGCCCGAGAGCCGCACGTCGTAGCCGTTCGAGAGCAGCGACGCATACGCCAGCGTCTCGGCCATGCCCCAGTCGACCGGTGTCTTCCCCGCCGCCATTTGCTTGCGCGCCTCGAGCACGCGCCCCACCGTCGGATGGACCTTGAAGCCTTGCGGCACGGTCGTGAGCGGCTCGGCGAGGCGCTGCAGCTCTGCGAGCGGCACGTGCGTGTCGGCCGCGTCGGTCCACTTCGCGCCGAGGAACGGCGCCCAGTCCACCGCGAACTTGCTCTTGAAGTTCGACAGCACCGGGCTGACGGACGCTTGGCCCGCATCGAGCGTGTCGCGGTACAGCTTGATCATCGCTTCCGGCTCTTGCGCCGGCAGCACGCCCTGCGTCACCAGCTTGTCGGCATAGAGCTTGCGCGTGCCCGGGTGCTGCGCGATCTTCTTGTACATCAGCGGCTGCGTGATGAACGGCTCGTCCTGCTCGTTATGGCCGAGCTTCCTGAAGCAGACGATGTCGATCACCACGTCCTTGTGGAACTTGGCGCGGAAGTCGAACCCGAGCTGCGTCGCAAAGAGCACCGCTTCCGGATCGTCGCCGTTCACGTGGAAGATCGGCGCCTCGACCATCTTCGCCACGTCGGTGCAGTAGAGGGTCGAGCGCGCATCGCGCGGGTCGGAGGTGGTGAAGCCGATCTGGTTGTTGACGATAAGGTGCACCGTGCCGCCGGTGCCGTAGCCGCGCGTGCCGGAGAGGTTGAGCGTCTCCATCACCACCCCCTGCCCCGCGAACGCGGCATCGCCGTGCACGAGGATCGGCAGGACCTGGTCGCCGGTCTTGTCGTCCCGGCGGCGCTGGCGCGCGCGCACCGAGCCCTCTACCACCGGATTGACGATCTCCAGGTGCGAGGGATTGAACGCCAATGACAGGTGGACCGGCCCGCCGGGGGTGGTGATGTCGGATGAGAAGCCGTTGTGGTACTTCACGTCGCCCGAGGGCAGCTGCTGGGCCGCCTTGCCTTCGAATTCCAGGAACAAATCCTTCGGCATCTTGCCCAGCACGTTGATGAGCACGTTGAGGCGGCCGCGGTGCGCCATGCCGATGACGATTTCCTGCACGCCCCGGCTGCCGGCGCGCTGGATCAGGTCGTCGATGCTGGGAATCAGGCTCTCGCCGCCTTCGAGCGAGAAGCGCTTCTGCCCGACGTACTTCGTGTGGAGGTAGCGCTCGAGGTGCTCGGCCTCGGTGAGCTTGCGCAGGAGATGCTTCTGCTGCTCGAGCGTCAGATTCGGCACGGCGCGCGTCGGCTCGATGCGCTCCTGGATCCACTGCCGCTGCACGCGGTCGGAGATGAACATGTACTCGAAACCGATATTGCGGCAATAGGTATCGCGCAGTGCCTGGATGAGGGTTCTCAATGAGACCCTGTCCAGCCCGACGAACGAGCCCGCGTTCACCGTCTGGTCCAGGTCCGCTTCCGCGAGATCGTAGAACCCAGGCTCGAGCTCCGGCTGCGGCGGGCGCGCCATGCGCTTCAGCGGATCGACCGTCGCCCAGCGGGCGCCGGAGATGCGATAGGCCGTGACGAGGAGGAGCGCCGCGACCTGCAGCCGCTCGGGCGTCACCGGCTCCGCGCGCAGCTGCTTCGTGCCGCCGAGGACGCCCGCCTTGGCGCGCTCGACGAATGACTGCTCGACCGGCGCGCGCGCGATGTCCTTCACGGTTGCCCCCGGCAGCTCCTGCATGCGGTCGAAGTACTCGCGCCACTCTTCCGGCACCGACTGGGGATTGGCGAGGTACTTCTCGTACAAGTCCTCGATGAACGGCGCATTGCCGCCGAAGAGGTAGGAGTTGTCGATGAACTGCCGCATGGCGCTGCTCATGGCGCCTACCTCTTGTCGAGGGGTTTCACGTCGCGCTTCGTCGGTCCCTTGTAGAGCTGGCGCGGGCGGCCGATCTTGTACTCCGGGTCGGAGATCATCTCCTGCCATTGCGCGATCCAGCCGACCGTGCGCGCGAGCGAGAAGATGCAGGTGAACATCGCCACCGGGATGCCGAGCGCGCGCTGCACGATGCCCGAGTAGAAGTCGACGTTCGGGTAGAGCTTGCGGCTGACGAAGTAGTCGTCCTCCAGCGCGATGCGCTCCAGCTCGATCGCCAGCTTGAAGAGCCGATCGTTGTGCAGGCCGAGCTCTCCCAGCACCTCGTGGCAGGTCTCGCGCATCAGCTTCGCACGCGGATCGTGGTTCTTGTAGACGCGATGGCCGAAGCCCATCAGGCGCACGTGCGAGCTCTTGTCCTTCACTTTCTTGATGAACTCGGGCACCTTGGACACGTCGCCGATCTCTTCCAGCATCTCGAGGCACGCCTCGTTCGCGCCGCCGTGCGCCGGGCCCCACAGGCAGGCGATGCCGGCCGCGATGCAGGCGTAAGGGTTCGCGCCGGATGAGCCGGACAGGCGCACCGTCGAGGTCGAGGCGTTCTGCTCGTGGTCGGCGTGCAGGATGAAGATGCGGTCCATCGCGCGCACCAGCACGTCGTTCGGCTTGTACTCCTCGGCGGGCACCGCGAACATCATGCGCATGAAGTTCGCCGTGTACGAGAGGTCGTTGCGCGGGTACATGAACGGCTGGCCGATCGAGTACTTGTAGGACATGCCGACGATCGTCGGCATCTTCGCGATCAGGCGGAACGCCGAGATGACGCGATGCTGCGGATTGTTGATGTCGAGCGCGTCGTGGTAGAAGGCCGAGAGCGCGCCCACCACGCCGACCATCACCGCCATCGGGTGCGCGTCGCGCCGGAACCCCTGGTACAGGCGCGCCAGCTGCTCGTGCACCATCGTGTGGTGGGTGACGATGTCGACGAATTCCTTCTTCTGCGCCTTGTTCGGCAGCTCGCCGTTCAGGAGCAGGTAGCACACCTCGAGGAAGTCGCAATGCACCGCCAGCTGCTCGATCGGGTAGCCGCGATAGAGGAGCACGCCGGCGTCGCCGTCGATGTAGGTGATCGACGAGGTGCAGCTCGCCGTCGAGAGGAAGCCCGGGTCGTACGTGAACATGCCCGACTTGGAATACAGCGGCCGGATGTCGATGACGTCGGGCCCGGTGCTGCCGGAAAGCACCGGGAAATCGAGCGACTTTCCATCGGGCAATTTGATGCTGGCGGTCTTATCAGCCATGGCTTCCTCTCAGGTGGCGCCTCAGGTTGCCCTTAGACGCGCCACTACTTCGCTAAGGTGGGGTTGGTAGTCGTCGCTGCGGCCAACGACGATGTCCCACAGGTCGTTGTCCGGCAGGTCCAGCAGTTCGGAAAGGCCGGCGACCGGCTCGCCGGCCTTGAGATAGCGCTCCAGCACGATATCGAGCTCGAGCAGCCCCCGCCGGCACTTCCACTTGAGCTTCTCTCGCTCGATACGCTCCATCAGACGGCGCGCTTTACCAGCAGCTCCTTGATGTGGTTGATCGCCTTCGTCGGGTTCAGGTTCTTCGGGCAGACATCGACGCAGTTCATGATCGTGTGGCAGCGGAACAGGCGATACGGATCGTTCAGGTTGTCGAGGCGCTCGCTCGTCGCCTGGTCGCGCGTGTCGGCGAGGAAGCGGTAGGCCTGCAGGAGCCCCGCGGGACCGACGAACTTGTCCGGGTTCCACCAGAACGACGGGCACGAGGTCGAGCAGCACGCGCACAGGATGCACTCGTAGAGCCCATCCAGGTGCTCGCGATCCTGCGGCGACTGCAGCCGCTCCCGCTCGGGCGGCGGGTCGTTGTTGATCACGTACGGCTTGATCGAGTGGTACTGCTTGAAGAACTGCGTCATGTCCACGATGAGATCGCGGATCACCGGCAGTCCCGGCAGCGGCCGGATCGTGACGTGATCGGGCAGGTCCGCCAGCTTGGTGATGCAGGCAAGCCCGTTCTTGCCGTTGATGTTCACCGCATCCGAGCCGCAGACGCCCTCGCGGCACGAGCGGCGGAAGGAGAGCGAATCGTCCTGCGCCTTGGCCTTGACCAGCGCATCGAGGAGCATGCGGTCGTGCGAATCGGTCGCGACGTCGTAATCCTGATAGCGCGGCGCCTCGTCCTTGTCCGGGTCGTACCGATAAATGGTTAGTTTCATGTCACCACGATTCTGTCTTGTTCAATACGTGCGAACCTTGGGTTCCATCGTTTGCACGGTGAGCGGCTTCAGGTGCACCGGCTTGTAGTCGAGCCGGTTGCCTTCCTTGTACCACAGCGTGTGCTTCATCCAGTTCTTGTCGTCGCGCTGCGGAAATCGTCGCGCGCCTGGGCGCCGCGGCTTTCCTTGCGTGCCTCGGCGCTGACCATCGTCGAGACCGCCGTCTCGACCAGGTTCTCGAGCTCGAGCGCCTCGACGCGCGCGGTGTTGAACACCTTCGACTTGTCGGCGATGAACGTGCGCTGCGAGCGCGCGGCCACTTCCTGCATCTTCTGCACGCCCTTCACCAGGTCGTCGCCGAAGCGGAACACGCCGCAGTGCGCCTGCATGGTGCGCCGCAAGTCGTTCAGCACGTCGACCACGCGCTCGCCGCTTTTCGCGCTGTCGAGGCGCGCAACGCGCGCGCGCGTCGCCTCGCCCGCGTCTTTCGGCAGGCTGCGATGCGGGGCGGGCTGCGAGCGCATGTCCTTGAGCAGTTGCTCGCCGGAGGATTTGCCGAATACCAGGAGGTCGAGGAGCGAGTTCGTGCCGAGCCGGTTGGCGCCGTGCACCGAGACGCAGGAGCACTCGCCGGCCGCGTACAAGCCGGGAACGATCGCTTCCTTGCTGTTGCCCTCCGGCGCGACGACCTGGCCGAGGTAGTTGGCCGGGATGCCGCCCATCTGGTAGTGCACGGTCGGCACCACCGGGATCGGCTCGCGGGTAGGGTCGGCGTTCGCGAACTTGATGGCGATCTCGCGGATGCCGGGTAGCCGGTGGTTGATCACCTCCGGCCCGAGATGGTCGAGCTTCAGAAGCACGTAATCCGCATGCTCGCCGCAACCCCGGCCTTCCTTTATCTCGGTGGTCATGGCTCGCGACACGACGTCGCGGCTCGCGAGATCCTTGGCGTTCGGCGCGTAGCGCTCCATGAAGCGCTCGCCGTTCTTGTTCAGGAGGTAGCCGCCCTCGCCGCGCACGCCCTCGGTGATCAGCACGCCGGCGCCGGCGACGCCGGTCGGATGGAACTGCCAGAACTCCATGTCTTCGAGCGGCAGCCCCGCACGCGCGGCCATGCCGAGCCCGTCGCCCGTGTTGATGAATGCGTTGGTCGTCGCCCAGTAGATGCGCCCGGCGCCACCGGTGGCGAGCAGCACGCCCTTCGCCTGAAGGATGTAGAGCTCGCCGGTCTCCATCTCGAGCGCCGTGACGCCGACGATCGCGCCGTCCTGCGGATCGCGGATCAGGTCGAGCGCCATCCATTCGATGAGGAACTGCGTATTCGCGCGCACGTTCTGCTGGTAGAGCGTGTGCAGCATCGCGTGGCCGGTGCGATCGGCCGCCGCGCAGGCGCGCATCGCCATCTTGGCGCTGCCGTAGTCCTGCGTGTGCCCGCCGAAGGGCCGCTGGTAGATCTTGCCGTTCTCGAGGCGATCGAACGGCATGCCCATGTGCTCGAGCTCGACCACGCACTCGATCGCGCGGCGGCACATGCATTCGATCGCGTCCTGGTCGCCGAGATAGTCGGCGCCCTTGACCGTGTCGTACATGTGCCAGTGCCAGTTGTCCTCGGTGCTGTTGGCGAGCGGCGCGGCAATCCCTCCCTGCGCGGCCACGGTATGCGAGCGGGTCGGGAACACCTTGCTGAGGACCGCCACCTTGAGGCCGCTGCGGGAGAGCTCGAGCGCCGCGCGCATCCCGGAGCCGCCGGCTCCGACTACGATCGCGTCGAACTTGCGGACGGTTATCGCCACAGGATCTGGATGGTCCAGCCGAGATACGCGGCGATGATCAGCGCGAAGACGACGTGCAGCGCGAAGCGCAGGCTGTCGGGCCGCGCATAGTCGATCAGGATCTCCTTGATGCCGATCCAGGCGTGCCAGGCGAGGCTGATCGCGAAAAGCAGCGTCGCCACGCGCATCCAGCCCTGCGTGAAGAGGTCGCGCCACACCGCGTAGCTGAGCGGACGGCCGCCCATCACCACGACCAGCATGATCACGCTGTACACGGCCATGATCAGAGCCGTGACGCGCTGCGCGATGAAGTTGCCGAGTCCGTAATGCGCGCCGACGACGACGCGGTTCACTACCATAGGCGCCACCCGAAGTAGATGGTGATGAGGATGCTCGCCGCGAAAACCACGTAGGACCAGGTCTTCGCCGCTTCCTTCTCGATGCCCTTGTTGAGATCGAGCAGCAGGAACCGGATGCCGGCGCAGAAGTGGTGCGCATAGGCCCAGATGAACACGAGCATCGCAGCCTTGACGATCGGATGCCTGAGATAGGCGTCGCGCACGTGGTTGTAGCCCTGCTCGGAGGCGAGGCTCATGTCGAGCAGGTACAGCAGCCACGCGGCGAGCGGAAAGACGAGGAGCGCTCCGGAAATCCGATGCATGCCCGAGACCCATGCCGTCACCGGCATGCGAATCTCGAACAAGAGCGCGGACAGGCTCAGGTACTTCGGACGTGGTTTCTTCGCGGCCGCAGTGGGCATGAGATTGCGCCGGGCCGGTTTCCCCCCGAGGAAGGCCAGGCGATTCGATTATAGCGTCGCGGCGCAGCAACCCGCTGCTGTAAAATCGAAATCCACCCTTTCACCAACGCGGAGCTCTCTCGATGGCTAAAGCCCCCGTTCGCGTCGCCGTCACCGGCGCCGCCGGCCAGATCGGCTACTCGCTCCTCTTCAGGGTCGCGAGCGGCGAGATGCTCGGAGCCGATCAGCCCGTGATCCTGCAGATGCTCGAGATCCCGGACGAAAAAGCGCAGAAGGCGCTGAAGGGCGTGATGATGGAGCTCGATGACTGCGCCTTTCCGCTGCTCGCCGGCATGGTGCCCGCGTCCGACCCGATGGTCGCGTTCAAGGACGTGCAGGTCGCGCTCCTCGTCGGCGCGCGTCCGCGCGGCCCGGGCATGGAAAGAAAGGACTTGTTGGAGGCGAACGGCAAGATCTTCGGGCCGCAGGGCCAGGCGCTCGACCGCGTCGCCGACAGGAACGTGAAAGTATTGGTCGTCGGCAATCCGGCGAACACGAACTGCCTCATCGCGATGAAGAACGCGCCGAGCCTGAAGCCCGCCCAGTTCACCGGCATGATGCGGCTCGACCACAACCGCGCCACGTCGCAGCTCGGCGCAAAAGTCGGCAAGCCCGTCACTTCGATCCGCAAGGTGACGATCTGGGGCAATCACTCGGCGACGCAGTATCCGGACGTTTTCCAGGCCGAGGCCGACGGCAAGAAGATCTGGCCGATGATTAACGACCCGTCCTGGCTCGAGACGTCGTTCATCCCCACCGTGCAGAAGCGCGGCGCGGCGATCATCGACGCGCGCGGCCTTTCCTCCGCTGCCAGCGCCGCCAATGCGGCGATCGATCACGTGCGCGACTGGATTCACGGCTCGAAGGACGGGGACTGGGTCACGATGGGCATCGCGTCCGACGGCAGCTATGGCATCCCCGAGGGCGTGATCTTCGGCTACCCGGTCACGACGCGGAACGGCAGCTACCAGATCGTCAAGGGCATCGACATCAGCGAGTTCAGCCGCAAGCGCATCGACGCAACGCTCAAGGAGCTCCACGAAGAACGCGACGGGGTGAAACACCTCCTGGGTAAATGAGCGCGGGCACCAAGTTTCGGGAGGCAGTCAAGGCGGAGCGCCCGCTCCAGGTCATCGGCACCATCTGTGCCAATCACGCGCTGATGGCGAAGCGCGTGGGCTACAAGGCGATCTACCTCTCCGGCGGCGGCGTCGCAGCCGGCTCGCTCGGCATGCCTGACCTCGGCATCTCCGGGCTCGAGGACGTGCTGATCGACATACGCCGCATCACCGACGTGTGCGACCTGCCACTGTTGGTCGACGTCGACACGGGCTTCGGCGCCAGCGCCTTCAACGTGGCGCGCACCACGCGCTCGCTTATCAAGGCGGGCGCCGCGGCAATGCACATTGAAGACCAGGTCGGCGCCAAGCGCTGCGGCCACCGTCCCGGCAAGGAGCTCGTCTCCAAGGAAGAGATGTGCGACCGCATTCGTGCGGCAATTGACGCCAAGACCGACAAGGACTTCGTCGTCATGGCGCGCACCGACGCGCTGGCGAACGAGGGGTTGGACGCCGCGGTGGAGAGAGCCGTCGCCTACGTGCAAGCCGGCGCCGACATGCTCTTCCCCGAAGCGATCACCGACCTGCCGATGTACAAGAAATTCGCGGCCGCGGTGAAGGTGCCGATCCTCGCCAACATCACCGAGTTCGGCAAATCCCCGCTCTTCAGCGTCGACGAGCTTCGCTCCGCCGACGTGGCGATCGTCCTCTATCCCCTCACCGCCTTCCGCGCCATGAACAAGGCTGCGCTGAAGGCCTATGAAACGGTGCGCAAGGCCGGCACCCAGAAGCCGATGCTGCCGGAGATGCAAACCCGGGAGGAGCTGTACGACGTCATCGGCTACCACGACTACGAGAAGAAACTCGATGAGCTCTTTGCCCGAGGTCGCTCCTAAACCGAAGAAGTCGGTTGCATTGTCCGGCGTCACCGCCGGCAATACCGCGCTTTGCACCGTCGGCCGCACCGGCAACGACCTCCATTACCGCGGCTACGATATCCTCGACTTCGCCGACCAGGCGGAGTTCGAGGAGATCGCCTACCTGCTGGTGCACGAGAAGCTGCCCAACCGGGCCGAGCTCTCAGCCTATAAGAAACGCCTGCAGACCCTGCGCGGCCTGCCGGCACAACTGAAGACCGCGCTGGAGCAGCTGCCGAGGGGCGCGCATCCGATGGACGTGCTGCGCACGGGCTGCTCGGTGCTCGGCACGCTCGAGCCGGAGAAGGAGAATCACGCCGCGGAAGGCGCGCGCGCCATCGCCGACCGGCTGATGGCGAGCTTCGGCTCGATGCTCCTCTACTGGCACCACTTCGCGACGAGCGGCAAGCGCATCGAGACGGTGACCGACGACGATTCGATCGGCGGGCACTACCTGCATCTCCTTCACGGCAAGAAGCCGCAGGCGTCCTGGGTGCGCGCGATGCACACCTCGCTCATCCTGTACGCCGAGCACGAGTACAACGCCAGCACCTTCACCTGCCGCGTGATCGCCGGCACGGGCTCCGACATGTACAGCGCCATCACCGGCGGCATCGGCGCGCTGCGCGGGCCGAAGCACGGCGGCGCCAACGAGGTCTCGGACGAGATCCAGAAGCGATACAGGGCCCCCGACGAGGCGGAAGCCGACATCCGTCGTCGCATGGCGGCGAAGGAGATCGTGATCGGCTTCGGCCATCCCGTCTACACGACCGGCGATCCGAGGAACAAAGTCATCAAGGCCGTCGCCGAGCGCCTGTCGAAGGAGAGCGACGACTGGACGCAGTACCGCATCGCCGAGCGCATCGAGTCGGTGATGTGGAACGAGAAGAAGATGTTCGCCAACCTCGACTGGTACAGCGCGGTGTCGTACAGCAAGATGGGCGTGCCGACGCTGCACTTCACGCCGATCTTCGTGCTCTCGCGCACGAGCGGCTGGTCGGCGCACGTCATCGAGCAGCGCGCCGACGGCAAGATCATCCGGCCCGCGGCGAACTACACCGGACCCGCGAACCGCAAGTGGGTCCCCTTGGAGCAACGCACATGACGGAATTCCTGCAAAAGGCGCTCGACTTCATCGCCGGGCGGTCGGGCTATCGGGAAACCTACGTCTCCGACCCGACGCGGTTCATCCGGGAGTACCTCGCCGCACATCCCGAAGAGATCGAGTCGCAGAAGCGGGGTCGCGCCATCTGGTGGGACAAGACGCCGGAGGAGCGCGCGCCGACGCCATCGATGCGCCACGCACCCAAAGCCGGCGGCAACGAGCACACGTTCGTGCCGATCCCGGAAGGCGGCGGCGCCGAGTACATGTTCG
>Ga0134121_10004227_pt1 | contig 11785 bp, 13 predicted proteins | sample KB301_FD_96463 | JGI IMG/M metagenome (GOLD analysis project Ga0134121, IMG submission 96463) | Terrestrial soil microbial communities without Nitrogen fertilizer from Kellogg Biological Station, Michigan, USA - KB3-0-1 | ecosystem: Environmental > Terrestrial > Soil > Unclassified ...
CTCACCAGGCCCGCGCCGTCGCGGCGGCCGAGGGTGAAGGCGAAGCCGGCGCTCGTCGTCGCCAGCGCCTTGAAACCGAGCGCGGCCAGGATGCGGGCCGAGCCGGCGTCCCAGGGATTGGGAATGACGAACGTCTCGGGCTCCTCGTGAAGGGCCTGGAACTGGATGGCCTTGTCGTTCCGGCTGATCATGAGAATTCTCCGCTTGTTCTCTGGTCGCCCACGTCGGCCTCGGTCCGGTACTTCTGGTCGATGCCGTGGAGCATACCAAGAGCCGGAGCTCCGGCTGCTGCACCTGGAGCGCCCTAGCCCGAATTTCTCACCATAGGTATGGGAAAGGGCTATCTCCGGTGGTATAAGTGTTGTGTCGGCAGCACTTGTACCGCGAAAGGAGAACAGCCCAATGACAACAGACTGTAATGCTCAGCAGTTGGAATTTCAAGGGGTGGGCCGCAGGACGGTCGTGGCGGCCTTTGACGGTGGAACCTTGACCTCGGACGCCGGCGTGCTGTTGCTCGGCGAGGTGGAACAGCAGCGAGGAATCCTTCGGCAATTTGCGGCCTGCTTTCAGGATCATCGCAACCCTGCCTTCGTGGAACACAGCCTTGAGGAGTTGGTGCGTCAGCGTGTCTTGGGGCTGGCTCTGTCCTATGAGGACCTCAACGATCACGATGAGTTGCGAACGGATCCGCTGCTGGCGACGGTAGTCGGCAAGTCAGATCCCACCGGCAAGACCGTCGTCAGGAGCAGGACCGGGGCAAGCCGCTGGCCGGCAAGAGCACGTTGAACCGCTTGGAGGGGGGGTGCTGTCAAGCAGGACCGATCCGCAAGATCTCGGTGGATTCAGGGGCGGTAGACCACTTCTTCGTCGATGTGTTCTTGTCGGCTCACGAGTCAGCACCCTCTCAGATCATTCTGGACCTGGATGCCACCGACGATCCTCTGCATGGCGAGCAGGAGGGCCGCTTTTTCCATGGCTACTATGGAGGATACTGCTATCTGCCCCTCTACATTTTCTGCGGTCCTCACTTGTTGTGTGCCCGTCTGCGTAGCTCTGGCCGTGATGCCTCAGCCGGCGCGGTGTGCAGTCGGGCCAGGCCGCACGGATCTTCCGGGACTTCACCTATCGTACGCGGAAAAGCTGGTCCCGCCAGCGCCGTGTTATCGGCAAGGCCGAGCATTTGACCAAGGGCGCCAATCCGCGTTTCATCGTAACCTCTCTGGCCGCTGAGTCCTGGCCTGCCGCGGCCCTCTACGAGCAACTGTATTGCGCTCGGGGCGAGATGGAAAATCGGATCAAAGAGCAGCAGATGTGCCTGTTTGCCGACCGTACCTCAACGCATAATCTGGCCAGTAATCAACTGCGTCTCTGGTTTTCCTCGGTGGCCTACATTCTGCTCAACGAATTACGCCGGCTGGGCTTGCAAGGTACTGAATTGGCTCGCGCCCGCTGTGACACCATTCGTACCAAGCTACTGAAGATCGGTGCGCAGATCAGGGTAACAGTACGTCGCGTATGGGTCCATCTGGCCAGCTCCTATCCGTATGCGACCCTGTTTACTCAGATTGTTGGCAACTTACGGGCCGGTCCCAGTCCAATCGGCTGATCTCCTCCGCCGAAGGCTCCCGCTGCACACCCTCTCCGGGTCGAGGTGTGCCTTCCTACTGGAAAATACGCCCCCGACCGACTCTCACGAACTCCCCTTCCGCTCTGTTCTCGCCCTCCGGTGATTCCGAACTAACCCCCGAAGGGGCTGCAGCCAACCTTCCGCGATTTCGCCCCGAAAACGGCCGACCACGGCCCCCTTTGTGAGAAATGCGGGCTAGTCCGGGCTAGTCCCCCGCCGCAGCCAGAAACCGCTCCAGCGCCCGGCAGAACAGGGCCGAGGCCTCGGCGTGGGGGAGGGCTCCGGCGCCTTCGAAGACGTCGAGCTCCGCTCCAGGGAGATGCTGGAGCCAGAGGTCCGCGGTCGCGACGGGCGGGGTCTTGGATTGCCGGCCCCAGGCGAGCCAGACGGGGATTTCGAGCTGGGACAGCTCGCCGGAGACGTCCAGCCAGGGGTCGCCCCGCAGGTAGGCGGCGAGGGCGGCCCGGGCGCCGCGCGCATGGCTGGCGCGGTAATGATGCTCGAGGAGGGCCGCGTCCACCCGCTCGGGAGCGGCGTAGACCTCTTTGCGCAGGTGATGCTCCAAGGCGGCCCGGCCGGTGAGCACGTCCAGCACCGAGGCCGACAGCAGAGGCACGCTCAGGAGCTTTCCCAGGAAAGACTGAGCCATGGACTTGGCAGGGTCATCGCTTCCCAGGCCCAGGGGAGAGACGAGGCCGAGAGCCCCCACGCGGCCGGGGTAATCGACCGCGATCTGGACGGCGTACGCCGCCGCGAGCCCGGCCGCCACCACGACGGCTTTCTCCCGCACCACGCCGACCAGGAAGTCCGCGAGAAGGTCCATGTACAGATCGGGCCGTTGGGCTCCCCCCGTGCGGGTACGGCCCCAGCCGGGAAGGTCGGGGACGTAGACGCGGTGGCGACCGGCGAGGATCTCCGCCGCTGCCCGCCATTGATTGGCATCGTAGCCAGGTCCTAAGGAATGGAGCAGAACGACCGCTGGGCCGCTGCCCAGCTCCTGGAAGATCACCTCGGGGCCGGAGCGGCCGGCATAGCGATGGGCGCGCCCCCAGCGGGGAGCCGAAGGCGGCTCGGCCCGGCGGCGTAGCAGGGCGCCGGCCGCCACGGGCACTCCCACCGCCACTCCGGCCAGCACCAGCCGCTTGATCCAGCGCCGTCTGCGATCGCCTTGGAGGGGCCGTCCCGTGCCTCTCACCATGGCCGGAAGGATACCATTTGCAGGGGGTTCCGGCCTCCGGGCTATAATGTCTCGGTGCCTTTGAGAACCATCGTCCGCCTCGGCCACCCCGCCCTCCGCACTCCGGCCCTCCCGATTCCACCGGGAGGGATCGGCGACCCGGAGGTCCAGACGCTCATCGACGACATGGTCGAGACCATGCACGAGTCTCACGGCGTGGGGCTCGCGGCGCCACAGTTGGGTGAGGAGGTTCAGCTCTTCGTGTACCAGGCCGGCGGCCCGCCGGAGATTCCGCTGCACGTGGTGATCAATCCCATGATCACCCCGCAGGCCCGGGAGCTCGCCTACGACTGGGAGGGGTGCCTGTCCATCCCCGACCTGCGGGGGCTGGTGCCGCGGCATCCCAAGGTGCGGGTGCAGGGGCTCGACCGCCAGGGCGACCCCCTCGACTACGTCGTCACCGGTTTCGAGGCCCGCATCGTCCAGCACGAGTTCGACCATCTCAACGGCATCGTCTTCCTCGACCGTATGCGGGACCTCCGCTCCCTGGCCTTTTTCGACGAGTGGGAGACCTACCTGGTCGGCGGCTCGCAGGCGGACCTCGACGACACCGCGGTCGGCTGACGGTGGGCCGTGAGCTCGCCGTCCTCTGGGCAGGCCGGCACCAGCGCTCCCACTGGGAAGAGATCTGCGACTCCTACCGGAAGCGTATCGCGCGCCTCACTCCCGTGAGGGACGTGCCCATCCGCGCCCGGGCGGCGGCCGACGATCCCCAGCGGCTGCGCGCCGAGGGGACTGCCCTGCTCGCCGCCGTGCCGCCGTTCGCCTGGACCTTCGCCCTCGACAGCCGGGGTGAGAGCCTCTCCTCGGAGGCGCTCGCCGAGCGCCTCGCCCGTCTGCGCCAGGAGTGGCCCCACCCGATCGTCTTCCTCATCGGCTCCGATCTCGGGCTCGACCGCGCCGTGCTCGCCGCCGCCCGCGCGGTGCTCTCCCTGGGTCCCATGACGCTCTCTCACGAACTGGCACGGGTCGTGCTCTATGAGCAGCTCTACCGTGCTCTCTCGATTGAAGCGGGAATGAGCTATCATCGCGAGCCCTTATAGCAGGGAGTATCATAGGGAGCTTTTTTGAGCGCCCCAGTCGAAAGGAGACGCAGCGTGGCCAGAATCGAGAAGGCCAAGGCGACCGTGGAGGTGCCGCAGGACCAGTACAAGGCCCTGCGCGAGCGGTTGCAGAAACAGAGAGACGAGATCCTCGACATGTACAAGCAGGATCTGAAGGCGGGGCAGGAGTCCGCGGACGACGGGACGGAAGACATCGTCGACCGCGCCAACAACGCCTACAACCGGGAGCTTATGTTCTCCCTCTCCGACGCCGAACGCACGACGCTCCTGCAGATCGAGAACGCGCTCCTCCGCATGGATGAGGGCGCCTACGGGCGTTGCGCGAACTGCGGGCAGACCATCAACGTCCTGCGCCTCGAGGCGGTGCCTTGGGCGCGCTTCTGCATCGACTGTCAGGAGCTGGCCGAGAAGGGGCTCCTGGAGGTCGAGGCTTCATAACCTCAAGCTCGAGACCCCAGGGCGAGGAGGGCCGCCGCGGCCTCCTCGCCTTTGCGTTTTCAGGATGGCCGATACCACTGAGTCCTTCCTCTCCCGGCTGAGCCGGGGCTCACCGCTCCAGGTCTGCCTGGTGCAGGGCGACGCCGTGCTGGCCGAGCCCGCCGCGAAGCGCATCGCCGAGACCCTGGCCGCCGGCATCGGCCTGCCGCCGGAGGCGGTGGAGGTGCACCGCCATCCCGCCTCCCTCGCTGGCCTTTTTCAGGATCTCCGCACCTTCTCCCTGTTCTCGCCTGGCAAGGTCTCCGTGGCCGTCGACACCGCGGTGTTCGCGGACCGCAGCGCCGCCGGCGACCTGATCGACGACGCGGCCGATGTCGTGCCGCTGGCCGATAGCCCTGGAGGTATCGGCCTGCGCCCCCTCTCGGGCCGCGAGCGCCAGGCCGCGTCGCGCCTTCTCCAGGCTCTTCACCTCTTCGACGTCGACGCCTACGCCGCCGCTCCCGAGAAGGCGCTGGGCGAGCTGCCGGTGTGGGTGCTCGAAGGCGGAAAGGCGCGCGGCGGCCGGGCGCGGGGAAAGAAGCAGGTGGAGGAGCTGCGCGGCGCTCTCGCCGGACTGCTCGAAGCGGCCCGGCGCGAGGGCCTCCAGGGCATGGGAGAGGGCGACCTCTCGGAGCTGACCGAGGCCGTGCGCGGTGGGCTTCCCCCGGGGCACGCGATGGTGCTGGCCGAGAGCGCCGTGGCGTTGGACCACCCCGTCGTCCAACTGCTCAAGGAGAAGGGCGCCCTCCTCAGCCTGGGGCGCGTCGAGTCCGAACGCGGGAGCTGGCAGGGTCTGGAGCCGCTGGCGGCCGAACTCGAGCGCCAGACCGGCGTGGGAATCACTCCGGACGCCCTCGCGGAGCTCGCCAAGCGCACCCTCCGCCAGGAGAACGACGCCCGCGGCCGGTCCACCGGCGGCGTGGAGTCCGACTCCACGGGGCGGCTCGCCGGGGAGTACCGCAAGCTCGCCAATCTGGTCGAGTGGGATGGCGGGCGGATCGAACGCAAGCTCGTGGAGCAGACGGTGGAGGACCGGGGCGAGGAGGACGTCTGGCAGCTCCTGGACGCCATCGCCGCCGGCCGGGGCGGCGAGGCTCTCGACCGGCTCCGCCGCCTCCTCGGCTCGGCCGAGGACCCATTGGCCGCCCGGCTGACCTTCTTCTCCCTGCTCTCCTCGTTCTGCCGCCAGCTCGTGGCCATCCGCGGCATGATGCGGGTCGCCCGCGTGCCCGCCGCCGAGGCGAACTACGCCCGCTTCAAGAGCCAGCACGCGCCGGCCCTCCAGGGCGAGATCCCCATCGGCGGCAAGAACCCGCTGGCCGGCCTCCACCCCTACCGCCTCCATCGGGCCTACCTCGCCGCGAGCCGCATGCCCGAGCCCTTCCTGGCGAAGCTTCCCTCGGACCTTCTGGAGACGGAGATGCAGATCAAGGGCGAGAGCGGTGACGCCGACGTGGCGCTCGCCCGGCTGGTGGGCCGGTTGACCAGCCAGGGCAGCCAGGGCACCCGGCGCTGACTCCCGGGAAGAAAACAGGAAAAAAGAGCCCCTCTCGCCCGGCCGGAAGGGGGAGGCTGGGAGAGAGGGGTTGAGAGAGGGGAGGGTCCGCCCGGACGGGCGTTACCCTCGGCCAGGGATGTCACGCGGGAAGCCGTGCTCCAGCCGCAGGCTCCAGAACGCCGCCCGCAGGCGCTTGCGCTCCCCCACGGGCTCTCGCTCGAGGTCGATCTCCACGTCGAAAATACCGTCCTGCCGCGCTTCCGCGAGGAGGGTGCGGACGTCCGCGGCGCGCGCTCCGGGAGCCGGCGCGAGCACCAGCCGGGTGGTGATCCCCTCGGCGGCGAGCCGGCGGGCCGCCTCCAGCCGGGCGGCGGCGTCCGGAGTCCGCGACACCGGCACGACGATTCGCACGGCGACCGAGTGACGGCGGTCCAGCTCCACCAGAAGGTCGAGCTCGCGCAGAATGCGGGGAGACGCCGTGGTGACGCTGACCTCCAGCCCTTCAGTGGCCATCAGGAGGCGTAAAGGCGACGGCGAGCTTCCCGTCTCGTACGGATCGGCAAGGCTGCCGGCGACGATCGGCTCACGGCGGAGCATGGACTTGCGGACCCGGCGCTCCAGCGCTGCCGAGGGATCGGCCTGGAAAGCCGGCGAGAGGGCGAGGAGGAGAGGGAAGGTCGCTTGGTTGATCATGTTCCGTCTGTTTTACGCCAACTTACGCCTCATTGTCAATAGTCTTCCGCCCCCCAATCCAAACTAGAATCTCGGCGATGCCCGAGCTACCCGAGGTCGAAGTCCTGCGCCGCAGCCTGGAGCCGCACCTGGTGGGCGACCGCATCGTGCGCGTCGAGGTGCGCAACCCGGCGCTGCGCGAGCCGGTGGAGATGGCCCGGCTGAGGCGTAACACCGCCGGGCGCGACGTGCTGGCCCTGAGGCGCAGGTCCAAGTACCTGCTGATCGATCTCACGGGCGAGCGGACGGTGGTCGTGCACCTGGGGATGAGCGGCCGCCTGACGCTCGCCGGCCCCGAGGAGCCGCTCGAGCCCCACGAGCACGTAGCCTTCCATCTGCAGTCCGGCCGGCGGCTGCGGTTTCGCGATCCGCGCCGTTTCGGCCTCGTGCTGGCCCTGAAGACGGCGGAGATCGAGGCGGATCCCCACTTCGTCCACCTGGGCGTCGAGCCGCTGGAGGGCGGCTTCTCCGGCGAGACGCTGGCGCGGGCGGCGGCGGGGAAGCGCGGCCCCGTGAAGGCGTTCCTCATGGACGCCCGCGTGGTGGTGGGCGTGGGGAACATCTACGCCTCGGAGACTCTGTATCGGGCGGGGGTCCATCCGGCGAGGTCGGTGGCGCGGATCTCGGCGGCGCGCTGGGACCGCATCGCCGCCTCGACGGTCGCGGTGCTGAGCCAGGCCATCACCCAGGGGGGGACCACCCTCAACGACTTCGCCGACGGCGAGGGGCGCAGCGGCTACTTCCAGGTGTCGCTGGCGGCCTATGACCGGGAGGGGCAGCCGTGCCTCGCCTGCGGCAGCGCCGTGCGGCGCATCGTCCAGGCCGGCCGCAGCACCTACTACTGCCCGCGCTGCCAGCGCTGAACCCGTAAAGAGCTACAATCCCCCGCCATGGTCGATACCGAACCCCTGCTCCAGCCCCTGCTTACGGACACTCGGTTCAAGCCCTGCGTCCTCGGCGTGGCCGGCGGCACCGGCTCGGGCAAGACGACGGTGGCGCGCGCCATCGTCGACGCCGTCGGCGCCGACCGCATCACCCTCATCGAGCAGGACAGCTACTACTCCGACGTCGACTGGCGCAGCGAGAACGAGCTGCTGCACCACAACTTCGACCATCCGTCGGCCCTCGACAACGAGCTGCTGGTGGCCCACCTCGCGGCGCTCAAGGCGGGGCATCCGGTGGAGGTGCCGATCTACGATTTCGTCCGCCACCGGCGCACGGCGCGCACCAAGCGGGTGATGCCGCAGCCGGTGATCGTCCTGGAGGGGATCCTGATCTTCGTGGAGCCCAACCTGCGCGAGCTCCTCGACTTCAAGATCTACGTCGACACCGACGCCGACCTGCGGCTGATCCGCCGCCTGGGCCGCGACATGACGGAGCGCGGCCGGTCCGTGCAGGACGTCCTGCGCCAGTACCTGGAGACCGTCCGTCCCATGCACCTGGAGTTCGTCGAGCCCTCGAAGCGTTGGGCCGACATCATCATCCCCGAGGGCGGCGAGAACAAGGTGGCCCTGGAGATGGTGGTGGCTCACGTGCAGCAGCTCCTGGACGGGAAGTAGCCGGTGCCCTCCTATCTGCTGCGGGTGACCGTCCGCTTCGAGGCGGCCCACCATCTGACCTCCTACAAGGGCTCCCCCGAGACCGTCCACGGCCACTCCTGGCGGGTCGAGGCGGCCCTGCGCACCGCCGAGCTCGACGCCGAGGGCATGGCCTGGGACTTCGTCGAGGTGCAGGGGGCGCTGCGCGAGCTGGCTGCCCAGGTCGACCACCGGGACCTCAACACCGTGCCTCCCTTCGACCGGGTCAGCCCCACGACCGAGCGGATCGCCGCCTGGTTCTTCACCTCGCTCGCCGAGCGCTTGCCGGCCGCGCCGCTGATCGAGGTCACCGTCTGGGAAGGGCCGGACTGCTCGGCCACTTATCGCCCCTGATTGGCGTCCGGCTTGACAGCGGCCCCCGTTGCTAGCTAGCGTCCCCGTCACTCATGAGCATCCAAAAATTCTTTCTCCCTGTCTTTTTGATCGCGGTCTCGGCCGGCTGTGGCGGCGGCAAGCAGACCCCCGTGGCGCGGGTCGGGGTCGAGCCGAGCCTCGTGCATCTGCCGTTCGGCCAGGCCCAGACCGTGCGCCTGACCTGGACGCCCTCGGCGCCGCTCGAAGGCGAGACGCCCACGGTCTTCGTCCACCTCCTGGACAGCCAGCAGAAGGTGGCCCGCACCTTCGACCATCCGTTCCCGCAGCGCTGGCGGGAGGGCGCACCGATAACCGACGACTTCAAGGTTTACCAGTCGGCTCTGGCGCCGCCGCTGCCTGCCGGCAAATACCAGGTGGTGATCGGACTCTACGGCAAGGAGGGCAAGCGCTGGGCCCTCGACGGCCTCGGCGAACCGGTGGGGAAGAATGAATACAAGGGCTTCCAGATCGAGGTGCCGGCGCAGGAGTCGGGACCCAAGCTCACCTTCTCGCCCACCTGGCTGCCGATCGACGCCGGAGGCGACAAGCAGGTGGTGGCGCGGCGCTGGATGGCCGACCGCGGAGACATCCGCGTCGCGGATCAGACGGGCCCCGGCGTCGTCTGGCTGGTCGTCCAGATCCCGCCGATGGGCAAGTCGGACTACACGCTGGCGCTCGATCCCGGCGCCAGCAACCCCGCTGTCCTGGTGCAAGGCAACTGCGGCGGGGGCGAGACGAGCTTCTCCGGGCCCGGCATCCACGAGGTCGAGGTGGCGCTGGACTCGCCGCCGCCGGACGTCCCGTGCCGCGTCCAGCTCTCGGCCAACTTCTCGATTCAGTCCCGCACCACCGTCGGGCGGAAGCGCTCCGCCTCGCTGGAGAACATCGCCTGGGTGCCGGGCGGATCGCGCAAGCCACCGGCGCCATGAAAACGCCATGAAGCACGGCCAGGGCGCCATCCTCCACGCCGAGCAGGAGCGCTACATCGAGCGCCTCCTGCCGCCGCGCGATGCAGTCCTGCGGGAGATCGAGGAGTACGCCGGGCGGGAGGACGTGCCCATCTCCGACCCCGAGGTGGGCCGTTTCCTGAGCATCATGGCGCGGGCGACGGGCGCGCGTCTGATCCTGGAGATCGGCGCCGCCATCGGCTACGGCGCCATCTGCCTCGCTCGCGGCGCCCCCGAGTCCCGCGTCATCTCCGTCGACGTGGACGCCGGCCGCCTCGCCATGGCGCGGCACTACGTGGAGAAGGCGGAGCTGGCGAACCGGGTGGACCTCATCGAGGACGACGTCTTCGAGGTCCTGCACAACCTGCCGGGCACCTTCGACCTCGTCTACATCGACGCCGACAAGGCGCAGTACCGGCGCTACCTCGACCAGGTTCTGCCGCGGCTGCGGGTGGGCGGGGTGATCCTGGTCGACAACCTGTTATGGAGCGGCCACGTCGCGGTGCCGCCGGAGGAGGAGGACCGGTCGGCGGATGCCATCCGGGCCTTCAACGGCTACCTCATGATGCACCCTCAGCTCCAGGCGGTCGTCATTCCCCTGGGCGACGGCATGGGAGTCGCCACCAAGCTCAAGCCCACGATCCTGGAGATGGGCGGCCCCTACTAGTCCTCGCCTGTCAGGTTCTCTCGCACGATCTCCAGCCGCCGCTTCAGATCCCTGGCCGTGGCTGGCCGGCGGGAGGGAGTGCGGTGCAGGGAATCGCGAAAGAAGTCCGCGAGGGCCGGAGAGCGGTTGGGGCAGACCTGGGCGAAGTCCGGCACCAGCCCGGAACGGATGCGCTCCAGGATCTGCGAGTTGGTGCCGCTGAACACCTTGCGCCCCAGCAGGCATTCATAGAGGACCACGCACAGGCTCCAGAGATCGAACGTGGCGTCCGCGGGAGCGCCGCGCACCGCCTCGGGGGAAAGATAGGAAAGGGTGCCCACGAAACGGTGGCCGGCATCGAGCCCTGAAGCTCCCGCGTCGCCGGCGGCCTGCCAGACCGCGAATCCCGGATCGTCCTCGTCGATCGCTTCCTCGTCCTCCTCGTCGCGCAGCTCGAAGATCATCCGGGCGATGCCGAAGTCCATCAGCTTCGGCACACCGTCCTTGGTATAGCCGATGTTGCTCGGCTTGATGTCGCGGTGGAGGATGTCGGCCGTGTGGAGCTGTCCCAGGGCGCCGGCCATGGCGATTCCCAGCTCCACCGTCTCCCGGTCGGATTTCCCCTCGCGGAAGACGCGCTGCGCGAGCGTGCCGCCCTCCAGCAGCTCCATCACCAGCATCGGCGTCCCCTGCCAGGTCTCCATGCCGAAGACCGGCGCGAGGTGAGGGTGAGAGACCGCCGCCGCCGTGCGGGCCTCGCGGCGCAGCCGCATCGCATCCTCCGGGGAGACCCGGCGCAGGGTCTTGATGGCCACCGGCCGGCCCAGCGCGAGGTCGGACCCCTGGTAGACGACTCCCATCCCGCCCTCGCCGACGCGCTGCTCGAAGCGGAATTTTCCCGGCAATACGTAAGGCACCCGCGAGGCCTCCAGCCGGCGGCTGCACGAGCCGCAGAAGACGGTGTACGACGGGTGCAGCGCGCCGCAGTTGGGGCACTCCCGGGCCAGCTCGGTGGCGGGCGGGGCCGGCTCGGGGGCCGGCCCTTCGGGAACCTGCCAGAAGGGCTGCACCTGCTGCTCGTGCTCCAGCTCCAGCACCCAGGCGGCGCTGCTGGCGATGGCGTGGAGCAGCTCCCGGTCCTCGCGCAGAAAGGGCAGGCCGCTCTTCTTCTCCCCCAGCCCCACCAGCCCGAGGAGAGTGCCGTCCCGCGCCAGGATGGGAACGAGGAGCCGGAAACCGCTGTCCACCAGCCAGTGGCGGTCCTTCTCGGGCAGCTTGTGGAGGGGAGACTGGGGGGTCTCGAGGTCGGCTTCCAGCGGATCGCTGGCGTTGGAGGCCTCCCGCGCGAGCTGGCTGGAGGCATCGAGCTTGCGCGCCCGGTTGCGCGGATCGGCGAGCATGCCGGAGCGGGGATCGAGCACCAGGAGGGCGATTCCCTCCAGGTGAAGCGCCAGGTCGATCTCCCGGGAGACGAGGTTGGCCAGGCTGGCGGAGTCCTTGATCGAGCGGATGCGGTCCACCAGCAGGGTGAGGATCTGCCGGGCGTCATACTGCTCGCGGAAGAAGCGCCGGTCGAGGGCGTCGAGCAGCCGTCCCCGGTAGCGC
>Ga0134121_10004230_pt1 | contig 11780 bp, 11 predicted proteins | sample KB301_FD_96463 | JGI IMG/M metagenome (GOLD analysis project Ga0134121, IMG submission 96463) | Terrestrial soil microbial communities without Nitrogen fertilizer from Kellogg Biological Station, Michigan, USA - KB3-0-1 | ecosystem: Environmental > Terrestrial > Soil > Unclassified ...
ACCGAGATTGGCGATTTTTCCAAAGCAGGAATCAAGCGGATTACGCGCATCGCAGTCAGCGGAAATCGCATTGCGATGGTCGCCGTGCAATCGAAATAGGAGTAATCCGTTCGTTTAGAGGCGGGCTACTGCCCGCCTACTTCAAATCACCAAACCGATGCTGCAATAGCGCGGCGACCGCAATTGCCGCAGTTTCCGCGCGCAGTGTTCTGCCACCGAGCGTCACGATTTTCCATTGGGCCGTGCTCGCCTGCTGAATTTCTTCATCGGTCCAACCGCCTTCTGAACCCACGATTGCTTTTACCGATGATGGTTGCTCGCTCGAATCGACGGCATCCGCCAATGGACTTCCGTCACGCTCAGAGAACATCAGGCATAGCTCGTCACTAACTGCCAGATTAACTGGAGGCCGCGCCACGAATTCTGCGAAAGCAACCGGCGCATCGATCTTCATCAACTTCGCTCGACCGCATTGCTTCGTCGCTTCCAGGGCAATTCGTTGCCACCGCGTTTGTTTCTTCTGCGCATCTTCCGGATTATGAATCCTGACATCGGCCCGCGAAGTTACTAGCGGAACGACGCAGCCAGCGCCTAGCTCAGTAGCTTTCTGCACCGCCACGTCGAACTTTTCGCCTTTAAGCAAAGCGACTGCGAGGGTGAGATTCAGCGGCGATTCAGGACTCGGGGGCTGAGATTCTTCAACGATTCGGATGACTGAGGAGCTTCGGTCAGTATCGCTAACAGAGCCGCGAAACTCTTTTCCCTCGCCGTCGAAGACATAAGCTTCATCGCCCACCCGCAGGCGCAGCACATCGCGCAGGTGCCGAGTCTCTTCCGCGCTCAACCTGACCGACGTGCGATCATCTGAAAAAGCAATTGGCGGTGCGTAAAATCTGCGACGAGTCATTGTTTGATACTTTGCGTTGCTTTGCGCCTTTGCGTCTTCGCGAGAAATAATTTCACGCCAAGGCGCAAAGCCGCGAAGTCACGCAAAGACATCAGACCACGATGGCGATCCATTCGCCATCGCGATCAATTTCGATGTCGGTGACGCCCAGCTCAGTTAATCGCGAGCGAACCAACTCTTCCTGCGAATCGAGGATTCCTGACAAAACCAATCTTCCGCACGTCGCGCCGATTAACATCGGTAATAACTCAATGATGACGGGCGCAGTTAGATTCGCACAAACGAACTCCGCTGAAGCGGTAGTCTCATCAACGCTGCCGACGAAAAAGTTGATTCGATCGCCAACGTCGTTAAGCTCTGCATTCTCTCTAGCAATCCGAATCGCGTCGGGATCAACGTCGCATGCTCCAATTGCAAGTTGCCGGTCCCGCTTCTGACACTTTGCGGCAGCAATAGCCAGCACTCCAGTTCCCGTGCCCACATCCAGAAAGCTTCCGCCTTCGTAATACTTATCGATCGCTTTCAGACACAGTTGCGTCGTTTCATGAGTGCCCGTGCCGAAAGCCATGCCGGGGTTGATTTGAATGACGACTGTGTCAGTACCGCTAGCTTTCTCCTCTCCCTCTGGGAGAGGTTGAGTGAGAGTGCGAAGCATAGCGACCGGATCAAGTGAACGCTTCAGAGATTCAGCACCTCGCTTTGATCCGCTCGCTACCGCAAGCGGTTCTGTAACAGCAACTCCGGGTTCTGACAACCACGGCGGCGCAACGATGAATCGCCCAACTTGCACCGGCTGCCAGGACTTTTTCCATTCGGCCAGCCAATCGCGATCCGCGACCGCGCGTACTTTGAAATTCGATCGATCGATTTCGCTCGAATCCTGGTTGTAAATCCGCCACGCATCTACCAAAGCGCGCCGCACCTTATTTTCATCAACCGGATTTTCGAAATAGCCGGTGACGCGAACATCACTCTCCGCATCGACGGTCTCAGTTCCAAGCGCGCCCGCTTCCATCAAGCCGTATTCAATCGCTTCGCGATTTTCTTGCGTCGTCGTGACATCGAATGCGAACCATTGCTTCTCGCTCATTGACGGAGCCCCATCTCATCCAGCAAGTGGCCACGCTCGCGCCAGTCCTCCTCAACCTTCACGAACAGTTCGAGATGACAACGATGACCAAGTAGTTCTTCAATCTGCGCACGCGCGCGCATGCCGATCTGCTTCAGCCGCTGCGCGCCGTGTCCGATGATGATCTTCTTTTGCGATTCACGTTCGACGAAAATCGTGCAGTAGATGCGCGTAAAGTCTGCGCGTACTTCTTCCCAACGCTCGGTCACGACGGCAGTGACGTAGGGAATTTCTTCGCCGGTAGTCTCCAGGATTTTCTCGCGCACGATCTCAGACGCCAGCACGCGCATCGACTGGTCGGTTAACTCATCTTCCGAAAAGATCGGCTCACTCTCGGGCAGTTGCTTCGTGATTTCATTAATGAGCGCCTCAAGCTGATCGCCTTTGAGTGCTGAGATCGGGACGATTGCCTGCCAGTCGTGCTGCGCTTGATACCATTCGATAATTGGCAGCAGTTTTGATTTGTCTTTCAGCTTGTCGGTCTTGTTCAGCAGGAGCAACGAAGACTTGTCTGATTCCTTGACGAGATCGAGCACGAACCGATCGCCATTGCCGGTCGGCGCCGATGCATCGCGAATCAAACAAACGACGTCAACGCCGAGCAGTGCGTCGTGTACCGCCGACATCATGCGTCGATTCAGTTCATAACCCGGCTTGTGCACGCCGGGTGTATCGACCAAAGCGATTTGGCCTTCAGGCCGCGTGATGACTCCTTGAATCCTAAAGCGTGTAGTCTGTGGCTTATTCGAAACGGCGGCGATCTTCTCGCCCACCAATCGATTCAACAGAGTAGATTTGCCGGCGTTGGGGCGTCCGATGAGCGCCACATAGCCGGCGCGGAATGCGGATTGAGAGTCAGCCATTCGCTGTCAGCTTAACCCTTTGAGCGGTTGGCCGAAAGTGAACTCGACGACGTGCCCGTCAGGATCGCGCAGGCTGGTGAAGTAGCCGACGATGCCTCCGAGATCGGTGGGAGCCTCAACCAGGATATTCTGTGCGCGCGCAAATTCCGCGATGCGATCGACTTCTGCACGTGAATCGCATTGAAAGCCGAAGTGATCGAGGCGAAATTTGATTTCGTCCTGGACAATCACCAGAACGAAGAGAGGTTCTTCGCCTGATTCAGTTGCCGGTCCGAGCCAGACGTTGTGCCGGCCTTCGAGGCGGCGATCACGAACCATCGTGAGCCCACACAAGCTTGTGTAGAAGTCGATCGAGCGTTCGAGGTTACTGCAATTGATCGTGATGTGGGTCCAGCGTGGCATGTCCGGTGGCTATCCGCAGACTACACAGATTACGCAGAAAGACTAAGCCACAGATGAACGCAGATTTACACAGATAAGAATAAGACCACCCTTCAATTTCTTCATCTGTGCTTATCTGTGTCCGTCTGTGGCCATTTTCTGAATCTGTGAAATCTGCGTAATCTGCGGATGATCTCTTAAGCTCCGCTCGCAGCTGACTCCGCCGCCATCTCGCCGTTTAGCTTCATGATCTCCAGAGTCATTTCAGCCGACGCGTACATGTCCTTCACATTCAGCCATTCCTTGACCGTGTGAATGGCGCGCATGCCGGTGCCGAGGTTGGCGCACTCAATGCCTTTGCGGTTGAAAACGTTCGCATCGCAACCGCCGCCTGAAGCCATGGTCTTCACATCCAGGCCCATCCTCGCCGCGGCTTTGATCACCAGCTGCACGACATGCGAACTGTCGGGCACATCCATCGATGAATAGTCGCGCTCAACATGAGACTCGACCGAAGCCTTCGTTGTTTTGCCTTCAACGGTAACCTCGTATTTCGCCGCCGCGTCTTCGAGACACTTTTTCATGTGCTCGGTTTGAGCTTCGAGCTTTTCTTCGCTGTGCGAGCGCGCTTCGCCTTTAAGCACGACGAGGTTGGGGATGATGTTCGTGGCCATGCCGCCTTCGATCAATCCGATGTTCGCCGTCGTTTCCGAATCGATGCGGCCCAGTTTCATGTTCGCCAAACCTTCGGCGGCAATCTTGATTGCCGAGATTCCTTCTTCCGGCGCCACGCCGGCGTGGGACTCCAGTCCGTGAATCTTGAACTCCATATGATTCGACGACGGCCCTTTAGTGAAAAGAAATCCCGGATCGTCTGAATCGAAGACGATGCCGTACTTCGATTTTATTTTCGATACGTCAACATTCTTCGCGCCGAGCAAACCCACTTCTTCGCAGATCGAGAAGATCGCTTCAATCGGCACGTGGGGAATGTTCTGTTCCTGAAGGCAGCGAACCACTTCGATGATTACCGCGCAGCCGCTCTTATCGTCGCCACCGAGCACAGTCGTGCCGTCGGTGCGAATGATGTCGCCTTCAACAACTGGCTTAACGCCTTCGCCGGGCACGACAGTGTCCATGTGCGCGCTCATCATGATCGGTTGCGCGTCGGGCAGCGTGCCGGGAAATCGCGCGATCACATTACCCGTGTTGCCGCCGACCGCTTCGCCGGCAGCGTCAATCTCGCATTGGGCGCCCATCTCTTCGCAGTATTGCTTGATGCGCTGCGCGACGTCGCGCTCTTTGCGGGAATGGCTATCGATCTGCACAAGTTCGAGTAGAAGATTCTTGATGCGTTCCTGATTAATCATCAGACCTCCAAGAAAGCCGAGCGCCGGGAATAGAAAAGCTGAAAAAGGAATTTGGACTCTTCTTATTTACCATTCGCTATTTACTAATCACAAGCTCGCGCGCCATTTCTCGGCCTTATCTTCAAGTGCATCAAGGGCACTTTGCAGCTCGATCCGCTTCGCTTCGAGCGCTTCTCCGTCGGTATCAGGTGCGACGAAGATGGGTGCGGCGATGAAAACTCTCGCCCGCGTGAACGGACGTGGTATTTGGGTTCGATCCCACGCGCTCCCTATTTCCCAAAAGTTCTTCGCCGCAATCGTGAACGGCAACACCGGATTACCAGTCTTCTTGGCCAGCAAAACCGAACCCATCTTGGCGACGCACCGTGGGCCTTTCGGGCCGTCGATGGTGAACGCGGTCGGACAGCCGGCGCGCATCAACCTCACCATTTCAACCATGGCGCCGGTTGCCCCCCGGGTGGACGAGCCGCGCGCCGCGCCCTCGCCGAAGCGCTGAATGAACCGCGCAATGTATTCGCCATCGAAACTCTGCGAAGTCATGACGACAATCCGACGGCGCTGCCAAAAGTAAATCGAAAGGAAGATTGTGTGATGCCAGAAGGTGTAAATCGGAATATGGTTGTGGCTCGAAGCCGCTTCCCAGTTTTCCCAACCTTCAACTTCGAATTTGATCGTGCCGCCAATTAGTTTGATGGTGAGATAGAAAGCCAGATCAGCCGCGCGAATCAGACATCGATCCTTGAACGAATACGACGAAAGGTCCGCGAAGGAATAGGCACGATCTACCTTCCATTTGTCATTTGCCATTTTTCATTTCCAATTTGACGTCACGCGCTGATATCAAATAGCAAATGAGAAATGTCAAATGATATATGGAAAATTGTTCTACCTCTCTCCGCTCAATAAACGTCTGCTTCGCCCGGTGGCCGCGTCTTCCAGCGGCGATGAATCCACATCCACTGATTCGGGTACAGGCGAATCATGCGTTCCATCGCTGCGGCAAAGCGCGCGGTGTTCAGCTCGACATCGCGATGGTGATCGCCGGTGCGAACCAACTCAACCGGAGGATCTCCATGAAAGAAATATTTTTCCCGCTGCGCATCCCACACAGCGCAAGTCGGAATCACCATCGCGTTGGTCTTTAGTGCCAGCGTGGCGATGCCCGCGTTGGTACAGGCGAGCTTGCCAAAGAAAGGCACAAAGACCCCTTCGCGTTCCTGCGTGTTCAAATCAGAAAGGATACCCAGCGTCTGGCCTTCGCGCAGAACTTTGAGCGCCGCGCGCGCGGCCATCTTCTTGTCGATGGCGATGTTACCAAAGCGCGTACGCCGCGACTCGATCAACTCTTCAATGCGCGGATTGTCGATCGGCCGCACCAGAAAACTCAGGGGATATTCGAGCGCCGACCAGCCGAAACTCAAAATTTCCCAAGAGCCCAGGTGTCCAGTCAGAAAGATAACGCCGCGATGTTCAGCTTCCGCCTGACGCAGATGCGACAGTCCAACCTGATCGTATTCGATCATTTGCCGCAACCGTTCACGCGTCAAACGTGGAAACTGGCTGAACTCTCCGAGCAGCCGGCCGAGACTATCGAACGATCCGCGCAGCAAACGCTTCCGTTCCGCCAGGCTGAGTTCGGGAAATGCGATCTCCAGATTGCGCAAGCCCGTGCGTCGCAAACGCGTAGGCAACAGGTAAGCGAGCCGCCCGAGCGCTCGTCCCAATCCAATCGCCAGCCAGCGCGGCAACGCACCGTAAAGGGTCAGCAGGGTCCGCGCAACCCAGTATTCGGCGCTCATCTGAAAGTTCGATTTGGCCATGAAAGCAGTGACAAGTTACAAGTGACGACCAGCAGTGACAAGTGACCAGTGACGAGCGATGAGGTGATCACGCGCTCTTGAGGATGCTCCCTAAGGTCCGCCAATCGCGCGGGAAGCGGAAGCTCTTCGCCTGACAAAGCCAGTGACCACGGGCGCCCGGCTATCGTGTAATCTCCAGGCGGTCGTCACTGGTCACTCGTCACTCGTCACTGGTCACTTGTCGCGATTCTTCTGATATATTCTGCAACGCGTTCGCCCCGTCATTCGTATGAGCAACCAGGAAGGTCGGCTTCTCTCCACCGCTGGATTCAAGTAATGCCCTTGAACGATCGCAATGGTAATTCGCCGAGCTGCCGAATTCTCGTCGTGGAAAACAGCGACGATTTTCGGGCGGGCCTGGCCCGGGAACTCCAGGGAATTGGCCATCGCGTCACGGTCGCCGGTGAGCGCACCGACGCTCTCGCCCACGAAGAGCAGGAGCCATTCGACATGCTGATCAGCGACCTGGTTAGCCCGGCGCCCCCAACCGATTCTGGGTTCGTGCGTTCGTTCAAGCTGGCTGTGACGACCTTGCCGTGCAAATGCACGCCGCTCGCGCTTCACGATCTGATCGAGAAGATTCTCTCATTCAAGATTCGCTGCATCGACAACGCTCAGAATGTGAAGCAGGTCCGCGAGAAGATCGATCTTGAGCTGCCCAGCGATCTCACGCTGATGAACTCTGTGCTTGAGTACCTGTTGGATCGAGTCAGCAAGCTGGGTCTGGTGGAAATCGAACAAACAAACTTGTTCGTCGCGCTGGATGAAGCATTCGTGAACGCCGTAAGGCACGGCAACCGCAACGATCCTAACAAGCTCTTGCGCGTCACTGCCGAGCTGTCCGCAACTGAAGCCATCTTTACGGTGGAAGACGAAGGCGATGGTTTCGACGTGCATGAGATTCCTGATCCCACCGATCCTGATAACCTGTTCAAGTCGAACGGCCGGGGCGTGCTGCTTATCTACAACATCATGGATGAAGTCGAGTACAGCGACCGTGGGAAGAAATTAAAGATGGTGGCGCGACCAAGGCCTAAAGCATTGAAAATTGAAAGTTGAAAATTGCAAATTTCAAATTGCCGTTTGACTGGCACACTCATCTAGCAGCCATCCATAGGCATCGGCTCTTCCGCGACGAACAATTTTCAATTTGCATTTTTCAATCTTCAATTCTCAATGATAACTCTGCTTAGTTCGACTAGAAGCTTCCGCCACGAATATCCTTACTGGCTGCCGCCCGCTCTGATCGCGCTGATTCTCACGCTGGTTTACCTGAACCCATTCATCGGCGACTGGGACGGACTCGACTACACGATCTTCTCTTTGCACGGCCGGCCCTCGTCGATGGCGCTGGGGCGATCGCTATTCACGCTATTCAACTTCGGGCTTTTCAAATTTGCCCACGCGCTGTTCGGCGTTCGACCCGACCATGCCTATCTGCTCTTCAAGTTCGCCGTGGTCGTTGCGACACCCTTGGCGGTAATCGCATGTTGGCTGCTCGCGCGGGATCTCTCAGGCTCTGTGCGGGCCGCCACGATTGCAGCCTTGCTGATTGCCACGTCGCCGATGCTGGTGATTTACGGCGGGCAGGTCATGACCGATGTGCCGTCTGTCTTGCTGACGGCCGCGGCGCTGACGGTTCACTTGCGTGGAATAAAGCAGCGCAGTCTCTGGTTGATGCTCGCCGGCGCGGCGCTGCTTGGTTTGGGCGTGAACCTGCGAGAGACCGTCGGATTCTATGCGCCCTGGCTGATCGTCGCACCGCTAGTAGGGGGATTTAAATTCAACGGCCGCACGGTTGGAACCATCGCTGCATCTCTCGCGATCTTCGTCGCGGTCGCGGTGGGCCCATGGGCGATTTGGTTTGCCGCTTCGCCGCTGTATCGGGCCGATTGGTATATCTGGCTCTATTCAACCGAACGCGAAGAGGCACGTCATCCAGTCGCTCTCGCGAACCTGAAGCCGTTCTTCCTTTATTTGATTTTGGCGTCGCCTCTGATCGTCCTGAGTTTGCCTTTGGCGATTTGGAAAGAATGGCGAACGCGTGGCGTCACGCTGATGCTGACCGCTGCAATTACGGGATTGATTGCAACGGCGCTGCTTTTCTTCAACTACAGCACGACGATCAACTGGCGATACTTCCTCACGGGGCTACCAGCGCTCGCGCCGATTGCCGGTGATTATTTTCTGCGAATTCAAACGAAGACGTTTGGCAGCGAGCGACGCGCGCTGGCTTCAGCGATCGTCTGCATCGCCATCATCGCAGTCGTGATGGGCACTCTGATTCAACCACGCAGCAATGAATACCTGAACCGGCTGGCCCTGGCCAAGGATTACAACGAACAACTAAAGCTGATTCCGCCAGACGCGGTAGTCATCGCCGGCGCACAAACCGTCGCCGTCACTTACTGGCGCGGCATCGGCGAGGGAAACTGGGAGACGATTGGCGTTGGCGCCGGTTTCCCCCAGGGACTGCTGCAATCGAAAATCGCAGAGCATCTGCAGGCCGGCCGCCGAGTCTTCCTCGATATCGATCCCCGCTGGTGGCTGCCGTGCGCCTGGCGCGTCAGCGAGATTCAGGAACTCGCCGCCATCGAATCACATTTCCACTTCAAACGAATTGCGCCGACGATCTACGAGATTCGACCGCCGCAAGATCAATCAGCAACGGACAAACCTGAATTGAAGAACTTATTGCCTGAGAATCGGCCGGTAGAAGTGAAGCGCTGTTTTGATTGAGGCAGATCGAACTTTCACTTGGCCGCAAATCTTTTCACGAAGCAACCTACCCCCGCCACAAATAATGGGTTAGGCGAGACGAATTGTGTTGACAGACTGAAAATGCAGCGTATAGTTGCCGCACCTTAACGGCTCCCTGCCGCCCACATCACCGGGTGTTTCCGACAGCAAGCCAACGATAACCGAACTACCTTCCCTAGGGAGATTACTGATGCGAACTTACCTTAAGGTACTCAGCCTACTGGCGCTCGGAGTTGGTTTTGGGGTGGCTATTTGGTTTGGATCATTTGGCCAAACGACGCGCGCTTCCCAGCGAGGCCCAAACCAGCAAAGTCCAAAACAGCCCATTCTTTCTAAATTGCCGCCAATAAAAAACTGCGTGGAACACGTGAAGCTAGTGAAGGCGGATTTGATCATGCAAGGTGAGTTGCAGGCCGCAGCCCTAGAACTCGAAAACACCGCGTACATTGGTATTGTATCAATCACAATTGACCAAATAGCTAACAAAAGCAAGAACGGGGTCACAGCGAGCGGGTTCACACCAGACAAGCCTCCCATCGTAGTTATTGAACCAGGAGCAAGGAAGACTCTTACTCTCGGAAGCCTGGACGAGACTTCACCCATCCGAATTGGCGCAGTGATGTTCTCAGATGGCACCGAAGAAGGTTGCGGTTCCTCCCTAAAAACCATGCGCGAGTTGAAAACCCATGACACTAACGGGAGACCCCAGTAATGAAGCGCATCCTCATCACCCTCTGTCTCTTCATCGCTAGCGTTGTCGCCACGATTACAATATTAGCAGCCTGCGGCTCAGACTTTTCGCCAAGCGCGCCTAGCGAGGCGAACAAGAGAATCTATGGTACGCAATGTCCTGGTTGGGGAGTAACACATACCTGGCATTTGTCTTTTACAGACGGTCATGTAACAGACTGGCCTGTTAGTAGAGACGCTTATTGTGATATTGGCGGTCCCTGTTGGGCGGTCTTTGAAACTCCTGGCTGGATGAATATAAACAAGACCTTGTTCGGGGAATCAGTGCGTGACAGTGTTTATTTCATGGGTACTTGTACAACCAACGCGGGGTCAGAAACATTTTTTACTGAACACTATTGCACTCCCAGCGAGGCAGAAGACCAGACTACTTGTGAAGCGAATAATTGGTCCTGGAACTTTACGAGCAACACCTGTGAGGAGCCGCCACCTCAAAATTGTGTTGACTATGTCTGCCCCGTACGATTTTGCCAGTACGGTATGGACGAATGCACTTGTCAATGCAATCATAATCCACCGAGTCCCATAGTTGTGGATATTCTGGGCAATGGATTCAACCTGACTGACGCCGCCAGCGGAGTCGGGTTCGACCTGAATAACGATGGCGTCAGGGAAACACTCTCATGGACGACCGCCGGATCTGACGATGCTTGGCTTGTTTTGGATCGCAACGTCAACGGTACGATCGATAACGGCGCGGAATTGTTCGGCAACTACACGCCGCAACCACAACCACCATCTGGTCAGGAAAAGAATGGTTACCTCGCCCTCGCCGAGTACGACAAGCCCGCGAATGGCGGCAACGGCGACGGCGTCATCGACTCGCGAGACGCAATCTTCTCAAGTTTGGGTCTGTGGCAAGACACAAACCACAACGGCGTCTCCGAGCCGTCGGAGTTGCACAGACTTCCAGAGTTGGGGGTAGATTCGATCTCGCTCGATTACAAACTGTCGAAGCGAACGGATGAGTTCGGAAACCAATTCCAATATCGGGCGAAGGTTGACGATGCGAAGCATCAGCATGTCGGGCGTTGGGCATGGGATGTATTCCTAGTGAGTCACTAACCACGGGCTGACAAAATGAAAACAAGAAAACACCCGCAGGCTCAACGGAGCTTGCGGGTGTTTTGCTGAGGGAAGAGCGATAACAAAGCGGCGTCAAGCCGCCGCACTCCAAAACTACGCCGTCGCCAACTGGATCACGGGCGCGGGTTTCAGGGCAGGCACGTAGTGCTCATTCATCGCGGGGAAAAGATCTTCCTGCCAGTGCGGCTGGCGCGCAATCCAAGCGGTGACTGAATCAGCGTCAACCGGACGCGAGAACAGATAACCCTGGCCGTACATACAATTCAGTTTGCGAAGCTGAGTTAACTGACTCAGCGTCTCGATGCCCTCGGCGACGACTTCCATGCCCATGTTGTCTGCGAGCGAAATGATCGTGCGAACGATCTCGATGTTCTCCGCCGCTTCACCAATGCGCCCAACGAATGAACGATCAATCTTTAGCGTGTTCACCGGGAAACGATGCAAATAGCCCAGCGATGAATAGCCTGTGCCGAAATCGTCGATGCTCAACTGCACGCCCAGCGCTTTCAGTTCCCTCAGCAGGCGTACGGCGCGATCCGCATTGTCCATCACAGCGCTTTCGGTGATTTCAAGTTTCAGGTGCTTCGCTTCGACGTTAGTCTCTGACAGGACGTCGCTAATGGTCGTGACCAGGTCCGGTTGCGCAACCTGCTTGCTGGAAAGATTGACGCTCAT
>Ga0134121_10004232_pt1 | contig 11776 bp, 10 predicted proteins | sample KB301_FD_96463 | JGI IMG/M metagenome (GOLD analysis project Ga0134121, IMG submission 96463) | Terrestrial soil microbial communities without Nitrogen fertilizer from Kellogg Biological Station, Michigan, USA - KB3-0-1 | ecosystem: Environmental > Terrestrial > Soil > Unclassified ...
CCGAATGAAGAAGTTCAAGATCGCGAAGCCTCGCCGGCGCGCGTGAGAAGTTTCCACCCCAGAGGCATTCGTTCCTCGCTCAAGGACTTGCGCGATCTTGGTGAACTCTGGTATAGATCTGCGCCATAACTAGAATCTGGGGTTTTGGGGTCGGCCGCTTCGCTCAACGAGCGCCGACGAATAACAAGAAAAGGCACGAACGTGTCGCACCTCACCGAGCGTTTCGCGGAGGCCGTCCAGACCTTGGTCGGCGACGGTCCCGTCAAGCAGCGCCTGATTCGGGCTTTCGGCAACCATCTACGCGACCTCGACGGCGCGGACCTTCCGCCCGCGCTGCGTCCAGGCTTCTCGGAGCTGCAAACGGCGTTGAGTTGCCGGGCGCCGGTCGGCACCGAAAGCCGCCTGCAGGCTAGCGTCCACAAGATGTCCGCGGCTGAAGCCGGGGACTATGCCGGCACGATCGTCGACCTGTACGCGGCGCTCGTCGGACAGCTCGAGCGCGCCGAGCCGCTCAAGGTCGTGATTTCGCCCCGCAAAGCGGCCCGGTTGCTCGCCAATCGCACATAATTTGCCGCCGTAGCTCCGGCACGCATTTGGCGCGCGCACGCGCCGTTTGCGACCTCCATCAAGGTTCCGCCGGGGCCTTTCGCGCATCCTTGGCCGACGCCCTCTTCGCCGTCGTCCGTCAATGCCAGAGTCGTCCGCTTCTCCGCCCCCGGAAGACACGTCCCCCGTGTCGGATAAGGGCGGTTACGCGCCGTACGGTCAGCTCGTGAAGATGCTGTTGCCGAGCGCACGCAGCATCGCGCTTTATGACTCGGCCGGCGAGCTCGTCTGGTGCTCCGACGGCTACGAGCGTCCTGAGCTGCGCAAGCTGCTCGACGAGCTGCGCGCATCCGATACCGTTGCGGGACGAGGCCGAGTCGAGAACACCGTCGACGGCGCGCCGGCGTTCGTGGCGGGCCTGCGAGCCGCGGACGGAGCCCCGCTCGGCGCGCTCGTGATCGAGCTCAACCTCAACAACAATCAGAGCGGCCGCTACAGCGGCTCGATGCTCGCGGGCCTCTTGCGCCCGGTGCTCGACTGCCTCGAGAACCGGATGAATCTCGAGAGGACGGTGCTCGCTCCAGTGCGGAGCGACGATGGCGGGCTCGATTTGCTGTTGTCGGTCGACGAGAACGAGCGCGAGGACGCAAGCGCCCTCGAGCAGCTCATGCGCCATTGCGTACAGCACCTCGGTTGCGCGCTCGGCGCGCTGTTGGTGCCCGACAAGAACGTGTCGATCTCATGCGCGCTCGATCCCGCGCTCGGCGGCTCGCAAGTTCTCGATCGCACGCAGCGGCATCTGCTCGCGTGGGTGCAGCTCAACAATCGACCGATGGTCGTGAATCGAGTGGCCGGCTCGTCCGACGCCGCGCCGTACAAGATCCTGTCGTGCCCGATTCGCGATCCGAACAATCGCGTAACGGGGCTCGTCGCGTTGTTTCGGTCGACGGACTCGGAGGACTTCGAGCTGCGCGACGTGCGAATCCTCGAGTTCGTGAGCCGCAAGGCCGTCGGAATCCTGAACAGTCAGTACGACCCGCTGACCGGTCTCGTGAACCGCCTGATCTTCGAGCGCCGCGCGCAGCGGCACCTCGACGAGGCGGCCACCGCACACACATTGCTCTATATCGACATCGATCGGCTGCAAACCATCAACGAAGCGTTCGGCTTCCATGCGGGCGACGAGGTGATACAACGCGTCGCCGAAGTCGTCCGTCGCTCGGCGGGAACCGATGGGCTCACGAGCCGACTCGGAGGCGACCGCTTCGCGGTGCTTTTGAAGCGCGCGATCACGGACGGGCTCGACGTCGGCAAGAAGATCCTCGCAGCCGCCGGACAGATCGGCTATGTCGACGGCACGGAGTCGCTGCCGGTGTCGGTCAGTGTCGGCGTGGCCGCCGCCGAGCGCGAGCGGCTGGCGCACCTGCTCGCATCGGCCGAGCTCGCGTGCAAGCGCGCGAAGCAGCAGGGGCGCAACCGGATCGAATCGGAGTCCCTCGAGGGCAACCTCACGTTGCTGCGCTCGCGGCAGCTCGTCGCGGCGACGAGCTTGCACGAAGCGCTCAAGAACAACGACTTTCGCCTCGAGGCCCAACCGATCGTCGGCTTGTGCACGCGGGCGACCGAGACCGTCGGCTACGAGTTGCTGGTCAGAATGCGCAGCCCGGCAGGCGAGCTGCTCGCGCCGGACAAGTTTCTCGACGCGGCCGATCGCTACGAGTTCTTGCCCGCGCTCGATCGATGGGTCATCTGCTCGGCGATCGATACGCTGCGCACTCATGGCGTCGGCGACGGGACACTGTGCTTCACGGTCAACGTCTCCGCGCAATCGGTCGCGAGCGGCAAGTACGCCGCTTTCGCGTTGGAGCAGATAGCGCAGGCCGGCTTGCCGGCGGCGTCCTTCTGCTTCGAGATCAAGGAAGCGGCCGCGATGAATCAGCTGGCCGGCGCCGAGCAGCTGATCCGTGAGCTGTCTCGGGCGGGCTGCAAGCTCGCGCTCGACGACTTCGGCTGGGGCTTGAGCTCGCTAGCCCACCTCAAGCGCTTGCCGGTCGACTACCTGAAGATCGACGGTCGATTCGTGCGCCGAGTGCTCGAGGATCGCGTCGCCGAGTCGATCGTGTCCGGAATCGCGAAGGCCGCCCGCACGCTCGGCGTGGCCGCCATCGCGGAGCATGTCGAAAGCCTCGAGATCGCCGAACGGCTGCGGGCGCTCGACGTCGAATACGGGCAGGGCTTCCACCTCGGTCGCCCCCAGCCCTTCGGCCGCTCCGCCGCTGCGCCCGCGTTCGCGGCGCGCACCTCGGCGATGTGACGGCGGAGCGGGCACGGTTCACATTCGGACGGCGCGGCCCTACCTATAATCGGTCCATCGAACCGATGGGACCGCGGACGAATGCTGACACGTCTCGCCTTGATCGCAACGCTTTGCGCGTGCACCGCGATCGCGTCCGCGGAAACCCTCTACGTGACGGACAGCCTCCGTCTCGCCCTGTACGCGTCCGAAGAGATGAACGACAAGCCGCTCGCGAACCTCACGAGCGGCGCGGCGGTGCAACTGCTCGAGCGCGACGCCTCGCTCGCACGTGTCCGCACCGCCGCAGGCGAGGAGGGCTGGGTGAAGGCCACGTACCTGGTTCCCGAGAAGCCCGCGCGAACCCGCGTGGCTGAGCTCGAGGCCGAGCTCGCCGGGGTGCGCAGCGAAAACGCCGAGTATCGCGGCGCGCGCGCGAGCGCGGACGAATCGGCGGATCAGCTAGCGAAGAGCGCGGCCGCGCACAAAGACTCGGCCGAGGCGCTGCACGCCACGGTCGGCCAGCTTCAGCGCGAGAACGCGGCCTACGTCGCGCGGCTCGAGAGCTATCGCGGCAGCCTGCCGCTCCCGTGGGTCGGCGCTGCGTTGTTTCTCGCGCTCGTCGGCGGATTCGCGGCCGGCTTATGGTGGCTCGACGCGCTGGTACGTCGGCGCCATGGCGGCTTTCGCGTCTACTGACGCGCCGCGTTTGCGCGCGGTGGCGCGCCAGTGCGCGATCCGCGCGGAGAACAGCCCCGCGAGCAACACGGCGTAGAGCAGCGGATCGCTCACGTCGAGCTTCACCTGCCACCAGTAGTGCACGACCGCGAGAGTCGCGATCACGTACACCAATCGGTGGAGCTTCACCCAGCGACGCCCGAGACGGCGCTGAAAGCCGTTTGTCGAGGTCACCGCGAGCGGCACCATCAGCATCAGCGCCGTGAACCCAACCGTAATGTACGGGCGCTTGCCGATGTCCTCGAGCAGCATGCTCCAGTCGAACTCTATGTAGAGGCCGATGTAGGTCAGGAAGTGCACGCACAGATAAAAGAACGAGAACAAGCCGAGCATCCGGCGCAGTGTGACGAGGCGGTTGATGCCGGTCGCGCGGCGGATCGGCGTGACGCAGAGCGTGAGCATCAGCAGGTTCAGGCCTGTCATCCCGCAGGTCTTCAGCACCTCGGCCTTCGGATCGGCGCCAAGATCGAGCCCGCCGATCTCGAACGCGCGCAAGACGAGCAGCACGAACGGCGCGAGGCACGCGCAGAAGACGAGCGTCTTGATCACGAGCAGGCTGCGTGTCATTCGAACGAGCCCGCGGATGAGCTCAGTAGTTCTGGATGAGGTCGAGCCCCTGGTACAGCTGCGCGACTTGGTCGCCGTAGCCGTTGAAGATCTTCGTCGCGATCGTGCCGGATAGGAGCCCGCCGCCCAACCGGCGCTCCTTGGCTTGGCTCCAGCGCGGGTGGGGCCGCTCCGGGTTCACGTTCGAGTAAAAGCCGTACTCGCTCGGTGCCGACATGTTCCAGCTCGTCTGCGGCTGGCGGTCGGTGAAGTGAATCCGGACGACCGACTTCGCGCCTTTGAATCCGTACTTCCACGGAATCACGATCCTCAAGGGGGCGCCGTTCTGATTCGGCAGGACCTTGCCGTAGAGCCCGACGGTCGCGAGCGTGAGCGGATGCATCGCTTCCGCGATCGTGAGCCCTTCGCGGTACGGCCATTGGAGAACCGGATAGCGGACGCCGGGCATTTGCTGCTTGTCTGCGAGCGTGAAGAACTGCACGTACTTCGCGCCCGAAGCCGGCTCGAAGCGCTTGAGCAGATCGGCGAGCGGGAAGCCGACCCACGGAATTACCATCGACCACGCCTCGACGCAGCGATGCCGGTAGACGCGCTCCTCGAGCGCGTGGGGCTTCAGAATGTCCTCCAGCGTCAGCGTTCCGGGCTTGCCGCATTGGCCGGTGACCTCCACGGACCAAGGCGAGGTCTTCAGCGTATGCGCGTTGACCGCGGGGTCGCCCTTGTCGGTGCCGAACTCGTAGAAGTTGTTGTAGGTGGTGATGTCCTTGAAGGAGGCCTGCTTCTCGGTGGTCGAGTCGGGCCACGTCTTCAAGTCGGGGAACGCGCCGTCCGCGGGGATCGTTGCGGCGGCCGTCATTGCGCTCGGCACGAGGCCGCACGCGACGGCGGCGGCCAGGACGGTACGGCGGCTCATGAACACCGATTCCGGTGTGATTTCCGAAGGTTTGATTCCCGCGTCGAACCTGCTGCTCATCTTGGTCACCGATTCTTCCTGGCTTCCCGAATGGACCGCGACAGGACGCGAAAGTTTTGCGCGCGCCTTCGGGGACTAAAGTCCACGACCGAAATGGCGCGACGCCAACACTGCGTCCCCGCGCGGGACTTGGCTAGAATACCCTTGTGCCCGCGATTGACAAACCGACTCGACTGGCTCTTGCTCGCTTGCCGGGCACGCAATAACAAGGTTTGGGGGACTAATGAAGCTGATAACCGCAGTCGTCAAACCGTTTCGCTTGGACGATGTCCGCAACGCGCTTGCGGACGTGGGTATCCAGGGTATGACGGTCACCGAAGTGAAGGGATTTGGTCGCCAGCGCGGCCACACCGAGCTGTATCGTGGCGCGGAGTACGTGGTCGATTTCCTTCCGAAGGTGAAGGTGGAGGTCGCCGTCAGCGACGAGCTTGCGGAGCGCGTCATCGAGGCGATCATCTCCGCTGCGAAGACCGGCAAGGTCGGTGACGGCAAGATCTTCGTCGTGAACCTCGAGCAGGTTTACCGAATTCGCACGGGCGAAACCGGCGACGCGGCGATCTAGTCCGCGCCGATCCGATAAGAAAAAAGTTAGGGGGATTCTGTGAAGAGACTCGCGGCTCTCTGGCCGATCGTGCTGCTTGGCGTGTGGCTGTGTCCGCTGCCAGCGCACGCTCAAGCGACTCCGGATTCGGGCGCCACTGCATGGCTCTTGACCTCGACGGCGCTCGTGCTACTCATGACTCTGCCGGGCCTCGCATTGTTCTACGGAGGCCTCGTCCGCAGCCGCAACGTGCTCTCGGTGCTGATGCAGTGCTTTGCGCTCTGCTGCATCGTGTCGCTGCTATGGCTCGCGTTCGGCTACTCGATCGCATTCTCGGAGAGCGGGCCCGCGGGGTTGTTCGGCGGGATGTCGAAAGCGTGGCTGCGCGGAGTCGAGCTCGACTCTATCAGCGGCGCGGTCCCCGAGACGGCGTTCGTGATGTTCCAACTCACGTTCGCGATCATCACGCCGGCCCTGATCATCGGCGGCTTCGCGGAGCGGACGCGGTTCAGCGCGATGCTGATCTTTTGCAGCTTGTGGCTCGTGATCGTCTACCTGCCGGTCACGCACTGGGTTTGGGGCGGCGGCTGGCTCGCCGATCTCGGCTTCAGAGATTTCGCGGGTGGCGCGGTCGTGCACGTCAACGCCGGCGTCGCGGCGCTCGTCGCGGCGCTCGTGATCGGCAGGCGCAGCGGCTTTCCCGAGACGCCGATGTTGCCGCACAACCTCACGATGACCGTGAGCGGCGCGGCGCTGCTCTGGGTCGGCTGGTTCGGGTTCAACGGCGGCAGCGCGCTCGCCGCGAATGGCTCCGCCGCGATGGCGATACTCGTGACGCATATCGCCGCGGCTGCCGGCTCGCTAGCGTGGATGACGCTCGAGTGGCTCCGGTTCCGCAAGCCGAGCGTGCTCGGCATTGCGACCGGCATGGTCGCGGGCCTCGGCACGATCACGCCGGCGTCGGGGTACGTCGGCCCGATGGGTGCGCTCGTCATCGGCGTCGTCGCGGGCGTGGTCTGCTTCTTCGCGACTCAGACGCTCAAGCGCAAGCTCCGCATCGACGACTCGCTCGATGTATTTCCCGTGCACGGCGTGGGCGGATTCACGGGCCTGCTGCTGACTGCCGTCTTTTCGGCGCCAGCCCTGGACGGGCTCGGCTTGCCGCCGGGCGTGACGGTCGCGAAGCAGCTCGGCGTGCAGCTGCTCGGCGCGGCTGCGACGGTCGTTTGGTGCGGGCTTGCGACGTTCGTGCTGCTGAAGGTCGTGAACGCCATCGTGCCGCTACGCGTGTCGCGCGAGCAGGAGAACGAGGGGCTCGATCTCGTGTTGCACGAGGAGCGCGGTTACAGCCTCTGAGCGGTCGGCCGAGCGTCGGAGCGGCGATCTAGACCGCGCGCGGCACGGGCGCGTGGCGCGGGGCCGGCGGCGACCTTTCGGCCGGCTCGGGCCGCTCCCGAAGCGGGAGCTTGAGGATCACTTCGAGGCCGCCGCCTTCGCGGTTGCGCGCCTCGACGCTACCTGCGTGCAGCTCCATCACGCGCGCCGTGATCGCGAGCCCGATCCCTTGGCCGCCATGCGCATGATCGCGGCTCTTGTCGGCGCGGAAGAACGGCTCGAAGATCCGCGCGAGGTCTTCCGGCGACACGCCGGGCCCGCGGTCGAGCACGCGGACGCTGGCCTCGTACGCGCCGGCCTCGAGCCGGACCTCGATCGGCTGCGTCGGATCGCCGTAGGCGAGCGCGTTGCGCACTACGTTCTCGACCGCGCTCTTGAGGCCGTCGGGATCGCCGCGCAGGGTGACGTCGCCGGTTGCCGAGTATTCGAGCTTGGCCTCGGGCCGTTCGAAGCGCGCGTCTTCGACGACCTCGGCGACGAGCGAATCGAGCCGGACGACATCGCGCCGCGGCGCCGTGGCGGTTCGCAAGCGAGACAGCGTCATCACCTGGCCGACGAGCTCGTCGAGCTTCTCGGCCTCGCGCTCGATTCGCTCGAGATCGGGCTGCGCGGCCAGCTCGGCGCGCCGCTGTGCGAGCGCGAGCGCCATACGGATTCGTGCGAGCGGCGAGCGCAGCTCGTGCGACACGTCGCGAAGCAGCGTCTCTTTGTCGGTCACGAGCGCCTGGATTCGCTCGGCCATCGCGTCGAAGTCGCGCGCTAGCGTGCCGACTTCGTCCTTCCGGCGTGTGAACGGCTGGCCGACGCGCGTGTCGAGCGCACCGGCCGCGAGCGAGCGGCTCGCCTTCTGTAGACGCACGATCGGCGAGGAGAGATAACGCGCGAGTAGCAGCGACGTCGCCGCCACGGCGATCAACGCGATGCTAATGACGGCGGCTTGAGTGCCGGGCCACATCAATAGCCCGAGGAACGTGATCGGCGCGCGCACGAACAACAGCCGATACTCCTCGTTGTCCGGGCCGATGAGGTTCGGTGTGAGCTGCATCGGCTTCAAGTTCGGCGGAGCACCCGTGCGGCGCGACAACGGCCGCGTCATCAGCAGGCGCACGACTTCGCGCGGCATCGCGCGGCCGAGCAACTCGTCGCCGCGCTCGTTCGTCACTAGCAGCACGGTGCCGGGCGCGGGCCGGGGATTCTTGTTGAGCCAATTCTTGAGCTCGCGCTCGCCGCCGAGCGCGAGGGCCGCCGCGGCCTGCTCGATGATCTTGTCTCGTCCCTCGACGTTGACCTGATCGAACGCCCCGCCCGCGAGCTGGAAGCTCACGTAGACCGAGCCGACGAGCGTCACGGTCATCGCGATCATGAAGGCGGCGAGGATTTTCCAGAACAGGCTCACGCTTCCTCCCCGGGAGGCACCAGCACGTAGCCGCTGCCACGGATGCTGCGGATCACGACTTCGGAATCGGCGTCGGCGTCGTTGCCGAGCTTGCGGCGCAGATTGCTGATGTGCGTGTCGAGGCTGCGATCGTCGGGCAACAACTGCCGGCCGAGTGCCGTGCGCGTGAGCGCCTCGCGCGACACGACTTCGCCGGGCGCGCGCATGAGCGTCACGAGGATCACGAACTCCGCGTTGGTGAGCTTCAGCGCCTGGTCGCCGAGCCACGCGTCGCGGCGGCGCAGGTTCACACGCAGCTTGCCGACCGTGATCTCGACGGGCTCGTCCGCCTCGGAATCGGTGGTGCGCCGCAAAATCGCCTTCACGCGCGCGAGCAGCTCGCGCGGGTTGAACGGCTTCGACAGATAGTCGTCGGCGCCGAGGTCGAGGCCGACGATCCGATCGACGTCGTCGCCGCGTGCCGTGAGCATCAGCACCGGCGTCTTCGAGCCCGATTCGCGCAATTGCTTGAGCAGATCGAAGCCCGACAGACCGGGCAACATCACGTCGAGAATGATCAGGTCGTAGTTCTCGCGTTGCGCGCTACGCAGCCCTTGGATCCCGGTCGGCACGACCGTGAGCTCGATGCCCTCGGGGGCCAAGTACTCGACGAGCATCTCCGCGAGACGCGCGTCGTCGTCGATGATCAGTAGGCGGTTCTCTGCCACGGCGTGCGTTCTCTCAAAGTCAGCGAAATTGTAGACCGCAAACGAGGCGGCCAAGCCTCGGGCGCGACAAATATTGAGACACTCGCGTTAATCTCGCTAGCGGGACCAGAGGTCGAGCTGGCCGCTGCGAGGCGTAGGCCGCACGAACGAGCCGCTGTCGAGTGTCGGCGGCCGGTCGAGCCCGAGCGCGCGCCGCGCGCGATCGAAACGGGCTTGGAGCAGAGCGGCGAACGGGCCGGCCCCGCGCTGGCGCGCATGGAACGTCGAGTCGTATACCGACCCGCCATGCATCTGCTTAAGAAGACTCAAGACGTGAGCCGCCCGACCCGGATAGTGCTCGCGGAGCCATTCCTCGAATAGCGCCTTGAGCTCGTGCGGCAATCGCAACAGTACGTAGCCTGCGGAGCGCGCGCCGGCCTCCGCCGCTCGCTCGAGGATCTTTTCGAGCTCGTGATCGTTCAGTCCCGGGATCATCGGGGCGGCCATCACGCCGGTCGGGACCCCGTGCTGCGCGAGCTCGCGAATCATCTTCAGCCGCAGGTTCGGCCCCGCCGTGCGCGGCTCGAGCTTGCGCTTGAGCTCATCGTCGAGCGTCGTGACGCTCACCATCACGGCCGCAAGGCCGTCGGCCGCGAGACGCTCGAGCAGGTCGAGGTCGCGCAGGATCAGGCCTCCTTTCGTCACGATCGTGAGCGGGTGGCGATGCTCGAGCAGCAGCTCGAGGATCCCGCGCGTGATCCGCAACTGCTTCTCCACGGGCTGATAGGGGTCCGTGTTCGTACCTAGCGCGATCGGGCTCACGACGTAGCTCGGCGCGGCGAGCTCGTCGCGCAGCAGCTCGACCGCGTTCGGCTTGTAGAAGATCTGCGTCTCGAAGTCGCGGCCCGGCGACAGGTCGAGGTAGGAGTGCGACGGACGCGCGTAGCAGTAGATACAGCCGTGCTCGCAACCGCGATACGGATTGATCGATTGACTGAAGCCGATGTCGGGCGATGCGTTCCGCGCGATGATCGTGCGCGCCGCGTCGACGTGCAGCTCGGTGCGCGGCGCCGGCGGAGCGTCGCCGTCGCGTAGCGCCGCGTCGAGCGCATCGCCGTCCGGCTCCCGTTCGCGACGCGCGAACCGGCCGTCCTTGTTCGACAGCGCGCCTCTGCCTTTTATCTCCACGTTGCCGACTCGCTCCCGTCAGCCTTCCTCGTTCGGCACGTCGGCGCTCTTCTTTTTCTTGTCGACGTATACGCGGAAGTAGTGCGTGAATTCCACGTTGTCGGTCGTGACCGGCTCGCCGGCGACGAGCCTCGGCCGGAAATGCGTCTCGCGCACGCGGCGGCTGTAATCGGCTTCCTTCGGCCAGGGCTGCGCGCCCTCGTGATGAACGACCTGAACGTTGCGTGGGCTGCCGTCCGCATCGACGTCGAGCTTGAATTCGATCTCGGCCCACGCGTAGGGTCTCGATCGCTCGCCGCGGTCGACGGAGCTCAACGGTGCGACGAAGTCGATCATCTCGGGCTTCGCGAACGCCCCCGCGACGTCGAAATCAGGCTTCTGGCTCAACGCCGTCCAGGCCTGTTGGTAGTACGCGCGCGCGGCTGCCGCGTCGCCCGCGACGACCGCCCAGTCGCCGAGACTCGCGAGCGCCAATCCTCGCTCGACGGGATCCGTGTTCGGGTTCTGCTCGAGCACCGACGCGAGTCGCTCGCGCGCTTCGCCGTGCTGGGTCTGATCGGTGAGCAAGTCGATGTGCACGAGCTGGCGCAGCGGCGCCAGCAGCGACGGATGAGCCGCGCCGAGCTGCGCCTCCTGAGTCTTGAGCACCTCGGTGTATTGATCGCGTGCGCTGGTGGGCAGGCGCGAGCGCTCGTAGTAGTCGGCAAGGTGATAACGAAACGGGATCACGCGCTGATCCGTCGCACCGAAGCGTTTGATCGCGTTGTCGAGACGCTCGATCTGGATCCGCTGCGCTTCGCGCGTGTCGCCGAGGCCGAGGTAGGCCGTCGTCATGTCGTCGAGCAGCGGCGACTGCTCGACGTTGAAAAGGCCGAGGTTGCGCTGGCTCAGCTCGCGCGCGGTCTGGAGCGTCGTGATCGCTTCCGGGTAGCGGCCGGCGCGGATATAGACGCGGCTGAGTCCGCGGTAGGGACTCAGCAGCTTCAACGAGAATTCGCCGTCCGAGGCCTCGACGGCGGCGATGGCCGCGAGACAGTTCGCCTCCGCCTTGTCGACTTGGCCCAGCTCCGCCTGAACTCTCCCGAGTATCGTGAGGTCGGCCGGGTAATCCGCGTCGCGAGTCTTCGCCTGCATCTCGACGGCCTCCATCGCGGGCTTCAGGGCCGTGCTGAAGTCGCGGGCGTCGATCATCGCATCGCGGTAACGCCTCGCCGCTGGCAATTTCGCGAGCTCGCCCGTCGCTAGATCCCGGGGAGCGGTGGCGGGCTCTGATTTCTCGTTCGGTTGAGCCGCGAGCCCCTGCGCGAGCCCGAGCGCCGCGAGCGCCGCGAGCGCTGCGAGCGCGATCGATCCATGGCTACTCTTTCGCGGCTTTGCCCTTTTCTTTTTCCGCTGAGATTGCATTTCGCGAGTACCGGTAGTTGAACTGAAGGGCCAGCGAGTCACGCGCGGC
>Ga0134121_10004237_pt1 | contig 11773 bp, 12 predicted proteins | sample KB301_FD_96463 | JGI IMG/M metagenome (GOLD analysis project Ga0134121, IMG submission 96463) | Terrestrial soil microbial communities without Nitrogen fertilizer from Kellogg Biological Station, Michigan, USA - KB3-0-1 | ecosystem: Environmental > Terrestrial > Soil > Unclassified ...
AACCGATATTTCCACCACCTCCTCTTACTTCAAACCGCAAACTGTTAACATTGGCATTTGTAGGAAGTGAGAAGTTAGAAAGCGGAATTGCCATTGGCTGATAACCTGAAGTAAGTCCACTAGAGAATGTGTTCACTCCATCGTCTAACGTGACATAATTACCGACTAATGAGCTAGTGCTAAACCATCCTATTCTAATTGATTTAGGGCCTGCCCATGATGCCTTAGACCGAAATGCAAAATAAATCTTTGAATCTACTGACGGAACGAACTGACTACTTGTAGTGAATTGAACCAAGTTCCCTTGTGTAGAATTGCTGGCCTCAACGTCTTTGCTACCGATATATGGATTATTGGTAGAGTTAGTATTTATGTTAGTGGTATTGGATGAAGCGGACCATTCATTAGGATAACTTAGATTCTCTCCATAAATCTTTTTGTCAACCAAGTGAACCGATGAAGTAGAGTTAGCCGCAACGAATATGAAACTTACCTCCAATTCCGTATTAGGTTCTATGTCTGGTTTTGCGGGTTGCACGGATGCCGTACCCGTTACCACAACCACACTAGAAGAATCGTTTACGGTTACAACATCAAATCTATCAAACGTGGAGTCTGAAGCATCTAGGGTTATTGTCGTTAAAGAGGACGTGTACCTAGTACCGTGAATGTAGTAAATTGCAGGATATACATCATAGGTGTAACCAGTCTTCCAAATAATTTGCCCTCCTGATACTAAGAAAGAATCATTAAGATTTAAAGAAGTTAGAAAATCATCAAATTCTGTTTGTGTTACATATCCGTTGGCATAGGAGCTAGTAGAAGCACTTGAAGCATAGCTTGCCGAGATGTTATAAAGAGTATCAGACCCAGCACTAACCAAACTTCTGTTAACATCAAATCCTACCAGAGTACTTCCAGTGGTATGCGTATTATCTATTATTGCGTCATTGGAAACTACATGAGGTATGGTAACAAGTATATCTTCACCGAATGTAATACTTGAATCTCCCAATGTATTTTCAATTGCTAGATTGCTTCCTAATTCCGAAACTTTAAACCCATCCTTGAAAGTCAAGTTTCCTTGAATATCAAAATCGTCTGCCCGTGAAGCAGTATCAGCATTTATCGCATGACTTGCACTTAGAGCATACGAACTGCTTACACCACTGATTAAAGCAAAGGAAGCAGTCAAGGCATAGGATGAACTGATACTAGAGAATGCAGAGAATATATTTGGCTCTGTAATCTTAACAACTAATCCTTTTTGCGGTTTAGTAATTAACAAGTCTTTTGCATTATAGGTTGCCCCGTCACTTGGTACCAAGATATAAAATGTAGTATCTACTTTGCCGTGTGCGATACATTCAATGACACCCGGAATAAGAGCGTCAAAGGTAGTGCTTCCATTGTTATCTGTTAAACTTGAAGTACTGTTCAAGCAGATTACACTTCCTGAAAAGACATACGGGTAATTGGTATATGGACTGAGTGTTAATTTCTTAACTGAAAAGGGGTCTTTGAGAATATCAATGAGATTGAAATAGACTGGACAAGCGGACCCCGTTTTTATACTTGCAGAGATTACCGACAAGCTGCCCGTTGAATCCACTAATGCATAAAACTTTGTCTCAGGAGTAGGACTTGCAATGAAAACTTGATACTTGGTAGGAACTAACGATCCCGTAGCAGTACCGTTTGTATCTGTAATACATTGTTCCGGATCATCCATTGCCAAATAACTGGAAGTAATGGTAGGAGGAAATAGAGAATCAAAGACAATCTTCCGATTGACTAGAGGCTTTGAGTTAACATCAAGAAATGTTTGAATCATATAGGATATAAATATTAACCCGATTGACTAAACGGCACTGCTTTATTCAATGCTTCACGTCTCTTTTGGCAACCCGTACATCCTTGAATATGTGTCTTAAATACTCTGTCTATTCCTTTTGCCACTGGTTGCGCTATTATAGATACCAAATCCCCAAGACCTCTAATAGATTGTGGTTCTATTATTATATAATCACCTTCCGCTTTGCCTTTAGATAATATCTCTTTGTACTTCGGATGATTCTTAATATAGTTCAAATGGTATTTAATCATGACATTCAATTCCCTCCTTTTTATAGTCCTCTGCAAACCTTCCATCGGCACAAACACAAGCAACCTTGTTCAAGTATTCAATCCAAGGTTGTGCATACGGGAATACAGACGATAGATTACATTGCTCGCCATAATCGTATATGCTGGGGGCATAAGCACTAGGAGAATTGCACACATTGCCACCAGGACAAGGGGCAGTTAATTCGGACACTGACAGACACCCTAAAGCATTCGGTGGAGTTGGTGCCCCTTCTGGAGCGTAACAAATGGATTCTACTTGTGGTGGTGCTGGAAAGTATTTCGTGAATTCGGTGTCCTCAAGACAACTGCCGTTATCCGCAATCCACTCAAAACCATTGCAACTGTAAGTATCGGTTTCGGGGTCATACGTGCAAGGGCATGGTGGACTAATCCAATACGGGTCATTATCGCTTTGCTTGATTACTCCTTGCCACAATGAACCATAATCAGAATCAATTAGAATTCCGTTAGGATTAAAGCCAAGATTTATTGAGCTACGTTTATCAAAGGATTCTGAGTTAGGAGAATAATAAGCAACCGATGGACTACAAGCAGTGTATTTGACACACTCAGTATTACAAACGACTTCTTTAATATTTTGGTCTAGTCCGCATGGTAGGTTATTCGGTCTTGGTTCTGTCGGTACGTCAATATAAGAACAACCTACTTTGCTTGCACTTAACCTAGACCATTCTCCTACATCTCTAAAATCATAGTCCCATGTTATATTTGAAAACTGCCCTTTAATTTCTGAGTCGTACCATTTCCAATCTGGTGTGTTGTCGGAATAGATTCTACCACCACCAATATAAGCAGGTTCACCAATCCCGTTAGACCCCGAAAGAATTATAGTTTGATTGTCAATGATTCCTACTTGCCAATATCCGTTTAGATTACCAGCTCCTTCAATGAATACACCGTCTGAATCTACCAAGTAAGTAGGTTCTGATAGACTGCATGTAATCGGTAAAGATTGCGATACACTAAGGATTTCTAGCCTGCCACATATTGTTGGTCTTAATGACTGCCAACGTAATGAAGTAACTAAACCATCTCCACAATTATCTAATGGAATATCGGGAAGCATTGAAGCACTTACAATTAAAGTATCAAGTGTAATTTGAAAGTCACTATCTCTAGTGACGATATAACAACCATCTTCAATACCGCCTACTCCACAAGTCCAAACATAATTTCCAGTTGCTATCAAGGTGGGGTCTGCCGATGGTTCTAATGTCAACACGTTGTCAGTAGCACTAACGACACAACTTGAAGTTAAAGGATTTACTTGAAATCTATCTAGTCCACAAGGTCTAAAGAAATTGATTGAAGGTTTCGGAAGTATTATTTCTGCATACTTACAAAGCCATTGTTCGTTGGTAAATAGTTTCTGAGGTCCGGATTCATTACAACTAGAAGGAACTGAATAGAACTGATTGGACAATGCAAAGGCATACTGAGGCACACTAGACGCTTCACGATTATCCAACCATGCCGTTGCCCTTGGAAATCTGTAATCAGACCATGCCCCATAACTCCTAACGTAATGGATAAGACACCCCGGATTAACTAAGCTGTCGCAAGTGCAATAGTTTCTATGAAATGGACTCCAAACCATATCTATTCCTTCCGGCGCTGGTAATCCTTGAATATCTCCCGTGTACAAAATAACATCTTGGCAGACTCCTATTGTCGGTTGTGCTTGCCCTTCATCTCTAAAGACTACTGGACCCGTAGTAACATCACTGTCAGTTCTAAATGGTAATTGCTTGTCATCTCCTAAATCCCATTTAGATAATAGTAATACACTATCGTCATAGACTTCTTGAGACGTGTAAGGAGTGGATAGAGTAGAACTGATTTCTTTCGTATAGTAGGTGTCATTGGTTAAAGTATGGATTTCCAAGTTTTCCGTATAACTCATTTGAGTACCCGTAAAACTGTAATGGGTTTCATACGTCCTATGGTAATCAAAGCAATTATCATAGTTGTATTCATCAAACGTATTGGCGGTTAAATCTACTACCAATCTAACGTAGTTATCTCCCGTTGGACCATCACACACAAAACCTAAAGACCCCGTATTCCATCGTATATCTATAACGGTATCTGTCTGAATAATTACGTCGGGGTCAACTGCTAAACTATCTATCCAGAATTGCCGTCTTACACAGTACGAAGCGAAAATGTCTGTAATGTTATTATTACCTTTACCTATTTCATCAAACATTGTTTGCGCTGCCTCTGCTCCTTCTTCGGGGTCTGCATATCCAGCACTAGAACTAAAGCAACTATCCGTATAGATATTGCCGGACGTGTCAACGTGCATAGCATTAGACGCCTCAGTTGACGTATTGATTATGATAGTAGTTTCTTCAGGAGTTATAACGGTGAATACGTTAGAACTATTACCCGTTGCACTGATTGCCAAGTAATGTGTTGTCTCTGGTGTAGTCACTTCTTCTTGTATGGAGCAATTGCCGCAAAACCATTCATAGACCTTAGTAGGTGCTTGCCAAACTTTGGAAGTGTAAGGCGGTATTCCTTGCCAGAGCTTATGACTATAGCAGTTCTTGAATCCTACCGATTGCCCGCAATTGACTGAATGCACCGACTGAGTTAGTCCAGAGTCAATATAACAATTGTAGAATGTTCCCGTGATGTTTGTAGCTACTACGAAATTGGAAGCAGTATCTTGGCAAGTCTGAAAATCGGCTGGTAATGGTGGACCGCAAATTACATTGCCGTTAAAGTCGGGGTTATCTCTATCGCCACATACAAACCCCGGTGGGTCCCCGATGTTGTAGGGTGAACAATCCGGGGCATTGAAAGATTCTGCTTCTGCATACGGTTCTATAAAAAGACCAGTACCACCGAAATTATAGTCAACCATTTTCGTAACATTGGTAAGAACCTTTGTTGACCCTTGAGAACAGTTATAGGTTGACGTTCTATTTATAGAGTAACCACAAGGCTTTCTTCTATTCTTGGATTTCAGAGGCATACATTCTTTTTACTCCTCTTGGATTTGTCCACATAGAGGACTTATTATTTCCCAGTAACGACCATCGGCGTTATCCACTGTCGGTAGGTCTGAAGGTTCTGGTAACTTAGGAAAGTAATCAATTCCGTCTATCCGTAAGTATGTGTTAATAGTTGCGGCTGGTAATCCGTTAGCGATAAGTGTTGCAAGATTACTATTTAGACTATCGCTATAATTCTTATCGGGTACTCCATAAGAACATCTCCACACACCGGGAGTAGCATCTATAACCGTTGAAGTATTATCAATGTATTCCACTCCCGGTAATACTCTGACAACATCATTGACGTTATAGTAAGTATCAGCGTCCCATTCTCCACGCCACACTAAAACATCGGCTCTGTCTATCTTGTGCTTTCTGTGTAGATGTATTCTACTATTCTTACCAGTGCGGGTAATAACAAAGTCCTCAGAAGATTCTAATTGATTAGACGTGATAGTCTCATTGACTTTATTGCCCCAACTACTATTGAGCTTACCGCCTAGTCTTATACCTGGGAGATTGTTTTTCATTATTGAATAAGATTGTTGTGGTAAAGAGGTAATGCCCACTTATTAAAGACCCATGTTTGACTAATCTGTACCTTGGCTCTTTCGCTGACTGTTTGGTAAGTTGGATACTGTTCCAAGTAACCATTGAAACTATTGAAGGAAACATTGTCATTTGTTACATCTCCACTCTCAGGAAGCAGAGGCCAGAAGTTAGAAGGTATTCCGTAGTAGTTAATAAATTGTGCTTTGCTGAATACCGCTCCTACGTTACTGATTGTCCAAGTAATAATAGAATTGTATGCAACTGTTATTTGTCGTTTGTAGATAGGAGTAAAGATTTCTTTCCCGTCTATACCCGCTTGCCGCATATCTATTATTTGATGGGTCATAAGAATCTTTTCAGGAATATTTGGTGCTTCAACTGCTGGACTAAACATGGCTGTCGGGTTTCTCAATTTCATTTCAATACCGTCTTTGGTTTGTGTTGATAGTTGGTTAATCAATGGGTCATCTACGTCAAAGATATGTTGTATTTGTGGTTCACCGAAAATATTCCACTCTGCTTCTATGCTATCGCTAAAAGGAATGGTTGCTAGTAAATCCCATAGAGGGCCATTTTGAGTAACTATACAGGTATATCCTTCGGCTCTTAGACTGTCGGTAGTATTATTTATATTGTCTGCCAGACCTTGGAAGTGTCGTTCAATAGTTCCACCATGACCGTTAGGATTAAACGTAGTTCTCCTAGGTAATTCTGATAGTGCTTCACCGTATGCTACAAGTGCCATAAATTATTTTCCTTCTCTTAGTCTGCATTGCCTTCTGGTTCTGGTGGTGCAACGTCTCTTTCGTTGTCTCGTTTCGCTTGTTCCTCTGTTGCCTTGGCGATACGTTTCAATTGATACAATTGTTCCTCTTGTATCTTGTGCGCTTCATATCCTAAGTTAATACCTCTAGTTCCACCTATCCTTAGAAAATTGTTATCATTGTGGGAAGGATTGAATAGGGAGTCTTGCATCTTTTCTTCAGGACTTTTAGTAACTGCCTTTTCTCTATTAACATCTCCCGCAAGTAGGGCATTGGCTTTGGCTCTTTCTTCTGCCTTCTTTCTAATACGCTCGCTAAATGAATTCGGGTCTGTTAGTTGTGCCCTCGGTTCATTCTGTAAGTAGGCATCCGCTTTCCTTACTGCCGATTCTCCATAAGTCTTTACCATTGACTCTGTATCATCGGCAGTACTCCAAATCCTTTTGAACTTGTCCCATAACACAGTTGCGGACCTTCCGCCTAGTTTAGCAAAATCTCCTTCACCAGTTCTCTTTGATTCTTCTTCTAATATCTTTTTTCTATTAGAACCTACTACTAACAAATTAAATGTTTTTTGTGCCCATCCTATCGTTGCTTCTCCAAATTTGACTAATGCGGGCAGTAAACTTTCAACTATCGTATGGCTTACTTCTTCCAAAGCATCATGGAAAGCTGCCATGTTCTCTATGTCTTCATTAGATACTAACCCTTTTTGATTCTCTAATAAGTGTTCACGAATACCTAAGACCTTGGAGGCTGCCTTCGGACCTACAACGGTTCCTAACAATCCTTCCGCTTTCGCTCTATCCATTCCTATAGTACCCTTCAGAGCGAGCTTCAATAATTCATCTTTGTTCTTTGTTCTTAAATCCTCTTGAGTCAATCCAAGTGCTGCGGCTACATTTGCTTCTTTGCTGCCTTTGACTTGTCCCTTTCTTCCGAAGGATTCCACGTTTCGGAATACACCGCTAAAGATACCAAAGTCTAACTTAGACTCTCTAGCAATACGTCTTAGTTCTTGTACTCTATTTGTAGTCAATCCTAATAGATTAGAAGCATTCTTTACTTGTTCTGCAAATGAAGCCATTGAATGGGCAAGTGCAGTAAATGAACCAACACCAACTATACCAATAATTGCGTGCTTCAAAGTACCGCCAATGTTTCCAGCCAATCCCTTAACGTGGGCATCAAGTCTATTGAACGTGGCGAAGGCGGCAGAGCCGTTAGCATGTATATTTATTCTTACGTCTGAAGCTGACATTTTGCTTTCTCCATTTCTTCTCTGATTTTTCTTATCTGTTCGTACATTGCAATTTCTTCATCACTCAATAGGTCAAGGGATTTGTTATCGTCACAGTGCTTGTAGTAATCCGCCTTTGCTTGTGCTAGAGGCATGTTGAGAATATGACACTCCGAATAGCCATATACACCGCACAAGGTTTTCATCAAGGTCTGGTATTCATGCAATCCTTTGGTGAATTGTGAAACAGTAGTTGAAGGTCTGTTATCTCTTACTTCCGGTGATTCCTTAGATTGCTCTAAGTATTTTTCAAATGCTGCGAAGGCACTCGGTAAAGTACTGTCATCCTTCCTGCACTCCTCAACCAATTGTCTTTTCCATTTCTTAACCCATCGTCGGAAATCGGTAGGGTGAAATAGTTCTCTTAGGGTAGAAAATGGATGGGTGATGAAATCAAGGCACCAATCAGAGATAGACCTTGAAGGAGTATTTAGAAACTCTAGGCAATCTTCATAGGAACGGGAACAGATAATAAGAGCCGTCAACAGTTCATCTATTCCCCAATACGCAATGTCAGTTATACTAGATGAATCATCACTTGCATAAATGCATTCACATTTTTCTAATAGTATTTGATGCCCTAGACAATAATCTTTAAGAGTCAATCCTAGTATTGTATGCTTGTCGGGTAACACCCATTTGATATATCTTCGCATACATTCATAGACCTTAAGCTAATGGGATACCAGAGAATTGTTTTGCCGTAACTACTACCTTTGTAAAGTCACTCTGTACGCCTTTAGTCTCTATTGTTCTAGTGATATACTTGCCGTTTAATTGTGTGTCAATTGCGTCTGTTATACTAATTACAACACCGTGAGAAGGTCTTGACATACTAGCTGACAATGTTGCGGATGCTGAAATAGGAGTATATTCTATATTCACTTCTTGAGTTTGATTATACCCATACCATCCGATCTCTACATTGTCAGAGTTACGCAATGTTACTTCATCCCCGCCTTGAGTAAGTGTCACGCTATTGAGTACACACGTACCGAATATAGGGCAAGACACTCTGCCTAGTCCCCATAAGAATCCTGAACCTGTTTGAAAATTTTGACTTCCCATAATTTGTTATTTCCTTTTCTCTATAAATTGTTTTTATTTCTTACAACAGATTACCTTTAGTCGTAATGGTTGTATAAAAGCGTCATCTTCTACCGTATTAGTGCTTGGCTGTTCTATTACATCATAGACAGCAAAGTTAGGAGTGGCATTCTCTAAAGCTTGCCTTGTAGTATCCGATAGAAATACATTGTGAACCTTACCCGCCAATGCTCCTATATCGTCACTATCTACTGTCTTTGCTCTTTCCTTCACTATAATGTTTAAATCCACTGCATAGACATAAGTGGAAGTAAGTATTTCTTCCTTACTCTCCGCATAACAAATGACCGCTGGTGCTGCCTTGTCTTCATTACCTATCCCCTTAAATACACTTGCAGAGCCAATGCTTGCACTATACGCCAGTTGATATGCTGCATTCTCACAAGTAATCAATATGGGATATGTGTTCATTAAAACGGTTCACTTATCTTGTATTTAACTATTGAGCTAGTGGCGCTATTTACTGCCCGATGATACAATTGTGGATTACTACCACTCCAAGGAACGTGACAGACTTCTCCGGGTTCCAAATGAGCTATAATAAAAGGAGTGCTTCCCATAGCAATTTTTACAGACCCACTTCCCTCATTCCTTACTGTAAGAGTTTTCAATGTGCTTATGCTAGAAGTATCAAACGCTTGCCAGCTACCACTATCGCTATTCGGTACGCCTTCTCCTATATTGTCCCCTACGGTGATAGTGTCGGTTAATGGTATGTTATCAAATCCACTACTTACATTACCTATTGCGAAATTACCCGATATTACTATTGACTTTGCCATAATTAAAATTCTCCTTTGTTAACTCCAAAAGCGTCTTACTGCTTCTTCTTGTTTTCTGACAATATACTTTCGGTAGTCTCTTATCTTGTCGTTTAAACCTTTTTGCAATCCTTCTTGAATCTTGCTGGTTACTTCGGGACTTGGATGTTTACCGCCGTACACCGAATTCCATATCGTTGCTACGGGATTCCAATTGTTAAGAGTTGTCTTGGCAACCTTGGCACCACCTTTATCTTTGCCCTTGATTCTGCCCCGGTATGCCTTGCCAAGCATCCGTGCGAAGGTCTTGACCGCTGGCAACCATCCGCTCGCTAAAAACTTCCTACGTCCCTTCCGGCGACTGATAAACAAATTGATTTCCTTAACCATCCCTCTGCTATTCCACGCAAGCAGACTGTTACCTTTTCCCTTCCGCTCCCGATTAACCAATAGTGCTACAACGGGAATCCGTGAATTGATTCTTGAAGGTGCTCTTAAACTTTTGTCAATCGTGTCTGTCTCTGCTCCGGGCGTGTTAGCTGCCGCAAATCGTGCTATGTCATATCCAGCGTAATTAGTAGCCTCAGTCAGATTCTTAGAAGTAACCTTCATATATTCTTTGAAGGCTTTCTCAAATCCCCTTGTATCTACTTTTGCGCTTATATCTATCATTGTTTTAAATTCCCCTGTTCGGGTCTGTAAGAAATAGTTTATAGAATGCTCTGGTTGCATCTTCCTTTACTTTCTGTATGACATATATCTTATCAGCAAAAGTAACCTGCTCTTGAGACTTCGGGAATATGTCATCGGTGAATTGATTCTTTCTTACGTTCACCACCTTATCAATTACTACATCGTACCCGCCTATATCTAAACTGTTCATTGTGTCCTCTGAAGATGGAACCATGAAGTAATCTTCATCTTTCCAAGTAATAGTTTGATTTCCTAAATCCTTCTCTATTACGTCCTCCAAATCGTTACCGATGATTTCTTGCAGAGTCATACAATTCTATTAGAAAGGGAGTATAGGAAAGAACATTGATAACCTATACTCCCTTCATTGTTTGATAATCTATTAAAAGATTATATTACTAAACCATGATTAAACATGATCTAAGTCTTTGTAGTATGCGGCCATACCAGGACGCCCAAAAGAAAGTCCTACACTCAAGTAAGACTTAATAATGAATTGTCCTAGAGTATCGTCAACGTGCATAGCAGTTGCTACGGCAAGTCCTGATTGTGGGTCTTGTGTAACGAAGACTTGAGCATTTGGACTTGCTACGTCTGGAATACGTGTAGCAATTGCGATTGAATCTGGACTGCAAGCAATACCCGCAACTCCTACACCGAATGTTGGCAAGTTGTAGGCTGGGAATACTTGGTCAAGTTTTCCAACTTTACGACCGTCAACGTTTGTCCCATTGACTACACCAGCTGCGGCACCAAAGTTAGAACTAAGGTTTGCATCAAGAGCATAATCAAGTACTGAATTGAATAGAGCAACATTCTTTGAACTACCAGAGGTATCTAAGAATTGTGCTCCCGCTTGTGAAGCAGTGAAGTTAAACAATATTCCAGAACCGCTATACACAGTATTGGTTACGTTAGAAGTGTTGAACGTGAAATAGACTTGTTTGTGTACTTCCGTCAGTACGTCATTGATTTGAGGACCGACTACTTTAGTAACTAATCCTTCAGGAGTATAAGACGCTATTTCGTTTGGACTGAATCCAGCCGAGCGAAAATAAGGTTCACGCATAGTAACGGTTACTCCCGTTATAGTCTGGGCAGACGGCGCAAATGTGCTTGTCCATATAGAAGCAGAAGCAGGAGCGGTATAAGTAACGAATACTCCCGTTCCTTTAGATACTACATCGGCTGATAAGTTAGTTGAGAAAGCAGAGATAAGTGGTGCCTTAGCTTTCAAGTAAGGCAGTGCAAGGTCACTCATTAGAGTGAGTGCGGCACTTGTAAATGTATTTGCCATAATGGTAAATTTTCCTTTTGTTAAAAATACCTATTGGTATTTTTCTTTTGTTAAACTGTATATCGTTTTCAGAGAGATTTTCTCTCTGTGTTTAAACTCCATTGAAAGACCGATAGAGAACTATCAATGAAGAAATTGTTTCTTTA
>Ga0134121_10004238_pt1 | contig 11769 bp, 10 predicted proteins | sample KB301_FD_96463 | JGI IMG/M metagenome (GOLD analysis project Ga0134121, IMG submission 96463) | Terrestrial soil microbial communities without Nitrogen fertilizer from Kellogg Biological Station, Michigan, USA - KB3-0-1 | ecosystem: Environmental > Terrestrial > Soil > Unclassified ...
ATCGCGAGCTCCATCGAGAGCCGCGCGCCCTTCGTCTTGAGCGGGTCCTTGACGACCTGCACGACGATCTCCTGCCCGGGCTTGAGCAGGTCGTGGATCTTCTGGCCGTCCCTGCCGGTGCCGCGACCGCGCTTGGGCGTCTCGACGCCCGGCAGCACGATCTCGTCGACGTGCAGGAAGCCGTTCTTCTCCAGACCGATGTCGACGAACGCGGCCTCGAGCCCCGCGAGCACGTTGTCGACCTTGCCCTTGTAGATGTTGCCGACGATCGATCGGCCGCCGCGGCGCTCGAGGTAGAGCTCCGCGACGCGGTAGCCCGCGGCGGGGTTGGCGGGCTTCTTGCGGCGACGGCCCGAGGGCGTCGTCGTGGCGGCGACCTTGCCGGTCGCCTCGAGCAGCGCGACACGGGTCTCCCCGCGATCGACGCTGACCAGCACTTGCTTCTTCACGTGTGTTGCCTTCTTAGGAGAGGATGAGCGCGCGGCCCTTCGTGCCCTGCGCGATCCGTCCTTGGACGTGGATCGACTGCAGCAGCCCGAGCGCGAGGAATGTAGTCAGGTAGGAGGCGCCGCCGAAGCTCATGAGCGGCAGCGTGACGCCGGTGATCGGCATGATGCCAATGGTCATGCCGGCGTTGACGAAGACCTGGAACGTCAGCATCGAGAGGATGCCGCCGGCGATCAGTGCGCCGAAGAGGTTCTTCGCCAACGTGATGATGCGGAGGATGCGCCAGATCATCAGCGCGTAGAGCGAGAGCACGAGCGCGGCGCCGGCGAAGCCGTACGTCTCCCCGACCACGGAGAAGATGAAGTCCGTGTGATGCTCGGGCAGGAAGTTGAGCCCCGTCTGCGTCGCGTGCTCGACGCCCCGGCCGGTCTTCTCGCCGGAGCCGATCGCGATCAGCGACTGATTGATCTGGTAGGTCGCGTTCGACGGGTCGTTCGAAGGGTGAACGAAGCCCGTCAGACGCTGCACCTGGTACGGCTTGAGCACGTGCACGCCGGCCGCCGGAGCGACCACCAGCACGAGCACGGTCGCCACTGCGAACAGCCCGATCAAGCCGCCGAGCTGGCGGCCGGGCGTCCCGGCGACGAAGAGGATGGACAGCGCGAGCGCCACGTAGACGAGCGCGGTGCCGAGGTCCGGCTGGATCATCACGAGCGCAGCCGGGCCGAGCGCGAGCAGCATCACGCGCGCGGTCGTCTCGCGCTCCGCCAGGCGGCGCGAGCGGTCGACGACGAAGCCGGCGAGCGCGACCACGAGCAGCACCTTGCCCAGCTCGGACGGCTGGAACTGGAAGAACGGCAGGTCGATCCAGCGGCGCGAGCCGCGTGTCGCGCCGCCGAGCGCCAGCACGATCACGTTCAGCGCGACGAGCAGGCCGTAGATGCCGAGCTTGAACTCGCGCAGGCGCGAGTAGTCGAAGCGCGCGAGCAGCGCCATCAGCAGCAGCCCGACGACGGCGTAGCCGATCTGGCGCTCGAAGAAGTAGTTGGGCTGCCCGGCGATGTCGTGGCGCGTGGCGCCCTTGAGCGTGACGAGCGAGCAGACGACGAGCCCGAGCGTCGCGAGCAGCAGCCACGGGTCGAGCAGCACGCGGGGCCCCGAGCGCGTGCGCGTGACGGCGTCGATGCTGCGCTGGATCGGCGTCGCGCTCACAGCGTGCGCGAGCTCCCGGTCTTGATCTCCTTCTTGACGCCGAACCACTGGCTGAGGATCAGGCGCACGGCCGGCGCGGCAGCCTGCGCGCCGAAGCCGCCGCTCTCGATCGTGCACGCGACGACGATCGGGTGGACCGGGTCGGGCACGTAGGCGACGTACCACGACTGATCGGCGCGATCGCCCCCGCGCTGGGCCGTGCCCGTCTTGCCGAACACCGGATACTGCGCCGGGAAGCCGGCGAAGACGTCGGCCGAGGTGCCGCCCTGCTCGGAGGCCGCGGCATGCAGGCCGTCTTGGATCGCGTACAGGTACGGGATCTTGACATGACGGGCGGGCTTCGGGTCGATCTTCTGCAGCACGCGGCCCGCATGGTCGGTGACCTGCAGCCCGACGTGGGGCTTGACGACGGTCCCGCCGTTCTCGATCGCGGCGTAGGCGACGGCCATCTGCAGCGGCGTCGCGAGGAAGTCGCCCTGGCCGACGGCGAGGTTCGTGTTGTCGCCCTCGCTCCACGGTCGGTTCGTGCCGTCGGCGAAGACGCAGCCGGCGGAGTAGCGGCGCCTCGCGCGCTTCGGGTTGACGGCGTAGGCGTGCTCGCAGCGCGCCTGCAGCCGGTTGCGCTCGTCGCGCCAGCGCGGCGTGGGGACGGTCCCCCCGATCTCGCCGCCGATGTCGATGCCGGTCGGCGTCGCGCCGAGCCCGAGCTTGCGCGCCCACGTCTGCAGCGCACCGCCGTCGGGGTGCGAGGCGGGGTCGGCGTTGAGCTGCTGGCCGAGGTTGTAGAAGAAGGTGTCGACGGAGAGGCGGATCGCATCGCGCAGCGTGACGGTCCCGTAGGACGCTCCGCCGGCGTTGTGCCGCACGATCGCGCCCTCCTTGAACTCCCCGTTGTCCGTGTACGGCGTGCTCGGCGTGATGATCCCGGTCGCGAGCGCGGCGGCCGCGGTGACGATCTTGAACGTCGAGCCGACCGGATAGGCGGAGCCGATCGCGCGGTTGACCTGCGGGAAGTCGGCCGCGTCCTGCAGCTTCGCCTTGTACTCGGCGTCGCTGAGCGGACGCGTCAGGATCGTCGGGTCGAAGCTCGGCTCCGAGCCCATCGCGAGCACCTCGCCGTTGCGCGGGTCCAGCGCGACGAACGCGCCCGCGCGCGCGGGGTTGCCGATCCCGTTCGCGAGCGCGATGCCCGTCCTCAGCGCCGCCTGCCCGGCGCGCTCGAGCCCGAGGTCGAGCGAGAGCTTCACGTCGTTGCCGGGGATCGGGTTGCGCTGCTGCAGCTTGCCCTTCGCCTGCCCGAGCGCGTCGACCTGCACGCGCGTGGCGCCGTCGACGCCGCGCAGGTAGTGGTCGTAGGTGTACTCGAGCCCGCCGGTGCCGACGAGCGTGCCGCCCTTCACGCCGCGGAAGTGCGGATCGTGCAGCGCCTGCGCGCTGATCTGGCCGACGGTGCCGAACAGCTGCGCACCGACCTCGCGGTACGGATAGGAGCGCAGGTAGATCGACTCGACCGCGACGCCCGGGAACTCCTGCGCGCGCTCGGCCAGGTAGCCGGAGATGGCCTGGGAGACGTCGGTCTTGATCGTCACGTCGGCGTACGGAAGCAGGAAGACGCCTTTCTGCACGAGGCAGTCGACCTCCATCAGGCGCTTGCGGTCGTGGCCGATGCGGCACGCCTGCGGGCGCGTGGGCAGCTCCAGCACGTGGCTGAGGCGGACGTAGAGGCGCCGACGCGCCGGGCCCTGCGGCGGCAGCTGCGGCGGCGAGACGACGACGACGCTCGCGGGGCGGCTGCCGACGAGCACCTTTCCGTTGCGGTCGAGCATCTCCCCTCGCTGCGCCGGGATCATCACGTCGCGCACGCGGTTGCCGCGCGCCTGCGCGACGTACTGGTCGCCCGAGAGCACCTGCAGGAACCACAGGCGGAAGAAGACGATCCCGAACAGCGCGAGCGCGATGCCGCCCAGGATCGCGACCCGCAGCGCGAGCTGCGGCGTGATCGGCGCGCGACGGTCGTCGGGCGACTGGATCATCGCGCGGAGGGGCGTTGCAGCGGCGAGAGGCCGCCGGTCGTGTAGGCGCGCCGCCGGCGGCGGCGCGGGTCCTCCGGCAGCGAGCCCTGCACGATCCGGCGCACGAGCGCGTAGACGGGCAGCGCGAGCAGCGCGTCGACGAGGATCAGCACGACGATCTGGCGCAGCAGCAGCCAGCTGACCGGTGCCTGCACGCCGAGCAGGAACTGCATCAGCGCGTAGCCGATCGTCGAGACCGCAGCCGCGGTCGTGCCGGCGGCGAGCGGGACGAGCCCGTGCGAGGGGTCGCGCAGCTCGCGCAGGCGACCGGCCCAGTACCCGATCGCGATGAACAGCAGCGAGGTGACGCCGAGCGTCTGCACGAGCGCGAGGTCGACGAGCAGGCCGACCGCGAAGCCGAACACCGCCCCGGGCAGCGAGCCGGCGAGCAGGCCGACGGAGGCGACGAGCAGCGGCGAGAGGTCGGCCGAGACGCCGAAGACGGTGATCTGCGAGACGGCCGCGATCTGCACCACGACGGCGACGAAGCCGAGCGCGATCAGGCGCAGCGGGAGACGCAGCGAGTCGTTCACGGCACCTGCGCCCGCACCCCGCCGGCAGCGGTTCCCGCCCGCCCGATCAGGATCTGGACGAAGTCGAGGTGGCGCAGGTCGGCGAGCGGCGAGATGTGGACCTGCTGCTTGTCGGCGAGCTCCTGCGGGTCGGCCTTCGTGACGCGCCCGATCGGGATCCCCCGCGGGTAGAGCGACTGCAGCCGGCTGGAGATCGAGCCCGCCGTCACGACGAGGTCGTCGAGGCGGATCGGCGCGTCGGCGTTCAGCTGCTGCACGAGCAGGTCGTTCGGATCGCCGAGGGAGGGCTTCACGAGCCCCCACTCGCCCTTGCCGTCGAGCACGCGCCCGCTGACGCTGAAGCTCTGGTCGGTGATCAACGTCACGACCGACGTCGGGCCGGACACCGTGCTGACGCGTCCGACGAGCCCGGCGCCGTCGATCACCGGCTGCCCGACGCGCACGCCGTCGCCGCTGCCGGCGTCGACCTGGATCGTGTCCTGGAAGAGGCTGTTCGGCGAGCGGATCGTGACGCGCGCGGTGTACGGGTCATAGCGGCTGAGGTCGTTGGACCCGTCGATCGCGAGCAGCTTGCTCAGGCGCGCGTTCTCCTCCATGGCCAGCTCGTAGCCGCTGACCTTCCGCAACAGGTCGTCGCGCTGGGCCTTGAGCTGGTCGCGCTCCTGCTTGGCATGCAGCGTGTCGCCGAACCAGCCGAACAGGTCGCGTACGGGCTTGAGCGCGCGGCTGGCGCCCTCCTCCACCGGCGAGAGCACGGTGATCACGCCGCGTTGGACGGCGTGCAGCGGACTGCCGGCGTTCTCGCCGAAGTAGGCGGTGAGCAGGATCAGGGAGACGACGACGAGCAGCGCGAGCACTGCCCGCCGGCGGCGGACTTGTCGGTCGTACACGGGTGCAGCAGCTCCAAAGCTTGGCTTCCTGCGCAGGCTGGCATCAGTAGCGCCTGCGCCGGTTGTTGCGCGAGTTCTTGTGGGAGCGGTGGATCGCCTCGAACTCCTCGAGCGAGCGACCGGACCCGACCGCGACGCACGTCAGCGGCGATTCGGCGAGGTGCGCCGGCATCTGCGTCTCGTGCCGCAGGCGCTCGTCGAGCCCCTGCAGCAGCGCGCCGCCGCCGGCGAGCATGATGCCGCGGTCCATGATGTCGGAGGCGAGCTCGGGCGGCGTGCGGTCGAGCGTCTCCTTGACCGCGTCGATGATCTGCGAGATCGGCTCCTCGAGCGCCCCGCGGATCTCCTCGCTCGTCAGCACGACGGTCTTCGGCAGCCCGGAGACCATGTCGCGCCCGCGGATCTCGGCCTGGACCTCTTCCTGCATCGGGAAGGCCGAGCCGATCTCCAGCTTGACCTCCTCGGAGGTCTGCTGGCCGATCAGCAGCTTGTACTCGCGTTTGACGTAGTTGATGATCGCCTCGTCGAGCTCGTCGCCGCCGACGCGGATCGACTGCGAGACGACGATCCCGCCGAGCGAGATCACCGCGACCTCCGAGGTGCCGCCGCCGATGTCGACGACCATCGAGCCGGTCGGCTCCCCCACCGGCAGGCCGGCGCCGATCGCGGCGGCCATCGGCTCCTCGATCAGGTAGGCCTGCCGCGCGCCCGCGGACAGGCACGCCTCCTCGACCGCGCGCTTCTCGACGCCGGTGACCCCGGAGGGGACGCAGACGACGACGCGCGGGTGCGCCCAGCGGTTCTGGTGGACCTTCTGGATGAAGTGGCGCAGCATCTCCTCCGTCACCTCGAAGTCGGCGATCACGCCGTCCTTCAGCGGGCGGATCGCCGAGATCGTCCCCGGCGTGCGCCCGAGCATCCGCTTCGCCTCGATCCCGACCGCGTGCACCTCGCCGGTGCGCGAGTCGACGGCGACGACGGAGGGCTCCGACAGCACGATGCCGCGCCCACGCACGTAGACGAGCGTGTTGGCGGTCCCGAGATCGACCGCCATGTCGCGGCCGCCGAACCCGGTCAGGTAGCTGAAGAAGCCCATGCGTGATGAAGGGGGAGGCGAACGGGGCGGGCCCGGGGCCGCATGGGGGTCGCACGGCCCGGCGAGAGTCCCCGTTCAGAGCCGGAGTCTACCGGAGCCCTCAGGAGGTTCCATGCAGGATTCCTGGCAGCAGGTCGATCAGCGCCGCCACCGGCAGGCCGACGACGTTGAGGTAGTCGCCCTCGAGCTCGGCCACGAGCGCGGCGCCGCGGCCCTGGATCGCATACCCGCCGGCGCGCTCGCGCCACTCGCCGGTGCCGACGTACCAGTCGAGCGTGTCCGCGGCCAGCGCGCGGAAGCGCACGCGCGTGCGCGCCGAGGCCGTGCGCACGGCCTCGCCCTCGACGACCGCGATCCCGCTGACGACCGTGTGATCGCGCCCGCTCAGCCGCCCCAGCATCGCCCGCGCCTGCGCGGCGTCGGCCGGCTTGCCGTAGACGGCTCCGTCGAGCACGACGACGGTGTCGACGCCGAGCACGGGCGCAGCCGCCTGCACCGCCCGCGCCTTGCGCTCGGCGTTGGCGACCGCCACCTCGACGGGGTCGCCCGCCGTCAGCTCCTCGACGTCGGGCGCCACGACCGTGAACGCGACCCCGAGCTGCTCCAGGATCGCCCGCCGCTGCGGCGAGCGCGATGCGAGGACGAGTGTCAGACGAGTCCCGGGAAGAAGATCGCGGCCTCGCGCGCGGCCGACTCGTTCGCGTCGGAGCCGTGGACCAGGTTCTGCCCGACCTCGAGCGCGAAGTCGCCGCGGATCGAGCCGGTGGCGGCCTCGAGCGGGTTCGTCGCCCCGATCACCTGGCGCGCCGCCTTCACGGCCTCGTGGCCCTCGAGCACCATCGCGACGAGCGGGCCCGACGTGATGAAGTCGACGAGCTCGCCGAAGAACGGGCGCTCCTTGTGCTCGGCGTAGTGCGTCTCCGCGGTCTCGCGGCTGAGCGTCTGGCGCTCCAGGGCGACGATGCGCAGCCCCTTGCGCTCGAAGCGGGCGATGATCTCGCCGGTCAGGCCGCGGGCGAAGGCGTCGGGCTTGACCAGGATGAGGGTCCGGTCCATCGGGTCTCCTTGAGGTTCAGGTTGAGGGTGAGAGACGGCTCGGGCCGTCCGTCAGGACGTCGGCTCGGGGGCGCCCTCGGGACGGCGGCGCCTGCCGCCGCGACGCCCGGCCAGCGTGTGCGACTCGACCTCGGCCTCGCAGTACGGGCAGACCTTCCACAGCGGGTCGAGCGGCCGGCCGCACTCGCGGCACGGGTCCTTGAGCTTGCGCAGGCAGCTCGGACAGCGCAGGAAGTCCTTCTCCACCTCGTAGTCGCAGTGCGGGCAGAGGTGGAAGCCGAGCTGCGTGAGGCGGGCCTCCGCGGCCTGCATCTCCAGCTCCCGCTCGCGCACGTCCTCGATGTACTCCGGCGGGCGCACGATCATGTAGACGAACGTTCCGACGAACGGGAACAGCGAGGCCGCCGTCGCGCACGCGACGAGCATCGGATCCTCGACGCGCCGCCGCGCGTCCGCGTACGTCCAGTAGACGAGCGCGAACCAGATCACGACCAGGCACAGGATCACCAGGTTGACGGCGAGGTTCAGGCCGCCGCTGTCGATCCCGAAGAGCGCGAAGGGGAGCATGGCCGGGCGAGTGTAATGGACCGCTCTACAGGAACAGTCGGCCGAAGACGTAGCCGATCGCGAAGAACACGAGGATCACGACCGCGACGATCGCGGCCACGAGGCCCATCATCGGCAGGAAGCGAGGGCCGTCGTCCGGGCTCATCAGAGCATCGAAGCACTGCGCTGCCCGGCGGGCGCCAGCAAGTCGGCGACGAGGTAGATCGAGCCGGTCGCGAGCACGACGCCGCCGGCGCCCGCACGCTCTCGCGCGCGCGCCAGCGCGCGACGCGGGTCCCCTTCCAGCTCGGACGCGCCCGCGCCCAGCCCGCCGAGCTGCTCGCAGAGCGAGGCGAGCGTCGCGGGCGGCAGCGAGCGCGGGTTGCGGCTGCGCGTGAAGACGACGTGTTCGCAGGCGGGCAGCAGCAGGCGCAGCATGCCCGCGGCGTCCTTGTCGTCGAGGATCGAGACGACCGCGACCAGCCGCCGGCCGGCCGTGAGCTGCGGCAGCGATTCGCCGAGTGCGGCGATCCCCTCCGCGTTGTGCGCGCCGTCGAGCACGGTCAGCGGCTCGTGCCCCACCACCTGCAGGCGGCCGGGAACGGTGACCGCGGCCGCGGCCGCGCGGACGGCTTCCAGGCGCGTCTCGCCCAGGAACGCCTGCGCGGCGGCGCGCGCGAGCGCGAAGTTGCGCTGCTGGAAGGCGCCGGGCGCTGCGACCTCGACCCCCGGATCGAGCGGCGCCTCGATCAGCGTCGCGCCGTGGCGCGCGGCGGCGGCGCGCGCCTCCTCGGCTGCGTCGGGGTGCAGGCCGGCGCCGACGACGAGCGTGGCGCCATCGCGCACGACCGCGAGCTTCTCGCGCGCGATGTCGCGCACGGTCGGGCCGAGCCAGCGCGTGTGTTCGAGGCCGACATTCGTCAGCACCTGCACGCGCGAGGGCAGCACGTTCGTCGCGTCCCAGCGCCCGCCGAGGCCGGCCTCGATCACGGCGACGTCAACGCCGCGCGCGGCGAGCTCGTCGAACGCGGCGGCGGTGAGCGCCTCGAACTGCGTGACGCGGTCGTCCTCGTGCTGGCTGCGGTCCACGAGCGCCGCGGCGTGGGCGGCGCGCTCGACCGCGCGCGCGAAGGCGATTGGCTCGGTGTCGGCGTCCTCGACGCGCACGCGCTCGGTGAAGGAGACGAGATGCGGCGAGAGGTAGGCGCCGGTGCGCAGCCCGTGGCGCGTCAGGATCGCCGCGATCATCCGCGTCGTCGAGGACTTGCCGTTCGTGCCGACGACGTGGATCGAGTCGAAGCGCCGCTCCGGCTGGTCGAGCGTCGTCATCAGCCGGTGCATGCGATCGAGCCCGAAGCGCATGCCGAACAGCTCGAGCGAGGTCAGGTAGCGCTCGGCGTCCTCGATGCTCCAGCGCCCGCTCACAGCCCGCTCAACTCCTCCCGCAACTGCGCGAGCTTCTCGCGCTCGGCCGCGACGACCGGCGGCGGCGCCTTTGCGACGAAGCCGTCGTTGGCGAGCTTCGCCTCGCAGCGGGCGACTTCGGCCTCCAGCGTCGCGCGGCGCTCGGCGAGCTTGCGCTCGGCCGCGCCGAGGTCGACCGCGTCGCTGTGGTGGATCTCGACCGTCCCGCCGGGGATCGAGATCGACGCGACCGGGGCGCCCGCGGCGGCGCCGTTGGCCAGCAGCTCGAAGCGCGCGAGCCGGGCGACGTGCTCGGCCGTGTGCTCGTAGCCGGCGGCCTCGATCCGTGCCGGGATGCGCGCGCCGGCCGGCGCGCGCACGCCGTCGCGCCAGCCGCGCAGCGCGGTGACGGTCTCGATCGCGGCCCCGAGCGCGCGCTCGGCCTCCGCGTCGCGGGTGCCGGTCGCAGCGAGGGAGCCGGCCTGGCGCGCCGCGAGCAGGCCCTCGGCGCCCGGCACGAACGACCAGATCTCCTCCGTGACGAACGGGATCACAGGGTGCGCGAGCATGAGCGTCTCGGTGAGCACGTGCAGCAGCGTCGCGTCGAGCGCCTCGCGCGCCTCGCCCTCGGCTTCGTAGAGGCGCGGCTTGACGAGCTCCAGGTACCAGTCGCACAGCTCGCCGTAGACGAAGTCGTAGAGCGCGAGCGCCGCGTGCGAGAAGTCGTAGGCCTCGACCCGCTGCTCCACCTCGGCGCGCGCGGCGGCGAGGCGCGAGAGGATCCAGCGGTCCTCGATCGCCTGCGGCCGAGCCGCCGGGGCACCGCCCGCGAAGCGGGTGGTCGCATCGGGGTCGATGCGCGTGAGGATCAGCCGCGAGGCGTTCCAGAGCTTGTTCGCGAGCTGCTCGCCCTGGGCGACCTTCTCGCGCGAGTAGCGGACGTCCTGCGAGGAGGACATCGCGAGCAGGCCGAAGCGCACGCCGTCGGCGCCGTGCTCCTCGATCTCCTCGAGCGGGTCGATTCCGGTGCCGAGCGACTTCGACATGCGGCGGCCGTCGGGCGCCTGGATGACGGAGTGGATGTAGACGTCGTCGAACGGGACGTCGCCGGCGAACTCGAGCCCCATCATGATCATCCGCGCGACCCACAGGAAGAGGATGTCGCGCGCGGTCGAGAGCACGTTCGTCGGGTAGAAAGCGCGCAGCGCGGGCGTGTCGTGGGGCCAGCCGAGCGTCGCGAACGGCCACAGCGCGGAGGAGAACCACGTGTCGAGCACGTCGGGATCCTGGGTCCAGCCCTCGCCCTCGGGTGCGCGCGCACCGACGTACGTCTCCTCGTCGCGGTACCAGACCGGCAGCCGGTGGCCCCACCAGAGCTGGCGCGAGACGCACCAGGGGCGGATCGCCTCCATCCAGTCGACGTAGACGCGCGCCCAGCGCTCGGGATGGATCGTGACGCGGCCGTCCTCGACGGCGTCGATCGCCGGCTTGGCGAGCTCGTCCATGCGCATGAACCACTGCAGTGAGATCAGCGGCTCGATCCGCTCGCCGGAGCGGTGCGAGAACGGGACCGTGTGGGGGTAGTCCTCGGTCGCGCGCACGCGGCCCTCGGCCTGCAGCGCGGCGACGACCGCCTCCTGTGCCTGCTTGACCGTGAGGCCGGCGAAGCGCTCGCCCGCCTCCGCGGTCATGCGGCCGTCCTCGCCGATCGCGCTGATCTCCGGCAGGCCGTGGCGGCGGCCGATCTCGAAGTCGTTCGGGTCGTGGCCGGGGGTGATCTTGAGCGCGCCGGTGCCGAACTCCGGCTTGACGTAGTCGTCGGCGACGATCGGCAGCTCGCGCCCCACGAGCGGCAGGATCGCCGTCTGGCCCACGAGGTGGGCATAGCGCTCGTCGTCGGGGTGCACCGCGATCGCGGTGTCGGCGAGCATCGTCTCCGGGCGCACCGTCGCGACGACGATCTCGCCCTCGCCGGAGGCGAGCGGGTAGGCGACCGAGTAGAGCGTGTCGACGACCTCGCGATCCTCGACCTCGAGGTCGGAGATCGCCGAGCCGCTGCCGGGATCCCAGTTGACCATGTAGTGGTCGCGGTAGATCAGGCCCTTCTCGTACAGGTCGACGAAGACCTTCAGGACCGCCTCGTGGTAGGCCGCGTCGAGCGTGAAGCGCTCGTCGTCGTAGTCGCAGGAGGCGCCGAGGCGCTGGAACTGGTCGACGATCGTGCCGCCGTACTGCTCGCGCCACTCCCACACGCGCGCCTCGAACGCCTCGCGCCCGATCGCGTCGCGGCTCGTGCCCTCCTCGGCGAGGCGCTTCTCGACCTGCTTCTGCGTCGCGATCCCCGCGTGGTCGGTGCCGAGGATCCACTTCGTCCGCTTCCCGCGCGCACGGTGGTAGCGGATCAGCACGTCCTGGATCGAGCCGTTGAGCGCATGCCCCATGTGCAGCGCCCCGGTGACGTTCGGCGGCGGGATCGCGATCGAGTAGGTCTCCTCCCCATCCCCTTCGGGATC
>Ga0134121_10004240_pt1 | contig 11769 bp, 10 predicted proteins | sample KB301_FD_96463 | JGI IMG/M metagenome (GOLD analysis project Ga0134121, IMG submission 96463) | Terrestrial soil microbial communities without Nitrogen fertilizer from Kellogg Biological Station, Michigan, USA - KB3-0-1 | ecosystem: Environmental > Terrestrial > Soil > Unclassified ...
AGAGACACAAGAGGCGGCGTGGACTGCACAGAACCGAGCGCGGTAGCGCCGGGTCGAATCTCATTTAGGGTCGTGACTTGGAGATTTGACCCGGCGCTACCGCGCTCGGTTCTGTGCAATCCACGCCGCGTTAATTCAGTGCATCAAGTTGCAAACCGATCGGCGCGGCGCCCGTCGCCTTCAATCCGTCCATAACGCGAATCACTTCACCGTACGGAAGGCTGCGTGGGGCTTTGATGAAAACCGTCTTCTCGATCCGCTCACTCTCGGGCACATCCGCTCGCGTCAGCATGTCGGCTCGATAGGCGCGCTTTTGCGTTCGTTCTTCAAAAACTGATCTCAACTTTGAGCTGAGCGGTGAAAGATCATCGACAGTTCCCATTTCGGTCAAGCCGTTGAGCTTCAGCGTTCGATCCGGCTCGATGGTCACTACGAGCGTGAAGACGTTAGGCAGGATGTGTGGAGTGTCGTGCGGCATCGAGGGTATTTTTGAAAGGAAGCGATGCGGCTTCATCGGCGCCGCGACCATGAAGATGATGAGCAAAACCAGCAGCACATCGATCAGCGGAGTGACATTGATCATTGGTCCAACAACAGCGCCCTTCATCTGCATTCCTCCAGTACGAAGCGGAGTAATGCAGGTTTAGACATGTGATGCGGAAAAAGGTTCCCACCAGAACTTCAAACACGTAATAAAGAAAAGCGTTGACAGTGGTCCATCGTAATCAGCTAAGTTTGGCCACGAATTGCAAAATTGTGCTACAAGGAAAGCGCACTGATTGTGAAAAAAGTTTTTCTACTATCGTCGCTACTATTGTTGTCGGCAATCTCGCAGTGTGACAACCACAGCAACAAAACCAGCAACCCCATCCTTGGGCGATATGAGCTAACAGGTCGTGATAATTCAGGACAGCTAACTTTCACCGGCATAATATTATTCGTGTCACTTGAACAGAACTACTTGAAAGGTCAATGCAAAATAAAAAGGGAGCAAGGTGCCCCTGGAGGACTTTATGAGAAGGACGGGAACTGTGAGGCGCTGATGGATGGGAAGAAAATTGACTTAGATTCCGCTCCTCAGCTTGATGATGCCGGGCTTCTCCTGGAAGGTGAGTTCGATGGCGTGGCGATAAATGGCATTTGGAAGTTGGACGGCTTTGTCACTAGCGGGCCACTGGGGAAATTCGAGGCAGTTAAGACTACTAAAAACCCACAATAGTAGTGCCAGGTTCGGCATGAAGCCTGGTATGTCGAGACCTACGCCAATAAATACCCGCCATAAAATAAAGTCAAAGTCACAAAAGAAAACGCCAAAAGACAAAAGATCGAAAACACGGACGCGTTACTCTAAAGCCTCAAGAACGATCGGAGGCCATCATGAGTAAGCAGACTGTCGCGCAGGTAGTTGTTGACCCCCGGGTATTCTCGATTTCGCGACTGATCTCAAGAATCCGAACTTCGCAAAGCTTGCGGAAGCGTCAGGGCTGGTCGGGCTTAGCGGACGCGGTGATGAAATAATCGAGCTCGCCAAAACGAACATATTCCGATGAAGCCACGCGCTAGGGGAATTTCAAAATCCAAACTTTCTATCTATGCCGCGATCGCCGGAAACATGGCAATCGCGGCTACGAAGTTTGTCGCCGCCGCGTTTACCGGGAGTTCCGCGATGCTCTCGGAGGCGATTCATTCCATGGTTGACACCGGCAACGGTTGGTTGATTTTGCTCGGCGTGCGGAAGAGTCGCAAGCCACCCGACGCGGACCATCCATTCGGCCACGGGCATGAGCTTTATTTCTGGACGTTGATCGTCGGTGTGCTCATCTTTGCGGTCGGCGGCGGCATGTCAGTGTACGAAGGCATTCAGCACATCCTTCATCCAAAAGCGCCCGAGAATCTGGTGTGGAATTACGCCGTGCTTGGCTTTGCCGTTGTGTTCGAGGGCACGACGTGGCTTTTCGGATGGAAGGCATTTAGCGACGAACGCGGGCGCAAAGGCGTTCTCGAAGCTATTCACGAGACGAAAGATCCGAGCACCTTCACCGTGTTACTCGAAGACACGGCTGCGCTGCTCGGACTGCTCTTCGCTTTCGCGGGCATCTTCCTTGGCAGTCAACTAGAGTTGCCGTACCTTGACGGCGTCGCGTCGGTGCTGATCGGTGGGTTGTTGTGCGGCGTCGCGGTGTTGATGGTCTATGAAAGCAAGGGCTTACTGATCGGCGAAGGACTTGATCGTCAATCATTGAAGTCGATAAGTAAGCTGGTCAAAGCCGATCCGGGCGTCGAGTGGGTCGGACATCTTCACACGATGTATCTTGGACCGCACGAAGTGCTGCTCACGATCGAGCTGCGCTTCCACCCAGAGATCACGTCTCTGGCAGTCCGACAATCCGCCCGTCGCCTGCGCGAAACCATCCAATCCCAACATCCCGACATCAGCCGCATCTTCTTCGGCGCCGAAGCGCTCAGCGAGGAAGGCGATCTTTCGCTTGGCCACAGTGATTAGCGCGAGTCCGCGAAGCGGACGGCAGCATAAAGCCTGGGGCGCAAGCCCCAGGAAGAAGATAAAAACAAGCATTAGAGCCCGTGACACGGGCGACAGCCCGAACGGCAGAGCGCTGTCGCCCGCTTCACGGGCTCAATCGCTTTTTACTCCTGATCCTGGGGCTTGCGCCCCAGGCTTTATGCTACCGCCCGCTTCGCGGGCTCAGTCTTTAAAAGCCAACGAACAAACGCGAATTAGCGGGCGCTGTCGTGAGGGAACTTGACGCGGTCGGGTTCGGCGTTCAGACGTTGGAGGAGATCTTTAATCAATCTCGTCTTCACGCGGCCGGCTTCTTTTGGGTGGACCAGGTAGCGAACGATGGCTTCGAGCCAGGTGTTTTCACTCACGCGGAACAGGACCACCGGACGCTCCTGCACTTCGAGATGATTCACCGGGGTCTGCGCAAGTACTTCGCGAAACACTGCGACCTGTTTCATCATCTCTTCACCAACCTCGCGCTCCGTCACTTCCTTCATCGTCGCCGCGACAAACTCGAGATCAGCGTTATACGCGATCTGAAACTTGATCTCGTTCCAGATGTATGGAAACAGCGGCCACGTGTAATTGTAGACAGGCGAGCTCAGCACGGTCGAATTCGGAAACTTGATGATGCGGCCGCTCGGATGCTCGGTCGAAAGTAAATCGCCGCCAAACTCCCACAGCGTCGTGTCGAGATAGTTGACGTCGATCACGTCGCCGCTGACCTGCCCGATCTTGATCCGATCGCCGACGCGATAAGGCTCGCGCACGAGAATGTAAACCCAGCCGATGAAACTCGTGATCGGCGTCTGCAACGCGAAGCCGAGCACGAGCGAGATCAGGCCAAACGAAACGACCGCCGTGTACCAGTTCTGAAAAAAGATCGTCAGCACAAAGAACCCGATCACCAGCCACAGCACCAGCCGCGACACACGTTTCAAGTTGTACTGGTAGACCGCGTTTCTGACGCGCGCAATCAGGTAAACGTCGACGAGCCGAAGCACCGTAACGCAAACGATAACGACGCCGACTGCAAGGATGAGCTTCAGAACCAGAGGGTATGCGAACTGCGGCAGGCGATAGCGAACGAACTGATACACAGCACCGAGGATGATCAGGAAGACTAATTGCGTGGTGATCCAGAGTATGTCGCTAGCGCGAGCCCGGACACCCTTCTTCTCGGTGGCAGTAGCCTGCTGCAAGGCGTGCTGCACGTCAGCGTCCTGCTTCACTTCCTCGACTTTTCTTTTTAACTCGTCTTGATTTTGTGAGCTCACTTGACGTCCTTCAGCCCTTCGATAACCACGCGCGCCACGGTGGGAATGATCTCGCGGTCATTTGAATGATTACTGGTGAACGTTGCGAGGACAAACTTGCCGCCGTCAGGCATCTCGACGTAGGCGACGTCGTGGCGCGCGGTGCTGGTCCAACCGGCTTTGGACCACAGTCGAAACCCTTCGCGACCCTGGAGCGCGATGCCGGTGAAGCCGTGTCCCTGATCATCGTTATCGTTACTTGTTCCCATGTAATCGCGTTTCAAAAGCTCCATCATTGCTGCCGTGCGCGCGGGGTTCGCGATTTTTCCGGTGACGATCTCCATCATCAAGCGCGCGGTGGCGTCAGTCGTGAGCTTGTTACGGTTCTCGCCGTTTGGACCACGCGACACGTGCTCGCGGCCGTAGGCGTCTTCGCAGAACGTCTTCTGATTCACGTTGATGTTGGTGTAGCCGAGCGACGAGAAATAGCGATTGACGGCGTTGCGCTGATACTGCCACGCCTCCATCTCCTTCGGCGGCAGCTCGTAACCGCCGGTCGTATGCGTGAGCACATCGAGCACGTACTGCGTAGCTTCGTTTGATGAATCAACGATCATGTCGCGTACGGCGCGGGTCAGCTCCGGCGTTTGCTCGATCTTCTTGTCTTCAAGCCAGCGATGAGTTGCGACGAGATAAAAAAGCTTGACGACGCTAGCGGGATAGATACGCTCGTTTCCGTGGAAACTGGCCGTGACCGGACGCTGCGCATCGCGCAGATCGATCAGCGTGATAGACAGCTCGCTTTCCTGGAGCTTCTTGTCTGCGAATCGATCCAGAGTCGTCTTCGCAGCGCGGTCCACGAGATCCTGCAACGACGGTTGTTGAGCAGTAGCAGCGACAGAAATGGTCAAGACAGCTACCAAAAGGATTAGGCTTTTGATCATAGGAACTTAGAATACACAGATCATGCAGATTTTGTTATAAGCTTTTCGTGCAGAACCAATCTGAGGCGGACCTGGTCCGCGGCATACGTCGCTGGGACCTCGTCGCAATCACGATCAACGGGATTATCGGCGCCGGCATCTTTGGTCTTCCTTCCAACGTTTACAAATTAATCGGTACTTACAGTCTCATCGCCTTCGTCGCCTGCGCGCTCGTCGTCGCGCTCATCATACTTTGCTTTGCGGAAGTCAGCAGCCGTTTCGATGACACTGGTGGTCCATATCTTTACGCGCGCGAAGCATTCCAGCCGGCGGTCGCATTCGAAGTCGGTTGGCTGTTCTGGCTGGTGCGTATGACAGCCTTCGCAGCAAACGGCAATCTGTTGATTAACTACCTGAGTTACTTTTGGCCGTCCGCGACAACGCCACTCTGGCGCGCATCGATCGTCGTGCTCGTCGTTACAGTGCTGGCCGTGATCAACCTGCTCGGGATCCGGCAGGCGGCGATCGTCAGCAATGCATTCACGATCGGCAAGCTGGTGCCAATCATAATATTTATCGCTGCCGGATTGTTCTTCCTGAACCCGCAGGCTTTCGAGTTTGGCGCGCGCCCGACGACCGGCAACTTTTCGAAATCTGTCCTGCTGCTGGTTTATGCGTTTACCGGATTCGAGATGGCGACGATCCCTGCCGGTGAAGTGCGCGATCCGCAGCGGAACTTGCCGCGCGCGTTGCTGATCGCGATTCTCGTGGTCGTGAGTCTTTACATCATGATTCAGGTGGTTTGTGTTGGGACGTTGCCCGGGCTGGCTCAATCTCAGAAGCCGCTCGCGGATGCGGGTTCGCAGTTTCTGGGTGTGGCGGGAGGCGCGATCATCTCCGCGGGCGCGATCATCTCGATTACGGGCAACTTGAATATTCTTCTGTTGTCGGGGTCGCGGCTTCCGTTTGCGATGGCTGAGCAGAAGCAACTGCCCGCGTTCGTAGGCAGGGTGCACAGGAAGTTCTTCACGCCTTACGTGTCGATCCTGATCACGGCGGGATTGATGTTGTTTCTGACGTTGAAGAGCTCGTTTGTGGCGGCGTTGACGATCAGCACGATCGCGCGGCTCGTGACGTACGGAGCGACGTGCCTCGCGCTGCCGGTGTTTCGTCATAAGAAAGAGGTGCCGCCCGCCGCTTTTCGACTGCGTGGCGGCAGCATCATCGCGATTCTCTCGTTGTTGTTGATCGTGTGGTTGCTACTCAATGCCAAGCCTGCCGAAGTGAGAGCAACAGCGATCGCCGCCGCGGTAGGCTTGGTGATCTACATCGCGTATTGGATTTATTCGCGATCAATGCACGGAACCGAGCGCGGTAGCGCCGGGTAGCTCATCCAGCCAACGCGCCAATACCAGGAATTACCCGGCGCTACCGCGCTCGGTTCTGTGCGTCCTGCGGCGCTCTGTTAAAATAGCCGCATTCGCTACGTGGATAATCTAACCAACAACCTGATTGCGATCGTGGGGCGGGATAATGTGCTGTCGAAGCCTGACGAGCTGCTCGTCTACGAGTGCGACGGGCTGCCGCAGCACAAGCATCGCCCGCGTGCGGTCGTGTTCCCTTCTTCAACTGACGAAACGTCCGCGATCATGCGCGAGCTCGCGCGCGCCAACGTTCCTTTCACACCGCGCGGCGCAGGCACCGGACTGTCCGGCGGCGCACTCGCACTCAACGCAGGCGTCGTCATCGAGATGGCGCGCATGCGCAAGATTCTTCGCATCGACACTGAGAACCGTATCGCCGTGGTCCAACCGGGCGTGGTCAACCTGCACGTGTCGCGTGCAGTCGCGCCGTTCGGTTTGTATTACGTTCCGGATCCATCGAGCCAACCAAGCTGCACGATCGGCGGTAACATCGCTGAGAGCGCGGGCGGCATTCACTGTCTGAAGTATGGCACGACGACAGATCACGTACTCGGCTGTCGCGTCGTGCTTGCCGGCGGCGACATTGTCGATCTCGATATCGACATGCCGGGCTACGACTTGCTCGGCACATTCATCGGCTCGGAAGGCACGTTCGGTATCGCAACAGAAGCAACGCTCAGATTGGCCCAGTCGCCACCCGCCGTACGCACCTTGCTCGCTGAGTTTATGGAAGTAAACGACGCGAGCCAGGCCGTGTCGGCAATCATCGCGGCAGGCGTGATGCCCGCGGCGCTCGAGATGATGGACCACGAGATCATTCGCGCCGTCGAGGCGAGTGTGTTTGCGGCAGGACTGCCACCGGATGCGGGCGCGGCATTGTTGATCGAGCTCGACGGTATCGAAGCCGGTCTCGACGATGAAGCGCAAAAGGTCACGAGCATTTGCGTGGAATACGGCGCGCGCAGTTGTCGTTTCGCGCGCGATGAGTCGGAGCGAAAGAAACTCTGGGCCGCACGCAAAGGCGCATTTGGCGCGATTGGTCGCATCTCGCCGGATTCGATGATTCAGGATGCGGTGGTGCCGCGGTCGCGTCTGCCGCAGGTGCTCGGCGCTGCTTACGATATCGCGTCGCGTTACCAGTTACGCATCGCGAATGTGTTTCACGCGGGCGACGGCAACCTGCACCCGCTCATCTGTTTTGACTCGCGTTTCGCAGACCAGGTCCAGCGCGTTAAAGATGCGGGGCGAGAGTTGATGGAAGTGTGCGTCGCGGCGGGCGGGACGATCACGGGTGAGCATGGCGTCGGGCTCGACAAGCGTGAGCTGTTGCCGCTCGTGTTTTCTGACGCGGACATGAATGCGATGTTGAGTGTGCGCGCGGCGTTCGATCCGCTCGGGCTTTGTAATCCCGGGAAGATCGTGCCGATGCTGCGCGGTTGCGGTGAAGCAAAAGTCGAATCTTCACGGCGTGATGAAGAATTTAGCCCGCCTTTGCGACTTGGCGACTTTGCGCCTTTGCGTGAAAAGCACTTACCAAAAACGTCTCTGGCCCAAATCGTCGGGGACGCAAACATCTCTTCGCACAACGGAACGATTACCGTCTCACCAGCATCTGCCGAAGAGATCTCAGAAATCTTGAGACTCGCCTCAACTGAAGGTTGGACCGTCGTGCCTGCAGGTGGAATGATGTGCTTCAAATCAACAGCGAATCTCATCGTCAACACGCGTCGTCTCAACCAGATCATCGAACACGAGCCCGCGGATCTGATCGCGATCGCTCAGGCTGGCGTAACGCTCACTGACTTTAACTCGAAGCTCGCTGAGAACGGACAATGGTTGCCGCTCGATCCACCCGACGATGGACGCGCGACGCTCGGCGGTGTCGTTGCGACAGGCATCGGTGGTCCGCAAGAGTTCGGTTATGGACGACCGCGCGGATCGGTAATCGGCATGAAAGTCGTGCTCGCGGACGGCAGCATGATCAAAGCTGGTGGGCGCGTAGTAAAGAACGTCGCCGGTTACGATCTGTGCAAGTTGTTCACCGGCAGTTTTGGCACTCTCGGAATCATCACCGAATTGAATTTCAAACTGAGACCACGGCCCGCGCGCGAAGCGACGGTGATTGGCACTGGAAGTGCGCGTGCGATTTTGGACGCACGCTTATTTCCGGTAGCCTTGGAGTCCATCGACGATGTACTGCATGTGCGTTTTGCGGGGAACGAAAAAGGCGTAGCCTTTCAGATTGAACAGGCGTTGAAGCTGTTGAAGAATGCTGAGATCGTGATGGATGATGCTGAGCTTTGGAAGAAGATTGCGGCTGCGCGAGCGTTGGAAGACAGAGTTCGTGAAACACCCGATGGGAATGTGAAGTTGTTGGTCGAGAGGATCAAGAGACAGCTCGATCCAAACAATATTTTAGCCGCGGATTAACGCGGAAGGACGCGGATTAAACATGAAAACAGTTCATAGAGTAGTTGTTCTGGTCGTTCTTCTGAGTGTTCTCAATGTGCCGTTTGTTGCGGCGCGCGACCCGGTGCGGGCGCGGCATGGGATGGTGGCGTCGACGAATGAAATGGCCTCGCGTGTCGGCGTGGAGATCATGAAGCGCGGTGGGAATGCCGTTGATGCTGCGATTGCGGTTGCGTTTGCCCTCGCGGTCACGCACCCGGCCGCGGGGAATCTCGGCGGCGGCGGTTTCATGTTGATCCGTTTGAAAGATGGTCGAACGACAGCTATTGATTATCGCGAGATGGCGCCCGGTGCTGCGCATCGCGACGTCTATCTCGACAAGAATGGCAACCTCATCGAAGGCGAAGGCGGATCGCTCGTTGGCTATCGCGCCGCGGGCATTCCCGGCACGGTACGCGGCATGGAGCTCGCGCTCAGGAAGTACGGCTCCGGCAAACTCACCTGGGCGCAACTCGTCGAACCGGCACGACAACTCGCCGACAGAGGCTTCACCGTTACAAACGAACTCGCACACTCGCTCTATTCGAACCGGGAGTATCTCGAAAAGTATGCCGAAACAAAACGCATCTATCTGAAAGGTGGAAAGTTCTACCAGGAAGGCGAACTCTTTCGCCAGCCCGAGCTCGCCGCCACCTTCGCGCGCCTGCAGCGCTTTGGTCCAAATGAGTTTTACGAGGGTGAAACTGCGCGACTCATCGTCAGTGACATGAAACGCAACAACGGTCTGATGACGATGGACGATCTGCGCGGTTATGTTGCGAAGGAGCGCACGCCCGTGCGCGGTAACTATCGTGGTTACGAAATCATCTCGATGCCACCGCCTTCGTCGGGCGGCGCCGTGCTGATCCAGATGCTCAACATTCTCGAAGGCTTCGATCTGCAAAAGCTCGAGGCAAACTCGTCGGATCGTTATCACCTGATGGCGGAGGCGATGCGGCGCGCTTTCGCTGATCGCGCGGAGTACATGGGCGACTCCGATTTCGTGAAAGTTCCGGTGCCGGGTTTGATCGACAAAGCATACGCGGCCTCACTGCGCGCCACCATCAACACCGAGCGAGCTTCGACGAGTGAAGAAATTCGCGCCGGCCGTCCCGCTGGTTATGAATCGGAACAGACGACGCATTTCACCGTTGTCGACGCTGAGGGAAATGCGGTCTCGAACACTTACACGCTCAATAACTCTTACGGTTCGGCGGCAGTCGCGAAAGGCACCGGGCTTCTGCTCAACGACGAGATGGACGACTTTGCCGCGAAGCCCGGCACGCCGAACATGTACGGACTGATCCAGGGCGAGCGCAATGCCGTCGCGCCGAAGAAGCGCCCGCTATCTGCGATGACGCCAACGATCGTGCTTCGTAAGGATGGCAGCTTGTGGTTCACCGTTGGCAGTCCGGGTGGACCTACGATCATCAACACCGTGCTCTGCATCATCACAGACGTGATCGACTACGAGATGAATATTCAACAGGCGATCGACTTTCCGCGCATTCATCACCAGTGGCTGCCGGATGAGCTCGTCGGCGAGCCGTTCGGTCTGTCAGGTGACACGCAAAAAGCGCTCGCTGCCCGGGGGCACAAACTCGGCAAGCTGCGTTATCTCGGTGACGCGGAAGGAATCATGATCGAGGAGAAAACGGGGATGAGACTCGGGGCTACAGATCCGCGGCGGAGCGATGGGCTTGCAGTTGGATATTAGACAGGATTTGCAAGATTTTCAGGATTTACAGGATAAGCTGCTGGCCTGCATTCATTGTGGGCTGTGTCTCGAGGCGTGTCCGACTTACGTCATCACTGGTAATGAGAATGATGGGCCACGCGGGCGGTTGTATTTGATGCGCGCCGTGGCTGAAGGGCGACTCGAGAAGACGTCGGACGCGTTTGCGACACATATCGATCGGTGTCTGGGGTGTCGAGCGTGTGAGCAGGTGTGTCCGGCGGGTGTTGAGTATGGGCAACTGCTCGAGGCGAGCCGCGAGGTGCTGCTGGAAGCGCAGCCGAAGTCGGATCTGGCTAATAGGGTTTTGCGGTTTGTGTTGCGGCATGTGTGGTTGTCGCCGTGGCGTTTGCGGATGTTCTTTGGGGCGTCGCGCGTTTTTCGCGATCTGGGGCTGGCGCGGTTGTTGTTGAAGACCGGGGTTTTGCCGTGGCGGGTTCAGTTTGGAATGGCGCTGCTCGAGAGTTCGAAAGGCGTTTCTCACGCGGCGGCGCAACGGCGCAAAGAAGCAGGTGAGAGCGTGTTGTTGTTCAAGGGGTGTGTTGGTGAGGGGTTGTTTGCGCGTGTGAATCGTGCGACGGAGCGTGTGTTGGAAGTCAATAATTTCGAGGTGGAGGCGCCGGCAGAACAAGTGTGTTGCGGAGCGCTGCATGCACATGCTGGAGATCTCGAAGGCGCGCGTAAACTGGCGCGACAGAACATTGCGGCTTTCGATTCTGAGGCGCCGATCGTCACGAATGCGGGTGGTTGCGGAGCGATGTTGGCGACTTACGGACACCTGTTTGCGAATGATGAAGAGCTTGCTGAACGAGCTGCGAACTTCAGCGCGCGTGTTCGCGACGTCAGCCAGCAGCTCGCGACCACCGAGATGAGAACTACTCCCAGCCCGGTGGACCAAAGCGTGACTTACGACACTTCGTGTCATCTGATGTACGGACAGCGCAGTGGTGAAGCTTCTGAGCGTATGCTGCGGGCCGTCACAGGGAAAGATTTTGTGGCGCTCAATGGCACCGAGAGATGCTGCGGCGCGGCGGGCGTTTACAACCTGCTCCAGCCCGAGATGTCGCAGCGCGTGCTGCGCGAAAAGTTGGGCCACATTAAAGAGACCGGTGCTGGTATACTCGCGACTGGCAATCCCGGCTGCCAGATGCACATCGGCGCGGGCGCGTGCCTGTCGGGAATGAAGCTGCGCGTCTGCCATCCAATCGAGATCGTGGACCAGGCTTATGAGAAAGCCGGGTACTACGAGTAAAGAACTCTTCTCTGCGATCTCTGTGTTCTCTGCGTTAAAGTTGGCCGTAAAAATATTTAACGCAGAGATCGCAGAGAAGAATTCATTCCAACACCTTATGGAAAACAAGACCCTCAACCAGAAGACACTCATGATCTTCGCGCCCATCTTGATACTGATCGGTATCGCAGGGTTCATTATCCCTGAGCGATACAGTCTGACGAGCGGAGC